>Ga0302153_10000029_pt1 | contig 62443 bp, 57 predicted proteins | sample I_Bog_N2_2_FD_192429 | JGI IMG/M metagenome (GOLD analysis project Ga0302153, IMG submission 192429) | Peat permafrost microbial communities from Stordalen Mire near Abisko, Sweden - I_Bog_N2_2 | ecosystem: Environmental > Terrestrial > Soil > Wetlands > Peat | place: Sweden: Abisko, Stordalen... | reverse complement strand
CAAGCGGTGCCTTCGGGCGCAAGCACCGCGGCGGCACCGCGCGCCACCGCCTCGGCGATGAAGGCGCGGCCGTCGGCGCGGCTGCCGGGCAGGGCGGCGAACAGCCATCCCGGCGCGACCTGCCGGATGTCGGCGGTGACGCCGGCCAGGTCGAGCGACGCGGCGCTGCCCCAGCCGTCTTGCTGGCTCAATTCGCCGGCCGGGTGGGGGGAGATTGCGCGCATGATCTCAGCGAGCCGCACCGGAGGCCCCATTCGCCGCCCCACTGGCCGCCCCGTTGGCAAACGGCGCGGAAGCGGCCATGACACTGGCGCCGCGCGGAACGGCGGGCAGCGCAGCCTGGTGGTGCGAGTCCCGTGACAGCGGTCTGGCCGGCAGTCCGGCAGGAGGCAGCGCCGTCGCCGGTACTGCCAGGCCGGGCTTCGGCACGGCGGTTTTCGGCTCCGCGGGATTAGAAACGGTCTGAGGGTTCGCTCCTTGAGTCTTGGCGGTGCCGGGACCGCGCGCCATCGCGCCGGACGGCCGGCCCGGTTGCAGCGGAATCGACAGCGAGGCCTGGATTGCCGCGGCGTTCTGCAGATCGGGCAGCATGCCCAGCATCGGGGCGATCCGCGCAATCACCCGCCCCGCGGCCGGCGCCGCCACCCAGCCGGCGGTCGAATACCCATAGGTGCTTTTGTTGCCGTGCGGTTCGTCGAGCATCATGTAAACCGCGTAGCGCGGCGCGTTCATCGGGAAAACACTGGTGAACGCCGCAACATTCGCATGCTTCTTGTAGCCGTGTGCGCCGACTTTCTCCGCCGTGCCGGTCTTGCCGCCGGGGAAGTAGCCGGGTACCTCCGCGGTCTTGCCATACCCGTCGGTGACCACCAGCCGCATCAGCTTTCGCATGATGTCGGAGGTGGATTTTTGCATCACCTGCGTGCCAGTGGCGGCGTTCTCTCCGGGCGGCAGCGCCAGCAAGGTCGGCCGCAGCACGATGCCGCCATTGGCGATCGCCGCCGTGCCGCGCACCACATGCAGCGGCGAAACCGAAATGCCGTGGCCGAACGAGACGGTCAGGGTAACGATTTCCTTCCAGTTGGCGGCCGGCTGGATGATCGGCAGCCCGGCCTCGGGCAGCTCGATCCCGATGCGCGAGAACATCCCCATCGACTTGAGCCAGGCGCGCTGGCGCTCGCCACCCACGGTCTGGCCGATATGCGCCGCCCCGAGATTCGACGAATAGGCCAGCACCTCCGGCAAATAGAGCCAGCGGTGCTTGCCCTCGAAATCCGTGATGGTGAAACGGCCGATGGTAATCGGGCGCGACGCGTCGAACTCGTCCCAGATATGGACGATTCCGCTGTCCAGCGCCATCGAGGCAGTCTGCAGCTTGAACGTGCTGCCCGGCTCGTACATGCCGGTGACGGCGCGGTTGAAGCGGTCGTCGGCCGGAGTGGTGCGGAAATTGTTGGCGTCGTAGTCGGGCAGGCTGACCATGGCCAGCATCTCGCCCGTGTTTACGTCCATCACGATGCCGCAACCGCCGATGGCCTGGAACTCCTCCATGGCCTTGGTCAGTTCGTCGCGCACCACCGCCTGCACGCGCACGTCCAGCGACAGCCGCAGCGGAGACTGGTCCTTTTTCAGCCGTTCCTCGAAGAATCTCTCCACGCCGGCGACGCCCTGCTCGTCCACATCGACCCCGCCCAGGACCTGCGCGGCAGTGCGACCCATCGGGTAGTGCCGCCGCTCGGTCGGCTGGAAGTCGATGCCCGGGATGCCGATGGTGTTGATCGCGAGTTCTTCCCGCGGCGTAATCTGCCGTTCGAGATAGACGAACTGCTTGTTCGGCTCGGACAGCCGCGTGCGGGCGAGCGCTTCGTCGAGCCTGGGCAGAACTTGCTTCAGCCGGTGGGCGGCGTCCGCCGGGTCGATGATCTGGCGCGGGTCGGCGAACACCGCCACCGTCGGCAGCGAGATCGCCAGGATCTGCCCGTTCCGGTCGGTGATCATGGCGCGCATTGCCTGACCGGACTCCGCGGCCGGTCGGGACTGTTCTTCGAGCAGCGCGGTGAACGGCCGGTCCGGACGGTGCGGAGGCAGCGGCTGCAGGATCGTCGCATCGGCGAGCTTGCCTACCACCGCCAGGAACAGCAAGGCGAAGCCCCAGGCGGCGATCACCAGCCTGCCGTGCGTCTTCTCCATCGCGGCACGGCGCTTCAGGTCGGGGGCGGTGATCCGCACCGTCTCTATCAAAGGCACGGCATCCGCCCGCGCGGCGCCGCGGCGCTGGGTGGGGCGGCCGGCCGGGCCGGCATTGCGCGGCGGGGAATCGGGTGGCGGGGCGCTGGAGTCGCTCATCAGATCAATGATTGTTGCCGGTGGGGATCCACTGGTTGACGCTGATCGGCTGCGGCGCGGGGGGAGCCGCGCTGCGCGCCATGCCGAGCAGCGAACCGCCATACGGGGTCGGCGCCGCCAGCGGCACGGGCGCCGGGGCGGCGGCGGGTTGAACGGCGCTGCGCGGGGCCGGGCGAGGAGGTGCAGCCGATGCCAGCGAGACCGGGACCGGGCGCAGCTCCGGCGTCGCGGCGACGGGGCGCGACTCGGTCTGCATCAGACGGGGAGCCGAGGCTTGTGCGACCAGCGGCGACGGCGGTCGCGGTGGAATTAGCCTGTGCTCGCTCGGCTTGGCGGGAACGGGCGGCGTTGCGAGTGCGAGCTTCGCCGGAACCGGCACGGGCTGATGCCTTGGTTCTTCGGACGCCGTTTTTGCCGGCGCCGCTTGAGCGCGAGGCACGAGTTGCGCGAGCGGAGCCGGAGCCGGCGTTGACGCTGTTGCCAAAGACGGGGCTGGAGCGGGCGGTCCGGCCTGGGCCAGCGGAACGGCCGGCGGTTCAATGGACTCCGGCTCGGGCGCGGGGGGCGGCGCTGGCGGGGGCACTGCGGGCAGCCGGTTGTCCAGTTCCGCCAGGTTCGTGAACTGGCCGGGAGCGACCGACTTGAGCTTCAGGAACTGGTCGGCCAGGGTCTGCAGTCGCGATGGATCGTTCAGCAGCGTCCACTCGGCGTGCAGCAGACGCGTCTGGTCGCGCAGCGCTTCGCTGGCGTGGATGGTACGCTCGATTTGCTTGTCGAGCATCTGTGCGCCGTGCTTGGCCTGATAAAGATAAAGGCCCGACCCGCAGGCGAGCAGGAAGCAGACGCAGGTGGCGGGGCGGATCATGACTTTGTCTCGGTGACGGAAGGAGGAAGGCGTTCCAGTGCACGCAGTCTGGCACTACGGGAACGGGTATTAACCTGGATTTCCGATTCGGTTGGACGCATTGGTCGCAAAGTAAGCAGGCGAAAACGCGGCGCCGGCCTGGCAGCGAGGCCCCGCGGATCGTGGCGTGACGGCGAAGGAGCGCGGCCTGCTACGTCGCTCATGAAACACTTTACGATGCGGTCTTCAAGCGAATGGAACGAGACCACGACGAGACGGCCGCCGGGCGAGAGCAGTTCCGCCGCCTGCACGAGCGCGCGTTCGATCTCACCCAGTTCGTCGTTCACGTGAATGCGAAGCGCCTGAAAGCTGCGGGTCGCCGGGTCGATCCCGGAGCGATCGGGCGGCAGCACGGCCCTGATGATCGCGGCGAGGCGCCCGGTGGTGGTGACCGGCGCCTCCGTGCGGGCTGCCACGATGGCGCGGGAAATCCGGCGGGAGGCGCGTTCCTCACCGAATTCGAACAGGATGTCGGCCAGTTCCCGCTCTGGCAGCGTGTTCACCAGATCGGCGGCGGTTGGCCCATGATCGCCCATGCGCATGTCGAGCGGCCCGTCGCCGCGGAACGAGAATCCGCGCGCCGGATCGTCTATTTGAAATGACGAGACGCCCAGGTCGAATACGGCGCCGTCGAGCGCTGTGACGCCGACCTCGGCGAGCAGCGCCAGCATGTCGCCGAACCGGCCCTGAATGAGGTGCAGGCGGCCCGGGAAGCGGGCGGCGAGGCTGGCGCCTCGGGCGATCGCCTCGGGGTCGCGGTCGATCGCCCAGACGGTGCACGGCGCGGCGTTCAGGATCGCTTCGGCGTAGCCGCCTCCGCCAAAAGTGGCATCGAGATAGACGCCGCCGACGTGTGGAGCGAGCGTCCGCAGCATCTCAGCCGGCATCACGGGGATATGTTGGCCGGTCATCCCGGCACCTGCTGGTGCGGCGGCGCGCCGGGCAGGGTGAAGCCGTTGGCGCGGGAACGCTCGCGCGCCTCGGCGCGGCGGCGCTTGGCGGCCTCTGGCTCCCAGATCTGAAAGATGCGGCCGGCGCCGAGAAAGGTGACCTGATCACTCAGCCCGGCAAAAGCGACCAACTCGTCGGGGAGCACGATCCGGCCCTCCCGGTCGGTTTCCAGCGCGAACGCCTCGGCATAGAGCGCGAGGGCCAGGTCGTCCTGCGCCTCGCTGAACAGGGCGAGTTGGTTGAGCGGCGCTGCCAGCGCCTCGAAATCGGCCGCGGGCCAGGCTTCGACGCAGGCGTGCTGGTGCGAGGGGCGCAGCACGAGGTGGGTGCCGTTGCCGTTGGTGCCGTTACCGTTGGCGGGCGCCTGGCCGCCGTCCTGGCGTGACTTCAGCACGGCGCGAAACGGCGCGGGTACGGAAACGCGGCCCTTGGCGTCCAGCCTGTTCTGGTGGCTGCCCAGGAATGGGGTCATCCGGCCCGGCTCGCCTTTCCCGTTCGCGGCCTCGCTGTCACGCGGCAGGGAAGTCGCTGCGGCGATGGAGTGCGGCTGCCTGCCAAATCAGCCGCTCCATCGGCCCACGGCGGGATGGGATCGTCCGTCCTTGGGATAATGTGGGATAGCATGGGCAAACATGGGCCGTCAAAGCCATTCGTCTCGTTTCGCCCGGGGCAGCCAGGAAAATTATCTGTGAGTCAAAGGGTTAACAGCCGTGGTCGGGGGGGCCGGAGATTGTTGTTCCGACGTTACGTATTCGCGTTTCGTTCTTGGGGATAAGTCTGTGGAAGACGTGCGAGGGCGGCCGGTGCCAAGTGCCCGGAGCCCATTGGTGTGGGGTGGAGCTCAGCGCCCGGGGCATTGATGCGGGGGAATGGTCCGGGGGGCGAGGGAAGGGTGCCAGACGGCCTGTAAGCCGGGTTCTGTCCGCGCTTGCGCGCGAGACGGCCATTCCTCTGGGACGCGCATTGCGGCGCGCCTCACGCGACCAACCCGGGCGGCGGAGCGGAAATGCCCCTGCGCCCCGCCCGGCATGGACGAGGCACGGCCGCCCCTATTCGGTCTTGCTCCCGGTGGGGTTTGCCCTGCCGCCCTCGTTACCGAGGGCGCGGTGCGCTCTTGCCGCACCGTTTCGCCCTTGCCCGCGGGGCGCCGTCAGGCACCTTGCGCGGGCGGTTTGTTTTCTGTGGCACTGTCCCTGGGGTCGCCCCCGCCGGCCGTTAGCCGGCACCGCATTCCCGTGGAGCCCGGACTTTCCTCCAACCACCGTGCGTTAAAAGCCGGGGATCAGCGGCCGTCCGGCCGTCTGGCAAGGGGTAGATGCGGGTGCGGAGCGGTCAGGTCAATATGGTCGCTTCCGCGGCCGTAAGATGGACGACCTATGCTGCCAAAAAGTCCAAGGCGACCAGAGTCTCCGCAGGTCATACGCAACGGACGCGTGGAACGTACTTTAGAGATGCAGAGATACGATCCGACCGCCCGACGGAGCAAGACCGGCCGGAGGAACTTGGACGCCAGCTCACGCAGCTCGTTACGCATTTCCGCCTCCGGCAGCCGAGAGAACATGGGGCCGAGAGGGATACGGCCCATCCAGTCGTTCAGAAACATCGCGAAATCGGCCTGTAGGACCTGACGGGCTCACAATCCCCGTTCGCGCTTGATTCGGTCCCACGCGGCGTTGATCCGCGCCACCTTGTCGTTGGCGCGCGCGATAAATTCCGCAGGCACCCCGCGCGAGGCCAGGCTGTCGGGATGGTTTTCCCGCATCAGCCGTTTCCAGGTGGCACGGATTTCGTCGTTCGCGGTCTTCCGCGTGACGCCAAGCAGGGCATAGGCGTCAGGTTCGCTGTCCAGCGACGGCCGTCGCGTACCGCCCTGCGCCCGGTCCCAGGCCGCTTCATTCAGACCGAACGCGCGGTGGGTGTGCGCCAGAAAATCCTGCTCCCGCTGGTTCACCGCGCCATCGGCGCGCGCGATTACGAACAGTGCGGCCAGCACATCCTCCAGCATGCCCCGGTTGTCGGCGAAGGTCTCCCCCAGTTGCTCTGCGTAGCTCTCGAACCCATCGGCGCTGTCGCGAGCCATGTCGAACAGCCGGCCGATGTCGCGCACGGACTCGGGAGGGATGCGGAACTGGCGGCGGAAGGCCTCGATTTCCGACCGCTTCACCGGTCCGTCGCACTTGGCGAGCTTGGCGGCGAGCACCACCACGGCGATGGCGAAGAGCTGATCGCGCCGGCCGAGCAGGGCCGCGATCCGCGCCGGGTTGATGCCCATGTTGGTGCCAAGCCGCGAAGGGGTCACGGCACCTTTGTCCGCGGCGTGGCCGAGAGCAGCACCGACGACAGCGCCGAACGGCCCGCCCATGGCGAACCCGGCCACGCCACCGAGTATCTTGCCCCAATAACTCATGCGATTGACCTGTTGGTGCGCGGCCACCACGCCAACACCGCCGGGCTCGCCGGCGGCTGCCCTGGCGCCCGGAAAGTCGCGGCGGAGTCAGCGTCAACTGACGTCAGTATCATTGGCTGCCCTTAGCATGCGAAAGGAGACCCCGGCAAAAAACCCCAGGTCGCCCAAATGGCGCATCAACGGCGCCCCAAGGGCACAGCCGGGCTGCCTCGGGCATCGAACCCTGTTAGCGTCTACGTCGAGGTGGGCGGAGGGGCTGGTGGACGCGATCGCTGATAATGCGGCGGAAAGCGGCGAGCGCGTGCGGCTGCGCGCCCGCAGCGGCGGGTTTGCCGGACCGACCGTGGGGCTGGCGCCGGGCAATGTGCAGGCGAACCTGGTGGTCCTGCCTGCGGCTCTCGCCCACGATTTCCTGCGATTTGCCCACGCCAATCCGAAGCCGTGCCCAATACTCGGCGTGTCGGAGCCAGGCGATCCGCACTTGCCCATGCTGGGCAAGACGATCGACATCCGCACCGACCTGCCACGCTACCGCGTGTGGCGCGATGGCGCGCTGGTCGAGGAGCCGAAAGACATTGTCCACGCTTGGCGTGATGACCTGGTGTCGTTCGCGATCGGCTGCTCCTTCTCTTTCGAGGAGGCGCTGGTCGGGGACGGCATCGAGGTCCGCCACATCGTCCTTGACTGCAATGTGCCGATGTACCGGACGAACATTCCCTGCGTGCCGGCGGGCGTGTTCCACGGGCCGCTCGTCGTGTCGATGCGGCCGCTCCGGCCGGCGGACGCAATCCGCGCGATTCAGATTACCTCACGCTTTCCGTCGGTCCATGGCGCACCGGTGCATATCGGCATGCCGCAAGCGATCGGCATCGGGGATCTCGCCAGGCCGGATTACGGCGATCCGGTGCCGGTGCAGGCTGACGAGTTGCCGGTGTTCTGGGCCTGTGGCGTGACGCCCCAGGCGGTGATCGAGCATGCCAAACCGGCGTTCTGCATCACCCACGCGCCGGGATGCATGCTGATAACCGACCTGCGCAACGCCCGCCTCGCAAGCTTTTAGGCCGCCACATGACGGGCGCTGAACAGACACTGATCGATCGGATCGAGACGCTGATTCACCAGGATGTCGGCCGCAACATCGGCGCGCTGTTCGCCGCCGCCAAAGGCGGTCTGGGCCGCGCGGCCGGGGCGCTCGCGGCCGAGCCGGCGCCGCGTATCGGGCTGCTGACCGGGTTTTTTGTCCCGCTCGGCACGCCGCCTGCCGCCGAGACGGACGGGCCGGCCGGCACGGCGCTGCTCGCCGCCGCACTGACCCGTGCCGGTGTCGCCTGCCGCATGCTGACCGACGCGCCGTGCGCCGGCGGCTGCGCGGCTGCGCTGCGCGGGGCGGGGCTCGCCAACGTGCCGCTCGACGTCGTCGCGATCGGTGAGCCGCTCGCGGGTGCGGTTGCCGGCTGGCGCGACAAGGGCATCGGCTTCGTCATCGCGGTGGAGCGCTGTGGCCGATCCGCCGGCGGGCCGCCCCGTAACATGCGTGGTATCGATCTGAGCGCGCACACCGCGCCGCTGGACGAACTGTTCCTGGCCGGCCCGTGGCGGACGGTCGCGATCGGGGACGGCGGCAACGAGATCGGGCTTGGGGCCCTGCCGCGGTCCCTGGTCGCGCGGCACGTCGATTACGGCGAGCTGATAGCGTGCGTCACGCCGGCCGATTATCTGGTGATGGCCGGCGTGTCGCACTGGGGGTGCTACGGACTGATCGCAGCCCTGGCGGCGATGCGCGAGGACTGGCGCGCGGCAATGCTGTCCTGCCTCGATCCCATGCTGGATTCCTTGATCCTGGAAACGATGGTGCTCGAAGGTCCTGGGGTGGACGGTGTGTCGCAGCGCCAGACGCTGTCGATCGACGCCATCAACATTGCAACACACCACGCCAAGCTAAGCGCGATTCGCGAGCTGGTCAGCGCAGAGTGGATACCGAATGGGCTGAGCGACAGGCGGGGGCCACCGTAACGATCGCAAAAGATGCGTGGATCATGTCGGATCGCCGGCTAAGCCTTCTCGGTCGAGATCGCAAACCAGGCTACCCCACCAGGGACTCTGCTGCGGTGAACGCCAGACCAAGATCGCGCGCCACTGCGGCATGCGTCACCCGCCCGCCATGCACGTTCAGCCCATGCAGCAAGTGCGGATCGTCCTGCAACGCCCGATTCCAGCCTTTCGTCGCCAGGGCGATCACGAACGGCAGGGTCGCATTGTTCAGCGCGAAGGTGGAGGTGCGTGCCACCGCCCCCGGCATGTTGGTGACGCAATAATGCACCACGGCCTCTTCCACGTAGATCGGTGCGGAGTGCGTGGTCGGCCGGCTGGTCTCGAAGCAGCCGCCCTGGTCGATCGCAATGTCCACCAGAACCGAGCCGGGACGCATCGCGCGCACCATCTCGCGTGAGACCAGCTTGGGTGCCGCGGCGCCGGGCACCAGCACCGCGCCGATCACTAGGTCGGCGGCAAGGACGGCAGTCTCGATCGCCTCAGCCGTCGCATACAGCGTGGTGGCGCGCGGCCCGAACTGCAGGTCCAGCTCTTTCAGCCGGGGAAGGGACTTGTCGATGATGGTGACGCTGGCTTCCAGCCCCACCGCCATCCGCGCGGCGTTGGTCCCGGACACACCGCCGCCGAGCACCACCACCTTTCCGGGAGCTACGCCCGGCACCCCGCCCAACAGGATGCCGGCGCCGCCCGGCTCCTTCTCAAGACAGTGCGCGCCGACCTGCACCGACATCCGGCCGGCGACCTCGCTCATGGGCGCAAGCAGGGGCAGGGTGCCGCGGGCGTCGGTTACGGTCTCATAGGCGATGCAGACCGCACCGGAGCGCATCAGTCCCTCGGTCTGCGCCTTGTCGGCGGCGAGATGCAGATAGGTGAACAGCACCTGGCCCTCGCGCAGCCGTGCGATCTCCACCGGTTGCGGCTCCTTCACCTTCACGATCAGGTCGGCGGCGGCAAAAACCTCGTCCGCACTATCGAGCACCCTTGCGCCAGCGGCACGATAAGCGTCATCGGCGATGCCGATGCCGGAAGCGGCATTGCGTTCCACGACGACGTCGTGACCCAGCAGGACCAGCTCGCGCGTCCCGGCCGGGCTCAGGCCGACCCGGTACTCGTGGGTCTTAATTTCCTTTGGAACGCCGATTTTCACGCAACCCTCCTCCTGCGCCCTGCAGAGAGCTAATAACATGGGAGAGATTGACGGAACTGCACCTGGAGCGTTCCATCGGCTGGGACTCAGCGGCGACGCAGGTCGAAACTGCCGTTCAGGGGTTGGAACTGGCCGCGAGCATCATCATTGAACCGGATCGACCGAGATACCATTTGCCATTACAGGGACGACTGTAGACGGGAAGACTGTCGATGAACGATCGAAGCAGATCATCGGGAGACCACCGGCCGCCTTCGCCGCCATGGCTCGCAGCCGCTGTGATCGGGCTGACCATCCAAACTATGGCTGGCAGCGCCGTCATGCTTGGCGCCGGGATGGCCTTGGGCAAGGTGGTGAAGCGTGGCGCCTAGCCGCCGAACGCTACCCGGCGCAGCACCCCGCACCGAGCGAAGCCGCCTGGGCGGGCTGCTGCAACATGCCATCCCGGTCGTCAGGGGCTCCGCAGCACCGTGGAACTGCGAGGAACCGCGATCACTCCGGCAGAAGGTTTAGCGCGCGAACGGATTCTTCGCTTCAATCCGACCGAACATCCGGACCCACGCAGCTTCGCGCACGATCCAGCGCGTATCAGACACAGAACTCTCCGGTATGACGCTTATCGCTGACGGCTGTTCGATCTCCGTATGAGTTGCGTCATGGTCCACGGTCTTCGAACCGGTTTTCGCCGACTTGTCCTTTTTGCTGGCCATGCGCTTCCCCTTTGCGCGTTCATTTGCTCGCGGCATAGAACTATCAGAAAAAACTCTGGGCGTAACGCTCAGCATGTTCGCTATTCGTGCAGCACCGTCAAGTTCTCAGGAACATCCCCGTGATGTGGCTGAAAGCCGGCGGAGCAACATAGGGCAGGTAGCCTGGGTCCGGATTGCCTGCCAGCCGACTGCCGAACGGAATGGCGCACTTCACGGAAGCATCATTCCAAGCTGTCCAAGGTCGAAATCTTGCGTCGAGTCTCGAAAGGGTGCCATTTTTCCCAGAATTTATGCGCCTTTGTTCTCAACTCCTACAGGCTCCTGGCCAAACAGCGGCTGGAACAGCCTGAGAGCCGAGCCAGTTGGCAGCAATCCAGATCATCTGCTGCCGCCGAGCGAATGGCATTTCGGCCCTGCGGCACGCAAGTTGCAGCTGGTCAGTTGGCAAACCGACACCAAGTGCTGAAACGGTCAGTCGGACTCCAGCGCCAGCGGGTTACGCCTCATAACGACCACGCTTGCGTATTCGACTTGCCCAGCACCCGGGCAATGGGTGCCACAAAAGGAGGCCTTGGATGAGCCACGGAAACTGCCTCTCGCTCGCTGTGGAGATCACGTCACAGCGAAAAAAACTTCACGCGACGCGCGCCTGATACGCTACGCTGAGCCCCATGTTGCCTAACAGCGCGACATGACGACCTCTCTCATTACGGAGAGACCGATGCACACGGTCGATGACATTTTTGCCGATTATGCCCGCAGCTTCGAGGCGACTCGCGAAGTCGAGATGTCGCTGGCGGAGTTCCTCGACGCCTGCCGCGACGACCCGATGATCTATGCCACCGCCACCGAGCGCCTGCTCGCCGCTATTGGCGAGCCGGAAATGGTGGACACGTCCAAAGACGCGCGCCTGGGTCGTATTTTCATGAACCGGACGATTCGCGTTTATCCCGCGTTCTCGGAATTCTACGGCATGGAGGAGACGATCGAGCGGATCGTCGGCTTCCTCCGCCACGCCGCGCAGGGGCTCGAGGAGCGCAAGCAGATGATGTATCTGCTTGGCCCGGTCGGCGGAGGCAAATCGTCTCTCGCCGAGCGGCTGAAGGCGCTGATGGAGACCTACCCCATCTACGTGCTGAAAGCCGGTGACGAGCTCAGCCCGGTATTCGAGAGCCCGCTCGGCCTGTTTAATCCGGAGCGCATGGGGCAGGTGATGGAGGAACGCTACGGCATTCCTCGCCGGCGCCTCACCGGCCTGATGAGCCCGTGGTGCCTCAAGCGGCTGGACGAGTTTGGCGGCGACATTTCCAAATTTCGGGTCAAGAAGCTGGTCCCTTCGCGGTTGCGGCAAATCGCCATCGCCAAGACCGAGCCGGGCGACGAGAACAACCAGGATATCTCCTCGCTGGTCGGCAAGGTGGATATCCGCAAGCTGGAGTTGCATTCGCAGAACGACCCGGACGCCTACAGCTATTCGGGCGGCCTCAACCGCGCTAACCAGGGCATGCTTGAATTCGTCGAGATGTTCAAGGCGCCGATCAAGATGCTGCACCCGCTGCTGACCGCGACGCAGGAGGGGAACTACATCGGCACCGAGAATATCGGCGCCATCCCGTTCAACGGCATCATCATGGCCCACTCCAACGAGGCTGAGTGGCAGACCTTCAAGAACAACCGTAACAACGAAGCCTTCATCGACCGTATCTACGTGATCAAGGTTCCGTACTGCCTCCGGATGACCGAGGAGATCAAAATCTACGAAAAGCTGGTCTCACGCTCCGAGCTGGCCGCGTCGCCTTGCGCGCCCGCCACGCTGGAAATGCTGGCCCGCTTCTCGGTGCTGACGCGGCTGCGCAAGCACGAGAACTCGACCGTGTATGCCAAGATGCGGGTCTATGACGGGGAAAGCCTGAAGGAGACAGATCCTCGGGCGCGCAGCCTGCAGGAGTACAAGGATGCGGCCGGCGTTGAGGAGGGGATGGATGGCGCGTCCACCCGATTCGCCTTCAAGGTGCTCGCGGCGACGTTCAACCACGACACCATCGAGGTGGCGGCCGACCCGGTCCACCTGATGTATGTGTTGGAGCAGTCGATCCGTCGCGATCAGCTCCCGCAGGAAACCGAAAAGCGCTACCTGGAGTTCATCAAGGGAGAGCTGGCGCCGCGCTACGCCGAATTCATTGGCAACGAGATCCAGAAGGCCTATCTGGAATCCTATCACGACTACGGACAGAATCTGTTCGACCGCTACGTTGCTTACGCCGACGCTTGGATCGAAGACCAGGACTTCAAGGACGCCGACACCGGGCAGTTGCTCAACCGTGAGTTGCTGAACCAGGAGCTGACCAAGATCGAAAAGCCGGCCGGCATTGCCAACCCGAAGGATTTCCGGAACGAGGTGGTCAAGTTCAGCCTCCGGGCGCGGGCGAACAACAATGGCAAGAACCCATCCTGGACCAGCTACGAGAAGATCCGGGAAGTGATCGAGCGGCGGATGTTCAGCCAGGTCGAGGAATTGCTGCCGGTGATCAGCTTCGGCTCGAAGAAGGACAGCGAGAGCGAAAAGAAGCACGGGGAGTTCGTGGAGCGCATGACGTCCCGGGGCTACACCGAGCGGCAGGTTCGCCGTCTGGTCGAGTGGTACATGCGGGTAAAGCAGGCCGGCTGACCGGAGGTTTGCAGAAGGCAACTCGATGAATATCGTCGATCGACGGCTCAACCCAAGCGGCAAGAACCTCGCGAACCGCCAGCGTTTCATGCGCCGCGCCAAGGCGCTGATCCGCAAGGCGGTGCATGAAAGCTCGGCCAGCCGCAGTATCAAGGACGCCGACCAGGCGGGTGAAGTCTCCCTGCCGGCCCACGGCGTGCACGAGCCGTCGTTTCGCCGCAGTGCCTCCGGCGGCATTCGCGACCACCTGCTGCCCGGCAACAAGCGCTATGTCGAAGGGGACACAATCCCGCGGCCGCCGGGCGGGGGCGGCGCTGGCGGGGCGGAGGGCGCACCGGACGGCGAGGGGGAGGACGATTTCCGCTTCGCGCTGTCGCGCGACGAATTCGTCGATCTGTTCCTGGAGGATCTGGAGCTTCCCGACCTGGCCAAACGCAAGGTGGTGGACGCCGAGCAACTGAGCTGGCACCGCGCCGGGTACTCCGTCAGTGGCTCGCCGACGAACCTGGCGCTGAACCGGACCGTGCGCAACAGCCTGTCGCGGCGGATAGCGCTGCGGCGGCCAAAGGCGGAGGAGATTCAGCGTCTCCGCGATGAGATCGCTGCGCTCAGTGCCGACGAGGACGCAAAGGAGCAGCGGCTTGAACTGGAGGAACAGCTCCGCCGGGCGCTGCGCCGCACCAGCCTGATCCCCTACATCGACCCGCTTGACGTGCGCTACAAGCGATTCGAGGCGCACCCGAAGCCGGTGGCGCAAGCGGTGATGTTCTGCCTAATGGACGTGTCCGGCTCGATGACCGAGCACATGAAGGACCTCGCCAAGCGGTTCTATGTGCTGCTGTATATCTTTCTCAAACGCCGCTACAAGAATGTGGACGTGGTGTTCATCCGGCACACCCACCAGGCGCAGGAGGTGGACGAGGACACATTCTTCCACTCGCCGGAGACCGGCGGCACGGTCGTGTCCACCGCTCTCGACGAGATGCGGCGCATCGTCGAGGAGCGCTATAGCCCGGATTCGTGGAACATCTACGCCGCGCAGGCCTCTGACGGCGACAACACCGCATCCGATAACGACCGGACTGCGAACCTGCTGACCAAAGTGATCCTGCCGGCGTGCCAGTACTACGCCTATCTGGAGGTGGGCCGTGACTCGGAGCACTTCCCGCCCGGGTTCATCCGCCGCGATTCGGATTTGTGGCAAACCTACACCGCGATCTGCCGCAGCGGGGTGCCGATGGCGATGCGCAAGGTGGGCCACCGGCGGGACATCTACCCGGTGTTCCGCGAACTGTTCGCCCGCAAGAACCAGGCGGAGACGGCATGAGCAATATCGGCATGGAAACCTCGACGGACGCTGGCGGCGGCGATGCGGCCGAGGCCACCGAACGCGCCGAACATCCGATCTTCGAAGGTGCGGACTGGGAATTCTCGACCATCCAACGCGCGCACGAGGTGATCCAGCGTGTGGCGCTGGAGGAACTGGGGCTGGACGTCTATCCGAACCAGATCGAGGTGATCGGCGCCGAGCAGATGTTGGATGCCTATTCCTCAATAGGCATGCCGCTGTTCTACAAGCACTGGTCGTTCGGGAAGCACTTCGCCCGGCATGAGGCGATGTACCGTGCGGGCATGCAGGGCCTCGCCTATGAGATCGTGATCAACTCCAATCCATGCATCAGCTACATCATGGAGGAGAACACGGCCACGATGCAGGCGCTGGTCATCGCCCACGCTGCGTTTGGCCATAACCACTTCTTCAAGAACAACTACCTGTTCAAGCAGTGGACAGATGCGGACGGCATCCTGGACTATCTGGAGTTCGCCCGCGGATTCGTGATGGACTGCGAGGAACGCTACGGCGAGGCGGCGGTCGAGCGCCTGCTGGACGCGGCGCACGCGCTGATGAGCCACGGCGTGCACCGCTACCCGCGTCCTCGCACGATCAATCTGCGCATGGAGCAGGATCGCCAGCGAGAGCGCCGGCTGCACGACGAGCAGGTTTTCAACGACCTGTGGCGTACCGTCCCTGGCAAGGGGACGCAGCGGTCCGACCCGTCCGCGGAGGAACGCCGCCGCGCCCTGCTGCAGCTTCCGCAGGAGAACATCCTCTATTTCCTTGAGAAGACTGCGCCGCGACTGGCGCCTTGGCAGCGCGAGATTCTGCGCATCGTCCGGCACATCGCCCAGTACTTTTATCCGCAGTCCCAGACCAAACTGATGAACGAGGGCTGCGCGACCTACGTGCACTACGAGATCATGCAGCGGTTGCACCAGAAGGGGCTGCTGACCGACGGCGCCTATGTGGAGTTCCTGCGTTCACACACCAATGTCGTGTTCCAGCCGGAGTTCGACGACCCGCGGTATTCGGGGATCAACCCCTACGCGCTTGGGTTCGCGATGATGCAGGACATTCAGCGTATCTGCACGGAGCCAACCGCCGAGGACGAAATCTGGTTCCCCGCCATCGCCGGCAAGGGTGAAGCGATGGCGGTGCTGCGCGATGTTTGGGCAAACTACCGCGACGAGAGCTTCATTCTGCAGTTCCTCAGCCCTCGGCTGATCCGGCAGTTCGGGCTGTTCCATGTGATGGACGACGCGGCCGAGCCCACTCTAAGCGTCGAGGCGATCCACGACGAACGTGGCTACCGCAAGATCCAGCGTGCATTGGCACGACAATACGACGTGGCCTGGATCGCGCCGGATATCCAGGTGGTGGACGTGAACCTGGCTGGTGACCGCAAGCTGATCCTGCACCACCGCGCACTGAACCGGATCACGCTGGACGAGCGGGACGCTCGGCACGTGCTGCAGCATCTGGCCGATCTTTGGGGATACGACGTGCTGCTGAAGGAGCTTGATCCGACGACCGACGCGGTGCTGAAAGAGCACGCCGCGACGCCGCGTGGGGGTTTGTTGGGCGGCGACGGGGGCTGACACGCGGGGTGGCCGCGCGCGCAAGACAGGATATGCCGGTCTGGGGGTGGCAAATGACGTGATAGCCGCCGCAGCACCATCCACCTTGCAGTGCGGCGGGCGGCAACGGCGGATGGCGCAAGGGCTTATCCGCCCTGCACTCCTCACGATGCGTCGTGCGAGGTCACGGCCCGTCCTTCTGCCGCTTGTCCCACTCATCGAGCATAATGCGCGGCAGATCGAACAGGTCGGTGGTGCGTGCGTACCAGCCTTGGCCGTGCATGCGGCCGATCAGATCCAGCTTTGGTGAATCGATGTAGCACCGCTCGGCGTCAAGCACATACTCGTCCTTGATGTGTACAGCCAAGACGCGACCCAGGATCACGGTGCGGGCGATGCCGACCTCGACGATCACCAGGCGCTCGCACTCCATCGACACCGGTGCCTCGGCGATTCGCGGCGGCCTGACTCTGATCGAGGGTACGCCGGTCAGCCCGGCTTGCGCCAGCTCATCGACACCCTTGGGAAAGTCGATCGCGGTGATATTCATCTGCCTGGCGAGCGGATAACTTACCAGGTTGACCACGAACTGGTCGGTGCGGCGGATGTTGCCACCGGTATCCTTCGCGTAACCCGGAGCGCGGTCGCCGATGCCGATGCACACCACCGGCGGGTCGCCTGAAACCGCGTTGAAGAACGAGAACGGCGCCGCGTTCAGCGTGCCGTCCACGTCGCGCGTCGTAATCCAGGCGATCGGCCGCGGCACAACGGTCGAGACCAGCAGCTTGTAGGCGTTCTCGGCCGAGATGGTGGCCAGGTCGAACAGCATGGAGCCTCCGGGCAAGACCAACGATGCGCGGCAGCGTTGCGCGCCGGACCGAAGCTGTCCAGACGCAAACGCCAGGTCGGCTTGGCTGCATCCTTCCCCCGTCCGCTTTGCCCTGCGACCGTCGCAACTGGCGTCGGGTGCGAAGCACTTCATACCAATAGGGGTGCCCGGACTGCTCTGGTGCGATTGTTCAAGCCAGGCATTTTGGCCAGGGGGGCACCTGATGAAACTACATTGGATGGCTGCAACATTGGCCTTCGTGCTCACTGGATCGGCACTGATGCCCCGCCAAACGACCAACCCACCGGGCTTCGTCGTTGCCGTCGCCAGCAACGCTGTGCAGGACTACGCGGACGCCAGGGAGGTGCTCGAGGCCTGACAAACCACCACGTTTCGGACCGCAGTCATGACAAAGATCCTGCTGGCTGTCGCGACGACTGCCGTCCTGGCAGTCGGTGTCGCGATCACGTCCAACGATGTTGCCACCCGCCAGATCCGCTATCCTGTGTCGCCGGCGACGGCGCCGGACCGCGGCGCCACCGACGCGGATGGTGACCGCACGAGCCATGGACTGGGCGGCGAGCTGTACTGGCCGCGGGGATGAAGAATTCCTCGGCAGGCGGCGGGATCAGCCCGACTCGCCGAAGCCGCCGCCGCCGGGGGTCTCGATAACGAAAACGTCGCCGGCCGCCAGTTCCGCACTGTCGGTCCCGGACAGGATGTCGTGAGTGCCGCCGGCGCGCTCCACCCACTGACGCCCGACCTCGCCATCTTCGGCACCGTCCAGTCCGAACGGCGCCACCGTGCGGCGGGATGAAACGATAACGGCGGTCATCGGCTCCAGGAAGCGAATCCGCCGAATCGCGCCGTCCCCGCCGCGCCAGCGTCCGGCGCCGCCGGAGCCGCGGCGGATGGCGAAGCGTTCCAGCCGCACCGGATAGCGCAGCTCCAGCACTTCGGGATCGGTCATGCGCGTGTTGGTCATGTGCGTCTGCACGGCCGACGTACCGTCGAATCCGGATCCGGCTCCGGTGCCGCCGCAAATGGTTTCGTAGTACTGACGATGTGCATCGCCGAACAGAAAGTTGTTCATCGTCGCCTGCGAGCAGGCCATGGCGCCGAGCGCACCGAACAGCGCGTTGCACGCCGCCTGCGAGACTTCGGTGTTTCCCGCGACCACCGCTGCGCCACGCTCGGGCGACAGGAAGCTGTGGGGCGGAATGACGAGCTTCAGCGGTTTCAGGCATCCTTCGTTCAGGGGCACATCGTCGCCCACCAGGCAGCGGAAGACATACAGCACGACGGCGCGGGTGACAGCCGGCGGGGCGTTGAAGTTGCTGTCATGGCGCTCTGGTCCGGTGCCAGTGAAATCGATCACCGCGGTGCGTGCCTTGCGATCGACGCTGACGGCGACGCACAGCGGCGCGCCATCGTCCATCGTGTAGGAAAAAGCACCGTTGCCAAGGCGGGCGATCACGCGGCGGACGCTCGCCTCGGCGTTGTCCATCACGTGACGCATGTAAGCCCGCACTGTGTCCCAGCCGTATAGCGTTACCACGCGCTTCAGCTCCTGGACGCCTTTTTCGTTTGCCGCGGCCTGCGCCTTGATGTCGGCTACATTTACGTCCGGACTGCGTGCCGGGTATCTCGCGCCGGCGAGCAGCGCGCGGAACTCCGGCTCTCGGAAATGCCCGGCATCGATCAGCAGGAAGTCGTCGATCACCACGCCTTCCTCCTCCAGCGTGCGCGAGTTTGGCGGCGTGGAGCCGGGCGTGGTGCCGCCGATATCGGCGTGGTGCCCGCGATTGCCGACGAAGAACAGAATGTCGCGTCCGGCATCGTCGAACACCGGCGTGATCACCGTGATGTCGGGCAGGTGCGTGCCGCCGTTGAACGGATTATTCAGCGCGACCACATCGTCAGGCCGCAGCGTGCCGCGGCGATTGCGCAGCACCGTGCGCACGCTCTCGCCCATGGCGCCGAGATGCACCGGCACGTGCGGCGCGTTGGCGACCAGCCCGCCATCTTCGTCGAAAATGGCGCAGGAAAAATCCAGCCGCTCCTTGATGTTGACGCTCATTGCGGTGTTCTGCAGCACCGCGCCGGTTTGCTCGGCGACGTTCATGAAAAGGTTGTTGAACAGCTCAAGCAGCACCGGGTCCGGCCGGTCGCTGCCGGCAGGCATGCGCGTTCTCAACGGCGCGGTACGGCGCAGCATCATATGGTTGCGGGCGGTGACCTCGGCGGTCCAGCCAGGATCGACGACCGTCGTGGCGTTGGCCTCGCGGATCAGCGCGGGTCCGGTGACATGATCCCCGGCGAGCAGGCCTTCGCGCTCGAAGACCGGGGATTCATGCTCGGTCTCGCCACAGAATATGGGCACGATATCGATCGGCGTCGGTTCCCCGCTGGCGCGTGGCCGAAGCGTCCGCTCCTCGATCGCTTCGCCCGGGGACATGGCTTCCACCGTCACAGCCTCGACCACCAGCGGGCGCTCCGGGGTCGCGAAGCCGAAGCGGGCGCGGTGTGCGGACGTGAAGTCGGTCACGATTGCGTCCGGGTCGCGCAACGCGATGATCAGCGCCGCCTCGGTCCCGGCGTAGCGGAGGTGCAGGCTGCGTCGCACCGTGACGCGCGCTGGATCGGCCCCCTGCGCCGCCAGCGCCGCCAGCGCCGCGGACGCCAGCCGGTCGGCGACCTCCGTCAGTTCCGGCATCGCGTGAGGCTCGAACCGGATTTCCACCGCCTGCTCGCGCATCGCCGTCTGGTCGGCGAGGCCCATGCCATAGGCTGACAGTACGCCGGCGTACGGGTGGATGAACACGGTCTCCATCCCCAGCGCATCCGCGACCTGGCAGGCGTGCTGGCCACCCGCGCCGCCGAAGCAATTCAGCGCGAAGCGCCCCGCTTCGTGGCCCTTCTGCACCGAGACCTGCTTGATCGCGTTCGCCATATTGGCGACGGCAACGCGCAGGAACCCATCCGCCACCTGCTGCGCCGTGCGCCGCTCGCCGGTCGCCTGGCTGATCTCCTCGGCCAGCGCGGCGAATTTTTCCTTCACGATATCGGCATCAAGCGGCAGGTCGCCGTTCCGCCCGAAGATCGCTGGGAAGTGCCGCGGCTGGATCTTGCCGACGCAGACATTGGCGTCGGTCACACAGAGCGGGCCGCCACGGCGATAACAGGCGGGACCCGGATCGGCCCCGGCGCTGTCGGGTCCGACGCGCATTCGCGCACCGTCGAACTGCAGGAGGGAGCCGCCGCCCGCCGCCACCGTGTTGATCGCCATCATCGGCGCCCGTATGCGCACGCCGGCCACTTGGGTCTCAAAGGTGCGCTCGAAGGTGGTGTCATAGAGTGCGACGTCGGTCGAGGTGCCCCCCATGTCGAACGAAATGATCCGGTCGAGACCGGCCATCGCCGCGGTGCGGGCGGCGCCGACGATGCCGCCCGCGGGGCCAGACAGGATCGCGTCCTTGCCCTGGACGTTCGTCGCCTCCGCCAGCCCGCCATTCGACTGCATGATATAGAGCCGCACGCCCTGCAGCTCGGCGGCAACCTGGTCCACGTAGCGGCGCAGGATGGGCGAGAGATAGGCGTCCACCACCGTGGTGTCGCCGCGCGGGATCAGCCGCAGCAGCGGGCTGACCGCGTGGCTGGCGGAAATTTGGGCGAAGCCTGCCGCGCGCGCCAGCTCCGCCAGACGGCGTTCGTGGTCCGGGTATTTCCAGGCGTGAATCAGCACGATGGCACAGGCGGTCATCCCGCTGTCGAGCGCCTCGCGGAAGGCGATCGTGGCGGCGTGCTCGTCGAGCGGCTCGATCTCCTCGCCGTCCACGCCGATGCGGCCGGCGACCTCGACGACCGATTCGTACAGCATCGACGGCAGCGTGATCTTGAGGTCGAACAGGCCAGGCCGCGCCTGGTTTCCGATGCGCAGCGCGTCGGCGAAACCGCGGTTGACGATCAGCAGGGTGCGTTCACCCTTGCGCTCCAGCAGCGCGTTGGTGGCGACCGTGGTGCCCATCTTCACGGATTCGATGGTGCCGGGTGGGATGGGCGCGTCCGGCGGGAGGTCGAGCACCGACCTGATGCCGGCGATGGCGGCGTCGCGATAGCGGCCGGGGTTCTCGCTCAGCAGCTTGTGGGTGGACAGCCGGCCGTCGGGGTGCCGAGCGACGATGTCGGTGAATGTGCCCCCGCGATCAATCCAGAACTGCCAGGTTCCTTGCGGCATGCGACTCTCCTGGTTCGCGGGATATCAGGGCAACGTGGGCGGCGCGATGCAAGCCCCGGTACGCCTGGCCTCAGCGGTCAGGGAGCGACCGGACGGATTGCGTCGATCACGCGGCCGTTGCTCGCAGCGAGGAGCGCTTCGAACTCGGGCACCGTCAGCGTCTCTGCCCGGCGGTCCGGTGCGATGCCTGCTGCCGCCAGCAGCGCCTCGCCGCCGAGCGCCTTCAACGAGCCGCGCAACATTTTCCGGCGCTGTCCGAACGCCGCGGCCGTCAGCCGCTCCATGCCCGCGAACAGCGCCGGGGACGGCTGCTCCGCGTGAGGTGCCAGCCCGACCACCGCCGACCAGACCTTCGGCGGCGGTACGAACGCCGCGGGTGGAATCCGCAGCAACAACTCGGTCCGGCAGATCCACTGAGCCAGCACTGACAACCGTCCGTAGGTGGAGGTGCCGGGCGCCGCACAAATCCTATCCGCGACCTCCTGCTGGAACATCAGCGTCAGTCGCTCGATCGCGCCGGCCTGGCGCAGCCACGCTACAAGAAGCGGCGTTGCGATGTTGTAGGGGAGGTTCGCGACGATCACCCGCGGCGGGGCTGCCAGTGTCAGGATGTCCGTGAAAAGCGCATCCGCCGCGACCACCGTCAGTCGCCCGCTCGTTCCATCCGCAAGCTCCTGGACCGCGGAGACCGCACGCGGATCGATTTCCACGGCCGTGATGCTCGCCGCCTCGGAGGCAAGAAGCGCCCGCGTCAGCCCGCCGGGACCGGGCCCCACCTCCACCACGTGCCGTCCAGCCAACGGGCCGGCGGATCGCACGATGCGCGCGCACAGGTTGCCGTCCAGCAGAAAATGCTGCCCGAGCGACTTCCTGGCGTCCAACCCATGCCGTGCGATGATCTCCCGCAACGGCGGTGGGCTCATGCGGGCCGGGCTGGGCTGTCCAGCACTATGCGTCGTTTTGCCCGGGTCATGCCCCGTTGGCGCCGCGGATATCGATTGCCGCCTGGCGGCGGAGGGTTCGCTGCAACTGGCGAGACAAAAGCTCCACCCGTTCGGCGAGGAGCCGGTTCTGGATTCCCTGCTTGTTCATCTCCGCGAGGTTTTTTTGCTCGCGCGAGCAGACGATCAGCACCGCGATCCCATCGCCGGCAACCAGCGGTTGCGTGGCGCGGTCCGGAGGCAAACTTGCCAGGAGCTGTCGGAAAGCTGGCGGGTTCACGCTTTCCAGCCGCACCTCACCCGGGTCTGGCGGCCGCGGAGAATTGGCTGCCTTGGATGCAGCCTCCATCTGCTCGCAGCTATGCACGCTGGCACTGATCTGGCGTGCCTTTTCCAGCGTCTGTTTCTGCTGCTCGGTCGGCGCCTGGGCGTTCAGCGGACTGGTGAACGGCAGGAATGTTTGCCGAAGCGTCACCAGCGTGCCGATGTCCCGGCCGATCTCCCGCTTTGCCTTCAGCATGACGATGGAAAATCCGCCTGGTACCTTGACCGGGTTGCTGATGGCGCCGACCGGCATTTGGCCGACGATGCGCGCCACCTCCGGATCGAGTTGGTTTGGCTGCACCCAGCCCAACTCGCCGCCTTCCAATGCGGTCTGGTTCTGGCTGAACTGCGCCGCAACGACGGGGAACGACGCGCCCGCGCGCAACTCGCTGATCACGGTCTCCGCAAAGTGCTGGGCGTCGGCTGTGTTGGCGGGGTCGTCCACTGCGATGAAAATCTCGCCGACACGATACTCCGGTTTGCCGGTCTCCGCGGCCAGCAGGCGCTCCTGCTCGGAGATTTCGGCCTCGGTAATCTGAGTTTTTTCGCCGAGTTGCTCGCGCAGCACGAGCATCCACCCGAGCTGGGCGCGAATCTGGTCGATCAGCGTCCGAAGACTGACCCCGTCGGCGATGAGCTTGGCGCGCAGGGCGCCTTCCGGCATGCGGTTTCGCTCTTCGACTTCCCGAATTGCGGTTGCGATTTGCTTGTCAGCGACGACGATCTTGCGCCGCTGAAGTTCCTGCATGCGGAGGCGCTCGTCGACAAGCTGGCGGGTGATCTGCGGCTTCAGTCGGTTCAGCACGTCCTGTGACATCGGCAGACCGGTGGAAAGAGCGAACAGACGCGTTCGGCTTTCAACATCGTCGTTGCTGATCACGTCGCCGTTGACGGTCGCGACGATCCGCGTTGTGGTATTGTCCACTGGCGGCGACGGCTTGGCAGGTGCCGCGGCCATCCCTGCGACTGGAAGCGAGGCCGTTACGAACAACAAGGCCCCCGCGACAAGGCGCGGGGTGGGGCGGAAGGTCGACATGGGCTTGTGTCCAGACATCAATGTGCGCGGAAGCCGAATGCCCCGACGGTCTTGAACGTAAGTTGGATCATCACGCTCTGCGATCCGGAATCTCCATTGAAGCTCGTATAGCGGCGGTTGTACTTCAGGTCCACGATGAAACACTCGTCTTCATAGATGGCGTCGGCTCCCAGCGAAACCATTTGATTTAGCTGCAAATCTCGGCGCCCATACGCAGCGAACCGGTAATGGCCCCAGTTTGTCTGCCCGCCCAGCGTCACTTCGTTGCGTGGGGTGTAGAAGGCGTTTCCCGCTGGCGGAGGGGCCGGCGAAGTCGGCGGCTGATCGTAGTACGTGTAAGGGTTGTTGACGGTATAAAGGTAACCGCCGCTCACGCTGAAATGAGGTCCGCTCACGCTGGCTGTGGCGTCGGCAAACTGCACGGCCAGGTTGCGATGATCGAGCCGCGTGCGGTACGTCAGGTCGAGCCAATTGGTCGGCGTGAACGTGGTGCGCGCGACGACGTCGGACACTTGGTCGTGCAGACCGGTGGCTTCGGGAAACAGGTTGTTCTTTCCTGGCTGGTAGGACTGGCCGATCAGACCGTCGAAGGCGGTCCCTCCTAGGTACCAGGCGCCGTGCAGCCCAGCGTTCAGGCGTTGCCCGCCTTCCAGCCGGTCGATCCCTGGAAACCGGTTGAACGAGAACAGATTCTGGTCGGTGAACTCCAGATCGAGACTGTCTTCGTTGGGATATTTATTGTACTGGCTGTTGCCGCTCTGTGGCGCGACAATAATCTGTGCGATAGGTTCAATGATCTGCGTACCCCAGGCACCCGAATCACGCATAAACGGCCAGCGCACCATCACGGCGGCCTGCGGCAGACCGCGCGCCGTGCTGATGGAATTGGTCGTGCCCCAGTTCGGCTGGTTATTAAAGTCACCGGCATTATAGGCGGCGGCATCGCCGTGAAGTTGCACTTTCCACAGATCGCCCACCGGACCAGTGAATGGCACGGCGTAGTTCATCGTCAGGCTGGCGCGGCGCGTGCTTGTGCCGTCTGTGCGCATGACATTGAACGCGCCGGTGTCGAGCGACAGACGGCCGCCCCATCCATCCGGCTCGCTGAAGTAGCTATAGGTGTAGCGAGGCAGCACGACGGGTAGCTTGCTGTCCACGACGGTGCTCGTCAGGCCCTGGTAAAACCGCGTATCGATCCGCGAGTATGCCCCTTCACCGAAGCCTTCAGCGTAGATCTGGCTGGTCAGGATCGTATAGGTGGGCTCCAGCAAAGAGCCAAAATTGAAATCCCGAACGTAGTTCGACGACGAAGCCCGCTCCAGGTCAAAGCCCCAGCGCCAGGTGTCGTTCACGTTGAACTGCCCCTTGGTGAATATCGTTCCCTGGAGGGAATCATATTCATAGCCGGCGGAGGTATTCAGTGTCAGATACCCGTTGTTGAACCGATGACGATAGTCGAATTCAAGGTTCGGGCCGCCGCGGGATGTCATCATCGGTGTAATCGTTGCATCCGACTGGTCGTCGATCACCCAATAATACGGCTGCCTGGCGAATGCACCAATATGGGACGATACGCCCATCGAAGGGATCAGCAGGCCGGATGCTCGCTTGACGGACGGGTCAACGTGCCAGAAATACGGGATGAAAGCCACGGGGACTCCGTACATCTCCATGACGGCGTCCCAATATTCGATCTTCTTGTGCTCGCCGTCCTGCACTGCCGTACGAGCGCGAAGCTGCCAAAGCGGCGGTGACTCAGGATGTTTGGCGCAAAGATTGCAGGTCGAGTAGACGACTCGGGAAAGTTCGTTGATTTCGCCCCCGGTACGCCGCGCTCCGTTGGCCGCAAGCCGGCCGTTCTCGGCAAGGATGGCGCGCATGTCGGTTAGAACGCCCTCCTTCATCCCCTGGGCAAGCTCCGCGTAGTCGGCGAACATGACCTGGCCGTCCGGGGTCAGGAGAACGACGTTGCCCTTGGCTGCTGCGACTCCGGTATTGCGGTCGAACGTGATCTGGTCGGCCCGCAGCACCTGGTTGTTTTGCCAGGCCTCCACATGGCCCCGGGCGATGACCAGCGCATGCTCCCGGTCATACTCAAGGGAATCGGCGGTGAAGGTGACCGGCTGGTTGCTGGCCGGCCCCTTCGTGCCGCCGATCGACGTGAGCTGGCTGAGCTGGGCGCGCGCGCCGGCCGGCAGCAGAAGCGCCGCGACCAGCGACAATGCGATACGAGGCACCCGCGCCATGCTCAACCGTCTTCAACGTGCAGGAGCAGGGCCAACGCCATCATCAGTCCAGCGGCGGCCGGCACCCAGGCGGCCATTGCCACCGGCAGGGCGCCCGACTGGCCGAATTCCTCGGCAATCTTCGAGATGACGAACAGCGCGAAGCCGGCAGCAACGCCGCTGCCGATCATGCGCGCCACGCCGCCGCGCCGGGCCGGTCGCATGGAGAAACCCGCTGAAACCAGCGCCATGGTGGAGCAAAGCAGTGGCAACGCCAGCAGAGCCTGAAAGTGCAGCCGGTGGCGGATCGAGGAAAAGCCGGACCGATCCAGCAGTTGGATGAAGTCGGGGAGGGCCCAGACCGACAGCGTATCAGGCGAGGCAAAGCTCTCCTGCACGCGCGCGACGGTCAGGTCGGTGGGCAGGGTCATCGGCTGCGCCGGCGCAGGAAGTTCATCAGGACGAATCAGCCGTGCGTTTTGCAACTGCCAGACGCCCGAACCGAGGGTCGCGGCGCTCGCCTCGATCCGCTCGAGCAGCCTGTCGCCCCCGTCGAGCCGAAAAACGCTGACCTCGGTGGCGTTCAGCCGCTTGCCCTGGACCTGGACCCCGCGGGCGTGGATGATCGATACGCCTTGGGGTGTAATGCCGCGATCGGACTGGCGCAGCCAAAGCTGCCCGCCTGCCAGCGCAAGTGGCCCGCCGCCGGTGCGCAGATAAGCGTTGTCGAGCGCTTCAGCGCGGGCATACATCGCCGAGGACAAGGGGCTTACAGCGCCGGTGGCCAGAACGCCGAAAAGAAAAGCGCAGAACGTGGGGGCGGCCAAAAATTCCCACGCCGAAATCCCGGCCGCGCGCGCGACGATCAGCTCCGAGGAGCGGGTCAGCCGCCAGAAGCACAAGATCCCGCCCAGAAGAACGGCGAACGGCAGGATTTGCATCGAGATGTATGGCAGGCGCAGCGCTGCGATTTGCGATACCAGAGCAAAGGTCGCATCCGGCTTACTTGCAGACCGGCGTAACAGTTCGATGAAGTCGAACAGGGAGACCAGCCCCGCCAGCGCGAGCAACATTCCGGTCACCGCGGTTGTGAACACCCGGGCGATATAGAGCGACAGCGTGATGGGGGCAGTCATTCGGTCAGGCTGCCCCGCCGGCCGGGCGAGGCCGCTGCTGCAGGAGCTGCGGGCCGAGCAGAAGCCATAAGCAGACCAGGCCAGGAACGATGGCCTGAATCCAGACCAGCGGCAGCAAGGCGTTGTCGCGTGCCGCCAGATTTCCGAACGCGAGCTGCAGCGCAAGCAGAACGACCACGCTGAGCACGGCGACCAGTGGCCGGACGAAGCCGCCGTGGCGACGGAACGTGCCCGTCAGCACGGAGAGCAGGGCGACCGAGCCAAAGGATAGCGCTGTGAGCGGGCTTGTCATTCGCTTATGCCCCTCGGCGATCCATTTTGGTATGTCCAGCGCGTTAGTCGGATGGGGGCTGAGAAGCTCGCCGAGCGAGACCTCCGACATGTCGAGCACACGCTGGTGCTCGCCATTCTGGCTGTCGGCGAGGTCGATCTCGTTCTGCCGGAACGTCAGCATGTCCAGCCGCCCGGTCTGCCGGTCGATCTCCTGCCGGCTGCCGTTCAGCAACAGCACCCGTGGCCCGCTCGGCCCTTCCAGCAGGCGGCCGCGCTCCGCCAGGATCGTCGCGTGCGCATTCTGGTCGCGCCCATCGTCGACAACGATGCCCCGCAACGTCCCGTCGGGGTCGCGCGAGCGGACGTACACGGTGAGCTTCTCGGAGACCTGGGTGAACACGCCCTCCTGCAGCATGAAGGCGGCCACGCGGTTGCGGATCTCCCACTGGAAGTCGCGGAACGCCGCCAGGCTGACCGGCACGAGCCAGAGCGTGAGCGCAAAGCCGGCGGCGACAGCGAGCGATGCGACCGCCAACGCCGGACGGGCGAGTGCGAACGGCGACAGGCCGGCCGCACGCATCACCGTCAGCTCCCGGTCCCCGGCCAGGCGCTGATAGACGAACTGGATCACCACGAATGTCGTGATCGGCAGGATCACCGCAACGAAGCTTGGGATCAGGAGGCCGGTGAGCCGCAGGAACACGCCCATGGACAGGCCGTGGTTCACCACCAGCTCGACAAAGCGCAGCGACTGCGTGAGCCAGATCAGCGCCGTCAGGCCGCCACTGACCGCGAGCAGCGCGGTCAGGAGCTGGCGGAAGATGTAACGGTCGAGGCGGGTGATCAGCGGGCCGGATCGCATGGGCCGGAAAGACTCTCCTGTCGCGCCGCGGCGGCGCGGGAGCGGCCGCGGCAAGGCTGGCAGACGTTTTCTGCGGCAGCTTCGGCGCGGATGCAACGCCCTTCCCGGCTGGCCCGTCCAAACGGCCCGGATAGCGGTCGATCCTGGTCAGCAACGGATTCGCCGGTTTGTCCGCCCGCAGCCGCCCAGCGCCGGCCGCTCCAGGGCAATCATCACGCTGTACAGTGGTCAGCAACAGCCGCGAAACCGTCCCTTTTCAAAGGCATAGCGGGCTTGCTGGCGATTTCGAAAGAAATCTTCGTAGCTCATCACGGGTTCCCCCGGATGAGTGCGTTCCCGATGTGCCACATAGGAATCGTAATCCGGGACTCCGACCATCAAGCGGGCGGTCCGCGCCACTGCGTCACAGACGAGGCGAGCCTGGGCAAGCGCAGGCAGCCGACCTCCTGGCGGCTGCGCTGCATCGCCGCCGCCGGGACGCGTCAATGAACGCTCGTCTTCGCGCTGATTCGTGTCAGTCATCTCCGGCCATGGCGCCGAGGGCATCCGCCTCCATCGCTGTCGAGCGTGGGTTGACAAGCGCCCTGCGGATGCCGACCAGTCCAAAAGCGACCATCACCAGGACCAGCGCGACGAACGCGGCCGCCAACGCGGCGTTCACATAGTCGTTGGTCACCACGCGGCTCATCTCGGCCAGGGTTTTCGCTGGTGCGAGGATCTTGCCGCCCGCCAGAGCATCGCCGAAGACGGCGGCGTGGCTGAGGAACCCAACGCTTGGCCGGGCATCAAACAGCTTTTGCACCCCCGCCGTCAGCGTGCATACGACCAGCCACACCGTGGGCGCGATTGTCACCCAGGCATAGCGCTGCCGCTTCATCTTGAACAGCACCACGGTGCAGAGGGTCAGCGCGACGCCGGCCAGCATCTGGTTGGAAATGCCGAACAGCGGCCAAAGCTGATTGATACCGCCAAGCGGATCGATCACGCCCTGGTAGAGGAACCAGCCCCAGGCCGCTACCGCCAGCGCCGAACCTGCCAGCGTGTTGGCCCACGAATCGGTTCGGCGGAAGGCCGGCACAATGGTGCCGACCATGTCCTGGAGCATGAAACGGAGCACCCGCGTTCCGGCGTCAACGGTTGTCAGAATGAACAGGGCCTCGAACAGGATAGCGAAGTGATACCAAATGCCCATCAGGGCCGTGCCGCCGAGCGCCCCGGACAGGATCTGCGCCATGCCAACGGCCAGCGTCGGCGCTCCTCCGGTACGAGACATCACGGTCGTCTCGCCCACATCCTTGGCGATCTGCGTCAGCATGTCGGGCGTGAGCAGAAAGCCCCAGCCGGAAATGACCTGGGCCGCCTGCGCCGGATCGGTTCCGATCAGCCCGGCGGGACTGTTCATCGCGAAATAGATGCCGGGGTGGATAACAGAGGCGCCGATCATCGCCATGATGGCGACGAACGACTCGGTCAGCATGCCGCCGTACCCGATGAAGCGCGCCTGACCTTCGCTCTCTAGCATTTTCGGCGTTGTGCCCGAGGCGATCAGGGCATGAAAACCTGACACAGCCCCGCAGGCGATCGTGATGAACAGGAAGGGAAACAGGTTGCCGGAGAACACAGGGCCTGTCCCGTCGATGAACTGGGTCACCGGAGGCATCTGCAGGTAGGGCCGAACGATGACAATCGACACCGCCAGCAGGGACATGGTGCCGACCTTCAGGAAGGTCGAGAGGTAGTCGCGCGGCGCCAGCAGCAGCCAAACCGGCAGAACCGAGGCGACGAAACCGTAGCCGATCAGGGCAAGCGCGAGCGTTTCCCCGGAAAATGTGAAGAACGGCGCCAGCGCCGGGCTCTGTGATACGATCTTGCCATAAAACAGCGCCGCCAGAAGCAAGACGACACCGATCGCGGACATTTCGGCGATGCGGCCAACCCGGATGAACCGGCTGTAGACGCCCATCAGCAGCGCGATCGGCATGGTGCTGATGACCGTGAAGGTGCCCCACGGACTGCCCGCCAGGGCCTTGACGACGACAAGCCCCAGGACAGCCAGCAGGATGACCATGATCAGCGACACACCGACCAGCGCAACGGCACCGGCGAACGGTCCCATCTCGGAACGGATCATGTCGCCAAGCGATCGGCCATCACGCCTGACGGAGAGAAACAGGATGGTGAAATCCTGGACGCCGCCGGCGAAGACCGCACCCGCCAATATCCACAGCGTGCCGGGCAAGTAACCCATCTGGGCCGCAAGCACCGGGCCAACAAGCGGTCCCGCCCCCGCAATCGCCGCGAAATGGTGCCCATACAGCACGTACTTGTTGGTTGGCACATAATCGAGGCCATCGTTGTGCCGGACTGCCGGGGTGGGACGGCGCGGGTCTATCCCAAGCACCCGATTTGCGATGAACCGCGAGTAGAACCGATAGGCGATGGCATAGACGCAGAGAGAAGCGATGACGAGCCACGCGGCATCGACTGACTCGCCCCGCGTGAGCGCTATGACTCCAAGAGCAACCGTCCCCAGGAGAGTCACGGCAAGCCATGCGGCCTTCTCTTTTAGAGTCATCGTTTTTTTCCCCCCAAGCCGGCCGGATATGGCAAATCCAGATAGAATCTTTAAGGTTTTTGCTCAGATTGCCCCGATTGTGATCATCTCCCGTCGCAGCCGGGTTCGCGTGGCGGCCAGCCGCATCAGGGCAGGAGCGGCGCGGCCCGCGGCCAGTAGCAGAGGCTGAGCGGAGCCCAAGGCGGCACGGTGAATCAGCACAGCCAGGCGCATCTGGCCGCGGAGCCGGTCGTATAAGCGCCGATGATACAGCGCGGCGTCACCCGCTTTCAGCCAGGTCTCCGCTGCCAGCGCCCCGCTCGCCAGCGCGATCGACACACCGTCACCGGTTAGCGACGGGATCACGGACGCCTGATCGCCGAGGCGATAAAGCCCCGTCTGCGCGGCCGGGGGATGCAGGTAGCCGTAAGGTACGCCGGCCACCGCCAGCGGGCGTTCAAGCAACGGTATGGCGCCCGCGAGTCTGCCAGCCAGATGCGGAGACCTGGCGGTCAGCGCGTCCAGCAACGAGTCCCAGCGTTGGCCGACATGCTCCCACCGCCTTGCCGAGACGATCAGGCACAACGTTGCCCGTCCGGCTTCGACCGGCTGGAGTCCGGCATAGCCGCCGGGAAACATCACCAATTCCACGTGCCCGGCGAGCGCGGCGTGCTGTGCCGGCGCCAGGACAAAGTAGTTCTTGAGGCCGATCGGTCCGCCGGTGCGCCCAGGGCGGGCCAGACCGCGCAAATCATGCTTGCCGGTGGCGAGGAATATGGCGGGCGGTCGGAACGTGCCCAAAGCGCCTGCGTCGACGCGCAGCTCGTCAACCTCGACCCGCCGCACCGCATGACCGCGATGGACGACGGCGCCTTCCGCCGCGGCGCGGGTCAGCAACGCCTCGTCCAGCACGCGCCGCGACACGGCCATTGCGGGGAACGGCAGCCGTGTCTCCGCCGCCCCCCCGCCATGGACGAGCCTCAGCGCCCGAATCGGCGCCGGATCAAGTGCGGCGAGGTCCACGCCCAGCGCCGTGATGATGGTGATTGCCTCGGCGCTCAGGAAATCGCCGCAAACTTTGTCAACCGGACCGGGCTGGCGTTCGATCAGGGTCGGCCGGCAGCCGCCGCGTGCCAGTTGGATCGCCGCGGCCGAGCCTGCCGGGCCGCCGCCAACGATCAGGGGCGCAGGCAGCTCCACGCGCCTATTCCTGCACGCGCGTCCGCGAGACGCATAGGCGGAAAGGCATGTGCCACGCGACGTTGGCCTGGACGCCCGCCGCCTCTAGCTGGTGGCGCAACTCGTCGGCTTTGAATGCGCGGGCGATCGAGACGCGGCCATCGTAGCGGATCAGCCGGTGCCAGCGCGCCGCCGTGGCCAGAACACCGAACCCGTAATACGGAAACCAATGCCGGTGCAGGTCGGCGATGAACCAGCCGCGATCGGCATGCGCCTCCTGCCAAAGGATGAAGCGGGTCACGTCCTCGTCCGTCAGATGATGGAGGAACTGCGAGCTGACGATGAAATCGAAGCGCTGTTCGGGCTCGAAGTCGAAGACGTTGCCGGTGCGGAAGATGATGTCCGAATCTGGCGTCGCGGCCCGGGCCGCTTCGGTGCTCCAGGGGTTGAGGTCGATTCCCTCAAGCCGCGCGGCCAGGCCGCGGCGACGCGCGAAAGCGTCGATGCGGCGCAGCAGGTCGCCGTGCCCGCAGGCCACATCGAGCAGGGAAAACGAGGTCAGCCCCTTGGTCTGCTCCGCCAGCCATGCCAGCACGGGCCGGTGCGTCAGCGTGATCTTGTTGACCTGCTCCAGGTCCGCAAGGCAGCGCGCATAGTCCTGGTAGTCCGCGCACTGCGTGTCCATCAGTTCCGGTTCGGTGCTGCGCTGGGAGAAATCCATGGCCTGTCTGTACTCCCTTGGTCGCGGCGGTCACGGCCGGCGGAAGGCGAAGCTTTCAACGCTGAGTCCGGGGCCGAACGCCATTGCGAGCCCATCACCACTCGCCGAGTCCCGCAAGACCCGGTCCAGCACGAACATCAGCGTGGCGGAGGACATGTTGCCGAAGCTGCGTAGCACGTTACGCGAGTGACGCAGCGCATCGGGCGCCAGATCGAGTCCCTCCTGGACTGCGTCCAGGATCGTGCGGCCACCCGCATGCACCGCCCAAAGTGGGACGTCGCGTGGCCCGTGGTTGCCCAGCAGCGCGGCGCCGTGCGCCTTCAGGAAGCGGCGGATGCGGCCGGGTACCTGACCTGACAGGTACATGTCGAAGCCCTGGTCACGGATGTGCCAGGTGATCATTTCGCTCGTGTCCGGCAACACCACAGCCTGAAAGCGGTCGAGCGCCAGGCCAACGGGCTCCGCCGAAACGAGCGCTGCCGCGCCCCCGTCGGCGAACAACAGAAAGCTCAGCATTTTTGGCAAGTCCTGGAAATTCTCCTGGAGATGCAGGCTGCACAACTCCAGGTTGACAACCATGACCTTGGCGTGCGGCTCGGACCGAACGATGTGGCGGGCCAGCTTCAGGGCGTTGACGGCAGCGAAACAGCCCATGAAGCCTACGATGGTGCGTTCGACCGAGCTTCTCAGCCCCGCCGCCCGCATGATCTGAAAATCCAGCCCCGGCGCCGTGAAACCGGTGCAACTCGCGACGATCACGTGGGTGATCGCATTCCGCTCCTGCTCGATGTCAAGTGCCTCGATGGCTCGCATAGCCAGCGCCAGCGCCTCGGGCTCGTATCGCGCCATCCGGTCGGCGGTGGAGGGGAAGGCGCCGCGGCGGTAGAAGCCGCCCATGTCGAGGGTGATCTCCCGTGGCGCGGGGGCCGCCTCGAAGATAGCAAATCGGTGCTCAATGTCGGCCAGCCCGGCCATGCGGTTGAACAGGGCGAGGCTACGCTCATCCGGCATGGCGGAGAGGGCGAAATCGACAAACTCGGCGTGGATGTCATACGGCGGCACAGCGGTGCCTATCCTGTTCAGCCAGGCCTGTGTCACCGTCGCTCCTTCCCATAACGCCGTCGGCCCGCAGCGCCGCCGGATGGTTCTGTCGTCATGCTAGCGGACGTGTCCCGAACGTTCCAGAGGCGGAGCCTTGCCGACCCCCTCCAGCAACGGAAACGAGTCCGTTGCCTATGGCAAGACCTTGCCGGGGTTCATGATTCCCGCGGGATCAAGGGCGGCTTTGATTCGGCGCATCACCTCGAGCTCCGCCCCGCCCCGCCAGTCGGGCATCATGTGGGGCTTGAGCTGGCCCACACCGTGCTCCGCCGAGAAGCTGCCATCGAACTCGCGCACCACGTCGTTGACCGTGTCCATTATTTGCTGGTCCCGGGCAAGGAACGCAACGGGGTCGCCACCCTCCGGCTGCTGAAGATTGAAGTGGATGTTGCCGTCGCCGAGATGGCCGAACGGCACGGCGCGGATGCCAGGGATCAGCCGCTCGCAGGCTTCCGTGGCCAGGCGGATGAAGGCCGGAACCATGGAGACCGGTACCGAGACGTCGTTTTTAACCGAAGCGCCCTCGCGCTTCTGCGCCTCTGAATGTTCCTCGCGGAGCCGCCAGAGCGCCGCACGCTTCGCCGCGCTGTCGGCGAAGACGGCATCCTGCAGGAGGCCGTCCTCGAACGCCGCCGCCAGAACCATTTCCAGTCCGGCGCGCAGGACGGTGTCGGCACGGGGCGAGGCAAGTTCCACCAGGACGTAATGGGAAGCGGGCTTGGCCAGCGGCAGTTTAACCCCGGGGATGTGTTTCAGCACCAGATCGACGCCCAGACCGGACATGTATTCCAGAGCCTGCAGCGAGGCGGGTTCGTCTGCCTGAAAGCGAGCGAAGAGGTCCAGCGCCGCTTCGGGCGACGACACTGCGCACAACGCCGTCACGACCTCGCGTTGTTGCGGTGCAAGCTTCACCACTGCGGCGGTTATGATGCCGAGCGTGCCCTCCGAGCCGACAAATAGATGGCGCAGGCAATAGCCGGTGTTGTCCTTGCGCAGCCGGCGTAGTCCGTTCCATACCGAACCGTCCGGCAGGACCACCTCCAGCCCAAGCACGAGATCCCGGGCATTGCCGAAGCGGACGGTATTGTTGCCGCCCGCGTTCGTTGCCAGCACGCCGCCGATCTGTGCGCTGCCCTCGGACGACATGGACAATGGCAGGAGACACCCGGCCTCGGCCGCGGCTGTCTGCGCTGCCCCCAGCGTCACCCCCGCCTCCACTGTCAGCGTTCGGTCAACGGCGTCGATCGCGCGTAAGCGGTTCATGCGCGCGAGGCTGAGCACGATCTGGCTGCCATCCGCGGCCGGGGTCGCGCCCCCGACCATGGAGGTGTTGCCGCCCTGTGGCACGATCGGAACGCCGGCCTCCGCGCAGAGCTGAACCACCCGTGCGACATCCTCCGTGCGCGACGGGCGCACGACCGCCGGCGTGCGCCCGCGGTACAGCCGGCGCCAGTCCTCGGCATAGGGGGCCGTGTCGGACAGGTCGGTCAGCAGGCCAGGATCGCCGACAACGGCGTGAATGCCGGCAATCAGCCGGTCGATCGAGGGGGTGTTGGCAGGCATCGGCGTTGTCCTTTTCGAAGCCAAACCGGGCTCGGGAGCAGTCTGACGCAGCGTGCGGCTTGATCCTGCATCGCCGCCGGGCTAGGGGCCATGCATGGCACAGGATATCCAGGCCGACGTGGCTATCGTCGGCGCCGGCCCGGTCGGGCTGTTCGCCGTGTTCGAGCTTGGCATGCTGAAGCTCTCCAGCGTGCTGATAGATGCGCTGACCGAAGTCGGGGGCCAGTGCACCGCGCTTTATCCAGAGAAGCCGATCTACGACATCCCGGCCCATCCGGCGATCCTGGCGAGCGACCTGGTCGAGCGGCTGGAGCAGCAGATCGCGCCGTTCAACGCCCCCCGGCTGCTTGGGCGCCGGGTGGAGGCATTGTCCGGCACCGCCGGCGGGTTCACCGTCACCACCGACCAGGGCGACACCGTGCGCGCCAAGGCCGTGATTGTCGCAGCCGGCGCCGGAGCCTTCGGACCGAACCGGCCGCCGATCGAGGGGCTGGCAGCTTATGAGTCTACCGGCGCAGTCCAATATTACGTGCGCCGGCGGGAAGATCTGCGCGGCAAGCGCGTCGTGATTGCGGGCGGGGGCGACTCGGCCGTAGACTGGGCGCTCGCGCTGAAGGATATTGCCCAGGTGTCGGTGGTGCATCGCCGGCCTAAGTTCCGCGCCGCGCCGGAGAGTGCCGCCCTGCTCGATGCCGCTACCGGGCGAGGGGAGGTCGCAATGGTGATCCCATATCAGCTTCAGGCGCTGCACGGAGCGGACGGTGTCCTGGCCGATGTGGAAGTGGCGACGCTGCAAGGTGAGACGCGCCGCATTCCTGCCGACGTGCTTCTGCCGTTCTTCGGCCTGTCGATGGATCTGGGGCCGATCGCGGATTGGGGGCTGGGGCTGGACCGGCATCACGTGGCGGTCGATCCGGCAACCTGCCGGACAAACATTCCAGGCATTTTTGCGATCGGCGACGTGGCGACCTATCCGGGCAAGCTAAAGCTGATCCTGCAGGGGTTCAGCGAGGCGGCAGTGGCGGCGCATGCGGCTTTTGCGGTCGTTCACCCGGACCAGGCGCTACATTTCGAGTATTCGACGACAACCGGTGTGCCGGCCGGCTGACCCCACGGCTCCCTTCGGGGCCAGGCCAACGGGACCGGCCCAAGGGAGCGGCCCAAGGGAGCGCGGCCCAAGGAGCGGCCAGGGGAACTGGCATTGCTGTCTTCTCGTCTCCGCCGGGCGCCACAGCCCGGTTTGCAACCCTTGCGGTAAGGCGCAAAATCCTCCTTATGCTACGTCGCCGCGCTGTGTTGCTCCTCGCCCTGTTGTCTCCGCTCGCCGCCGGGGCCGCTCGCGCCCAGGGTCCGTTCGAGCCCACTCCGCAGGATCGCGCCGATCTGGCGCGAATTGCATCTTATCTCAACGGGATACGCACGCTAAAGGCGCGCTTTCTGCAGGTCGCGCCCAGCGGCGCGCTGTCGGAGGGCGCGGTCTGGCTGGAGCGGCCGGGCCGCATGCGTTTCCAGTATGACCCGCCCAGCCCGCTGCTCCTGGTGGCCGGGCACGGCCTTGTGGTGTTCCGCGATTTCGCGCTCAACCAAACCACCAATATCCCGGTCGGCCGTACGCCCCTCGGCATCCTGCTCGCCGAACAGATTACGCTCGCCGGTGACATAACTGTTACCGGGATCCAGCGGCAGCCTGGTCAGATCCAGCTCAGCCTAGTGCGGACTGCGACCCCCTCGGAGGGCAGCCTGACGCTGGTGTTCGCCGATGCTCCTTTGACGCTGCGGCAGTGGACGGTCGTTGACGCGCAGCGCCAAGAGACCCGCGTAACGCTGCTCAATATCGAGTTGGGCGGCACGTTCGACCAGCGCTTGTTTGATGTCGTGGCTCTGCAGGCCAAACCCGAGGGCGGCAACCACTAGGCAGGCGCAGTGCTGCGCGCTGGCAACATGCCGGCCATCGGAGCGATTTGTCTTCATTTTGCCGCAGGCACTTGCCCATAATCTCAATCATGAGAGCTACGAGGTTTGTGCGGCCGCTGGTTGGCATCAGTTGTTGCACGAAACAGTTTGGCATGTTCGGCATCCCGAACCACGGGGCTTCAGACACGTACGTGCGTGCCACCGACGAGGTGGTGGGCGCAGTGCCGGTGCTGATCCCTGCGAACGGGCCGATGGCGGATGTCCAGGCACTGCTGGATCGACTCGACGGGATTATCCTGACCGGCAGCCGGTCCAACGTGCAGCCCAGTCTTTATGATGGACCGCCGCATGCCGCCGGGACACCGGAGGACCCGGCGCGGGATGGCATGACCCTGCCGTTGATTCGGGCGGCGGTGGCTCGGGGCGTGCCGCTGCTCGGGGTCTGCCGCGGCTTCCAGGAACTGAATGTCGCGCTGGGGGGCACTTTGCATCAGCGGCTGCAGGACCTTCCTGGCCGGCTCGATCACTCGACGCCTACGCAGCCGTCGGCCCGTCTTCGGCAGGGCAAGGCCCACATGGTTCGGCTCGTGCCAGGAAGCTGGCTGCGCCAAGTGGCGCAGGCCGCCGAAATCGCTGTCAATTCGTTGCACAACCAGGGAGTCGACAAGCCGGCGCCGGGACTCGTGGTGGAGGCGACCGCATCGGACGGCACAATCGAAGCGGTGCGCGTCGCCCAGTGCTCCGGCTTCGCCATCGGTGTGCAATGGCACCCGGAATACGACTGGCCGACCGATTTGTTATCTCGGCGGATCTTCCAGGAATTTGGCACGGCGGTCAGGAATTACGCCGATGGGTCAGTGGCCGGCGACAGGAACGACGGGATCGCGGCGGCAGCCGATTGACGGGCGGCGTTCGCCTGACGCGAAGGCCGGTTAGGACCGCGCCCAACGTGCCCGCCACCAGACGCCAGATCCGATCCGCCGCCGGTTCGATCCGCCTGTCGCGAGGTCCGATCGTTCGGACTGCCTGGCGCGCCTGCCCCCTTCATCTGCCTGGCGATACCTCGCTGCCCCTTGTCATAACCCGCGATTCGGACGATGTAGCAGACACCGGGACCACAGCGGTCCGCTTTTGCTTTGACCCCATTGCAGGCGCCCTGCCATGTTTATCGAGACCGAAGGAACGCCGAACCCCGCCACGCTGAAGTTCCTGCCGGGGCGCGAGGTCCTGGGCCTTGCCACCGCGGACTTCGCGTCTGCGGCAGCGGCGGGACGCAGCCCGCTGGCCAGGGCATTGTTCGATCTGACGGGCGTGTCACGGGTGTTTCTGGGCGGCGACTTTGTCACCGTCACCAAGACCGACGCGCTGGACTGGCAGGCGCTGAAGCCGCGCGTTCTTGCGGTGCTCATGGAGCATTTCGTTGCCGGTCGTTCAGTGATCGAAGGCGATGTCGACTCACTCGATGAGGATGTCGATCCGGACGATGCCGAGATCGTCGAGCAAATCAAGGAACTTCTCGATACGCGCGTGCGCCCGGCGGTGGCGGGGGACGGTGGTGACATCGTGTTCCGCGGGTATCGGGATGGTATCGTTCGACTGCACATGCAGGGCGCATGCAGTGGATGCCCATCGTCACGTGCCACGCTGAAGCATGGCATTGAGAACATGCTCCGCCATTATGTGCCCGAGGTCGTGGCGGTGGAGCAGGTCGAACTGTGAGTGAGCCGCTCGACGAGGCAGCGCTCGACAGGCTGTTTCGGGAGGCGCGGACACACACGAAGTGGATAGACGAGCCTGTATCCGACGACACACTCCGCCAAGTTTACGACCTGCTGAAGATGGGGCCTACATCCGCGAATTCCTCGCCGGGACGGTTCTTGTTTCTGCGCAGCAGGGCGGCCAAAGAGCAGCTACGGCCCGCCCTGTCCGCCGGAAATATCGACAAGACCATGGCGGCTCCGGTTACCGTTGTCGTCGCATACGATCCGGCATTTTATCTCAATCTGCCAAAGCTGTTTCCGCACAACCCTGACGCGAAGTCTTGGTTCACGAGCAGCGATTCTTTGGCCGCGGCCACGGCGTTTCGCAACGGTACGTTGCAGGGGGCGTATCTGATCATGGCGGCCCGTGCGGTTGGACTTGATGCCGGGCCGATGTCGGGTTTCGACAACGCCAAAGTCGATGAGGCATTCCTGGCCGACCGAGGTTGGCGCTCCAATTTCCTCGTGAATCTTGGCTATGGTGACAAGATGGCGCTCCACGAGCGAAGCCCGCGCCTCGCGTTCGACGAGGCCTGCGTGCTGCTGTAAGTTGCCAATGGATGATCCCGGCGAGCCCGGGCGATGACGATAACGCCAAACCGGGTTGCATGAAGATCCTTGTGCTGGACGCGGCGGCCGGGCGGTGCATGGCAGGCGTGGTGGCTGATGGCGTGCTTGTGGCCGAGCAGACCGAGACTGCCGCGCGAGGCCAGGCGACTCTGCTGTCGGCTATGGTGGTGAATGTCCTGAATGAGGCGGGCTTGACCGCCACGGCTTTGGACCTCGTCGCTGTCACCGTGGGGCCTGGCAGCTTCACCGGCATCCGCGCTGGCCTCGCGCTGGCGCATGGTATCGGGCTCGGGCTGGGTGTGCCCGTTATCGGCGTTACGATTGGCGAGGCTTTGGCCGATTCGCTGCCTAGCCTTAGCCATCGGCGGCTCTGGACCGCTATCGAAGGCCGTCGCGGCCGTGTGTTCCTGGAGCGTGACGGAGCTGCCATGGCAGTGGCGCTGGACGATCTCCCCTTTCCCGCGGCCCCCGTCGTAGTGGGTGGCAGTGCAGCCGTTCAGGTGGCAGCGGGTCTCGCGGCTCGGGGCGGCGACGTTACGCTGGCGGACGAGTGTCTGCCCACCGCGAGGCATCTCGCGCAGGTGGGCGCACGGCGCCATGCCGGGGAACTGCTGCCGCTTGCCGCCGAGCCGCTCTACATTGATCCCCCGGAAGCCCGCCTGCCGGTTGGCGGCCTACGTCCCGCGCCGCGCGTGTGAGCGGGGCCGTCCTACCAGCGTCGTTGCCGCATGTGCCAGTGTTGGCGGCGATCCACCGAGTCGCTTTTCCGCCGCATGAAGCCTGGGACGATGGCGCTATTGCCCAGCAACTGGTGTTGCCCGGCAGCTTTGCGCTCATTGAGCCCAGCGGGGGCATGTTGCTCGGCCGGGTTGCCGCGGATGAGGCGGAGGTTCTGACGCTTGCCGTGGCGCCGGCGGTCCGCCGCCGCGGTGTCGCCTCTGCCTTGCTGCAGGCCGGCATCGCGACGGCCCTCCAGCGGGGTGCCGCGGCGCTGTTTCTGGAAGTCTCAGCCGGCAATACGCCGGCAAGGGCGCTTTATGCTGCGGCCGGATTCGCCGAGGTTGGCCGCCGTGCAAACTACTATTACGATGGCATGGACGCATTAGTGTTGCGCATCGATATGCGGGGTTAGCCGCGCATCAGCAGCAGCGTGCTGATCCCATCCGGGCCGGTCTCCAACGCCAACACCCGATGACCGAGGTCCTGCGCAGATCGGGGTACTTGCCTGAGCGGCTCCTCTCCCCGCAGCCGAACGAGCAGGGTTTGGCCTGGCGCCAAGCAATCGAGGGCCAGTCGGGTGCGGACGAAGGTCATCGGGCAGATATCTCCCGTGATGTCCAGTTCCCGGTCTGCGGCTTGCATTTTTGTCATGACAGTGACCGAGTTGTTCTTTCGAAGCCAAATATCCGTTGCGAAACGGCCCGATGTGGCCCTATATGCCGTCAATCTTCCCCATCGAAAGGAACTCAGAATGCCCGAGGCTCCGGCAAACACTAACGTCCTGGGATTGACGGCCCAAATCGTTTCCGCGCATGTATCCAACAATTCCGTTTCGCCCGATTCTTTGCCTGCCCTGATCCAGGAGGTCTACAAAACTCTTGCTGACGTCGGCAAGGAGCCGAGCCAGCCGGAACGGCCGCAGCCAGCAGTTCCTGTTAAGAAATCGGTTTTCCCGGACCACATTATCTGCCTCGAGGACGGAAAAAAACTGAAGATGCTGAAGCGGCATCTCAAGACGGCATACAGCTTGACGCCCGAGCAGTATCGCGAGCGCTGGGCGCTGCCGCCCGACTACCCGATGGTCGCCCCAAACTATGCGCGCCACCGCTCGTCGCTTGCGAAGAAGATTGGCCTCGGCACCAAGCCGCGCGCGGTCGCCGGGCGCAAGTAGCAAGTGTTGCACCCTGGGGCGGCCCGAAACTGTCTTGGGCCAGCCCGCTGCGCGAAGGCATTGGACAGGGCGGACCTTGATCGGCTACGCCCGGAGGCTAGGCTAGCCGGACGGCTGAGTTTGATCGCAAGGGATCCGATGGAAACGCGCATCGAGCGCCTGTGCGTCGAGCGGGGCCTCAAGATGACAGGGCAACGGCGTGTGATCGCCCGGGTGCTGTCCGAGGCAAGCGACCATCCCGACGTCGAGGAGCTGTATCGCCGCGCTGCCGCGCTTGACGCGCATATCTCGATTGCCACGGTCTATCGCACCGTACGCCTATTTGAGGAGAAGGGTATCCTGGAGCGGAGGGACTTCGGTGGTGGCCGGGCGCGATACGAGCCTACCGAGCATGGTCACCACTATCACCTTATCGACGTCGAGACAGGCAAGGTTATCGAATTCCAGGATCCGGAGCATGAGCGCTTGATGCACACGATAGCTGCGAGGCTCGGGTTCGACTTGGTTTCGCTGCGGCTTGAGCTGTTCGGCCGGCGCCGCAATGCCGCTATGCCACGGTCGGGTCGGCGGACGGGCGATGACGGGTCCGGGTTGGCCCCGCCTCCGGACGCGACCGCCGCTCCGGGCAGGGCGTCGCGGTGACCGTGGAAATGCCGCTTGCCCCCGGTCCCGGACGGGCTGCTCCTTTCCCGGAATTGCGCGCCGGCAACCTGGGTGCGCGCATAGCCGTTTCGGCCAGCGAACTCGATTCCGTCCAGGCGCTGCGTTACCGGGTCTTCTACGATGAGATGGGCGCGACTCCCGCGCCTGACATTGCGGCGACCGGGCGAGACAGCGACCTGTTCGATACTATTGCCGATCACTTGCTGGTGGTGGACCACGCAATCGGCCCCGGCCCCGAAGGCGTTGTCGGTACCTATCGCCTTATTCAGCGAGAGGCGGCGGCGAAACTCGGCCGCTTCTACTCGGCCGACGAGTACGACATCGGTTTGATCGAGCGCTTCCCGGGCAGCGTCCTGGAACTCGGCCGCTCCTGTGTCGATGCCGCGTACCGGAATCGTGCTGCAATGCAGCTATTATGGCGGGGCATTTCCGCCTACGTGTTTCACTATGGCATTGATCTGATGTTCGGCTGCGCGAGCTTGCCCGGCACCAACCCAGATGCCTTGGCGGTAGAATTGACTTATCTTTGGCATAATCATTTAGCGCCGCAGGAGCTGCGACCGCGTGCCCTTCCGAACCGCTACGTGGAGATGCGCCGCCTGCCGGCGACGTCAATCGATAACAGACGAGCACTTGCGCAACTGCCACCACTGATCAAGGGGTATCTCCGGCTCGGCGGTTTCATCGGGGACGGTGCTGTGATCGATCGCGATTTCAACACGATCGATGTCGCGGTTGTAGTGAAGACCGATCTGGTTACCGATAAGTACTACCGACACTACGAGCGACAGCGGCGCGAGGAGTTGGACTGAAGGCATGAACCGCCGTATCCATCGACGGCGCTACACAGCCTGGTTACCCATGATACGTGGATTATCCTCCGTCATTGCTGGCCTGCGGGGTTGGCGTGCCGACTTGGCAGCTTTCGGGTTCGGAGCGCTTTCAGCAGCCGCCTTGCCCCCCGTGCATCTCGTGCCGGTGCTCCTGGTCTCGGTACCGGCCTTGCTTGCTTTGCTGAATGGCGCACGCGGGCCCGCGGTGGCGGCACGCCGCGGCTTCTGGTTCGGCTTCGGTCTCCATCTGGTCGGGCTGTATTGGATCACCGAGGCAATCCTGATCGAGGCCGCCAGATTTTGGTGGTTTGTGCCAATAGCGGTCCCGGCACTCGCGGCTGTGTTGGCCAGCTTCATCGCTGCCGCCTGCGCCGTGGCTCGCTGTGCGCCGGCGGGCTGGCGACGTGCGATGGCGCTCGCCGGGGCCTGGGTGCTCGCCGACCTCGCGCGCCAATTCGTCGCCACTGGCTTTCCCTGGAATCCGTGGGGCAGCGTCTGGGAATTCCCTGGCGTGGCCGGGGACGTCTTTATCCAGCCAGCGGCCTGGGTCGGCGTGCACGGGCTCACGCTGTTAACCCTCCTGATCGCAGTTACGCCAGCGCTTGGCCTTCGCTGGCGGGTTGCGGGCGCGTTACTGCTCGGCGGCTGGGTGGCATTTGGCATATTGCGGCTCCGCATGCCGTTGCCCGAGCCGCCGGCGATAAACATTGTCCTGGTGCAAGGTAATGTGGCCGAGGGCCAGAAGTGGGACCGGACCATGGTCGATGGCATTTTCGACCAGTATCTGGCCCTTACTGGGCAGGTTGCGGCGAAGGCAGGCATGGGCCGCTACGCGGTCATCTGGCCGGAAACTGCCAGTCCATTCCAACTTCAGACCGATTCCCTCGCCCGGCAGATGGTTGCGGCCGCTGCGCGGGGTGCGCCGGCGCTGGTGGGTGCTGTCCGATTCGATACCGACGACCGGCCGCGCAACAGTCTGTTCGCGCTGACGGCTGGTGGAGTGGTCGCCGGGATCTATGACAAGGGGCACCTGGTGCCGTTCGGCGAGTATTCGCCGGCCTGGTTTCCGCTTCCGCTGCAGGTGGCGCCAGGCGGCGGTTTCGCTCGCGGGCCAGGGCCTCGAACGCTGCATGTGCCAGGGCTTCCGGCGCTCGGGCCGCTGATCTGTTACGAGGCGATCTTCCCGGGTGAGGTGGTGAATCGGCTCGATCGCCCGGCCTGGCTGGTCAACATCACCAACGATGCCTGGTTTGGCAACTCGACCGGGCCGCGCCAGCACCTGGCGGCGGCGCGGCTGCGGGCGGTGGAGGAAGGCCTGCCATTGCTGCGGGCGGCAAACACCGGCATCTCGGCGGGATTCGATTCGCGAGGCCACGAACTGGGTCGGCTGGGCGTCAACCAGGCGGGCACTTTGACGATGTCGCTGCCGGCGGCGTTGCCGGCAACACCTTTCGCCCGATTAGGATTGATCATTCCAGGCCTTCTTGCGATCAGCATTCTCGGTTTGGCATTTGCCCGGAGGCGGAATGCAGCGGGAAGTTGATGGCGCTGGCTCGCGGCGTGTCTTTTTCTGGAAGACGCCAGAATTACGGCATCCAAGGCAAAGTTTTTATCCGATGGTTGACAATTTTCGGTTGTGGCGGTAAACGTGACTCTAACAGACTAAGTCTGCTGTCGCGGAATAGACCGCTGCGGAGCCTGGCATGTTGAAGTGTGGCGAGGAAAACGATCAGATGGCGCGGGCTGAACAAGTCGGCGGAGCCGACAAGGAGGCCCGACCGAGTCCGATCGATGTGCACGTGGGATCGCGCATTCGTCTTCGCCGGACGTTGCTCGGTATGTCCCAGGAGCGCCTTGGGGAGGCGCTTGGCCTCACCTTTCAGCAAGTTCAAAAATACGAGCGGGGTGTCAATCGCGTCGGCGCGTCCCGGCTTTTCGATCTGTCGCGCGTGCTCGACGTTCCGATCAGCTTTTTCTTTGATGACATGCCCGATAGCGTGGTCAGTAACTATAGCGGTGGTTCGACGCGACGGGCGGCGGGCTTCGCCGAGTCGCAGGATGGGTTCGGCGGGGATACGCTGAACCGACGGGAAACGCTTGAGCTGGTCCGGGCATACTACCGGATCACTGATCCGGCTGTGCGAAAGCGGGTTTTCGATTTGATCAAGTCCATGGGCCCGGCCGAAGGCTGACGCCGCAGGCGCCGACTTGCCCGCTTTCGAACGGCGGATAGCCATGCCCAGCAGGTCCAGCGAACCAAGGACATCCGCCCCCCCCAAGTCAATGACGCTCGCCCAGGTTCGCGGCTTCATAGGGGCGCTGGCTCAGGCGAACCCCACGCCGAAGAGCGAACTTATATACGCCGATCCTTTCACGCTGCTGATTGCGGTCGTCCTTTCGGCGCAGGCGACCGATGCGGCGGTAAACCGCGCCACGCCCGGCTTGTTCGCCGAAGCACCCACGCCCGAGTCGATGCTCCGACTGGGGGTTGACGGCGTCGCGAAGCACATCCGCTCGATCGGTCTGTGGCAGGGCAAGGCCCGCAACGTGGTCGAACTGTCACGCCAACTTGTCGCCGAGCACGGAGGGCACGTCCCGCTTGATCGCGGGTCCCTGGAAGCGCTGCCCGGCGTTGGCCGAAAGACGGCCAACGTTGTGATGAACGTCGCGTTCGGTGAAAGCACCATGGCCGTGGACACCCATGTTTTCCGGCTCGCGAATCGAACGGGCCTGGCACCCGGTAAGACACCGCGCGCCGTGGAGGATTCGCTGATCCAGCGCGTGCCGCGAGAACTGCTGCGAAACGCTCATCATTGGTTGATTCTCCATGGCCGCTATGTTTGCAAGGCCCGCAAGCCAGAATGCTGGCGCTGTGTCGCAGAGGCCTGGTGCAACTACCCCGATAAGGCCATGGTCTCGGCATGACCCTCAATGAGCGTAAGCTGCCCGGTTACGACCGCCGCCGGCGGTCTCGGCTCGCCGCCCAAGCAGTCGGGGCATAAATTGAGCCTCAATCAGCGGGCCTGAAGCCGAGCGCAGTCGCCGGCTCGCGCCAATCGATCTCCGGCATCCTGAACAGTGGTAACTGTCTCAAGGACAGTGTGCGGGATTCCAGGGTGAGGGGAACTTCCACATCAGGCGGCCCATCGTCCTCCGGCACGCGTGCCAGCAATGACAGCACCGCCTTGGCCGCTGTCGTTGCGGATCGGCTAAGCACGCCGTTTGCCGAGAGTGTGTCCAGCGCGTCGGCATAACCGGTGAGCCGGGCGATTCCGGCACCTGTCGGCTGCAGATGCTCATCCAGGGTTAAGGTTGCGGTCGCGGTCAGGGCGAGAGCGCCCCAGTTCAGGGACAGTTGGGGCACGTTCAGCGAGCCGCCCCCGTCGCGCCAGGCATAGGCGCGTGCAGCCAAGCCGCGTACGTGCGGCACCGGGCCGTCCAGCGTCGCTTCCAGCCTAACCTGCTCGATGCGCGATCCCAGCGGCCATCTCTGCCGGGGTGGCAACCCGATTGTTGTGGCGGCCAGCGAAATCGCTAACGCCGACTCGGCAGTGGCGGCCGGCTTCGTGACGGCACGAATGCGCAGCGAGCCGATCGAGAGGTCAAGCGCCGCATCTGGTCCAGCTAGTATGCCGGCCCGAAGGTTGGTTGCCGCGAGGTCAGCCGACTGCGGTGCCATGTCCGGCCCCAAAGGGAGCCAACCGCGTAACCGGTCGGCCGTGAAGAAGATCTCCGGTCCGCCGGCGAGACGGATGCGCTGCATCCCCTCAGTCTTTATCTCCAGCGTGTGCGGTTGCAGCAACGCGATGCCCAACTCAATTCTGTCCGCGCGCCAGGCCAAGCCTCTCGGGAGGTCCGGATCGCCGCCTTTAATGAACAGGGCGGGCACCGACAGAGTGGCCGCAAGCGGCCAACCACCGCTGGACGGCGGCGCGTTCATGACGGTCCAGCCATTAGCGCGGGCATTAGCCGCCCAGGCGGCGAATTGCTCCCGCAGCCGTTGCTGCGCAACCCCCCAATAGAGCGTGTCGCCGACGACCAGAAGTGTCGCCAGTCCAACAAGCGCGATCAGCAACTTTCTCGGCATGCACACATCCATCCCGGAGCGCCCGCTTACCGGTAAATCCACCGACAAGGCAAATTGCCTGATCCTCCGGCCCGCGCAGGATGGTCCATCGTGCCGTGAGAGGTCGAGTTTTGCCCAGGCGCGAAACGCAACCAGCCAGATTATCTTGCGATTACGACCGTGATTCGGCTTCTTAACACGGCTAAGCCTGCTCGCTACGGGCCTCCACACTTCCCCCAGCCGGGCGTTGCACAGCCTCCTCCAAACGCTTCATGAACTCCTGCCGATTGAGGCCGGGTTCGATTGGATCCAGTACTTGGATATGGATGGTGCCTGGCCGCTTGCTGAACGCACGGCGGCCCCAGAAGCTGCCTGAATCGGTAACGACCGGGAATACGGGCAGGCGGGTGCGTGCCGCCAATGCGACGATTCCGGGCTGCAGCGGAAGTGTCGCCCCGGGTTCGGCGCGCGTTCCTTCTGGAAAGATCACGATTTGCCGGCGCTCGGCAACAGCGCGGTCGGCCTCGCGCAGCAGAGTACGCAGTGCTGCCGCGCCGCCGCTGCGATCGATCGGGATCATGCCGGCGAGCGGAATGAGCGGTCCAAACATAGGAACGCGGAGCAACTCATGCTTAAATACGTAACAACACCGTGGCACTAAGGTCAGCCAAACGACCGTGTCGAAAGCCGATTGGTGTCGCGACGCGATCAGGGCTGCGCCGTCTGGGAGGCTTTCTAGCCCATCGACCACAACCCGGATGCCGCAAATCGCCCGTGCTCCAGCGACGACGACTCTTGCCCACATCCGCGCGAGGCCCAGAACGCGATGTGGCGCGACGAATCGGAGGGCCAGTCCTTGCAAGGAAAACAAAAACGTAACGCCGAAAAAAAACGCATTAAATAATACCGATCGTAGAAATGTCATCCGGCGCGTCCATGCAGAAACGATTCGAGCATTGTAGTGTAACAGGGCAGGCCAAGTCGTGCAATGATGAATTTTGTATATTCTTCAAGCATCAGCCGGGGCGTCGCCAGCCAGACCTTGCTGCCGGCACTCCCCAGGCGTATCGGGAATGGAGACAGCGTAACCCCAGGCATCTCCCGTTCAAGTTCGGTCAGCGCACGGGGCATATGATAGTAAGCGGTGACCACAATCAGCGAATGGATGTCGTTGGCCCGCACCCAGGCAGCGGTTTCAGTTGCATTCCCATGGGTCGATGTGGCGCCTCGTCCCAAGGTGACCCGGGAAGCCAGCGGCGCCGGGTCCAGCCCCGCGCGGCGCGCCAATGGTGCCAGCGCGGTCCCGCCGCCGATACCGGATAGCAATAAACGGTCCGCGCGGCCCTCGGCAAGGAGACGGAGTGCAGTCTCCACTCGTTCGGCGCCCCCGGTCAGGGCGACAATTCCGTCAGCATGTGCTGGCAGATCCGGGGGCAGGGTCGCAAGGTGGATGAACCACAGGAGGCCGGCAATCCATACGATGCATGCCATGGCCCCCGCAAATGCAAGGCGCCTGAGAGCGCGGCGGTGCGGCAGGGCCAGCACAGTCATGGCAGTCCGCGCAGCCAGCGCCGCACGGTGGCCTGAGCGGTCAAGAACCCGATTGCCGCCGTCGCTGCAGGGAGTACGGGCAAAGCGAGCCAAAGAATCGGCGGCAGCGTTGCAAGCATTTCGGGGTTGGTCTCGCGCGGCTGGAATCCTCCGAAGGGCGCGGCGACGTTGGCGAGGCCCAGCAATACCGGCATGGCCGCCAGCGCGCCTGCAAGGCCGCCGACGCCTGCAAGGAGTGTGGCCCGTCCCGCGAACTGCGCCGCTATATAACCGTCGGTGGCTCCAAGGCCGTGAACGATCTCGATTGCCTCTCGCCGAGCGGCTAGTCCCGCCCGCGTTGCCACCGCAATAACCGCCGAGGCTACGGCAGCAACGGTCAACAGGACGATCCCAGCGCAGGCTTGCAGACTCCGCGCGAGTGCCGATAGACGGCGGACCCAGATATCGTGCCCTTCCACCAGGGCGCCGGGGGCCACCGCATCAAGCCGTCGTCCGAGGACGCCGAGATCGGTGTCAGGGTCGGCCAGGCGGACCGCGATCACAGCCGGCAGCGGTAAGGCCATCCGCTCTCCGTTGCCGCCCAGCCATGGGCGAAGCAAGGCGCCGAGTTCCTCCTCCGAGATCTGCCTGGCACTGGCAACCTCGGCGCTACCGGTCAGCAGTTCCAAAACGCGCGTCACCCGGCTCCCGCCCTGGCTGGCCGGGTTCTTCGGCTGAGGAACCTGAACCGTGAGCGCCGAGCCCGCGCCTTCCTGCCAGTGCCGCGCCAAGGAGGCGGCGCCGACCCAGCCGGCGAGGGTCAGCGCGGCCAGGAAAGCCATTGCGGCCACCATGAAAGGCAGCATCCGTGCGGCAAACGCCCGGCGCAAGCCGAGCTCGTCGAAATGCGGCGGGCGCAGCAAGCGGGTGCGGCGGGCGAACCGCACCATCTCAGCGCGCGTCCACGATGCGGCCGCGGTCAAGGCGCAGCGCCGGTGCGGCGTGGCGCGCGACCAGCGTGTCGTTGTGGGTGGCGACCACGATGGTAGTACCGACCCGGTTTAACTCCTGAAAAAGCAGCATGAGCCTCTCCGCCTGGCCATCGTCCAGGTTGCCGGTCGGCTCGTCGGCGAGCAGCAGGGCAGGGCGGGCGACCACGGCACGGGCAATAGCAACACGCTGCTGCTCACCCCCCGAAAGGGCGGCGGGACGCTCCCCAGTCTTTTTCGTCAGTCCTACCCAGCCCAGTATCTCGGTGACATCGGCGCGGATTTGCCCCTCGGGGCGGCCTGCGATCCGAAGCGGCAGCGCGACGTTATCGTAAGCGGACAGGTGGGGGAGCAGGCGAAAGTCCTGGAACACGACACCGATCCGGCGCCGGAGGTCAGGCAGCGCCCTGCGCCGGGCCTCCCCGACGTCGATCCCAAGGACAGAAAGATGTCCGCTTGTCGGGCGGATGGCCAGGTACATCAGACGCAGCAGGGATGTCTTGCCGGCACCTGATGGGCCAAGCAGCCAACGGAACACGCCTTTCGGGATGTCGAACGAGAGGTCATGCAGCACCTCCGGCCCCGTCACCTTTCCCGTAGAGCCGCCGTAACCCAAGCCCACCTTGTCGAAGCGTATCATGTTCGAGTCGCCTATGCCGGCTCCGAGTCGCCTATGCCGGCGCGATCTTTTGCCATTGCGCGCGGCGCGCCGGAACTGTCGATGTGGCGGCGGCCTGAATTGCTTCGAGTTGGCTGCTCCCCCACCATCGGATTCGGTTGACGTATCATAGCTGATAGGAATCGAACTTCGTATGCGCATCGTCTGCCCGTCCTGCGCCGCGGCTTATGACGTCCCGGAGCCCAGGCTCACTCCAGGCCGCACGGTGCGCTGTGCGCGCTGCGGTGAAGAATGGGCGCCGGTCGCTCATTCGGCTCCGCCATCCGACCGGGCGCTCGCACCGGCAGCCACGCCATCGGCACCGCCTTCGCGTTCGCCGAACACCCTGTCTCAGCCCGAACCCGTGCAGCGGAAGCACGTCGCTACGGCCGGTCAGCCGCACGGCCAGCCGCTCTGGCGTGGCGGCTTGCTTCTGCTTCTTGCCTGGGCAGGGACCGTTGCCATACTCGCCGGGCTTGCCTGGGGCGCTTACGGATGGCGTGCGGACGTCATGCGGCTCTGGCCGCCCAGCGAGCGGGCCTACGCCATATTGGGGTTGGGCTGGCCGCCGAAGTAAGCTCACCCTCGCCCGTTACCCGCTCCCGCCGGACCCGCTCCCGCCGGCCGTCGTGCCAACGGGCCGCCATGAGCGGCCATCCTGGCTGAGCAGCACATCCGCCTCGTGCGGACCGTTGGTGCCAGCATCGTAGTTCGGGAACTGGGCCGGCGGCGTAGCCTTCCAGGCGTCAAGCACCGGCTGCACTACTCGCCAGGTCTGCTCGACCATGTCGGCACGATTGAACAGCGTCTGGTCGCCGGTCATTACGTCATAGATCAGCGTCTCGTAGCCGACATTCGGTTCCCGCGGGAACCAGTCGCGGTAGCGGAACTCCATGCGCGCCGCGGCGAGGTCCACCACAGGCCCGGGCCGCTTTACCTCGAACTGCAGCGAAATGCCCTCGTCCGGCTGGATCTGCAAAACGAGCCAGTTGGGCGGCAGCGCTTCGACATGCGTGTCCTCGAACGGCGCGTAGGGCGCCTGCTTGAAGCGGATCGCGATCTCCGAGTAGCGCTGGGACATGCGTTTGCCCGTGCGCAGGTAGAATGGAACGCCGGCCCAGCGCCAGTTGTCGATCCCCAGCCGCATCGCGACGAACGTATCGACGTTGGAGTCGTTTGCCACGTCCGGCTCTGCGCGGTAGCCGGCAACCGGTGTGCCCCGTTCGGTGCCCGGGCCGTACTGTCCGCGGACCGCGTCAGCCGCACCGAGATCCCGCATCGCGGCGAATACGTCCGCCTTGCGGTCGCGCACCATGCGTGCGGCGAAGCCGATGGGGGGCTCCATCGCGACCATCGCGAGAAGTTGAAATACGTGGTTCGGCACCATGTCGCGGAGTGCGCCAGTTCGTTCGTAAAACCGGCCGCGCCGCTCCACCCCCACCGTCTCGGCCACGGTGATCTGCACGTGATCGATCCGATCGCGGTTCCAGATCGGTTCGAACATGCCGTTGGCGAAGCGCAGCGCCATGATATTTTGGACTGTCTCCTTGCCGAGGAAGTGGTCTATCCGGTAAATCTGTTCTTCGCACAGCGTGCGTAAAATCTGCGCGTTCAGCGCTTGGGCAGACTCCAGACTGTGACCGAACGGTTTCTCGATCACCACCCGCCGCCAGCGTGACGGCTTGCCGTCCGTCAGTTTCTCGTCCAGCAGGCCGGCTCGCCCGAGTTGGTCGATGACCGGTCCGAAAAACCGGTCGCCGACAGCCAGGTAAAAAAGGCAGTTGTCATTGGTGCCGTAGTCATTGGCGACATCGTGCAGGCACTTATCCAAAGTCTTGTAAAGTGCTGGATCGTCCAGGTCGCCGCGCGTGTAAGACATGCGGTCGGTGAGTCGGTGCCATGCCGCCTCGTCGATTCGGTCGATCCGGTTCTCGCTGGCGGCATTGCCGACGAAGCTTTGCAGCATCTCGTGGAGCCGGTCGCGCCACGTGTCGGCATCCAACGCGGCGATGTCAGCGCCAATGATGGCGAAGCGGTCGGGGATCAGGCCGGTGCAGGACAAGTTATACAGTGCCGGCACCAACAGTCGCCTTGTCAGGTCACCGCCTGCCCCAAAGATGACCATGGCGCACGGATCGGGACGCTTCGGCTGGCGACGCGGCGGAGACTCGACCAGATGGGCGGTCGGTTGTTGAGGATGAGTGTCCGACATGCCCTATCTTAGCGTCCCAGGGTAAGCGGGACACACTTGAGCACGATCTGTTGAGAGCGGGGAAATGGCCGCTGCACCGTAAATGGGCAGGGAAGTTGCCTCTCATGCACGAAACGAAGGCATTTCGTGCCATACAGGGCAGGGTCGCGCCACAAAACAGTTTTCCAGTTCCCGGAACTCTGCCTACCATCCATGGCGTCATTGACTGAAGGACCACGTCTGTGGACGATCTCGGCGGGGGCAGCGTGTTGTCCGGTTATGACCCCGGAGCTTTTTTCTGTGAAATGCTGCGGCCGGGACAGCCCCCCGATCCAGCGCTTTCGCTCCTGGTGTCACGCCTCTCGGCCATGCCGGTCGAGGCGCTGCGTCGCCGCGCCGCGGACGCTGAGCGGGATCTGCTGGAGCGCGGCATAACCTTCACCGTGTATTCCGACGCTGCCGCGATCGACCGCGTCTTTCCCTTCGACCTGATTCCCCGCGTGATCACCGCGCCGGAGTGGCGGCAGATCGAGACCGGCGTGATCCAGCGGGTGCGGGCGATGAACCTGTTCCTGCATGACATCTACCACGACCGGAAAATCTTGAAGGATCGGGTCATCCCGCCCGAGCTGGTGCTCGGCAATCAGGCCTATTGCGAGGTCATGATCGGCTTCACCCCGCCTTGTGGGACCTATGCGCATATCTGTGGCATCGATGTCATTCGCGATGATGCCGGCCGCTTCATGGTACTGGAGGACAACGCACGCACGCCATCCGGCGTGTCCTACGTGGTCGAGAACAGGCACATGACGCAACGCGTGCTGTCGGACCTGATGCGGGGGCTGGCGGTGCGCAGTGTGGACGAATACGGGCTGCGGTTGCACCGCGCGATGACCGAGATCGCGCCGCCCGGCGTGCTCGACCCCCAAGTGGTGCTGCTGTCGCCCGGGATTTTCAACTCTGCCTATTTTGAGCACGTGTTCCTGGCGCGTGAAATGGGCGTTCCGCTGGTCGAGGGCAGCGACTTGATCGTCGAGGCTGGAAAGGTTTGGATGCGCACGACGGCCGGGCTCGCGCCGGTGCACACGATTTATCGCCGCCTGAATGACGACAGCCTGGACCCCGATGCGTTTCGTCCTGACAGCCTGCTGGGCGTTCGGGGACTGATCGAGGCCTGGCGGCGCGGCGCCGTCGCCATCGCAAACGCTGTCGGTACTGGTGTGGCCGACGATAAGGCCGTGTACGCCTATATGCCGCGTATCATCCGCTACTACCTGGCCGAGGACCCGATCCTGCCCAACGTCGAGACGCGGATCTGCCGCGAGCCGGATGGGCTTGCCTACACGCTCGACCATTTGCACGAGCTGGTTGTGAAGCCGGTGGCGGAGTCCGGCGGCTATGGGCTGATCATCGGGCCGCATGCGACCAAAGCTCAGATCGAGGAATTTCGTGCCAGACTGCAAGCGCACCCCGACAATTATATCAGCCAGCCGGTGGTGCAATTGTCGGTATCGCCGACCTTGTGCGAACACGGAGTCGCGCCGCGTCATGTCGATTTGCGACCGTTCGCGGTGACCGGCCGAGACACCTGGGTGCTGCCCGGAGGACTAACGCGGGTTGCGCTGCGCGCCGGCTCGCTGGTGGTGAACTCTTCCCAGGGCGGGGGGTCCAAGGACACATGGGTGCTGGCGTGAGCGACCAAATTGGCGTCAACCACTTGATAGCGCGCCATGCCGCGGGCCTGGTCTGGCTCGCACGCTACATGGAACGGATAGAGAACCTCGCCCGGCTGCTTGACGTCACACGCACCTTCGCCCGGGACTCGGACGACAGCGGCAGTTGGCTTTCCATCCTGCGAATCAACTCAGACGAGACGGCGTTCTTCGAGCGCCATTCCGAGACCAACGCCGACACCATAACGCGCTTCTACCTGCTCGAGCGAGGCAACCCGAGCGCTGTCCAGACCGCAATTCACATGGCGCGAGAAAACGCGCGCATGCTGCGCGCCCTGATCTCCACCGAAATGTGGCTTCAAATCAACATTTTCCATGGCCGGATTCGCGCGCTGACCGAGGCCGACCTGGTTCCCGACCATCTCACTGCTGTCTGCACGATGCTAAAAGAGGGCACGCAAGCGCATACCGGCATAACGGAAGGCACGTTCTACCGCGACCAATGCTGGAATTTCTACATGATCGGCCGGTATCTGGAGCGGGCGGATCAAACCACACGGCTCCTCGATATCAAGTTCAACGCACTGCTACCCTCGGCGGCGACGTCGGACGCCAATGTCGACGCGGGGCAATGGAACACATTGCTGCGTGCGGCCGCCGGCTACCATGCCTATCGCCGCGAGCACCCGAACGGCTTTACGCCACCTGAAGTCGCCGGCTTTCTGCTGCTGAACGGCCTGTTCCCGCGTTCTGTGCGGTTGAACCTGGCTCAGCTCGAATGGCATCTGACGCAGTTGCATGGCCAGTATCACCTGCGCGGCGCCGCCATGGCGCTGGAGCGGCTCGACATGCTGCGCGGCCTGCTCGTAACTCAGTCCATCGAGCAGATCCTGTCGCGCGGGTTGTCGCCGTTTTTAGATTACGTCCAGAGCCAAATCGGTGCACTGCACGGCGACATCATGTCAGGGCTGTGCGGCGAGTGACCGTTCGGCGCTTGCCATTGCGGATCTGAGCCGGCGCTCGCAGCGATACGCCCTGTTCGCTGCGATACTTTAGCCTATTTTCGACGCGCGTTAGGTGTTCCGGAGATGCGACCAGCGTAATTCAGGTTCGTTTCTGCTGCTGTGCGGTGCCGGTACTTGCGTTGGACGCGGCGTCTGGGATGGACGCTCAGCCGGCAGGGAGCCTTGAGCCTCACCGTTTGTGCCGTAAGAGTCTAACTCCTGGGACGATCTGCGCCCGATGGCGCGCTCTCACGCCCGGTCGCCTCGTTTTTTGACGCTAACGCGCTCAACGCGTGACAATTTTCTCGCCGTATGGTCCACATTTTTGTCGAAATGATGATAGTATGACGAGATTATGACGCAAATTGAGAAGCTTTCGTGCCAACATGAGAGCTATCAGGAATGGCTGCTCTTTATGGCGCTTGGGCGCTTTCTTAGGCAAAGTTGCGTGGCAGGAGACTGGGGCCGGATTATGGAGACGACGTCAGGGGTGCTGGTGACTCGGAGCGAGGATGACATCGGACGGACTGACGGTGGTCCCCCCTCGCCTCCGCGTTATAGCCGCCGTCTATCGGATAAGATTCTGATCGCCTTCCACCATGCCTGCGACCAGGGCGATTTTGAGGTGGCGGAGCAGCTCCTGCACGTTCTGGAAATGATGCTGTCCCGCCGGCCACTGACGCCGGATGGCACGCGCCGCCGCAATATGGAGAGTTTGGTGGCTGCCCACGAGAGGCTGTGGCACCTTCGCCATCCGCATAGGGATGAATTCTGACCGGCTCCAGGATCCTCATTTTTGAGACTGGCGTTCCAGTGCCAGTCGGCCGCCATCCCGTAGGACCGCCTCGGTTTCGCGCGTGAATTTGCCGTCGGGCGCGTGAAGGGTTAATCCGGCAAGGACTTGGAACTGCGATCGAGCCCCTTTGGTCCCTTGTAGCAATATGAGCTTCGCGGCTCGGCCAGGCTTCGGCCACAGCGGGAGCAATGTGGCCGCCGCGCAGTCGGTGCGGTCGAACCCTCCTAGCGCCTCTGGCAGTCGGGCGGCTGAGACGATGATCGTGAGCGTGCCCCCTGGGCATACCATGCGGGCAAGAATGGTGACCCAGTGCGCGACCAGTCCCGGCACAGCACGCTTTGCGGCATCGCGCGCTAAGGACGGTGAAGTGGTGCCGGCTGCATGGTGATAGGGTGGATTGGCGCAAGCGTGGTCAAACAAACCCAGCGGGGGCAGCGCTTCGATATCGGCGGCGAGGAACGTCATCCCCATCCACCCGTTCGCTGTCGCGTTGGCCGTCGAGAGGGCTACAAGTTCAGCGTCGCGCTCGATGCCGACGCAATTGACGCCCGGAATCCGTGCGGAAAGACAGAGCAGGCTCGCGCCGGCGCCGCAGCCGGCTTCGAGCACGCGGTCGCCCGGTCGGGCAGGAATGGCAGCGGCGAGCAGCACCGGTTCGATGCCGCTCCGAAATCCGGTCCTCGGCTGGGCATACCGAACGCGGCCGCCAAGCAGGTGGCCCTCTGTCGCCTCCATGCCCCGCTAGCTCTCTCCAGCCTCGGCGAGCACCCGATGGGCCCGATGCTCGTCCTTGGTGGCAACCGCCAAACGGCGCTGGATGGCTCCGGCGCTTCCCTCGGTGATGCTGGCGTGCAGATCGAGCACAAAAGTCTCGATACCCGCCCCGGCGAGCAGGGAGGCCAGGTAGGACAGCCGCACCGGGTCGTTCGTCGTGGCTATTATCCGCATCGTCGCTTTCGCGTATATGGACAAGGACCGATACCGGGTCGGCTTGACCCGTTTTCCGGCCCGCCGATATGGTGCCGTCGTTCGTCAGTTTTGCAAGCCGGGAGAGCCATTTGGGCGCCGTCGCCACATCGCTGCAGTCAAGTGTGGCGCCTCCGCCACGTTCCGAGGGCTGCGTGAGCCAGAACGGCGGCGAGGACGCACTCGCATCCCTCGTTGATCTGGTTGGTCCCGACCTTGAGCATTGCAATCACGCGATCGTCGCGCGAATGGAGAGCCCGGTTGCGCTGATCCCCCAACTCGCCGCGCATATTGTTGCGGCCGGCGGCAAGCGTCTCAGGCCATTGCTTACACTCGGTTCGGCCCGACTCTGTGGCTATCCCGGCGAGAGCGGTGGCAGGCGGCACGTCAACCTCGCCGGCTGCGTCGAGTTCATCCATACAGCCACGTTGCTCCACGACGATGTGGTCGACGAAAGCACACTGCGCCGCGGTCTGGCCTCGGCGAACGCCGTGTTCGGCAATAAGGCCTCGGTTTTGGTCGGGGACTTCCTGTTTGCCCGTGCCTTCCAGTTGATGGTGGAGGACGGGTCGCTCAAGGTGCTTGCCATTTTGTCGCAGGCGGCGGCGACCATTGCCGAGGGCGAGGTTCTGCAGCTTGTCACCCAGAACGACCTGTCCACCTCGGAGAACCGCTATCTGGAGGTGATTCGCGGCAAGACCGCAGCGCTGTTCGCAGCGGCCTGCCAGGTCGGCGCGGTGGTCGCCGATCGGCCGGAGTCCGAGGAGGCGGCGCTCGCTGACTATGGGATGAGCCTCGGCATCGCTTTTCAGCTCGTCGATGATGCGCTCGACTATGCCGCTGATCAGGCGACCCTGGGCAAAACGGTCGGCGATGATTTTCGGGAAGGCAAGATCACGCTGCCGGTGCTGGTCGCGTACCAGGCCGGTGACGCAAGCGAACGTGCGTTCTGGCGCCGTACTGTAGGCGACAGTGAACAACGCGATGACGATCTCGATCACGCCTTGGGCCTGATGGCAAAATGTAACGCCATCAAGACGACTCTCGATCGCGCCACGAGCTTTGCCGATTCAGCCAAGACCTCTCTGGCGGTGTTCCCGGATTCGCCGCTGCGGCGCGCACTGATCGAGGTGTCGGACTACGCGGTCAATCGCGCCCGCTAGGCTTGTTGTCGGCCACTCAGCAGCACGGGCGGCAGGCCAACCGCCCGGATAGGAGTCTTCTGCGCGGCCTGGGGTTGGGCGAACCAGCGCCCCATTCAACCGCTGACCGCGGCATGGCTCAACTCAGCTCGCAAAGGCGGGATGCTCGCTTCGCAGTTGCACGGTCAGTTCGTCCAGCGCCTTGCCGACGCGGCTCAGCATTTCGTCCACCTCTGCCTCGGTGATAATGAGGGGAGGGCTGAAGCATATCGCGTCGTTGACGACGGCGCGACCGATCACGCCGTGCTGCTCGAACGATCGCACAAGGCGTGCGCCGACCTTCAATGTGGGATCGAAGTTCTTGTGCGCCGCCTTGTCGGCGACCAATTCCATCGCGGCAATCAACCCGGTGCCGCGCACTTCGCCCACCAACGGATGCGCGGCGAACAGCCGGCGCAGTTCCGTCTGCAAATGTGCGCCGACCGCGCCGACATGCGCGCCGATGCCGATCTCATCGTAGATCTTCAGGGTCTCTATCGCGACCGCGGCTGAAACCGGGTGACCCGAATACGTGTAGCCGTGGCCGAATGTACCGATCTCATGGCTCAGTGTTGCCAGCGCGGTGAACACCCGCTCGTTCACCATCACGGCGCTGATCGGCAGGTACGACGACGACAACGCCTTGGCGCAAGTGATGATGTCGGGCTCGATGTTCAGTGTCTGACTGCCCCAGTAGCTGCCGGTCCGCCAGAATCCGCAGATCACCTCGTCCACAACGAACAGCACGTCGTATTTCCGGCAAACGGCCTGGATCTTCTCGAAATAGGTGGCAGGCGGCACGATGACGCCGCCGGCGCCCATGATCGGCTCGGCCCACATTGCGGCAACCGTGTCGGGACCTTCGTCCAGGATCAGTTTCTCCAGCTCGTCCGCGCATCGTGTGGCGAAGGCTTCCTCCGACTCGGCAGGCTCCGCAAAATGGTAGTGATGCGGCGTCATCGTGTGGATGAAGCCAGGCAGCGGCACGTCGAACCCGCGGTGATTTGTGGCGAGTCCGGTCAGCGAAGCGGCAGCGACGGTAATGCCGTGATACCCTTTGACCCGGCCGATAATCTTCTTCTTGCGAATGCGGCCGAGCGCATTGTTAAAGTACCAGACCATCTTCACGGCGGAGTCGTTCGCCTCGGAGCCCGAATTGGCGAAGAAGACCTTGCTCATAGGCACGGGCGAGCGCTGGAGCAGCATTTCTGCAAGTTCGATCTGCGGCCCGTGCGACTTCGCGTTGAACCCATGATAGAAGGGCAGCTTGCGCATCTGGGCAACGGCCGCCTGCACCAGCCGCTCATTGTCGAAGCCGAGTGCGGCGCACCATAGCCCGGCAGCGCTCTCGATGTAGTCCTTGCCCGCGTCATCCCACACGCGCACGCCCTGTCCACGCGTAATGACGACCGGGCCGACCTGCTGGTGCGCCTCAAGGTCGGTGTACGGATGCAAGACGCTGGCGATGTCGCGCGCGGCGGTGGAGTTGGCGCCGAAGGTCGGGGCAGACGGGGGCATGGTTGGTTCTCTCGCGCTCATCCGGCTAAGATAGGGCTGTCCCCATGGACGTGGAACCACCGGCGGCGGGAGACAGGAATGCCGGGCTGACTTCGCCGCTGAATGGTGGGCGCCTGCCGGGCGTTGAGACGGGTGCGAACGCGCCGGCTGTGCGGCACCCGGGTTTGCGCTAACAGCAGTGGGCTATGGAACACCGAGCTCATCCTGACGCAGGTACTTTGAGGCGGGTCGATGCTTTGGTCCTCGCCGGACTGCTTTCACCCGAGGCGCGGGACCGCGCCTTGCTGGTCGAGGAGCGGTATCCGATCGCTATCACGTCCACAATCCAGGCGCTGATCGAACATTCGGACGACCCGATTGGACGCCAGTTCGTGCCCGACCCGGCCGAGCTGGTCACGACTGGCCAGGAGGACCCCGATCCGGTCGGCGACGACGCGCTTTCGCCGGTGAAGGGCCTGGTGCACCGCTACCCGGACCGCGTGCTGCTGAAGCCCCTCCTGGTCTGTCCGGTCTATTGCCGCTTTTGCTTCCGGCGCGAGCGGGTCGGGCCGGATGGAGGCTTGCTGACAGAAGCCGAGCTTCAAACCGCCTACGACTGGATCGCAGCCCGCCCGGCCATTCGCGAAGTGATCCTGTCGGGTGGCGATCCGCTGATGCTCTCCCCGCGGCGGCTCGCCGCCATTCTTGGTGCCCTTTCAGCCATCCCGACCATCGACATCCTGCGGGTTCATTCGCGGGTGCCGTTGGCCGACCCCGGGCGCCTGACCGACGCCTTGGCTGCGGCGCTTGAGACCGAGAAGGCCCTTTGGCTGGTCGTGCATGCCAATCACTCACGCGAGTTCACGCCCGAAGCGCGGCTCGCGCTCAGGCGGGTGCAGACGTTGGGTGTGCCGGTGCTCGGCCAATCCGTGCTGCTTCGCGGGGTGAACGACAGCGCCGAGGCGCTTGAGGCGCTGTTCCGCGCGATGCTGGCTGCCCGCGTGAAGCCGTATTATCTGCACCAACTCGACCGTGCCCCCGGGACGTCGCGGTTCCACGTTCCGATCGGCGAGGGCCGCCGGCTGCTGTCTGACCTGCGCGGCAGGATGTCCGGGCTCGCCTGGCCAACCTACGTGCTGGACGTTCCAGGCGGTCATGGCAAAGTGCCTATCGGCCCCGATTATTGGGATGGCGACTCGGTGCGCGATGTCACCGGCCGCCGGCACCCGCTTGGCGGCTCGCTTGATCCGTCGGGCGCACCGGTCTAGAAGCCCGCACCCCCACAGCAACCGATGCAGGCTATCCGATGAAGCAGCAGGCCAACCTGATTCGTGCCGGCCAGGTGATCGAGCACGATGGCCGCCGCTGGACCGTGCTGAAGCAGCAGATCATCAGCCCTGGAAAAGGCGGCGCCTTTATCCAGGTAGAAATGCGCGACCTCAAGACCGGCAACAAGACCAACGAGCGCTGGCGCACCGCAGACACGGTCGAGCGGCTGATGACCGAAGAGAAGGAGTACACCTACTCCTATACGGATGGCAGCAATCTCGTGTTGATGGACCCGGAGACCTACGAAGAAAATCACATCGCCGCAGAGTTGCTGGGCGACCTGGCGCCATTCCTGCAAGACAACATGAAGGTGACGGTCGATCTGGTGGAGGGGGAGCCGGTGGCAATCCACCTTCCCGCCACGGTTGTGCTCGAAGTCGTGGAGGCTGATCCCGTCGTCAAAGGGCAGACCGCCGCCTCATCGTACAAGCCGGCGCGGCTGTCGAATGGTGTGAAAAGTTCGGTCCCGCCCTTCGTCGAAACCGGCGAGAAGATCGTCGTCCGCACCGAGGACGGCAGCTACGTGGAACGTGCAAAGGCCTGAGCAGACCTTCAGGCACCCGCACCGGACGTGGCACTCCGCCTTTCCCCTCACCTTACCGTGATGGCCAATGCCGCCCAGAAGGCGGCAAAACGGTTATTGCGCGATCTTAACGAGGTGGAGCAGCTCCAGGTCAGCGTAAAGGGGCCATCGGACTTCGTGTCCCAGGCCGATCTGCGCGCTGAGCAGACGCTCCGCGAGGAGCTGACGAAGGCACGCCCGGGCTATGCATTCCTGATGGAAGAGTCCGGCGCGCACGGCTCGGCCAATTGGGCCTGGCGGTGGATCGTTGACCCGCTGGACGGTACGACCAATTTCCTCCACGGCATCCCGCATTGGGCCATCAGCATCGGGCTGGAGCGGCGCTTGCCGGATGGCGGGTCCGAACTTGCCGCGGGCTTGGTGTATGCGCCGGCGGTGGACGAGATGTTCTGGGCGGAGAAGGGGGTGGGCGCCTTCGTCAACGAGCGCCGGCTGCGTGTCTCCGCCCGGCGCGACCTGAAGGACGCGCTGTTTGCCACCGGCATCCCGTTCGCTGCCGCCAGCCCGCAGCGCAGACAGGCTTTCAGCCGAACCCTTGCCGGCCTCATGCCTCGCGTCGCCGGCATCCGCCGCTTCGGCGCGGCTTCCCTGGACCTCGCCTGGGTGGCCGCTGGCCGGTATGACGGTTTCTGGGAGCTGGGGCTGAAGCCATGGGACGTTTCGGCCGGTCTTATTCTGGTCCGCGAAGCCGGGGGGTTCGCGACCGATCCGGCCGGCGGCGACCCAAGGGAGTCAGGAGACGTGGTCGCGGCGAACACGCATCTACACGCGATACTGTGTGAAAAGGTGACTGCAGGCCGGGACGGCACGGCGGCTTAGGAGGTCGGTCTCCTTCGTGCATGGAAGGGATGCCGTCATCTTCGGCCTCCAGAACTTGACCGGCTGCGAACCAAGCAGCTAATCGCGCCTTGGACGGATCACAGTCACCGTCCCAAGTCGCTTTGTTATGCAGTCCCCGCTCCCGCTCGCTTCCTCAATCAGGGACGAAAAACACCATGAACTCGAAGATCGTCGGCGCTTTCGCCGCCGTCGCCTTGCTGGCGGCGTGCGCTCATAAACAGGACACGGGTGCCGCAACGGGCGCCGGCGGCGCCGGCGGGGCCAACGCAGGCCCTGTTCCGGGTAGCCAGGAGGATCTGGTCGCCAATGTCGGCGATCGGGTCTTTTTCGGCTTCGACAAATCCTCCCTGAGCCAGGAGGCGCGCGCCACGTTGGATCATCAGTCCGATTGGCTGGGTCGGTATGGCCAGGTCAGTGTGCAAGTCGC
>Ga0302153_10000015_pt1 | contig 81588 bp, 45 predicted proteins | sample I_Bog_N2_2_FD_192429 | JGI IMG/M metagenome (GOLD analysis project Ga0302153, IMG submission 192429) | Peat permafrost microbial communities from Stordalen Mire near Abisko, Sweden - I_Bog_N2_2 | ecosystem: Environmental > Terrestrial > Soil > Wetlands > Peat | place: Sweden: Abisko, Stordalen... | reverse complement strand
TCTCCGGGGACGGCGACTTCAGCAGACTGGCTCTGACGATACGCGAGTCGGGTTTACCAGTCCTTGTGTTCGGCCCCGAGAGCACGCCGGACTCGTTGCGGTCCGCAAGCACTGAATTTCACCTGCTGCCGTCGAAACTGGCGCAGGAGGGAGTGTCTTCCGGCCCGAAAGGCAAGGCAACGCCCTCCCTTCCAACGACAAAGAGGACTACTACCAGGAGAGACCAGACTGAACTGATCCATCTTGTGCTTGAGCTGGCAGCCAGTACCGGAAAAACAACCTTGGGGGCCATCAATCAGGCGGGGTGTCGTCGAGATGAAGGGTTTTGCTCCAAACAGTATGGTGATCAAAGGCTCATTACAACGCTCAGGGGCTTGGGCCTCTTCGACGTATATCCAGTAAGGAATTCGAGGGGTGTTGTACAGGATTACGAGGTGCGGCCAAAGGAGGCAGCTTGTGCATCTCCGGCATAGCGATCTGATGGAGATGTTCTGTCCGTTGCTGCCCAGTTCCCAGCACGATGGCCATGAACAGTTCTCCTCCAGCCACGCCTGCCGAACTCAGCTAATGCTTCCTTGGTCGCGCCTAAATGGGTGAAAATGGGTGAATTTACGGATTGACGTAATGGGTGAGAATGGGTGTATTCTTGGGTGTCATGCTCCAAACTGCCACAGTGCCGATCTCGCCGGAAATCCTCCGCCTCATCGCAGAGCTCGATGAGTTCAAGGGTGCATGGCGGGCATTGGGAACTCTGGCGCCGGATCGTCTCTCCGCCCTGCGGAGAGTTGCCACCATTGAGTGTATCGGCTCTTCGACGCGAATTGAGGGCAGCAAGCTCACGGATCGCGAGGTCGAACAGCTTTTGTCCAACCTCGAAATCAAATCGTTCGATACACGGGATACTCAGGAAGTGGCAGGCTACGCGGAAGCCATGGAACTGATCTTCCAGTCCTGGCAAGAGATTGCTCTAACGGAAAACCATGTTAAGCAACTGCACCGGGACCTCCTCAAATACAGCGAAAAGGACGCGCATCACCGTGGCCTATATAAGACCCAGTCAAACAGCGTGGCCGCCTTCGACGGCTCCGGCCAGCAGATTGGGGTTATATTCGAAACCGCCACTCCATTCGATACACCGCACCTGATGACAGAGGCCGTAGGCTGGGCAAAGGAGAACCTGGAAACCCGTGAACTGCACCCCCTGTTGGTGACCGCTATATTCATTGTTGTATTCCTTGAAATTCATCCCTTTCAGGACGGCAACGGACGGCTCAGCCGAATTCTGACCACCTTGCTGCTATTGCGCGCGGGGTACGCATACGTGCCCTACAGTTCGCTGGAAAGCGTGATCGAACAAAACAAGGAAAGCTACTATCTGGCTCTGAGGCAGACACAGGGAACCATAAGGACGGAAGCGCCTGACTGGCAGCCTTGGGTGTTGTTCTTCTTACGCGCGCTTCAGCAGCAGATGAAGCGGCTGGCCAAGAAAGTCGAGAGGGAGAAAATCATCCTATCGGCAATGCCGGAACTGTCCGTTCAAATCATCGAGTTCGCCCGCGAACATGGCCGGGTGACGATCAGCGACATCGTTACGGTGACTGGTACGAGCCGGAACACGTTGAAGCCGCACTTCCGCCAACTCCTCGAAAGGAAGCACCTTGTTATGCATGGCAGCGGCCGCGGCGCCTGGTATTCGTTGTTGTAGTTAATTTTCGAGTCCGCTCAATAAACCACATCTTGTTTAGTTGCTGACAACCGGCTAAATTCAGACGCATGGAAACGAGACATTGTCTGACAGCATGAGCAAGCTGAACTTTCCCAAGGCAGAGACCAGATTGCCAATCGAATTATTGGATGAAAGTAGAGCTGGTCGCCGTTTGCACAGCTTCTTGAAAATCCTTCCATGTGCAAGAGCCATCGGCCCGCCCACAACCGGGTATAAACACGGGGATGCGTTCCGGAGGGCTAGCAATGCTCAAGGGCGTGGCGTTGCGCATCTGCTCGAGCGTCTGCGCCATATAGAAAGTTTTCACTGAAAGCTCCCCGGTTCCGCGCCTCTTCCAAAGTTCAAATGCCAGAGCTCCACCGGGCGGCGTATCGTCGCGCCGGCCGTCAATCAGCCAGGCCAATCCCAGCGCTCCACCAACATTGGCCAGGTTCGTGTCGTGCCCCACAAGAATCAGAAGACGGTCGCCGGGTTGCGTGAGCGCCCCCGTGACCGGACGCGCCGTGACTGCCTGTTGGATCGACAGAAGAGCATGAGCGAGCAGATTCGACGATTGAACGCGGGCAACATAATCCGTCCGCTGGGCTATATCTTCATTCGCGGTATGCAGTTCCAGAAGCTCGCGCAGCTTGTGCAGGTCCACGCGGCCCCAGCCGACGTTCGCGCTGTCCATGCCCTCGGTGTATTCGAGCAGCAGGTTCTCCGCCATGGTTGAGGCAGTACTCAACGGAGTGCGCAACTCCACCAGGTGGTCGCCCTGTCCCGGCGCAATCGAAGACGGTATTTCGAAGAGAGATTGAGCAGCGGTTGTGCCCGCGCACTCCGCACCGAGCTTGCAACCGCGCAATACTTCTTCGAGCGCTTCAAGCTGAGGCCGGTAGGCCTCCGCAAGTCCCTGCGGGTTGGCCCCGATGCGGCCGGAGACTGCTGCGGTAGCCAGAAGTCTGTCCGGCTTCCCATCCCCGGCCGCCAATGAATGAAAGAGCGGATCGGGGGTTCCCTCGGGAAGCGCCCTCACTGCAATCGCGCATCCCGGCGCCAATCCAGCGGCCAGCGCCTTGCCGGTCTCGCGCGTGCGCTGGTCTGAGTCGGCAACGATTCGTATGTGAGCCGCATCTTCGCAACCGGCCGGCTTGAGCAGGCCTTCTGCCGCCAGCAACTCACGGTCGTAGACTCCGAACAGCGTCATCAGCCGCGCTCCGTGTTCGGTAAGGTAGCCCGCCGGAACGGTCCACTTGGGCCATGGCTGCTGCGAGAAGCGATTCAACTGGTCGGTCTTGCCGGTCGGTGAGCGCACTCCGTGGCGGCTGATCAGCACAACGAACTGAAGTTGATCGTCCTGGACCGCCGCGTTCTTCCCAACGGCTTGCAGTCCAGCCTGCGCGCAGAGCTGCAACCCTGTGCCCAGGAAAACACATAGAACGATGCCGCTCAAAGCCGCGCAGGTAATCCTCTTCATCATCTTCCTCACGGCGCCACGGTCGAGTAAACGCGAATCTCAGCGGAGTGTTCCGGCGCGCTGGGAACTCCAACATAGAGCAGGTTCTGCGACGTGACAAACAGCGCCGTCTTGGCGCCGGCAGCGGTCTTCAAAACTCCCAGCGAGTGCAGCGCCTTTGCCAGGCCCACCTGGTAAGTATCCACCTCGCCCGCTCCGCTGATCAGATAAACACGGCGCAGCGCCGGATCGTAGAACAGGTCGTCGGCTCCGCCTGCCGCGGCAAGGCTGCCAATCTCCTTGCCGGTCGTCTGGTCCAGAGAGATCAACGTTCCCGGCGTCCGGCAGGCAACAAACAGAATCCCGTCCTCGCTGTCCAGGGCGAGCGGCACGTTGTCCGCGGCTTTGGTCAGCTTCCAGTGCGCGCCGATTCTCTGGGAGTCCGCGTCGATCACCGCAACTTCGCTCGCTTCGGCAATATTTGCAAACACGCGCCGCCTTACTGCATCCAGCTCCAGCGCCTCCGGATGCGTGGCCACCGGTAGATTTGCCAGCAGGCTCATGCGCAGAGCATCCACCACGGCAATCCTCGCTGGATTGGCCGCGTCGCTGCCGCCATGCCCCACGAATAGCAGATGCGTCCGCTGGTCATAGACCATGTCGTCCGCGTCGTCGGAGAGTTTCACCCTGCCCGCCAGTGCCAACGGCGTGCCCTTATAAACCCGCAGTTCTCCGAGTGCGCCATCGGCAACATACAGGCTGCCGGTCTCCGCAACCCACTCCAGGCCATGCGGCTTGCCCAGGCCAGCGACGCTTTGCGTCACTTTGCCGCTCTTCAAATCGATCACTTCAACGGAATGATTCCCGGTTGCGGCCACAAACAATCGATCACCCGCTGCGTCGAAGGCAAAGTGGTCGAACCTGCCCACAACCCCAGGCAGGATAATCGTTTTGGAAAGTCGCAAAGCCGGCGCTTGAGGCTGAGCCGGCAACTGCGTAGCCAGGTACACCATGAGCGAAAGGGCCGCGCCGGCCAGGATGCGGCAAGCTGCACACCGGGCGAGTTGCCCGCGAACTTCAAGATGCATGCCAGAAGAATTCAATGTCGTCTCCAACAAAAGAATCAGCGGATAGCTGGCTTTGCTCCGTGTGACGGAGCAAAGCCGGCCATTTCGATGCGTGCCCGCGGAGGTTACGCGGATATTACTTTTCGCGGTGAGAGGTCCAGCGCAGTCCGCCGCCATAGGTGGGGTGGTAATACTCGCGCTGAACTACGTACTGGGGGCTGCCGTAATAGAATCCGAAAACCTCGTTGGTCAGGTTCAGCCCCTGCACGTAGAACTCAAAACCCTTTGGAAGGCGATAACTCATCTGGGCGTCCACCTGCATGTGGGGGTAGAGATAGTTATCGCCGGCGGGCCCGGCAACTCCACCAACCTGGGGGTTAGGCAAAGTGCCGCCTGCCGGGTTCGGCTTCAGGTCCTCGTATTGATAGGAGTAGATGCTGGCTCCGTTGTATTCGAGTCCCAGATGGACTGAAACCCGGCCCCGATCGTAGCTGGGCCCAATGTTCCAGGTGTTCGGCGTCTGGCGCAGGAGGGCAGGGCTGTCGGTGCGCAGCGGATCCACGCTTTTGGCTTGCGAATCGCTGTAGGTGTAATTGCCTGAGAAGCCCAGGCCGCCAAGCATGCCGGGCAGGAATGAGAGCCGCTGTTGATAGGCAAGCTCAATTCCGTAAACCCAGGCGCTGCCGCCGTTGTTCGGCTGCGTTTGCAGGTAGCCTGCGTAGGTTCCGGAGGCCACGTATTCCTGGTTCACCACCAAAGGATTCGAGAGAGCCTTGTAGAAGAGCCCGGCCTGCAACAAGCCGAGCGGAGTGAGATAGTGCTCATAGAGAAGATCGAAGTTGTTGGCATGCTCAGAGACAAGAGCGGGATTGCCAACGCCTTCCTTCGGGATGGATCCTGAAGTGTCCAGCGTGATGTATGGGATCAGGTCCTGCGGGTCAGGCCGTGCGATTCCTCGTCCATAAGAGGCGCGCACGTCGGAGTTGTTGGTAATCGGATATCGAGCCTGCACGCTGGGGAGAATGTCGAGATACGACTTCGATCCAGGGACCGGAGTCGTGCCGCCCCATGAGCCGTCGGGATTCGTGATGACCTGGTAGCCGGTTGTTTTCACATTCGTTTGCTCAAAGCGCAACCCGGCCTGGAGGTGCACCTTGCCAAGCTGGGTGGTGTTCATGATGTAGCCCGCGGTGATGCGCTGCTCCAGGTTGAAGTTGCTGGCGTCGGAGCCCACATGCGTGGCATCCACATCGAGAGGGCCGATTTGGCCGGGGTTGGCGTTGGCAAAGGCAACAATCGAGGGCCAGTCGGTCAGGGGACCCATCTGGTAGCTGCCGTCGTAGAAATCCTTGTTCACGATCGGACTTGTGAACTGGCTCGCCAGAATCGTGGTCGTCTCGTTGTCATAAACCGGCGAGTATGCGAACTGCCCCTTGTGCTGATTGCGAATCTTGAATCCAATCTCAAGCGTAGAAGGATGACTGCCGGCCTTATAGTTCATGCCGTAGGAAGCGGAGCCCTGCAGGTTGATCTGCGCGGTTTGCCCGCTGGTCAGATCCAGCTCGCTCAGGCTCCACTGGGTTTGGTCAAACAATGGCGAGCCTGCCGCCGTGCAGGCCGGGTTCCATTGCGGTCGGTACTGGGTCGGGTTGGCGCCCGGATCGTAGTAGCAGGTGTTCTCGCCAAACTTCTTCAACGCCTTTGAGGCGCTGAACGTTGCGCCCGGGTTTCCCGCGGCGGCCAGCTGGCGGGCGCGCGAAAATGCTGTTTCCCATTTGAACCATGAGTTGGTAAACAAATGGTTTCCGCCGAAGGTGGCCAGCCCGATTCCATAGTCGGGCGCGCGCCTTGAGGTCTTGAACTTCGGCTTGTCGCCCGCGAACGTCGCCGGGTCGCCAGTCGCGCTGCTCGGATTCGGCGTGACCACATCGTTCAACGTATAGGTCCACTTGTCGCCAAAATCCTGAAAGTCGGAATAAAAGCCCTTGGCAAAAAGCAGTGAGTTGTCAGAGACCTTGTAGTCCACGCTCGTGGCCGCTCCCCAGCGGGTGCGATCGTAGCGATATTCACGCAGGTCGATGCTGTCGTAGCTAGGTGTCAGTGTCCCGGTATCGGGCGTGGGTTCGATGTCGTCAATGCCTCGGCCGTTGTAGTCATAGGTGAAGTTGCCCAGGATTCCGAGCCTCTTATTCGCCATGAATCGTTTGCCAGCAGTGATGCCGTACTGGCTGGCATGGCGGCCGTCGATGATATGCGTATAGCCGCCGGTGCCAAACGCGGTCAGCGTTGGCCGCTCGCCCGCGGTCTTGGTTACCAGGTTCACAGAGCCGCCGATCGCGTCGCCATCCTGATTCGCCGAGAGCGTCTTGTTGATTTCCACCGATTCCACCAGGTCGGCGGGAATCGTATCGAGTTTCACCTGGTTGACCGTCGACTCCGGCGACGGAACAAGCACTCCGTCAATGGTTGTGTTGCTCAGGCGAGGCTCAGTGCCGCGAATCTGCACGTACTTGCCTTCGCCCTCGTCGCGCTCCAGCGTGACGCCCATCAGGCGGCCCAGTGCATCGGCGACGTCTGCGTTGGGAAGGCTCATGATCTGATCGTTGGTCAGAACATTGAGGATGTTCTCCGAGCTGTCGATACGGTTGATTGCTTCGGCGTCTCCGTGGACGTCGGTTGCGGTAACAATAATCTCCTGGGATGCCGAGGCAACCTTGAGCACCGCGTCCAGGCGAGCCGGCTTCCCGGCCTCGATGGTCACAGTGGTCGAGAGCGGCGCAAATCCGACGAAGGATATCCGCACCTCATACGAACCGGGCGCCAGGTTCGGAGCCACGAATTCGCCCTGTGTGTCCGATACATACGAGGCGGAAAGCTGGAGAATCTGAATCATGGCGCCTTGCAACACGGCGCCGGCGTTGTCGGTTACGCGTCCCGTCAATGTCCCTTTCGATGTCTGCCCCATGCCAGCGAGCGGGACCATCAAAAGTAAAAAAAAGGATAAGAATGGCAAGCGTCTCATAGAAGCCTCCTGGCGCTCTCAGAACCCGGCTTCGCACTGTCGCGGGAAGGTATTCTGGTCAGCGCTGACGCCCACATTAGCCGCCCATGTTAAAACCCGGTTAACAATGCGGCGAATTCTTCCTAAGGTTGCGCATTGCGTGATGACGATCACCAAGAGTTGTGTTGAAATTGAATCATCCGGCTGAATGGAGAGATCCTCTTCTCGCGAAATCTCGCGGTACAAATCCTATGCGCATCCTTGTCGTCGAAGACGAATCACGCATGCTTGAGTTGTTGCGCAAGGGCCTTTATGAGCACGGATTCACGGTCATGACCGCTGCCGATGGAGAGACGGGTCTTCAAGTTGCTTCAGTTTATGAGTTCGATGCCATCGTGCTGGACATTGGGCTGCCGCGGCTGGACGGATTTCAGTTGATGCAGGCGCTTCGCGCACGATCGCGCGCCACGCCGGTTCTCATCCTCACCGCCCGCGACAAGGAAGACGACATCATTCACGGACTCGATGTAGGCGCAGACGACTACCTCACCAAGCCATTCGCATTTCCTGAGTTGGTGGCCCGGCTTAATTCCATAACCCGCCGTCAACGTGAGCAAGGCGACGGCACCATCAAGGCCGCCGATGTCGTCGTCGACCCCATGCGTCACACCGTCACGCGCGCCCGCGACAGCATCGACCTCACCCGTCTCGAGTTCCGCCTGCTTGAGTCCCTCATCCGCCACGCCGGTCAGTGCGTCACCCGCCAGCACCTCACGGAATCCATCTGGGGTGCGGATCATCCCGTCGGTCCCAGCGCGCTCGAGGTGCTCGTCAATTCGTTGCGCGCCAAGCTCGACGCGCCCTTCCCCACAAAGCTCATCGGCACCGTCCGCGGCTCTGGCTACATCTTCCAGCTCGCCGCCGCCGTGCCAGGGAGCGATTCATGATCGCGCCGCTGCCCATCCGTGTTCGCCTCACACTCTGGTACTTCGCCATGTTCGCCTCCGCCGCCACGCTCCTCTGCCTGGCCAGCCTGTGGATGCTCCGCCGCAGCGTCGATGAGACCGAGTACCACGAACTCCAGGAGCGCGCTGAAGATGTCCAGGTCGTTCTCAGTCACGAAGATCCTGCTCAGAACCTGAGGAAGATAAGCGACGACTTTTCCTCCATTTATGAAATGAAGGACGATGGCAAGTACCTCCAGGTGCGCGATGCCGAAGGGAATTGGATCTTCCGCTCCCGGCGGATGATCGCGCAGAATCCAGTCCTGCCTGCTCCCGGCCTGCTCCCCAAAGCTGGCCTCATCGCGGAGTTCCACCAGGGAACTCGCCACGTGCGCATTCTCGCTTACCCCATCGAAGTTCACAGAAAGCTCTACGCCGTCCAAACCGGTATCGCGTTAAACAAGTCCATGGCGCTGCTGGTCAACTTCCGCACCAATCTCCTGCTGCTTACGCCCATCGTGATTCTGCTCGCCGCCGTGGGCGGCCACCTCATGAGCCGCAAGGCGCTTCGCCCCATGGCAGCTCTGGCAGCCCAAGCGCGCGGCATCAACGAACGCAATCTCGAAACCCGTCTGCCCGTCCCCAGGGAAAAAGACGAAATCTCCGACCTTTCCCACACCCTCAACCAGATGCTCGAACGCATCGATAAGGCTTTTGCCAGCGTCCGCACCTTCACCGGCAACGCTTCGCATGAGTTGCGTACGCCCATCTCCCTGCTTCGCACTGAAATCGAGGTGGCCCTCATTCGGCCCCGCCATGCCGAGGAGTATCGCCAGGTTCTCCGCCGTCTCCACGACGAAACCATCCGCATGACAAGCCTCGTGGAGAACCTTCTCTCCCTTGCGCGCGCCGATGGTGGTGCCGAGGCCATTGTCCTGATTCCCATCAAGGTCAACGCTCTTTTCCGTCAGCTTGCCGAAATCTGGAGCCCCGCCATGAAGCAGGCGATGCTCGAGTTCCGCATTGAGCCTGTTGACGATGGCCTGTCCGTATTCGGCGACAAGGATGGCATTCCCCGTATGCTCTCCATCCTGCTTGAGAACGCGAGCAAGTACACCCCTCCAGGCGGAGCGGTCACGCTGCGCGCAACCGTGGAAGCAGAGCGCGTCCTTCTGTCCGTGCGCGACACCGGCATTGGAGTTGCCCCGCAACACAGGCTGCGAATATTCGAACGCTTTTACCGTGCGACCTCGGCCACAGAGAATCTTCCTCCAGGCTCGGGCCTGGGCCTCGCTCTCGCCAAGTGGATTGCCGACCGTCACGGTACGGAGTTGTGGCTTGAGAGCGAAACTGGAAAAGGAAGTTGCTTTGCATTCTCGCTCAAGAGAACATCTTTTGCCCCTCCGGGCAACGAAGCACTCAACATGACAGGTGCAGGTTCCGCAACAGGCTCCAGGTTGCCTTCTTCCTGGACGCTTTGAGTTGCATCATGAGCGGCTGTTGCGAACCGCTCAAGGACCTCTGAAGAACGTTGAGTGATAAGTGCACGTTTGCGGAACTTGACTTCATCGGTGGAAGATCACGTTTTGGCATAGATGAGACTGTTCGTTTCTCGCCGCAGGGGCTTGTTCAGCCTGCGGCGGGCACAATACGCCCACTGGAGGACAAGCCGTTGGCTGGTCTTGGCCAACCGCTTGCGGTTCTGTCACCCAACCTGTGCTCCGTTGAGCGGACTCTTAATTTTCTATATGTCTTGTTCCCGCTCAACCCAGGTCGTGAAGAGATGAATCCAGGGTTGCAGCGGCATTTGAGGGCGATCCGTCCTGCTCTTCCGCCTCCTCTGAATTTCCGAAGACTTCCTCGCGGATGATGCGCTCGGTTGCTTCGTGAAGATACTCATCCAGTGCAGTCTTGATTTGGAGAAACTCTGGCCAGAGCGTGCCGTTGATGAAGGAGGCCGGTGCCCGCAGAACGACTGTAGAATACCGCTGGCGCGGGTAGCGATATGGCTTGAGCCCGTAGCGACGACAGAGAGCTGTAAACAGCCGCCGATTCCAGCGATCAGGAAGCCGGAAGTTCATCTCGATGGTCTCCTCGGTCCGCTCCGCTGCGCTGAGCACGGCGCGAATTCGGTCGATCGCGGCGGCTGCGGCATCTCGCTCTCCCGGCGTTGGGGCGCCTTCGAAGAGAGCCGCAATCTTGCGCAATTTCTGGCGAAGTTCCTGTTCAGTGGTCAATTCGTGTGCTTCTAACTTGAGGAATAAATCCACTTGATGTACTTGAGAACAACCTGGATTCTATCGTCCCAGGTAGTCATAGAGATACGTGCCCGGCAAGCGATTTCAGCCTCTTGATCAGGGGTTCAAGCTGTATTCAACGCCTGGTGGCGCAACATGAATTATTTCAACGTCGCAGCCCTTCCGATAAGACTCGAAGATGATTCGGCTGTTATGGAACCCGAAATAATCCGACGCCAGGTGTCCATCTCCGAGACTTCGCTCGTGTTGGTCGCGTGCGCCTCCCCAGGTTGCGAGATGATCGTCTCACCGCTTGCGACATCGATAAGGCGGAAATCAACGCGCACGTCGGCCTGCTGCTGGTAGATCGTCACGATGGTATTGGGTCCCAATAGGTTGACCTTATTCTTCCACTTGGCGCCGCATTGGCTCGAAATTGCGCTGTATTCGATCAATTCCAACGGCCAGCGCATCTTGCAGGTTGAAATGCTTCGAGTGCTTGGCGAGCACCGGCGTGAAATCGCCGTAGAACGCCATGTTGTCGCACACAAAGACACGAAAACCCACTGTGAGCGCAAGGCGCATGGATTTGTCGTTTGCGTTGCGGATTCCGAGTGAGAAACGCGCCTCGTCAAAGGTGGTTTCCAGATCAAGAACGCCGAAGAGTTTCATGCCATCGTCAGAGACGGCATATTCGTCGCGAACTACGCTGATGTGTCGATAGGAAAGCCCGTCGAGCACGTTGTGAATCAGTTCTGCGTGGGAGATTGGTTTGAATGTATCCGTTGGTTCTGGAGGCAGAATGGTGGCGAGTTGATCGCGCGAAAGCTTCGACGCTCCCGCATGAGCGCACAGTTGTTCCATGTGGCTTCTCCTTGATTGATTTGGAAATGTGCTGCGAGGACGCTTTCAAACGTCCTGGCCGATCCTGCTGTTGAATGGCATGGACCGGCCGGGAGGTTCGCGATGACGAGTTCAGCTGGAGCGCTTTGAGCGGGGAATGGCTCGCCTGGAAGGGGAAGACTCGGGGTGTCGCCTCTTGTCGTGGTTGATGCAATACCGGGAATTCCGGTCGCTAATCCAGCCACAGCCCTTGTAGGTGCAAATGAACAAGGGGCCTTTTCTAACTTGATTAACGCCCTTGCGGAGTGCCTTTGTATTCATGGATTGTGCATGGAATTGTCAGGAGCGATGCCGAAGATTGGCCATGTCCCGCCGCTCGTGCCCCCGTCACTATAGCGAACTTGCACAGAAGCGCAAGTCCTACCATCTTTGGTGATGGGCCGGCTTCCGAAGTGCTGACGATGACCACATGAAGATCGACACCTCAGCAACCTTGTGGGCGCTGCGCGCTGTGGCTCTCCGAAGAAAGAGCCTTTTGTTCGCCGGCTCCAAGTCGAGCGTTGAACGCGCCGCCGCCAAGCATTCGCTGAGTGCTCCGATCGCAGAATACGAAGTTGGACTAGCGAAGCGATTGTTTGAACGGTGTGGCGACCACCTGCGTCGCGGCAATATTGCGCGACTCGCGTGTCGCTGCTGGAAGCGGGTCAGTCGAAGCGGGTGTGTAGATAGAAGACGCGGCATCAGTGAGATCTCCAGTTATCAAAACGTTCCCGTTGGGCAGAACCGTCATGGCCGTCCAGTTGAAGAAGAGAGTTTGACTTAGCAATGGGCCGGCATAGAAGGTTCCACTGCCAGGATCAAAGAATTGCGTTTGATGTGCCTCAGGTGGGGACACGGTACCATCTGTCAACAGCCCTCCCCCAATAAAGACCAGCCCGTTCTTAAGTTGTACCCCATCGAGAAAGCCGTACAGGTTGTAGACGGGATATGTCGATATAGGCGTGAACGTGCCGGTGGAGGGATTGTAGATTTCGGCGGGGACAGGAGAGTAAGTCCAGTTTCCTCCAACCATGAATACTGTTCCATTCTTCAGCGGGATAGCGACAGCATAGTATCTCGATACCGCCATGCTCCCTGTTGGGCTGAAAGTCCCGGTTGCAGGGTCGTACAGTTCCGCGCTTGAACCTGGGCTGCCTCCAGCGACTAAAACCTTCCCGTTGTTCAACAAGGTCGCGGTAAATCCGTTTCGTCGATCTGTCGTGAGGTTGCCTGTCAGGCTGAAAGCTCCGGTTGACGGATCGTAAAGCTCCGCACTAGCTGTGCTGCCGATCACCAACACTTTACCATTCTGAAGCGTAGTGAGTGTTTGTGCTGAGAGCGTAGGATCGACCATGCTTGAGGTGGTGGAAAACAGCCCGGTGGCCGGGTTGTAGATTTCCGCACCCGTGATGAAATCTCCAAGGACGCCTCGGCCGCCCCCGGCAACCATTACGCTACCTTTGGAAAGAAGAGCGATGGCGGGATCACTGCGCGGAACAGACATGCTGCCCGTTGCGGAAAACGAGTTGGTTGAGGGATCGTAGATCTCAGCAGCGGCAGAGTCACCGCTAGAATTATTTCCTCCTGCGACCAGAACCTCGCCGTTGGCCATTAGAATTTCAGCCTCCTCGGATCGCGGAGTGATCAGCTGCGGAGCTGCGGACATCTCTCCCGCATCTGGCCCGATGATAACTGGAGCAACGGCAGACTGACTTGGTTCTGCCACGGATGTCGCGACGATATGATAGGTGCCTGCAGTCTGCCCGGCGGTATATAGACCCGTACTATCGATTGTGCCCGCTAATCCGCCTTCCTGAAGGCTCCAGGTAACTCCCGTGTTCGTCGTGCCAGACACGCTAGCCGATAGCTGATTTGTACTACCGGGTGCCCACAGTGCGCGTGCTGGAGTAATCTGCACGCTAACATTAACCTGTAGCGCCACTGAATTTGAAATGCCACCTCCCGGAGTAGGATTGTTCACGGAGACACTGTAGATTCCAGCGACATCGGGATAGTACCAGACTTGGTTGGGTGCGCTGGGAGTTCCAAAAGATGCGACTGCGATCCCATTCACGAGAACGTCGGAACCGCTGACAAAGTTTGTTCCATTAACAATTACCTGCTGCCCCGCTGGCGACGTATTAGTGGAGAGGCCGGCGATTATTGGCACTGGATTGTCGACGGTGAAGATGGAACTAGCACTCCCTGCAGTCAAGGAGGGAGGAGGGTATGTTGCGGCCGCGCCTGACAACTGACCTTGGTTCATACCCCCTGACACCAGCACACTTCCATCCGGCAAGAGCGTGGCTGCCGCATAATCGTGTGGCGATGGCATTAGCCAAGTTGGAGAGAACTGTCCGGTGGTTGGATTGAAAATCTCAACACTAGCCAAGTCACTCGATCCGTCATCGCCGCCAATTACGAGAACAGTTCCATCACTCAGCGTGACGCTAGAAAGAAGGAACCGTGGAGTCCCCATTGCGCCGGTTGAGCTAAATACGCCGGTGGACAGGTCGTAGATTTCAGCTTCACGCAACGTTCCAGTCAGAACCTGGCTACCACCTGCGATCAATACGCTTCCATTGTTCAGCAAGGCTGAGGAGGCGAATTCACGTCCCACAGACATACCACCGGTGAGTGAAAACTGACCTGTAGCCGGATTGAAGAGCTCAGCAGAAGCTGCATCACTCGATACGTTGCCGGAAATGGTCTCGCCGCCCGCGATCAACACTTGACCGTTTGGAAGAAGCGTTGCCGATTGTCCGAATCTTGCGAGCGACATGCTGCCCGTTTGCGTAAATGATCCAGACGACGGATCGTATAGCTCTGCTGAAGACAGGATTTTTCCGCTCGCATCGAAACCGCCGGTAATCAGAACTTTTCCGTTCTGGAGGAGAGTGGCTGTTTGGTAGACGCGAGAATCAGTCATACTCCCAGCGGCGGTGAACGACCCAGTTGAAGGGTCAAAGAGCTCTGCACTTGCTAGCACCTGCGTGTAATATCCGCCGGTTACAAGAACCTTTCCATTGCCCAGCAGGGTAGCTGCATGGTATGCACGAGGGGCCGCAAGGCTGCCTGTTGCCGAAAATGAGCGACTAGCTGGATCGTAAAGCTCGGCGTTCGCCGTAATCACGTTCAGAAGACCACTAGCATATCCTCCTCCAGCGATCAGCACTTTCGCACCCTGAAGCAAAGTCTGGGTATGATTTGCGCGAGGCGTAATCATCGCCCCGGTCGCCATCCAGGGTCCGACGTTTGAAGAAGTACCACCACCAGGGCCAGGATTTGTTACTGTCAGAAGATGAAGTTGGGCCGAATTCAACATGCTGGCTGGGATCGTTGCTTGGATACTAGATGATGATCCAAATTGAGAAGTCAGCGCAGTTCCGTCCAGCCCAGCGGAGGAGCCTTCTATGAAGCCGGTGCCGCTGATTGTCACGGCAGTGTCACTCGCCCCCACATCAACTGCCGGCGGGAGAAGCCCCGTGATGGACGGCACTGGGTTGTTGGGGGGTGGGGTCACTGTGATCGTGGCCGTTCCCGATTTGGTCGAATCCTCGGTTGAGGTGGCCTTAACAGTGTCCGAGCCGGAAGTGGGGACGGTCGCTGGAGCGGTGTATAGCCCGGAACTTGAGACCGTTCCTGAGACCGCCGACCACGTCACCCCCGAGCTGTAGCTTCCGGTTCCCGAGACATTAGCCGAGCATTGGGTAGTCTGCCCTGTCTGCAAATTGATCGAAGTACATGAGACACTGACCGCCGTGATCGTCGGGGACTGAGGTGGAACCACGCTGCCGCCTCCGCCACAACCCGTGATCGGGAAGATGCCGGTAAGCGCAATAAGGGTCGCAACACCGCACAGGCGCATGATAATCCTTCCTGCTCGCATTTCGTTGGAAAGCAGGCTCTCGTTCTCTGGAGATTCCGCTCGTTTCGCATTGATCGCGCTCACCGCAATGGGATCAGCGTCTGGCAGTGATGCACCCGACACTGCGCTCAAAACAGATGAGAGAGCATTCCGTGCATCCGTTGATCGTTGCTGCGACCGCCATGAATCCATATGCCGTCACGATCCCGCTGCCGGGCCAGCCGCTATTTCACATACTTGTTAATCAGCGCCACCATGGATTCTTCAAACTTTTGCATTTCGTTCACGTCGCTGTCGCCCATCGGGAATGCGCTCGCAAGGTTTTTTCCGCTGAGACTCTGATCCTTGGAGTACATATACGGCAGCATCTGGTAGCCAGGTGGCCTACTTGGGACCTTGTTGATTCAAGCGCGCAACAGGTTGCCCCAATGTGAGCTTTCCCCAGTGGATGGGCTTTTCCTTTCCTTCGAATGCGGCGTCGGAGTAAATCCAGATTTCACCGCTACTGCTGTCCATGAGAACCAGGTGTCCCTTCCTAGGCAACTCTTCGTAAGTGCATGATGAACAGAGGACGACCATATTCTGTCCTAATCCGGAGACTGAGTGGGGGCCGTTCCAGAATAGATAGACCGCCAAACCGATAGCGGCAACTGCGATAAGACTCAGATAACGTGATTTCATCCGTGGTCTCCTTTCGAATGTTGGTTCCCATCAGAATTCCTCCGAGTTTGGCAACCGGTGACGACTCGTTGATGCGTAAACTCCTGACAGGTTTGCTCTTGTACTGAACATGAAGGCGCTGGACTCTTGTTCAGTGAACCGGAAAGGGCTAGGATTCTCAATAGGTGCAAACAGACATTAGCCGGTTTTAACAGACAAAGGGAGTCTTTCGGTCCCAAAAGCCCTCCCTGCAATCGTGAAAACCGCGGCGGGAACGAAGATGCCACTGGAAACGGTTGCGAACGAAAGAATCGACTCGTGGAAGGAGATCGCCGCCCACCTGGGGCGGAACGAGCGTACCGTCGTTCGCTGGGAAAAGGAGCGGGGACTTCCGGTTCACCGAGTTCCCGGTGGGCAGCGGAGAGCGGTTTTCGCTTACCGGCAGGAACTGGACGCTTGGCTGGCCGGAGCCGATCTGAGCGAAGAAGAAGCGAACGAAGAGGATGGAATAGCGGAGCCAATTTCCGAAGAGTCCTCACCTGGCTTGGCCCCCTTCGCCGATGACACCCACAGCGCATCGGTCCTCGAAATCCCCAAAGGCCGAAGGATGATATGGACGCTCGGCGTTGGGGCTGCTCTATTGAGCCTACTGGCGTTCGCGGGCTATGGGTACTTCGTATTGCACGCCACGCAAAAAGAATGGCCCTTGGCCGCCCCCACCAAACTGACCGACAACGGCAAGGAGAAAACGTATCTGGTTTTGCACGACGGTCTCCTCTACTTCGGTCAACAGGAGAACGGCAGGTATGCGTTAGCGGCGGTCTCCGTGAACGGAGACACCGTGCGCACCCTCTGGAACCCGCCAGCCAACGTTGAGCCGATTGCGGTATCGCCCGACGGAAGAAACCTGATCGCGACGGTTGCTTTGGGCGATGAGGAGGAACGGCAGCTCTGGGTATATCCCCTGCCGGACGGTCCTCCACACCGATTGTCCAACATCACGGCGCATGACGCGGCCTGGGCGCCTGGCGGCGATTTGATCGCCTATGCCGCCGGTAATGCGGTGTATCTCATTGAGGATGGGCAAGCTGTACCGCGCCAAATTGGTTCGTTTGCCCATAATGCCGTGCACTTGCAATGGTCCTCGGACGGAACGAAGCTGCGGTTTTTTCTTATGGACAGCACCAACACATTTGTGGCGTGGGGAGAATTGGCAGGGGCCGGGTTTACCACCGCGACCATTCATCCGTTGTCCACGCGGGTTGTCGGAGCGGTAAGTTGGACGCCCGGAGAAACAGACGATTCGCAGATATTCGTAGGCACACCTGTTGACTCCAACAGAAGTGTCCTTTGGGAGATGCATTTCGCAAACCGCTGGTTGGAGCCGGAACAGCCTCTTCTTCCGATTTCAAGGTCATTGGTTTCGTTTGGCGGGCTCGGATTCGACCGGGCTTCCCGACGACTCTTTGTCCTGGGAGATGCGATGACCCATGGTGGTTTTGAGAAGCTCGACATGCGCACACGGGAATTCAAGCAGGTTCTTCCGGGAATCACCGGGGCCTTTCTCGACTACTCGCGCAACGGTGAGTGGGTCGCATATTCCACGATTCCCGATGAATGCCTCTGGATCAGTAGAGCGGATGGAACGTCCGCCAAACAGTTGACGTTTCCACCCGATTCGGTGCAGCTTTCCCGCTGGTCTCCAGACGGCACGCGCCTTGCATTTATGAAATTGCGGCCCGGACATCCTTGGCGAATCTACGTCCAGAACCTCGATGGCGGCCCAGCGCGAGAAGCTTCTACCGGAGAGGATGGCCAGGGTGCGCCCACATGGTCCCCTGACGGGAAGTACATCGTCTACGGAGGAGTTGTTTGCGAAAAGACGGGAACCTGCGCTATTCATCGAATCGATTTGGCGACAAGTAAGACTGAGACACTGCCCGGCTCGGAAGGCCTGTTCACGGCGCGCTGGTCGCCCGATGGCCGGTGGATTGCGGCAATGCATCTGAACGAACATCAGCTTATGCTTTTCGATGTGGAGGCGTGGAAGTGGCATAAACTGGTGGACGGCATTAACGGCAACGATCTCAGTTGGTCCTCGGACTCGAAGTATCTCTTCGCCAACGTTCATGGACCGGAAGCGCGGATTGTGCGGATTCGAGCTACCGACGGCTCAGAGGAGACCGTGTTCAGCGCTCACATGGTCGGCAAGGCCGGTCCAACCCAGGATGATGACCTCCTGTTTTCGCTTGCGCCCGATGGTTCGTTGGTGCTGCACAACCGCGTGGACTTGCAGGAAGTCTACGCCTACGACTTTCGTTAGTGACCGTCCGCGCACTTCTCCGGAAGACTGGGTCCAAACACTGCGAATGCGCTTTGATCGAGATTGCTCCCGCGCTTCGGGGAGTTTCGATTAGGGAATTCTCTGATGGTGCCGATGAATTTCGTGCGAACGCTACCGATGAAAACACCAGGAGGAAATCACCGCTACAAAATCGTCTACATCTGATTTTTTGGCCGAGATAAAGCGTCTGTAAGCTATTGATTTTATTGGTCGGGGAGAGAGGATTTGAACCTCCGACCCCCTGGTCCCGAACCAGGTGCTCTACCAGGCTGAGCCACTCCCCGAACATGGGTTGCAGAGCGTATCGTTGGGGAGCGGCCTGGCGCGTTTGGCCCCTTGATTGCGCTTGAATCAGTGTAGCAGAATTCCCGCTGCCGCAAGTTGCCCGCCAGGACGTTTGCCCGGAAACAACTCCACACACAGGCCTCACATGCTACCAGACAAAAGCCAGAAAGCACCCCATGCAAAAAGTCCGCCCGGCATACACGGCATGCCGGGCGGACTCGTCTTGCAATTGTTCCGATCGCGACTCTATTTCTTGTCCGCCGGAGGAACCGCGCCGGGGAAGATGCCTTCGATCGGCGCGCGCTTCTTTTCTTCCTGGTCGGGTTGCGGCAGCGGCTTGCGCGGCAGCATCTGGTCGCGCTGCGCCGCGTTGTAGAGGAAGATCGCTTCCACGGTCGCAATCTGCTTCAGGTCGGCGGGCTGCAGCCGCTCCACCACGTCCTGATTCGAGTGGTGCGTGCGGCTCTCGTAGTCCAGCGGGTCCTGGATGAACTGGAATCCCGGAACGCCTACTGCATCGAAGCTCAGGTGGTCGGTGCCGCCGGTGTTGCGGTTGGTGATGGTGGTTACGCCCAGGTCCTTGAGCGGCGCGATCCACTGCGCAAAGATGGGCGCGATGGCCGCGTTGCCCTGGGTGTAGATGCCGCGAATCTTGCCGGTGCCGTTATCCACATTGAAGTAACCGGAGACGAGCTTCTGTTCCGGCTTTACTTCGAGGGGCCCAGCTGCGCGCCGCATGAACTCCGGCAGTTGCAACTGGTCGGGCGCCGTCGAGGTTTTGGCTGCGCCAAAGTGGATGGTGCAATAGCCCTTCGAGCCGAAGATGCCCTCTTCTTCTCCGGTCCATAGTGCAATGCGGATGGTGCGCCGCGGCTTCACGTCCAGTGCTTTCAAGATGCGCACCGCCTCCATGGCCACGATGGTTCCCGCGCCGTTATCGGTGGCGCCGGTGCCGGCGATCCAGCTATCCAGGTGGCCGCCCACCATCACCACCTGTTCCTTGAGCTTGGGATCTGTACCGGGAATTTCGGCTACCGTGTCATAGCCGTGCTCGTGCTCGCCGGTGACCTTGGTTTCCACGTCGATTTCGACGGTGGCCGGGGCATGCGCCTGCGTGAGCCGGTAGAGGCGTCCGTAGCTCTCAATGGCCGCAACAACGACTGGAACCTTCACCGCCTTTTCGGCAATGTAGGGCGTGCGGCCCAGGGTTGCGCCGTTGTCGTCAAAGAACGTGCCGCCGGAACCGCCGCCGTTCTTGGCGTCGCGGCTGGGCTCAATCACCGCGGCGACTTTCTCATCGGCGAAGAACTGGGCAATCTTGTCGATCAGCCGCATCCGCTCCGTGCGCTCGCGCATCCGCGCCTGCATCTCCGGCGGAAGACCGCCCCCGCCCGCGTTCACGGGAAACTCGGCCATGTCGGCGAGTTCCTGGTCGGTATAGCGCTCAAACAGAGCCTTGTCCACCGGCGGAACCTCGCGCATGGCGCCAAAGAGAACCACCTTGCCGGCCAGCTTGCCCTTGTATTGATCGAAGTCCTTTTCGGTTTGAATGCTGACGAAGACCACCTCGCCGGTAACCGGGCCGGGCGTGGAGGGCGACCACGGCGTGGCCAGCAAAATCAGTTGCGCGGTATCGGGCGTCACCAGGCGCGCCCATGTATTCAGCTGCGTCCAGCCCAGCCCAAACTCGCCCCAGTCTTCCAGGTGCGCATTCTCCAGGCCGATCTTGGTGAGCGTATCGCGGGTCCACGCATTGGCCTTGGCCAGGTTCGGCGAGCCGGTCAGGCGCGACCCGATGCCGTCCATCAGCGCGGTGCCAAATTCCATCACATGCGAGTGGTTCAGCCCCTCGTCGCGAATCCGCTGGTACATGGCCAGGTCCAGCGTCTCGGTGGCCGGCTGCACTTCGGCGTAAGGGTCAGTGGCCGTGGGTGCGGGCGGCGCGGTCTTGGGCTTCTCCGCGGCATGAACCGTGAGCGCCGCGGCAAGGCAAACCGCGGGCAAAATACAAAGCATTTTCAAACGCATGAGTGGAATCTCCGGTGGGAATAGGTGTGCTTACCGTTGGTTGGAATTGTAGGCTACCGATCACCGGTACTGTCTCAAAAAGAATGGGAAGCCCCGGAATCTTCCGCCAGGCTTCCCATTTCTTGATCTCAAATCATTGTTTTTTCTGGGGTTGCTTTAGTCGCTCTTGTCGGAGTCGCCAGTGATCCCGCCGGGCAAATCCAAAGCGACGAGCTCAAACTTGGTCTTGCCGTCCTCCGGCTTTTCGAAGCCGACGATATGCTCATGACGCCGCGAGCCGGCCTTCAACTCCTGACTGTGGCTGCCGAAGTCCTCATGGTCAATCTTCACCTGGGCGCCTTTTTTGTCGTCGTCGCAGGTCAGACCCTCCGCAGTCCTGGTGGGTGTACCCACCGGCGTGTCGCCTTTGCAGGTAATCACATCGCCATACCGCGCCAGCGCTTTCCTGTAAAAAGCGATTACCTTGTCCTCGGGGTCCGGGGTGGTATAGCTTACAGCCCGCACCCGCAACTGCCACTCTCCAAAGCCCATATGCACGTCCGCCGACTTGTGATTATCGTCGCCCTTCGCTGAAACCGCGCCAGGATACACCGGCAGCCCCAGGTCGGAGGCCGTGGTCTGGTCGGTATTCACATGAACGCCGCCAAACGGCGTATCCACCTGGACATTCTTGTCCTCGCCATTGGCGCCTTTGTCCACGTGCACCCTGCATCCGGCAATTCCCGCCGCCAGCGCCAACGCCGCCAGCAAACCCATTGTCTTTGAAATCCTGTTGAACCCCATGGCATTCGCCCTCTAGCCCTGTTATACGCCGGGTTTTGCCGAAAGGTTCCTTGAATCGCACTCCCCGGGTCCACACTTTTCGCCACTTCTCCCGCCAATCCGGGTTACTATTTTCAGGAAAGCACCTTGAGGCAGGTGCAGTCTGCAAAAAACGGCCAATCCAGACCGGGCACGCTCAGGTTGTCTGACTGTTCCATTGATGCGGACACACTTCTTGCCTTGTTTTCAGATCGTCCGATTCACAGGAAAGGGACTATCCCAATGCACTTCTCTGCTCACTCTGCCCTGCGAAAACTCCTGCCGGCGAACCCCTTCGCCAAACCAACCTCTGGCCGCACCCAATTCGATTCCAAAGGGGACGCCACAAAAGCGTAACGGCGGGCTGCCGCAGAATCATGTTTCATTTTGACCATTACCTGGTCCGCTGGACGGTTTCCTATGGAGGAGTTCCAACATTTCTTCCGAATGCCGTCTGATTTCAAAAAAATTCCGGTTAGAACCGATCTAACCTTTGGCAATTTCACCATGCACCGCCGCTCCCCGTGTACGGGTGGGTTGAAGCAGACTGGGCGGGCACGAACGAACCCGGAGGTAATTTTTATGAAATTCATGCGCTCTCTGCGCTGGCTCGCGCTGGCACTCATTGTCATCGCGACCGCCGCTCAACAACAGGCCAGTGCCCAGCTTCCGGTGGGCACAACACGAGTTGGCAGCTTTACCTGGGACGGCGAAAAATGGATACCGACGGACCTGTATCAGTCTCCCGCGCCGCCACCGCCTGCGATCGTGGTCGAGGACGAGATCGTTGCCGACACCCCTCCGCCCCCGATGCCGGACTATGACCAGCCGCCCTGCCCTGAACCGAACCTGATGTGGACCCCCGGCAACTGGCACTGGGGTCCCGGCGGTTACTTCTGGGTTCCCGGCGCCTGGGTGCCGGCGCCTTACACCGGCGCACTCTGGACCCCGCCCTACTGGGGCTTTGCCGGCGGCCACTATGGGTTCCATGCCGGCTACTGGGGACCGCATATCGGCTTCTATGGCGGCGTCAACTACGGCGGCGGCTACATGGGTATCGGCTTTGCCGGCGGCACGTGGAACGGCGGCGTCTTCGCCTACAACACCGCGGTTGTTCATGTGAACGTCAACGTGGTCACCAACGTTTACGTGAACCGCACCATCGTTGAACAGACTACCATCGTCAACACCAACCACGTAGCCTTCAACGGCGGGCCCAACGGCATCCAGCACGCGGCCACCCCGGAAGAGCAGACCGCGACGCACGAAACGCACACGCCGCCGACATCGTTCCAGGCGCAGCATATCAATGCGGCCAAAGCCGACACCAGCAACTTTGCCAAGAACAACGGCGGCCATCCCACCAAGCTGGCCGACACCAAACCGCTGGCCGAAGAAAAGCGTCCAGCTCCAGCCGGCTTCAAGCCACCGCCGGCCAGGCCCGCCGCTGAACTAGCCAAGGCCCAGGCGCCGGCGTCCACCGTCGAGGCAGCCAAGGCCGCGACGACGAAGACCGCAGCCGTCAAGCCGCCTGCGCCAGCCGCCCCCAAAGCTGCGCCTCCAGCGCCAGCCAGGACGGCAGCGCCGGCTGTAACCAACGCACCCAAGCCAATGGAAAAGCCTGTTGCTCCGGCTCCGGGCAAGCCTGCCGTGGAACCAACTCCCAAACCAGCGGAGAGGCCGGCGGCTCCAATGACAACCAAGCCGTTAACCCCAACCACCACGCCGAAGCCGGCTGAGAGGGCTCCGGCTCCTTCAGCCTCTCCCAAGGCGCCTGAAAAGGCTCCGCCCCCAGCGGTCAAACCGGCTGAAAAACCCGCACCGCCGGCAAAGACCCCTCCGCCGGCCAAGGCGGACAAGAACAAGAAGCCTGAAAAGAAGCCGGAATAGTCTCAAACCCGATTGAATCCACAGTGGGCCGCCGCGTATCCTGCGCAGCGGCCCATTTTTTTATGGCCGGGCACAGCCGTCATCCATTATGTTCAGACGGATGGGGAAAACGCTTACCGGCGCCGCTCTGCTGACAATTGCCCTCACCGCCTCTGCCTTGCTCACTGCACAATCGCCGGCCACGGTCCAGCCAACTGCGCCCCAGCCTCCCGAGCCGGTTGTGATCCAGGTCCACGCCGGCCAGCCCACCGGCGCCTACACACCCATCTGGAACTTCTACGGCGCCGACGAGCCCAACTATCTTTATGCGCCCAAAGGCAAAAAGCTGCTCGGCGAGTTGGCTGCGCTCAGCCCCGTTCCGGTCTACTTTCGTCCCCATAACCTGTTCACTACCGGCAACGGCGACGGATCGCTCAAGTGGGGATCGACCAACGTCTACACCGAAAAGCCGGACGGAACGCCGGTCTATGACTTCACGATCACCGACCGCATCTTCGACGCCCTCGCCGCCGCGCACATCCGCCCCATCGTCGAAATCGGCTTCATGCCCGAGGCGCTCTCCACGCACCCGGAGCCCTATCGGCACACCTTTCCCAAAGGCGAGATCTGGACCGGCTGGACCTATCCGCCCAAAGATGAAGCCAAGTGGTCGAAGCTCGTGCTGGCCTACGCGACCCACCTGCGCGACCGCTACGGCAGCCAGACCGCGACCTGGCTCTGGGAGGTGTGGAACGAGCCGGACATTCCCTACTGGCACGGCACGCCTGAGGAGTACGACCGCCTCTACGACCTCACCGCGGCAGCCATTCGCAAGGCGCTACCCGACGCCAAGGTCGGAGGCCCGGAAGCCACTGGCGTCAGCGACCACTCGGAGCCGTTTCTTCGCCAGTTTCTGGAGCACTGCGCGCACGGCGTGAACGCGGCAACCGGACAGACGGGCGCGCCCCTCGACTTCATCAGCTATCACCCCAAAGGCAATCCGAAGTTTGTGGACGGCCATGTGGTGATGAATGTGGGCAATCAATTACGCGCCGTCGAACGCGGCATGAAGGTGATCGCCAGCTATCCCGAGTGGAAAGACACTCCCATCATCCTGGGCGAGAGCGATCCGGAAGGCTGCGCTGCCTGCCAGGGCACGCAGAACGGCTATCGGAATGGGCCGCTCTACGGCGTCAGCGTCGCCGAAGCCACTTTGCGCACCTATGAGCTGGCCCGCAAATACGGCGTCACCGTGGAGGGCGCGGTCACCTGGGCCTTTGAATTTGAAGACCAGCCGGCCTTTGCCGGATTTCGCGAGCTGGCCACCGATGGAATCGACAAGCCGGTTCTGAACGTCTTCCGCATGCTCGGCATGTTAGGCGGTCGGGGCAATCCGTTTGACGGGCGTAGCCCTCTTTCAAACGCGACCTGGCTTGCCACCGAGAGCACCGGCGCGTTACCGCTGGAGGAAATCGTCGCGCATAGCGTCACCGCCGCCCCCGACATCGACGCAGTGGCAACCAGGAACGGCGACGAAATCGATGTGCTGGTCTGGAATTACCATGACGCCGACGTTCCCGCCGAGCCCGCGACCGTCTCAATCACCGTCGACGGGTTGAGCGGCGCCTGGGTGGTGAATAAATTCCTCATGGACGCAACCCACGGCAACGCCTATACGGCATGGCAGCAAATGCGCAGCCCCGCCCACCCGACCGAAGACCAGATTAACCGCTTGCAGAAGCTCGGTAGGTTGGCAAAGTCTATGCCGAGTCCGAATGTGGCTGCGAAAGATGGAAAGATCGGCTTCACCGAGACTCTCCCGCGCCAGGGAGTCATGCTGATCCGCCTTCACCTGCGATAGCCCGAATTTCTCTCGGACGCTGGCCGCGCGCTCCTCGGCAGCGCTCAAGTGTCAAGCCCCGCCACTTCAGTCTCTACAATATCTATATTATTTTCAGCCGCTTCCGGCGTTATGCCCGTTGCCGGCTATTTCCCCGCAATTCACTACAATTAAATTGAGTGGAGATCGTGCGCGGACCCGCCCGAGGATCTCGCCCGGCCCGGTCTCGCAAATACCTCGGTGCAAGTCAATTGTTTTCAATGCTTTGGTATCTAAGTTCTTTGAGATGAAGGCTTTGCTGAAAAAGTACGGGGGGATGGGGGCATACGAAGTACTCCGCCAACCCGCTGATCAATGGTGCTCAGCGCCGTCTTCCCGGGTGGTCGCGCCAACCCAGATGCAGGCAAAGAACACAACCGCGATGACGGGAACGACGAAGAACGGGGAAGCAATGTGCATGATGCAGACTCCTCTTCGTTAGAGTACCAAAAATACCGGGCCCCATTTCTTCGACCTCAGCTTGCTGGCAAACTCTGCTTTGGACGCGCTTTGTAACAGTCGCCCACCGCCTTCGCCGACCCGCGATGGATGAAACTGTGCCCCATCGGGGTACCCTCTGGGTCGGAGCGTTTTTTGCTCGATGAGTGGGAGTCGATGAAGGCCTGCCGTCTGACAATTCCCATGCAGTTTCTTTCTAGGGCACGACTTCAGTCGTGCCGAAATAGCCTGTTAAATGAGAGAGATGGGGCTTTAGCCCCAAGCCGCCGATTGGTGCGTCTGCGTCGATCGAGCCTTTGTCATGAGTCTGGAACCGGGTTCCTTTGCTGGGGCCCGGTTCCAGACGGTCGCCGCCCTTACTATTTTGAAACGGGGGCCGGGTAGCTCACTCGAATCGTCAGGATCTCGTACGGTTTAATCGGCGCTTTCACCACATCGCCCGTGACTGCCAGCGGCGCGCCTTCCGGCGCTTCCATCATGTTGGTCACGGTGGCCCCGGTGGCGCCGGGCGGCACATGAAACTCCACCGTCGACTGCTTGCCCGCCCACTCGTAGACGCGGAAGATCAAGCCATCGGCGTCTTCGGCCTTCTTCACGGCGGTGAGGACTACGTTCTCCGGCGAGACGGAAGCGAAAGAGTGTTCGGCCGGCAGCGATCCCGCATGAGCCGTGGTGACCACCGCCGTCAGCGGATAGTTGTACTCGTAGCCGTGGCGCACGGTGAGCGCTTCCTTCCACGTGCCCGCATGCGGATAGAGCGCGTAGTGGAAGTGATGATGGCCCATGTCGGCATCGGGATCGGGCCACTTGGGCGAGCGCAGCAGCGTGAGCCGCAGCACGTTGCCCGCCGCGTCATAGGCGTACTTGGAGTTGTTGAGAATGCTCAGGCCGTGTTGCTTGCCGTCGCCCCCAGGACCAGAGAGATCGGCCCAGCGCATGGCCGCAACTTCAAACTGCGCCTTCTCCCACGAGTTGTCCCGTGTAGTCGGCCGCTCGATGGTGCCGTAGGGAATCTCATAAGTAGCAAACGGCCCCGAAGCCGCCAGCGGGAATGCCGCCTTCAGCAGAACATGCGACTCATGCCAGTCGATGTCGTTCTCGATGTCGATTAAATCACCTTTGATGCTGATATTCTGCACGAACTTGGAGTTTTGATAGTGGCTCTTGACCCGAATCAGAGTCTGGATCCCCTCGCGAACCAATTCCACTGAATCGGCCTGATCGATAGTCTGTGGCGCAGCGTCAAGTGTGCCCGGATCGATATTCCACGCGTCATAATCCTTCGGCGTGTCCTTGAAGAACTGCAATTGATTGCCGCAGCCGCTCGGGGCAATCAACTGCTTGTTTGTCTTAATCTCGGTCAGGCTCACAATGCAGCCGGTTTTCCCGTCCACCTGGATGAAGAACTTGCCACCTTGAATATCGGCCGTGTGGCCGGCGGTCGCTGTCTGGGCTTGAATTGGGGCCTTGGCCGTTTCCGCTGCCAGATTCACATGGACTAACTTGTAGCCCAGCGCCGGCACGTTGTCCACATGCAGCGTCACGTCCTTAGCCTCGGCTCCGCTACCCTGCGCATGCACCGTCACATCACCGGAGCGCGCCCATCCCAGCGGGTTGTACACCACAACCGGAACGCCAGTTCCCTGCGTATTCACGCCCTCATCGACCGCCTCCAGCGCCCCAGCCGAAATCTCGTTCGTCGACCAGCGCACCACGTCGTAATCCTTCTGCGCATCCCTATAGATCACGCCGATTCCCGAGCCGGCCGCGAGATCGTGGAACTGGTTGAACAGCACCTTCTTCCAATCCTCGGTGAGTTCGCTTCCCGGATACGCCTTGCCATCGAGCCACGCCAACGACGCCCACTTTTCAGCGTCCAGCACCTGCACTTCGGCGTCGCGCATGTTGCGCTTGTGGTTCGCCTGCGTGGTCATCACCCCGCGGTGATACTCAAAGTAAAGCTCGCTCTTCCACGTCGGAATGCCGATTTCGCCCGCCACAGCCGGCGGCGCCGTGTAGCCCTTCGCAATCGACTGGTAGTTCCACTCCTTGCTGTCCGGCGCAATCTGCTTCTCAACTGAAGAGAAAAATGTCTGCGCAATGCCGAACTGGTACTTCGGCATCACATGATCCGGCTTGGCCCAGTGCGTTCCCTCGTCAAGAATGGCCCGCGTCGGTCCGCCGCCGTGGTCGCCAATGCCGAACAGGTCCATCACTTCCGTTTCGCCTGTGGCCCGTTCGCGCGCCTGCACCTCGTTTTGGCTCAACCGCACCGGGTTCAGGTTGCCGTTGGCATAGTCGTGCGGGAAATACGCCAGCACCTTGGAACCATCCGGCGACTCCCACCAGAAGAGCTTGAAGGGAAGTTGATTGGTGTCGTTCCACGTCATCTTCTGGGTCACGAAATAATCCACGCCGCTCTTCTTGTAGATCTGCGGCAACTGCCAGGTATATCCAAATGAATCCGGATTCCAGCCGATGCGGACGTCCACGCCGTAATGCTGCTTGTACCAGCGCTTGCCCACCAGCAGTTGGCGAACAAGGGACTCGCCGTCCGGCATGTTCAGGTCCGGCTCGACCCACATGCCGCCCACCACTTCCCAGCGGCCTTCCTTGATGCGCTGGGCGATGGCCTCGTTCATGTCGGGATACTTGTCCGCCAGCCACTCGTTGTATTGCGCGGCAGACTGCGTGTAGGTGTAGTCGGGATACTCATACATCAGTTGCAGCGCGGTGCCGAAGGTGCGCTTCACCGCGTCCACCGTCTCGGTCCACGGCCACAGCCACGCGGCATCGATGTGCGAGTTGCCGGTGAGATGAAATGTGGCCTGCTTGAGCAGCGGCTTCAGCGCCTCCAGCTTGCCCTGCGAAGCCTTGAGGCTGGCATCGAATTTTCTTTGATCATGAGCATCGAGCGCCGCCAGATCCACTGCCTCGATGGCCGCGTTCAGCGTAGACATCTGGGCTGCGTCGCTGGGCGCGAGCGAAGGCACCAGCAGCGTCGCCGACAAGAACTCCAGCCGCATATCTTCCGGGCTGGGCCGGCTCTCGGCAAACTCCACGCGCATGGTGGCGCCATGGAAATCCTTGGTGTCTACCGTGTGCAGCAGCTTGATGGCGATCACCGCCTTGTCGCCCGGCTTTGCCTGGTCAAACAGCACCACCGGCTCCAGGTCGTCGCCCATGGCCACGCGCCGCCCGTTGAAGTAGAGAATCTGCGGCATCGGCCCGTTCGCGTCGGCGTGGAACTGGAACCAGACGCGCGCGCCGGTCAGGTCGTAGCCATGCAGCGTGGCGGGAACCTCAACCGTCTGGCGAAACCACACCGCGTCGTTGGACGCGTGCGCGCCCACGGCAATCGGTTGCCAACTGCTCTCATCCAGATTCACCGCTTCGCCGTGCGCCACGTCGCCGGCATGCGTCTTCCACACCCCATCGGCCAACTCGTGCAATTCACTGAGCCGGTCAATCGCCTTGCGCGACTCCGGCTGCAGGTTCGCGGCAATCTTCTGGGCTTCCGCGGCGCTCTGCGCGCCCATGCGGCCTGAAGACACAAGTGTTGCGGCGAAGACGATCAGAAACACAGCAATGCGGCGACGATTGTTTGAAGCGGAAATCATGGGTACAGTCCTCGCCAGTAATCTTAAGTCATCGCAACCGCCCAGCACGACTTCACCTTCCATAACCGAAACTTTATATCCCACGAAAAACCGCTGAAGCCCCTCAGAGGAACGGCGCTTGTGGGACGATTTTCCGCTCCCGCGGCCTACCCCAATCACAATGCGGCACAACGGCCTGCTGAATTCACCGCTTTCCCCGACCTACGCATGAGATTGCCGATTTCACCGCCATTGGCTCGTATCGCGCATGGTTCGGCCACGCGAAATCTTCTCACTCATGGCCCTCCTTGCCGCTACAGTGATAGCGTCCATCCCACCAAAGAGTCACCGCAAAAACTTGCGTAACCGATAGTCTGAAGAGGGCGAATGATGGGTGAGCTTTTGCAGGAGGAAATCAACACGACCGTGTCCGCTGCCGAAGCGGCCTCTGCGGAGAACGGGCCAGAGAACGGCGCGCCCGACCCGTTCGATCAGGCTGCGGCCGATCACGAAGCCTATGCGGCCAGCCGCAGAGGGCTCTATTGCGGACGGGAAGAGTACGCGCTTCAGCTCATTGCCCATGTGGATGGAGACGGGCCGCCGCTGGTGGTTACCGGCGAAGCCGGCTGCGGCAAATCCGCGCTGCTGGCCAACTGGACCCACTTCTGGAGCCAGCGCAACCAGCAAACGCCCGTCCTGATTCACTTCATCGGCGCAGCGCCCGACACCGCCGACTGGATGCTCATGCTGCGGCGCTTCCTGGGCGAATTCCGCCGCAGCTTCAATCTCTCCATCGAGATTCCGCATGACCCCTACGCACTGCGCGTGGCCTTTGCCAATGCACTGCACATGGTGGCCGCGCGCGGACGCATGGTGCTGGTCATTGACGGGCTGGATCACCTTCAAGACCGGCTTGAAGACCAGGGCCGGGCGCTCGACCTCGACTGGCTGCCGCCGGTTATTCCCTCGAACATCCGGCTCATGATCTCCACGGTGGGCGGCCGCCCATGGAACGACCTGCAAAAGCGCGCGTGGCCGGTGCTGACCGTGAAGCCGCTCACCAAGGACGAGCGCGAGGCGCTGATCGCCGCCTACCTTGCGCAGCATGAGAAGACACTCAGCGCGCCCACAGTAAAACGTATCGCCGCCGCCCGTCCCACCGGCAACCCGCTTTACCTCACCACGCTGTTGAATGAGCTGCGCGCGATCGGCCACGGCGACGACATCGATCAATATGAAGGCTTTGAAGAACGTTTCGCATGGTACCTGGAAGCCTTGAATCCGCTCGGGCTTTACCTGAAGGCCATCGAGCGCTGGGAACGGGATTCTGCCCAGCGTGACCCGCTCAGTGAAGACCTGGCCGGCGAGGCTCTCACGCGCTTATGGGCTGCCTGGCGCGGTCTTTCGGAATCGGAACTGCTCGGATCGCTCGGCACCGCCGATGAGCCATTTCCCAGCGCCCTCTGGTCCCCGCTCCACGCCGCGATGGGCGATGCCCTGGTGAACCGCGGTGGACTGTTCACCTTCGCGCATCCGCTTTTACGTGAGGCGGTACGCGACGCCTACCTGCCCAACAAGGAAGATCAGCAGGCCGCGCATCTCACCCTCGCCACGTTCTTTTATGGCCAGCCCAAAGGTCAGCGCCAGTTTGAAGAGCTGCCCTGGCAATGGCAGCAGGCCGGTGAATGGAACAGCCTGTCGTTCCTGCTGGCGCAGCCGGGTTTCTTCGCCGCGCTCTGGAAGAGAGACCACACCGAAGTCAAGACTTTCTGGACGGAGATTGAAGCCAACTCTCCGCTGCGCATGGAGACCGTGTACGCTCCGGCCATCCGCAAGCTCAACGTCGATCCGCAGCACGCCGGCCGCATCGGCGATCTGCTCTCTGCCATGAATCGCCAGCAGGCCGCATTGCGCATCCGTTCCGGCCTGGTAAAACACTTCCGCGAAACAAGCGACCGCTTCAGCCTGCAGGCCGCGCTGGGCGATTATGCAAGCATCCTCGAGTTACGCGAAGACCTCAAGAGCGCGCTCCCCCTCTATCGCGAACAGGAGCTTCTTTGCCGCGAGCTGCTGGCATCCGCGACGGGAAAACCGGATTCTGAATTTGGCCAGAGAGAAATAAAATCCGGCCTGCAAATCGCTGTAGCAGGACAGGCCGCAATCCTCTACGCGCAGGGCGACCTGGACCGCGCCATGGCGCTCTATCGGGAACAGGAGAGCCTCTGCCGCGAACTCGGCAACAATAAAGGCATCTCCAGCGCGCTCGGCGGCCAGGCCTCCATCCTCTACGCGCGGGGCGACTTGAAAGGCGCGCTGGCGCCGCTCGAGAATTACGAGCGCATCTGCCGTGAGCAAGGCGACAAGTACGGGCAAGCCACATCGCTCGGCAACCAGGCGCTGATCGTGAAAGACCACGGCGACCTTGACGACGCCATGGCTCTGCTGGGTGCGCAGGAGAGGCTCTATCGCGAACTCGGCCACCAGCCCGGTATCTCGAACTCGCTCGGCAACCAGGCCACCATCCTCTCCGGCCGCGGCGACCTCACCGGAGCCATGGCGCGCTACAAGGAGCAGGAGCGCATCTGCCGCGAGGTCGACCACCAGGACGGGCTGGCCATCTCGCTGGCCAACCAGGCCGTCGTGCTCATCGCCGCCGGCCGCAATGCTGAAGCCCGCCTCACCGCCGACCTGGCGCTGACCATCGCCACCCGCCATAACCTGCAGCAGCTCGTCCCCAGCATCCAGCGCATCCGCGACTCGATTACGCCGGGCAAATAGGATTGATTCCTTCCCCGAAACAGAAAGGGAATGCGCGTTTCATCACGGCGCTGAATGAACGTCCTCCACCCTGACCTGCCGCCGCTAAGTGGCTTACGGAGTAATCTCCGGGTCGCCGACGATCTGCTCGGAACTCGCACCATTGGCCGAATCCGGGGACAACCCGCATTCAACCGTTTCACTCCCACCTCCACCATTTCGCCCGATTTCCCGATAAGAAACCCCAATCCCACTCCTTGGGACACCGTCTCTCCTCCACGGGTGCATACTGGAGCATAGGCCGTATTTCGTCAGGTCAGCCCTCCCCTTGGGTTCCCTGTCTTCCATCGCGGCTATTACACTTGCAAGGTCCTTACCTCACGATCGCACTGGCACGCGAACGGGGGAAGCAATGGAATAAGACGCAGCCGGTCTGACTGCTGCGCGACTTCGATTGAAGCGCATGCTCCGGGGATTCCGGCTGCCGCGCTCGTCGAAACAGATCGAACCAAAGAACTGGGCTCACTGAGAGGGTTAAATGACGGTTTCTGCGCGTTATCCTGGCATTCGAATTACTGCAAACGGCAATCAGCTTGTCTCCTACCACACCGAGACCCGGATTGCCGACGCCGGCGTGTTCTATCCCATCACGCCCTCCACCGAGGGCGGCGAGCTCTTCCAGCAGGCCTACGCCGAGGGACACCTGAACGTCTTCGGTCACAACACCATCGCCATTGAAACAGAAGGCGAGCACGCGGCCCAGGGCGGCGCCATTGCGCACTCCGTCTGCGGCAAGCGCGTGGTCAACTTTACCTCAGGGCAAGGCGTGGTCTACGGCGTGGAGCAGTATTACCATGCGCCCGGCAAAGGCTCGACCATGGTGCTCGAAGTGGGCGCGCGCGCGCTCACCAAGCACGCCCTCAACGTTCACTGCGGACACGACGACATCTATGGCGCGCTTGACACCGGCTGGATCATGATCTTCGGCAAGGACGCGCAGCAGGCCGCCGACCAGGCCCTGATCCTGCGCCGCGTGACCGAGCTCTCGCTCACCCCCGGCATGAACATCATGGACGGGTTCCTCACGACGCACCTCGAGCGCACCTTCTACAAACATGAATCGGAACTGATCCGCGAATACCTCGGCTCGCCCGAAGACATCATCGACTGCCCCACACCGGCGCAGCGCACTCTCTTTGGGCCCACGCGCCGCCGCGTTCCCAAGATGATGGACCTCACCAACCCCATCCTGCTCGGCCCGGTGCAGAACCAGGAACACTACATGAACGGCATCATCGCGCGGCGCAACAACTTTGCCGAGCCGATTTTGCACTTCCTGGAAGAAGCCTACAAGGACTTCGGCGAGCTCACTGGCCGCCACTACGGCCTCATCACCAAGTACAAGACGGACGACACGGACACGGTCTTCGTCTCGCTCGGCTCGGCTGCGGAAAACATCGAGGCCGCGGTTGACTATCTGCGCGAGACGCGCGGCATCGCCGTCGGCTCCATCCACGTGAACGTGATCCGTCCCTTCCCTGAGGCAGCCATCGTGGCCGCGCTCAAGGGCAAGAAGAACGTCATCATCCTGGAGCGCACCGACGAAGCGCTTTCCGGCGACAACCCGCTTGGCCGCGACATCCGCACCGCGCTCTCCAAGGCCATTCAAAGCGAAGGCCGCGCCGCGCAGGAAGGCCTGCCGCCCATCACGCTTGACGAGCTGCCCAAGATCTACTCCGGCAGCTACGGCCTGGGCTCGCGCGACTTCCGCCCCGAGCACATCATCGGCGCGTATGAGTTCGCCACCGCCGGCCGCGCCCGCAAAGACGGCAAGACCGCGGCCGACGGCGTCAGCTTCTTCGTTCTCGGCATCGACCACCCCTACGCGGTCATCGGCGATGAAACCCCGTCGCTGCTGCCCGATGGCGCAGTCGCCGTTCGCTTCCACTCCATCGGCGGCTGGGGCGCCATCACCACCGGCAAAAACCTCGGCGCCATCATTGGCGATTTGAACGATCTACTCTACGAGCGCGACGGCCTCAAGGACGACTTCGGCAATCCCAAGGAAGTCATCCACGTCAGCGCCAATCCCAAGTACGGCTCTGAGAAAAAGGGTTCACCCACCAGCTACTTCATGGTCGCCGCCAAAGACCGCATTCGCGTCAACTGCGATCTGCGCCACGTCACCGTGGTTCTCTGTTGCGATCCCAAGGCCTTCACCCACACCAACCCGCTTGACGGCATTCAGCCCGGCGGCTCGCTGGTCTGGGAGTCGGACGAAGAAGGCGAGCAGGCCTGGGAGCGGCTGCCTCTTTGGGCGCGCAAGCAGATCATCGACAACAAGATTCGCGTCTTCACGCTGCCCGGCTTCTCCATCGCCAAGAAAGCGACCGACCGCGGCGATCTCCAACTGCGCATGCAGGGTAACGCCTTCCTCGGCGCGTTCTTTGCCGTCTCGAGCCTGCTGAACGAGTTCGGCATCACGCCTGAGCAGTATCGTGAAGTGGTCTACAAGCAGTACGTCAAGAAGTTCGGCAAGCTCGGCGAAGCCGTGGTCGCCTCCAATATGGAAGTCATGACCCAGGGCTTCGAGCAGGTGAAGGAAATCAAGATCGGCGAGCTCTCCGCGGCCGACCGCTCCACACTGCGCGGCCAGGCGCTTTTGCCCATTCTTGAACTGGCCACTGCCGGCGGCGCTTCCTGCGGCTGCCGCACCACGCCCGTTCCCGCCGGCCAGGGACCGCGCACGCCGGTCAGCAGCATCGCCGCCTTCGACGCGGAGTTCCGCTCCAGCTTCGGCTATGACCAGCCGGCCACGCCGCTCTCGGCCCTCGGCGTCATTGCCGCGGCCACCGGCGACACGGCTTCAAAATACGTGGCCCGCCGCGAAACCCCGCTCTACATTCCGGAAAACTGCACCCAGTGCATGGACTGCATCTCGGTTTGCCCTGACACTGCGCTGCCCAACACGTCGCAGGACCTGAGCACGCTGCTGACGACGGCCGTCAGCTACTACATCGCCGATCCCGTCGAGCGCACCAAGATGCTGAAAGCGCTTCCCGAAATCGAGAAGCTCACCCGCCAGCGCATGGTGGCGGAGATGAAGACCGGAACGCCGCTGCCTTCCATCCTGCGCGATGTCACCGACAGCATCGCATCCGCTGAGGGCTCCGGCTTCTCGCAGCAATCCAAGCAGCAGTTCTTCGACATCATCGCCAAGGTCCCCATGGCCTATCAGAAGGTGAACGCCATCTTCAGTTCGCCTGAGCGCAAGTCCCCCGGCTCCGGCGGCGTCTTCAGCATTTTCGTATCGGATCTCTGCAAGGGCTGCGCTGCCTGCGTCACCGCATGCGGCGACCACGACGCCCTCCGCATGGTTGCTGAGACGGAAGAGGTCAACGCCGAGCACGAGACCGGCACAGGCTTCCTCGACCTGCTGCCTGACACCTCGCAAAAGTATCTCGGGCTCTTCAACGCCGCCAACCCCGCCGACTCCAAGACCGCGACCCTGAGAAATATGTTGATGGTCCGCACCAACTACGACGCGCTCGTGGCCGGTGACGGCGCCTGCGCAGGCTGCGGTGAAAAATCGGTGTTGCGGTCGATTGCGGCTGTCACCGAGGCGTACATGCGCCCCGTGTACCACGCCAAGAGCGATCGCTTCGTTGCCAAGGCCGGCGATCTCGAGAAGAACGGCGTTGCCCGCCTGGCCGAGCTCAACGAGCGCAATCCCGGCGAGTACGCTCTGCTCCGTCAAGCCATTGCCCATCTCGTCCTGGGCCTGGGCGGCGAAGATGTGAAGGACACCAAGGCGCGCATTGCGGCCTATGAAAAGGACAACGGCCACCTCACCGACGCGCAGTTGGTTGAGGCCATTGCCGCGGTCCTGCTCACGGAGGCCTTCAACCACAAGAGCCTGCAGCCCATCGACGGCCGCCTTGCCAATGGGATGAGTGTGATGGCCATGGCCGCGCACACCGGCTGCAACACGGTCTACGGTTCCACTTCACCCAACAACCCCCACCCCTATCCGTGGATGAACTCACTCTTCCAGGACGGCATCACCGTGGGCTGGCTCATGGGTGAGAGCTTCATCGTCGACCATGCGCGCCGCTCCGTAATCCCCGAGCGCCTCGCCGACCTCCTCCTCACCAAAGATGAAGATGTAATCAACGAGGAGTCCTACTACCACCTCACACACTTTACGGACGCGCTGATGACTGATCAGGAGATCGTCGAGCTGCCCAAGGTCTGGGTGGTGGGCGGCGACGGCGGCATGGGCGACATCGGCTACCAGAACATGTCCAAGGTCATCCTGCAGAACCGGCCCAACATCAAGGCCCTCATGCTCGATACCCAGGTCTACTCCAACACCGGCGGCCAGAACAGTGACTCGACCCCCATGCTCGGCGGCGGCGACATGAACACCTTCGGCGCAGCCACGCAGGGCAAGAACACTGAGAAGAAGACGGTGGCGGAGACCTTCCTCGCCGGCCACGGCTCGCCCTTCATCGGCCAGGTATCGATGGCCAACGCACCCAAGCTCTACCGCGCCATTCTGGATGGTCTGGAATATCGCGGGACCTCATTCATACAAGCCTTTACCACCTGCCAGCCGGAGCACGGCGTGGCCGATGATATGGCTCTCCACCAGGCGCAGCGCGTGCGCGACAGCCGTGGCGCACCGGAGTTCGTCTTCAACCCACGGCTCGGCGAGACCTATCAGGAAGCGTTGGACCTCAAGGGCAACCCGTCCATCGATCTCGATTGGTATGAGACCAAGTCAAAGACCACGGGCGAAACCCAGCGCTACACCGTGGCTCACTGGTGCACCACTGAAGCTCGCTTCCGCAACCACTTGAAGAAGCTGAAGCCCGAAGCCGCGGCCAAGCTCATTCACCTGGACAACATGCTGGTCCGCATCACGCAACAGGACGTGGTCTATCGCCGCTATCTCACACCCGGCCACCGCGCCTTCATCCCCGACTTCGGCGTGTACATCACCTATGAGGAGAACGGCAAAACCGAGTACCGCGCTCTCTCTCGTCAACTGGTCATGTTCTGCGTCGAGCGGCGCAAGGCGTGGCGCATGTTGCAATCGAAGGCCGGAATCGTGAACAAGGAATACGCCGCCCAGAAAGCAATCCTGGCCGACGTGGACGCCGGCAAGATTCCTCTGGGAGAGTTCCTAACCAACGCCCACGAGCTGTTGAAAGAGCGGCTAAGCGGCGCCGTGCTAGCTAAGGCGTAGGTTCGGCGCGGTCGCTTCGGACTGGTGTGTCCGGGATTCATCCCGGACCCATACCTTCACCAGCAATCAGAATGAAACGCCGAACGCGGACCGCAAGGTCCGCGTTCGGCGTTGGGCAGACTGTATCATTCCTCTGGTGGAAATTCCTCTTCGACGCTACCATCAGGCCTATGGCAATTCCCGCAGACGAACTCCAACGTTACACCGATTTCTCAGTCGAGCTTACCCGCGACCTAAAATCAATCGCCATTCCGCCTGACACTATCCTCTGGCATTACACGAGTGGATCTGGACTTCTTGGAATCATCGATTCCATGAGTGTTTTCTCCACTCACATTTCCTGTCTCAATGACACTTCAGAATTTCGTTATAGCTCTGTGCTCTTCCGGGAAGCGCTCGCATCTCTGCGTGGGAGCTATGAGACTGATCCAATTGCCCTGGCGTTCTTAGACGCTGCGGTCGGCTACTTCGCTGAGAATCCCGATTACCCGGCCTATACGTCGGTCAACCAGTTTGTTGCGTGCTTTAGCGAGGAAGAAAACGACTTGAGCCAGTGGCGTGCGTATGGAGGCGGCGAAAACGGATACGCGGTTGGTTTCAGAGCGCGAGACCTTTGGGGGTGCGAAAACAGCATGCTAGCTCGCGTAAGCTACGATGAAAATCTTCATCGCCAATTAGCTAAGAAGGCTGCTGAAGCGACGGTTCGATTCTTCCTCGAAGGGCTCGCGAAGTGTGCCCCATCCGAGAAAGCGAAATGGGGCGAAGAATTCCTTGAAGCTTGGCAGCGTGCAATATCGTTGGTAGCGCCGTTGGTCAAAGATCCAGCATTTGCTAAGGAGCGAGAATGCAGAATCGTGAAGAGCATAGGCCCGGGCGATTTCGCCAAACTTCGGTTCATGCAAAAGGGTAGTCTAATCTGCCGCCACTTGCCGCTCAGCCCGCCTTTACTCATGGCGACCGATCCTTATCGCCTTCCGATCGCCAGGATTATGGTCGGCCCATGCCGCCATCCAATAATTAGCCGTAACAGCATTGAGACACTTCTGAAGCAAAAGGGATATCCAGCCACGCTTGTTTCAATTTCGAAGATTCCCTACCAAGTAACCTAACCGCGTGCCCCAGTTCCGCTTCCGGGACCTGGGACAGCATTGCAGCCCCCAAACACTGAAGCCAGCCCCGAAAGGCTGGCTTCGCTTCCTGCCCACCATGGGACAGGGGTAGTTTTCTCTACAATTGCACCCGCGCCGCCTGGTGAGCGCATCGATCGGCAGGCAACGCCTCTCGCTACACCGCCGAAACCTTCAGGCCCGGAATCGATTTGAAGTGGCGTACGTTCGCCGTTGCCACATCGAAGCCAAGCGCCAGAGCAGTCGCACCAATGGCCAGATCCTCAAACGCCACGGAAACACCCTGCCCAGCCAGTTCACCCTCCAACTGGCCGACCATCCGCGCAATTCCCAGCGTCAATGGATACACGGGAATATCCGCACAAAGTCTCTCGATGAACTTGAGCCGCCGCTGCTTTCGGGCTTCGTCCTGCGCGCGGTAAGCGCCATGCACCAGCTCCGCCACGGCGACCACCGAAATGCCCAGGTCCACCACGCCGAATGCGGCTTCTATCTGTTCCAGAATCTGTAAGACGGATTTTCCCTGCCGCTCGGCGGCAATCAGGTAGGTGGAATCGAGAATCAACCCCACGCCGGGGGATTCCAGGGCTTGCGATTGCTCACAACGGCTTCCAAATCGGCGGCAAAATCCGCATCCAGAACAGGCGCCTCACCGGTCGCCTCTTCATGCCGCCGCGCCAGCGCAATGCACTCGGAAACAGAACGCCTAGAACGTTGCGTAGAAGGCGACAATGCCACCGTGAGCGTGCCATTGTCGATCACGATTTCCTCGCCGGCATACACGCGCAACATCAGCGCGGAGAGATCGCGCGCCGCTTCAGCTTCCGGAATGTGAACCACGCCCATGGGCCAATGATACCTCAGAGTGCCCTGCTCAAGATGGACGCAGCTTCATGCAAAGCCAGCACTTCATCGCGAACCAGGCGCGAGCGGATCGAAGAGGGCGGCGCGGAATCAAAATAGAACGCCCGCACAGCCTCTCTCACGTTGGCTTTCAACTCGTCCCAGCTATCGGCCTGCGTGAAGATGCTCTCGCCAAGCGCCTCGGCCGTGAATCCGCCGTCAGCCTCCTGATCGCCTTCAAAGACAATCTCTTTCATGCCAATCGCACCCTTCTCCGGGATCAAAGCGTCCGGCCAAACCCTCAGGAGCTTATGATAATCGTTTGCGGGAGATGGGGGAATGACGAAACCGAAGTCCTGCGACGAAGAGTTCTTGCTGGAGCGCTGCAACGGTGCCGATCGCGAAGCCTTCCGCCGAATCCTCAATCGCAATGGCGGCGACGCGTTCGAACTGCGCCGCGAGATGGTGCGCAAACGGCTGAGCCGCGGCAGGCTGACGGTCATAGATGCCACGAATGTGCAACCGCTGCCGCGTCAGCGAACCCGCACAGGCCCCTATGAGCGGCCAGCAAGCGTAAAGCCTCCGGCTCTGCCGAGGATATTTACTGCAGGATGCCGGCCTCCGGGGGGCCGGGAAGGGATGCTCCATTCAAGCCCATATGAATGGTTCCAGCCGCGTTGAGCCTCAGTTGGTCAACTACGATGTTTCCAATCGCAAAGGTGCTCGAACCACCGGCGCCGTCAAACTCGACCATGTCCGAGCTGCCGGTGTTATGAAAGTAAAGTGCGCCCGAAAAATTGAGATAGGATCCGGCGTCCAGGAGCGTGTTGCTGTAGGTGTCCCCCGGGTCTGTAAACAGCAGCAGTCCCCGTATACCGGAAGCTGAGTAGGTGTCCGTACTTGGAGTTCCAACGTAAGTCCCTCCCTCGCTGCATTGGGCCGCCAGCACATTTCCTGCGAGCGTAGTCGGCATTCCGGCTGGGGTTGTGCCGCTGGAGCAGTTGAGATAGTACGAAGGAACTCCGGTGATGAGACTATTTGGGCTCCCTGAGCCGCCTGAAAACATGGGCCCACCCGTCAGGAAATAGAATAGGACGCCTTGCGTGGAAGGCTGCGTGCCGATCCATGCGTTACGAATTGTCGATGAGCCTGAAACGGTGAGATTGCCGTTGAGGAAGTAGATGCCGGGTCGAAAGATCGAGACGTCGTTCGCATACCCGGCGAGGCTGGTCACATTGATGCCGTTTGGATAGTAGCCGGGGCTGAACTCAAGGCAATTCCCATAGTACTGAGTGTACGGAGAGACGGGGTCCATGCCCATGTAGTGCTGTTGGCCCGTCGCAGTAGCCGTGTTTGGACAACTATCCGTTCCAGCGCCAACCCAAACGCCGCTGATGAGGCCATAGGTTGGATCTTCTCTTGCGCATCCATTGGAACTGGAGGCGACTGCGTTTTGAATACATCCGGTGGTGTCGCCTATTGGGATGGTCGTCAGCAGCTGAGGCGCGATGGGCTGAGCCGGAGCGGAGACGCTCGCGTAGGGATTGGGGACAGAGCCTGCGGAACTCTTCCACAACTTATTTGCAGGATCATCCAGGAGCGTATAGGCGCCGCAGAATGGGTTTGTCGTTGGGCCGCCCACAATCGCCAGCTCGCCACCGTTTCCTGACGGCCCCGCTGCGGTGGTATCGATGGTGTAGTTGCTTCCGCCGGTGCAGGCAACCGCGGTGGGCGAAGATGAATTCACCTGGATGCTCACCGCGGGACCGCCTGTGATTACGATGTGAACGCCGCCCGACATGGAAAGCGTCGATGCATTGCTCGGGTTCAGAATAACAATCGGAGCAGCGCCGGCGCCGGGCGTCAGTCCGCATGTACAGGATGCCGCAACCGTCATGGACTTTACCCCGACCAATCCAATGAACCAGGTAGCTGGCTTTTCCTGAACCGTTACCTTGAGAAATGGGTGTGGGATGCCGGTGGAGGCCGTGACACCATTCACTGCGCTGGGAAAAGTCCAGCTCACTGCAGTGGCGCCGATGGCAGTGCTCTTGCCCCATCCACTCGCGGCAGCGGTCGCCTTATAGCCGTTGAATACGGCATATTGGCAAATCGCGGCGGTTGAGGAAGTATTGCAGTCGCCCGCCGTGCCGAGTGTAAAGCCTGCACTGTTGGTGATGGTGCCGTTTTTCAGATAGAGCATGTCCATAGCTCCTGCCGCACAGGCAGCATCCGCGGCCGACTGCGCCGCCTGGCGGTGAAACCACATACTGGAAAGATCCACGGCAAAGCCCACCGACGCAAGCAGGAAGGTGCCGAGAATAAGCAGCAGAAGCACGGAAGACTGGCCCGACTCATCGTCGCGGAATTTCCTCAGTAAACTTCGCCTTGTGTTCTGTCTCGTCACTGTCTCTCCCGTTCGCCACGCGATCTTCTAGTACACGATTTCTCCCTTGGAGCTGAAACTCACCTTGCCCCCCAAACCTGGAAGCTGAATATAGGGAATATAGGTGTAGGACACCGTGACTGCCACCGGATTTCCAACTGCTGCCGTGTTGTTGGCATAGCTCACCAAAACGGTCATCGCGCTGATGTTGTGCAGCGAGGCAGACGCGGTTGCCTTCACCGCGGCCTGCACATTCGAGTAAGGCGCCTGGTTTGTGCAAGCCGTGTCCGGGCCGCTGCAGAGCGTGCTGCCGGTTCCGTGAACGATCGCATAGCGTACACCCTCCTCTGTGGCGTCGTTGAGCACACTGCATGTATAGATGAACATGCAAACCTCGAACAGCCAGAACACCAGCGACATGACAACCAACAGCGAGACAACCATCTCCACACTCGCCTGCCCACGCTCACACTCGGACCGATTGCACCTGCGATGGAAATGAATATCTCGTGGCGCACGCATCTTACGCTGACCCGCCAAGTCTCTCAGCCAGCACACCGCGTCCGCGACAAGCGATGCAGAACATGGCGGCCTGGCGCGGCAAATCACTGCATCGACCTCATCTCGATCATGCGATGAAAGGTATGGGTGGGGAATATCGGAATGGGGATGAGTGGCTTCACCGTATACACCACATCGACGCGGGTCAACTGGAAGATCGGGGACTCTGGATCGGTGTCCGGTGTCCCGGTGACTGCCCCCGCACCGGTAATTGGGGTTGTGCATTGGGCAGTGTTTGCGGGCATGGTTACGCCCACAACTCTTGAACAGACCCGAACCGACACGGTCGTCGACGAGGCGCTGACCAGACCGATGCTGCTGAGGGCCAGATTCGAAACCACGATAGCGCTCGGTTGGGCCGATTGTGCCGGCGACGACGTTCCCTGCACTGCATACTCCATCGCGTTGCGAGCAGCCGAGTTCAACGACAGGGCGACCAAGAAGAAGTAACCAAAATCCACGGCATAGCAAATTAGAAGCGTAAAGATGGGAACCATCAGCGCTACTTCAACCAGACTCTGGCCCTCATGATTTCGCCAGAAAGGCCTAGCAGGCGTTGCGCCGGCCGACGGTCTGGGACTTCGCCTCGCACCGAAAACCGGTCTAATGCCCATGGGCAGCCCATCCAGCGAGCACGCCATCCAGCCGCATCGCGTCGTCCTGATGGAAAGAGAAGCCTGATTCGGTCTGCGGTAACTCACACTCACCCGAGGCCGGTGGCCCCGATAACTCGCGAGAGTGACGAAGGCAATTCAGCATTGTTGACCTTGCGGCGATACCTCTACACGCGTTGATCCACGCACATGAATGGCATCGGCGCGCACATTGCTCATTGTTTACCAATGCACATTGCTCATTATTTACTAACTTGACTTGGCATGTTCGATCAATTTTGCTCAAAAGTTATGTTTGGCAGTGTCTACATTATGAGAGCCGGTTCAAATTTGAACCGGGATACAGGGATAGAGGGAGAATGACGAAGCGCCTCGTTTCAGCATTGGTTATCGCCCTGCTCATCTCTGGCCTGTTTACCTATTTTCTTAGTAGGCGAGTGGCCAAGGCGGCTCGCTTGAAAGGCCCCCAGCAGCAGCTCTGCGTAGCCGCGGGCAAACCACTTGATGCAGGTGAAACTTTAACTGCACAGGATCTGCAGTTAATTGAGTGGCACGCGGCAAGCCCGCCTTCAGAGGGTTTCAGCAAGATCGAAGAAGTGGTTGGCAGGGTAGTGCTTTACCCTCTGCCCAAAGGCGAGCCCATCATTGAGCGGCAGCTGGCGGCGGCGGGGTCGGGCGCCGGGCTCACGTCAAAGATCCCAGCCGGCATGCGAGCAATCTCCGTTCGCTCCGATGAAGTCATGGGCGTGGCCGGCTTTCTGCTACCAGGAACCCATGTGGATGTATTGATGACCTATCGTTCCAACGCCTCGCCCGATCCACAGACGGTGACCGTGTTGCAGGACGTTGTGGTCCTCGCTGCGGGGCAGCAAATCCAGCCCGATCCGGCTGGAAAGCCAGTCACCGTCAATGTCGTCACTCTTCTGTTGAAGCCTGAGGATGCGGAAAAGACTGCACTCGCCGCAAGTCTCGGAGGTATGTATTTCGTGCTCAGAAACGGTGGCGATTCAGCACAGGCAAATCCGCCTCCCATTGGCTTGTCGCAACTTACCGGCGCCACTCCTCTTCCCGCAAATACACCTCCCAAAATCACCAGGGCCCCGGTGCAGGCCAAACCGGCGCAATACGAGGTTGAAACCTTTCTTGGCAACAAGCGAGTTGTCAACAACTTCAAGTGAGGCGCGCATGACGATCTCGGTTCATCCTATGTCGAAGGGTTTATGGATCGCGCTCGTGTCCGCAATGCTCTGCGCACCCATGGTCGCGCAAACGTTGACGGGATCTTCGAACTCCTCCGGCCCTTCCATCGCCACGGCACTCGATGCGCCGGCTTCGGTAACGGACGATATCCCAAGCGCGTTGACGAGCAAGGCTGACTTCGCAAGCCAACCGTTGCACATTCTGGTTGGGCGCTCGATCTTCGTCACCGCGCTCACGAGATTGAAGCGCGTCTATGTCAGCGAGCCCGCCATCATCGATTCCTTCACTGCGAGCCCCACGCAGATCGTGGTAACCGCGAGGCTCCCCGGCGTGAGCAGCCTGATTCTGTGGGATGAGGCCGGGCGCTCCCAAGTCTATCTTGTGTCATCCGACACCGACGCGACAACCCTTCAGAATGAGATCGACGATGCGTTGCCGAAGGACAGCATCCAGGTAACTACTCATGGCGATCGCATCACGCTTACCGGAACCACGACCGACGATGCTTCTTCCGACACGGCGGTAAAGCTAGCCACACTTTATGGAAAAACGGTTGTGAACTCGCTGGTCGTTCGGCCGCCGCATCTCAGGCAGGTAAAGCTGAAGGTACAGATGATTGAGATCGATCGATCGAAGATGGAGACCTTTGGCATCAACTTCCTCAGCGGGGGAAACAATACCACCGCCACGTCAACCGGACAGTTCCCCGCGGTCTCTCTGGGAACTTCGACGACCACCACGGGAGGCTCCGCGGCGCCGTCCTTGAGCATTGGAAGCCCATTGAACCTGTTGTTCTTCAGCTCCAGTCTGAATATGGGGCTGATCCTGCAGGATCTTCAGGACAAGCAGATCGCGCAGATTCTGGCTGAGCCGACCATCACCACGGTGAGCGGACAAAAGGCATCGTTTCTCTCTGGCGGTGAGTTTCCGTATCCGGTTGTGCAGGCTTCCGCGGGCGGCCTCGCGTCCGTTACCATCTCTTTCCGCCCGTACGGCGTCAAGCTGGAATTTACGCCGATCGTCAATGCCGATGGCACCATTCGATTGAGCGTGGCGCCGGAAGTGAGCGCCTTGGATTACTCGACTGCTGTCACCATCGCCGGCTATTCGATTCCGGCGATCTCCACCCGCCGCGCAGAGACACAAGTCGAGTTGCGCGATGGGCAGAGTTTTGCCATCTCCGGGTTGCTCGATCATCGCACCACGGATATCTACAACAAGATGCCCGGCTTCGGCGATATTCCAATCCTGGGCCAGTTGTTTCGATCAAAGAGCACGACGCACTCAACAGCCGAGCTGGTTGTGCTCGTCACACCCACATTGGTCGATCCGCTGACAGATACCACGACGCCCGCTGTGCCGAAACTCCCGGTGCCCATGTTGGATACAAAGAAATTTGATAAGACAATCGTCAAGCCGGCGCTTGCTGCGGCGCCACAGGCCGGAACTGGCGGCAAGCCATGACCGACCAAGGAACGGCTCCGAAATCTCTTGAAGTGGCGTTGCTCACGGTCAAGGTGGAAAAGGAAACGGTGGACAAGATCCGGGCCGCCGCCGCCGAAATGCCGTGGACCGTTGTCCAGGCAGATTTCGAAAACTATTTTTCAGCAGACAAGCGGCCATTCTTCAATCAGAAGGCTATCGATGCACAGGCATGCATCGCTGTGGTCGATTTCGATCAGGACCCCAAACTTGCGCTCCAGACTGCTGAGTTCCTGCGCAGCAGTTTCTATCACAAGATTGCAATTGTTGCCCTTTCCTCGGCATCGGAGCCCGATCTCTTACTGCAGGCAATGCGTGCGGGATGCAGTGAGTTTCTTGGCAAGCCCTTCGACAACGGCGAATTCACCGATACTCTGACGAGGCTGGCGCATCGGTGGTCGGCAATTATCACTCATCCCCAGGATGCGGGAAGAATACTCTCTTTCTTTGGCGCAAAGGGCGGAGTGGGCACGACAACGCTTGCGGTTCACCTGGCGATGTACCTGGTCAAAGACTTCAAGAAGAAAGTACTGCTCATCGACAACCATGCGCAACTTGGACACGTTGCTCTTTATCTCGGAATGGACGGCACCCATCACACCTTCCACGAGCTCGTGTCGAACGTTGGCAGACTCGATCGGGAGTTGCTGGGCGGATTCATTGCGACTCACTCGAGCGGCCTCGACTTTCTTTCCTCGCCCGATGTCTATGGGGGCGAACAAAACACTGACACGGAGGCCGTGGAGCAAACCGTCGAGTTCCTGAGCGGCCTTTACGATTTTGTCTTACTGGATTGCGAAGCATCGTTCGAGGACATCAATCTCGCAATTATCGATCTCTCCAATTGGGTATATCTGATCGCCACTCCTGAAATAGGCGCAATCCGCGATCTGTCCCGCTACCTGGATGGCCTGATTCAGAACGAACACACGACAGACAAGCTGCAAGTCGTCATCAACCGTTACTCCTCGCGCGATGCTGTCACCCTTGAGCAGATCGAAAAAGCGGTTCGTCTCCCCATCGCATTCAAAATCTCCAATGCGCACGCCGATGTTGTGCACGCCATCAATGTAGGGGAACCTGTGGGCTCGGAGAGCGGATCGGATTTCTCCAAGGAGATGCTCAGTTGGGCCGCGGGGCTCGTGGGCGCCAAGAGCCCGTCAATTCAGGTACCGGCAAAGAAATGGTTTGCTCTTTGGTAGCTTAAGGCGCGGATTGTTGGAGCGCAAAGGATTCATGAATGATCGATTCGACTGCAGGCAGCAGCGCCCGTGTCATCCCGCCCATCGTGAGGTCCCCGAGATCTGCGCCCGCAAGAGTTCAGCAGGAGATCAAGTCCGCGGTACACCAGGAACTCATCAAGCGATTGGACTTGGAAAAAATCGCACTGATGCATGAGAACCGCGCCTCGCAACAGCAACTCCTGGCCACGATTCTTCAATTGATCGATGAACAGAATGTCCCGCTCTCATCCCTTGAACGAGACAGGCTGGCGCAGGAAGTTCTTGACGAAGTGTTCGGACTTGGCGCGCTCGAACCGCTGCTTCAGGATCCGACCGTCAGCGACATCCTGGTGAACACCTACAACTCCGTCTACGTTGAACGTCACGGCGTACTTGAGAAAACCGCCGTGGTCTTTCAGGATAATCAGCATTTGATGCAGATCATTGAAAAGATTGTTTCGGCCGTTGGCAGAAGAGTTGACGAGGCCTCGCCCATGGTGGATGCCCGGCTCCAGGACGGTTCGCGTGTCAACGTTGTCATCCCACCCCTGGCTGTCGATGGCCCCATCTTGTCGATCCGCAAATTTGGAGCGAAGCCCCTGGTTGCAGAAGATCTTTTGCGCAATAAGGCGCTGACCCGGCCCATGCTGGATATGTTGAAGAATTGCATCAAGGCCCGGCTCAACATCATTATCGCGGGCGGCACGGGCGCGGGCAAGACAACCTTGTTAGACGTGCTGTCCGCATTCATTCCCACGAACGAGCGAATCATCACCATTGAGGATTCGGCCGAACTGCAACTGAAACAGGATCACGTGGTGCGACTTGAGTGCAGGCCGCCGAATGTGGAAGGGAAAGGCGCGGTGCGGCAGAGGGAACTGGTGATGAACGCGCTCCGCATGCGCCCGGACAGAATCATCGTGGGCGAGGTGAGAGGCGAAGAGTGCCTCGACATGTTGCAGGCAATGAACACCGGTCACGATGGTTCGATGACCACCGTACACGCAAACACGCCGCGCGACGCACTGGCCCGCATGGAAACCCTGACCATGATGAGCGACGTGCGTCTGCCGGAAGAAGCAATCCGCGCGCAGATCGCGTCGGCAATTCAACTGATTGTGCAAATCGCTCGCATGAGCGACGGCACACGGCGTGTCACATACATTACAGAACTGACCGGAGCATTCAGCGACATCATCAGCATGCAGGATATTTTTGTTTTCGAAAAGCAGGGCATCGGTCTCAAGGGAAAAGTCAAAGGCCGCTTTCGCGCGACCGGGATTGTTCCCAAATTCAACGAGAGACTTATCGAAGCGGGCATCCCGGTACAGGCAGGCCTGCTGGATTACTCGGTAGAAGTGTAGGGGGTTGCGAATATGGCTCTGCTGGTTCTTGCGTTCATCGCGATTGTGCTCGTCACGTTTGGGCTTGTTGTATTAATGACGCGACCGTCTGCAGCAGAGAAAGCGATGGACCTGCGAATTGCGTCGATCCATGGATCCGCGGGCGATGGGACAACCGTTTCCCCAGGAACAACTCAATCCTTTCTCAAAGCGGACAGAGCCACAAGCTTTGGCTGGCTCGAAGCAATCGTCCAACACTATGGCTTTGCGAAGCGGTTGCAAATAAGGATTCTGCAGGCGAACAGTTCGGCATCGGTGAGCATTCTGATCCTGAGCAGCCTGGGATTGTTTCTGCTCGGGTATGCAATCGCATGGTTCTTCGCGCCCATCGTTTTGGTCGACATCGCCGCCGCGGCATTGCTCTTCTTTCTGCCATATTGGATACTCTCCTTCAGGCGTTCCAGGAGGATCAACTCCTTCAATGCCGTGCTCGCGGATACCATCGACATGCTCGCACGCGCCCTGCGCGCAGGCTACTCCATGGCAGGCGCTTTCGAGATGGTGTCAGAGAATGCCGAGGAGCCGGCGGCCTCGGAGTTCAAAGAAGTATTCAAACAGCAGAATCTCGGCTTGCCCATGCGCGACGCACTCATGCAGTTGCTGGATCGGTTTCCGTCGCTCGACCTGCGCGTTCTGGTCACCGCGATCCTGGTGCAAAAAGATACGGGCGGGAACCTGTCAGAGATTCTGGATCGCACGGTCTTTGTGATTCGAGAGAGGCTTCGTATTCAGGGGGAGATTCGAGTTCAAACAGCCCAGGGCAGGTTCACAGGGTGGATTCTCAGCGCCCTTCCGGTGGTGATGCTCATACTCATCAACCTTGTGAATCCGGGCTACTCCAAAGTCCTTCTCACAGATCCAACTGGCCGGATGCTGATCTATGTTGGTGTCGGAATGCTGGTGGTTGGAAGCTGGATCATTCATTACATCGTGAGTGGAATCGAGGTATAGAAATTCATGACTCTCATGTTTTACGTCGCTCTCATGCTCACGGTCTTTCTGGTTCTGGCGCTGCTGCTCGCTCCCGTCGTCCTGGCCCCCTCGCAAGCGGCACGGCACATCCTCGAATTGGTGCAGAGCACCAGAACAGACAAGAGGAGGGTGGGTACAAAGGAGCGAGTTATCGGTGTGATCCTTTCGTTCGCGACCGGGCTGCGATCTCGACTTGGCTTTGTCGAGGATGACGACTTCAGGCAGCGCATGCTGGCAGCAGGGCTCAATAGCAGAGCAAGCGCATCCACCTATCGCGCCAGCCGCTTCATTATGCCGGTGATCGGAGCTGTTCTTGGCACTGTCCTTCCCCATCACAGTTTGTTCATGGCATTCAGTCTTGGTGCGCTCTTTTACCTCATGCCGGATGTATGGTTACGCATGAAAGCCAAGAAGCGCAGAGAGAAAATCAGGAATGGACTCCCCGATGCACTCGACCTCCTCGTCGTCTGCGTGGAGGCCGGACTCGGTCTGGATCAGGCGATGATGCGAGTGGGAAAGGAACTCATCATTAGCCACCCGGAGATCAACCAGGAGTTTGCGCAAATTAATTTGGAGCAACTTGCCGGTAAGGCCCGCCTTGCAGCCTGGAAGAGCGCCGCGCAACGAACAGGCGTTCCGGAGTTCTCACTTTTCGTAACCATGCTGACGCAGGCCGATCGATTTGGCACCCCGATTGTTCGAGCCTTGAGCAGGTTTGCCGACGAACTCCGCTTGAAGAGAAGGCAGCGGGCCGAGGAGCTAGCCGCGAAGACAAGGATCAAGATTCTCTTTCCACTTGTGTTCTTTATATTTCCATGCATTTTTATTGTCCTGCTGGCCCCTGCGGTTCTGAGCATCATGCAGAACATGAAGGAGCTAAGATGAACGTTGCGACGATGGACCGTCCATCTACGAGCTTCGCCCTTGAATCACAACGTATGGTAATTGAGCAGAGCGCAATCCGCGGGAAGCGTGGGCAGCGTTGCTGATACCTACTGGGCGGTTGAATAGCCGCTCTTCGCTGTCATGCTCGGCTCCATGCAACTCTTCTCCAGACACTCGGAATGGATCGCCGCCGTCAGGCTTCCATCGGCAGCGGGACTATTTCGCAGCAGAAGAAGAGCTGGCGAGTGAATGATTCGCTGGCGAAAGGAAACCGCCGCTGCCAAGCACGCGCGAGACGTCTTCCACGGCAAGAGGCTTGGAGAAGTAAAACCCTTGCACTTCGCCGCAGCCCCACCCCTTCACAAGTTCCAACTGCTCCCGCGTCTCCACGCCTTCGGTGATAATCGGGATTCCGAGCTCTCGGGCGAGGCCAATGGTTGCCTTCACAATGATCGCGTCACTGGGCGTGGTTTCGAGATGCCGCACAAAGTCCTGAGCGATCTTGATGCGGTCTGCCGGGAATCGACGCAGATAATCGAGCGACGAGTAGCCGGTGCCAAAATCGTCGATGGCAATCGTGACGCCAAGTTTGCGCAGGCGCTCGACGATGTCGCTATGCTCGCGAAAAGTCTCCATAAGAATGGTCTCGGTCAACTCCAGTTCCAGCAATTGCGGCGGCAGCGCGGTTTCCGCGAGCACCTCAGCGATATCGGCTTCGAGTCCAATCGGCGATTTGAACTGCAACGCGGAAAGGTTCACCGCGATCCGGATGGGCTTCATGCCGGCGTCAAGCCAGATCTTGGCTTGCCGGCAAGCCGTCAACAATACCCAATGGCCCAGCTTCACGATCATCCCCATCTTTTCTGCCACTGGGATAAACACCTCCGGGTCTAAAATGCCGCGCCGGGGGTGGCGCCAGCGCACCAGCGCTTCTAATCCGACAATATGCGCATCGTCGACCGTCACCTGGGGCTGATACATGAGAAAGAGCTGGCCGGCATCGAGCGCTTCGTGAAGCTCCGTCCCCAGTGTGACTTGCATCCGCACTTCGGTGTCCATTGCAGGCGTGAAAAATCTATACATGTCGCGCCCTTCCGCCTTGGCACGGTAGAGCGCAACGTCGGCGTGGGAGAGCAGTGTTTCCGCGTCTGGAGCTTCACGACCATACACGTCGATCCCAATGCTGGCTGCACTGAAAATTTCGTTTCCCTGAATGGAGTATGGCTGGCCAAGCGCGTGGATCAACTTCTCCGCAAGAATCGCCGCATCGGACGGTTGCTCCACGTCACCGACGACCACCGCGAATTCGTCTCCACCGAAACGAGCCACGGTATCCGATTCCCGAGTATTCGATTCCAAACGATCTGCCACTGCTTGCAGAAGCTCGTCGCCCACCGGGTGGCCCAACGTATCGTTCACGTCTTTGAAGTGATCCAGGTCGAGATAGATCACAGCAAAACCATTTGCAGTGCGCTTTGCCCTCGCAACCGCATGCTGCAGGGCCTCCACAAAGACCTCGCGGTTTGCCAACCCTGTCAGCACATCGAAGCGCGCCAGTCGCAGGGCATGTGCGGCAGCTTGCTTGCTCGCGGTGATGTCGCGAAAAAACCAGATGCGGCCCAGGAGCTGTCCTTGTGAGGATTTCAACATGACGGTGTGACGCTCAATGAATCGTCCGTCCGTCATCTCAAACTCATCGTGGCTGGCCTCGCCAGGATGCTCGTAAATCTGTCGCACCACTTCGGCAAAGTGCTGCGGATCCTTCACGAGCGCGGTTCCCGAAGCCAAAATCTTCTCATCGCGTTCTCCAGCCAGAGTCGTCCGCGGAAGCTTCCATATTTCACAGAAGCGGGAATTTGCGGAGATGATCTCGCGATTTGCACCGACCACTAATACCCCGTCGGGCGATGCCTCCATTTCGGTCGTAAACAGAAGGTTGGCAAACTGAAGTTTGGCTTCCGCAATCTTGCTCTCGGTGATGTCCTGCACAGTTCCAATCATCCGCAGCGCGCGTCCTCTGGCATCATGCGTCACTCGCGCCTGTTCATGGACATGCTTGATCGTCCCGTCGTCCATTACCAACCGATGATCGATTCCGCGCCCCTTTCCGGATGCGACTGTTTCAGCGATGTCCTTGGCCACCCCGCTCCGGTCATCTGCGTGAATGCGGGCCAGCATCGAGTCGTAGGAGGGCTTGATTTTGGTTGGATCGACACCGAAGATTCGATAGGCCTCCAGCGAGCAGAAGTAGGTCCTCGCAACCAGGTCGATGTTCCAGCTCCCGACGTGGGCCATTGCCTGGGCCTCGACCATCGCGGCTTCGCTGTCCCTCTGTTTGATCGACAGCATTTCCTGGCCGAGCCGCAAGCGGAAGTTCTCAACGATGGATCGGTTAATGTTGAGGCCGGATGCAATGAGCACGAGTGTAAACATGACCATCATCCCGCTCATCTCGATATGGTTCATGTCCGGACGAGTGGAAAGAATGACAAGGACGGGCAGGACGGTCGGGATTGTGAACGACCACATCGCCGGCAGGTAGGCGGAGTTGCTGACAATCCCGGCGGCCGTCAGACCCCCAAGCACGAAGACGACAAACAGGTGATAGACAGGATTGGGCGTCATGAGAATCGCCGTGCCCGTGAGACCCCAGAGGAGGGCCGTCACAAATGCGTTCACTGCGAAAACCCGCCCCCAGGTTGGAGCGATTCCGGTAGCAGAATCCTGTGCCCGGTAGAGGCGTCTCGAAACAAAACGCGCCAGAATGACGAGGCTGAACAATTCCAGCCACGACAGTCCTATCCAGCCTGGATAAAGACGCCGGAGTGTGCCCCAGACTAGCACAGCGAGGAGCAGGTTCATCGGCAGATCGACGCGCCGGTGCATGAGCATGCGAACTTGCTCGGCTCTCACCGCGTCGTCAAGCTGGGCACGGCGCCTGCGGTCACTGCTTCCGATTTTTTTCTCTGTCATAGTACGCAGCCTCGACAAGAGATCACTTGCGACTCAGGCGATGGACACACGCGATCCGCTCAGCCATCGGGCCTCCTCGTCCCCTGGCGCCAATCGATATGCTGACAGCGTTGAGGAATTACGATGGGCGGCGTTTTGATCGCGCGGCGCTAGGGCAATTTGTTCTGACGGAAGAGCACAGGTTCCGCTTCACTGCGTCAGCATTGAACATAGGCAGAAAAACCGGAGCACCTGCAACACAATTCGCATCATTCTTCCATCGTGAGGGGCTGACGATCTGAGCAAATGAATACAGGCCCTCCAGATTGGGGCCAGGACGATCCCCAGAGCAACGGGTGTCAGGAAACCACCACGGTGACCTTCGCATTGTGGATGATCCCGTTTGCCGTGCCGGTGACCACCACGCTGTAGGTGGTTAGAGTCGGAGGAGTTGTCTGGCCGCCACCTCCTCCACCACCGCCTCCTCCACCACCGCCCCCCGAGCCGCCGCTGCTGCCGCAACTGACTGTCCACATCGCCGCAAAGATGCAGAGGCTGAGCAACATACTCCGCTGGAACTTGCGGCTCGCTCGCCCCCTCAACAGAATGAAGCTGAAGGCAAGCATCCCCGCCGCCGGCCAGCCGGATTGTCTTTGCCACCTTGGCGCAACAAGCCCAGCTGTTTGCGTGGCGACACTGATTGTGAGCGTTGCCGTGGCCTGCCCGTTGATGGTGACCGTGGAGGGACTGAGGCTGCAGGTGACCTGACTGGAGGATGGAGCGCAGGTGAGCGCGGCCGCGCCATTGAATTCGTTGACGGATGCGAGGTTGATGGCCACCGATGCGGAACTGCCTGCCTGAATCGAGAGCTGGCTGACTTGCGGAGCCAGGATAAAATCCGGAACCACGGTCGTGGCCACAACGTTGAGCGAAATCGGCGTGCTCAATGACCCCTGGTAGTTGCTATCGCCCAGATATGTCGCAATGAGCGGGACCTGGCCGATATAAGGGGTGAACGCGTTACGGTTGGGATTCTGGTAAATTTGGACGGTCGCTGAAGCCGTGTTGGGGCCCGTTCCGATGAGTCCCGATGACCAAACCATGAAAATTCCGTCCCCGTAGATGTTCACGTATCCCGTTGGTGGCCCTTTCGAGCCGCCTGCGCCGGTTACCGTCATCGTGAAGGTCGCGTTTCCATTTTCATACGAGACCGTTGAGGGGCTTACGGTGAGAGCCGTTGCGGTTGGAAGCAGTGGATTGGCCGAGGGCGCAACGGTAACGGTGTACGAACTCGAAGATGCTGCCGCAAAATGTGCGTCGCCGCTGTAAGAGCCTGTCAACTGGTATGTGCCAGCCTGAAGATTGGTAAATGTTGCGAAGCCTACTGAGATCTGCCCTGCGGGATAGCCTACCGGAGTGAGAGCCACAGTTTGCGACTGCGAGCCGAGGCTGAGGGTTATAGTTCCCGTGGCAAGGTTGCATACTCCCCCGCTCAGATAGACCGTCACCGGCAAACTGTCGCCGGCGTAAGCGCTGCACTGGTTGTTGGGATAGCAACCGTACCCGTTCGCTTCAGTGCCCGAAACGGTACTGAGTGCAAAAGGAGATATTGAAAAAGCGAGCGGGAGCGGCTGCACTGTGTAAGTAAACGGCGCGGACGTGGAGGCGCCGAAGCTTGCATCTCCCGAATAACTGGCCACTACATTGTGAGCGCCACCACTCGCGGTCATGGGAGTAATCCACGTGGCGATTCCCGACACATTCAATGGCACCGATGCCGGCTGGCCATCCATGGCAAACGTAACGGAGCCGGTGGCTGTTGAGACGCCGGAAGTTGTTCCTGTGGGTTTAGCCGCGAGCCAAAGCGGCGTATAGGGAGGGACCGAGGAGCCGCTCGTGACAGGCGCCTCATACGGACCCACCACCGGTGTGCAACCCACCGCGGGGTTGTAAATCACTGAATACGTCGTTTGCATTCCAGAGATCGCGATGCTGCTGGGCTCAGGAGATACGGTGACCGATACAGGCGAAGAATTGCTGCTCGCGTGCAGGCCGTCTCCGCCGTAGTCGGCCCACACATCGTAGGTTCCTCCGGGTAGAGAATCGAGAGTGGCACTGGCCGAACCGTTGCTGCCCAACGTCAGGAAATCCACCGACTGGCTCGAAGGCAGCGGTGAGTCGCTCAGGATGGAAACGCCTCCCTGCGGCGTTTTGCCCCCGGAAGACGTGTCGACGCTGGTCGTCACTTTGACCGGCGTGCCATGAGTAAATGAGGTGGACGAAAGCTGCAAGGAAGTCGAGGTGGATGCGAAGGTGAGTGAGTTCCAGTTGGTCACCAGTACATTCGCGTCCACACTGCCCAGGCCGCTGGCCAGATCGTATCCGGCGGTTGCCGGGTAGCCGGTCAAAGTGAAGTATTGAGGGTTAAATCGGCTGTCGGGGTTCGACTCGCAATCCGGGGTGAAGACTCCATTGATGAGCAGGCACGGCACATTGTTGCCACCAAGCGTGATGTCATGGAATGCGGACGGCTTTTGCTGCGCCAGCGCGTAGAGCGTGTAATCCGCCTGCCCCTGCCGTCCATACTTCTGGTCCACCAGCGCCATGATGCCCGCCATGGCCTGCACGGACGCCGAAGTGCCGCCCACCAGGGTCACCGGTGTCGGCTGATTGGCGATGGGCACGCAATCCCCGGGGTTGGCGCAAATCGCGTACGCGGAGAGATTGGCGCCATTGCCGGCAAACAGGGAGATGTCGGGAAGGTCGCGCACGCCATCGGCCGGGACGCCTGGGCCACTCTGCCAGCTGGGCTTCGCATAACCCGTCAAGGTTCCTGTTGTCGAGACGGGTTGGCAGAAAAACGGCAATGCGCTCCCCGATTCGACGGATGCGACGGAGTTGATACAACCGCTTGCGCCGCCGCTTCCCGCATCAAGGTCGGGAAGAAAATAGGTGTCGTTGAAAACCAGCGCATTGAAACCGAATGGATCGTTCCACACCTGCTCCGGCAGAGGGGCCTTCAACGAGCCGAGATTGGTATCGTTCGTAGCATTCCATAACTTGCCCGCGCTGGGAGCGCCGCCGGCGTAATCGGAGTAATAGAAATCCGTGCCGCCCACCGCAACGTTCCAAGGCGTGGAGGCAAAGCCGTTCACCTGCAAGCCGTAAATCGCCGCAAATTGCGTAGCGGCATTCTCACAACCCGCCGAACCGTTGTCTCCCGAGGAGACCAGAACCGTCTGCCCCTGCGCGGCGGCCTGCTCCCACAGCGCGGCCAGAATCAGATTATCGGCGCCCCCTATTTCCCCTTCGCATTCGCCGAAGCTCACGCTGAGCACATCCGCCTGATTGTCCTCAATGGCGCGCCTTGCCGCCAGAATCAAGGGATCGTCCAGCGCATCGGCAACCGTATCCCATGAGGCAATATAGAGGTTCACCGTGGCGCCGGGGGCGACAGCGCCGGCTACTTCGACGTCGAGGTATCCCTCTGTGTCGTCCGCATTGATCCCTGGGTCGCCGCCATCCAGCACCACTTGCGGCGGCTTGGCGGCCAGGTTGAACAGGCTCCGATAGGCGTTAGCCAGACCTACATTGATATTCGAATCGTTGATGATGCCGATCGTCTGTCCGCTGCCGTTGACGCCGGCGGTATACAACGGCGTCAGATCGTACTGCGTGGCGAAGTCCTCCGGTGCAACTGCATAGAAGGGCCCGTTCTGGGCGGTCAGGTCGAAGTCCGGTGAGATTTTTCTGGTCGCCGGATCAAGGTGTCCAGGCCCGACAACGCGCAGGTTTGGCTTGGGGTGGAAATTGTTCAGTGCGGACACTCCGCGCACAATGCCCGCAAGCGCCTTCGGAATTTCTGGATCGGTCGCATTCGCAAAATGCAGTTCGCCATTTACCGCGTACTTCCGAATTTGCGTATGGAACGCGTTGTTCACCTGGCCCACGGTGCCGGAGAACTCGATAAGCGTTTTGCCCTTGGAGACTCCAGCCACCTGAAAGCCTAACCCGCTCAGCCAGTCCGACGCTTGTTGGATGTCGGAGTCTGCTGGACCAAAACGATCGCCGAATTCTTCGGGGCTGAGCCAATGGTGGTATATCGCCGAGTCTTTGTTGTGAACATCCTGCATGTATTTGGAAAGGGCAGCGTCCCTATCTGCCGGGCGACCCATGAGAAGCACCAATTGCCTGGCGGGCATCGCAGTGTCCGCGGGCCCGGCGTCGTCGCGGGCCTGCGCCAGCGGATGGACGTTGCCCTGAAGAGAAACGGACCTCTCTTCATCAATGGGCTGCGTAATCAACGGAGTTGGCTGGCGCTGGGCAACAAGGGAGATCGATGAAATAAAACCAACAATCAGGATCGGCTCTTTCCATTTCACCGCTGTCGCCTTTGCCCTTCCAACAACAGGATAAGAATACGCCGGCTACTGGAACGCTTACGGACTGAGCTTCGTCGCAGAGGCAGGAACGCGCCCTCTTTATCTGATTTCCCGCTTCGCTGTTTATACTTTCCATTCCTTGGCCAAGTTCATGTGTAGGATTGTTTAGCCGGTGAAACGCGAGCCTCGACGGCCTGGAACTCCAACGGGAGAGAGCCCGGCACAGGACGGTGGGGAACTCCACTCGCCATTTGGCCATCTTCTGCCCATGACGGGCGTCTCCGCCGCTCTCAACGTGGCTTCCCTGTGAGTTCTTCGCTCGCGGGTGAGGTCCTTTTGAGCCGGCGCGCGGTCTCTACGGTCGACACCAAACCGGACCGAGGCGTCGCTCAGAGACCGAGGATTGGAAGGAATCGATGACTCTGATCAAGAATCTGTCGAATGCCACACAAGCTCTGATAATCACATTGGCTCTTGCAAGCCTGGGCGCTTTGCCTGGGAACACACAAGAGGCTGGAATTACCGGCAATGCCCGCGTCGATCGCCTCCTGGGACAAATGACGCTGGACGAAAAGATCGCCATGATCCACGGCAACGGAGAAGATGCCGCGACAAACCAGGGCGAGGCGGGCTACTTGCCAGGTATCCAGCGGCTCGGCATTCCTCCCATGCGTTTTGCCGATGGGCCGCCCGGAATCCTGACGCGTGTTCCTTCCATGGCGCCCACATCCACCATGGGGCTGGCGTCTACTTTCAGCCGGGTCGACGCTCGGGAGAACGGCGCGGTGATCGGCCGCGAAGCGCGGACGCACGGCGTGAGCGTGGTGCTGCAGCCGTTCATCAATATCGACAGGGATCTCAATTATGGCCGCGGCTACAACACCTTCGGCGAAGATCCGTTCCTGACCGGCGAGATGGGTGCGGCGGAGATTACGGGTATTCAAAGCCAGGGGGTGATGTCGCAGGCTAAACACTTTATTGGATACGACACGGATGGGACGAACGTGTTCATCGACGATCAAACTTTGCACGAGGTTTACCTGGCCCCGTTTGCCGCGGCTAGCAGGGCCGGAGTGTCGTCGATCATGTGTTCGTATAACAAGATCAATGGCCCGTACTCCTGCGGCAATGCTGTGACGCTCATCAAGACTTTGAAAGGGGAAGTCGGCTTCAAAGGGTTTGTCACCTCTGACTGGGGTGCGACGCATGCAACCGATTTCATCAACGCTGGTTTGGACATGGAGATGTCCGGACCGCTGCCTGTTTCGTTTGCGGGGCCATCGTTTTTCGTGAATGGTCCCAAGCGGGAAGCAGTCAAAAATGAAATACCGGACGGGCCGGCGCTGAGCGGGGCCGGTTTGCCCGAGGAGCCGGCGCAGAAAGGCTGGGGCGGTTCTTCGGAGCCCTGGCCGGCTACCGACCTTAAGAAGCTGGTGGCCAGCGGAGTTGTTTCAGAAGATACCATCGCACGCGCCGCCGGCAGAGTCCTTTTGCAGATGGAAAGGTTCGGATATCATGACGGGAAAAGCAAGCTGGACGTGACAACGCAAGACAATGCAGCGGACGCGAAGATTGTGGAGAGGACATCCATCGATGCGGCGATTCTGCTGAAGAATGAAGGCGGCGTACTCCCACTGAAGACACGCGATCTGGAAAGCCTGGCGATGATTGGGCCGGGGGCTGCGCAGATTGTCTCCGTCGGCCTTACAGGCGAGAAAGCTGTCGGCCTGCCTGCGCTCGAAGTGGGACCGCTTGCGGCGCTGAAGCAGTTGGCCGGAAGTGCGTCGCACGTGACGTATGCCGCCGCCGACGATATGGATGGAACCGCGATTCCTGCGCAGTATCTCTCGCACTTTGACGAGCCGGGGCTTGAACGCCGCGTCTGGAATGAAGATGCGGTATCGGTGGATCCGCGGATTGACTTTACGCTGCGCGCTCACAACGCGCTGCCGGCGAACCAGAGCATTGCATGGGCTGGGACACTGACAGCGCCGGAGAGCGGCAAATACCGGATTCATCTCCAACTGCTGGGCTGCAACGGAAAACTGAAGATAGACGACCAGGTTGTGGACAGGAACTGGTTCAACTGGATTCATGGGGAAGTGACACAGCCAGGGCAGGACAATATCTTTCCGACCTCGGATGGTCTTGACAATATTCGCGCTGCAATGGAACTGAGTGCCGGCCCCCATCGCATTTACCTGGAAGTGAATCCCGACAGCTCGAATAACCCAGTGCAGGTGAGGGTAAGTTGGGTAACTCCACGACAGCAGGCGGATAACTACCGCGCTGCCCTGGATGCGGCAAGGCACGCAAAGACGGCCGTAGTCTTTGCCTGGAGCCGGACATGGCCGGTGTTCGCCCTGCCCGGCGATCAGAATAAGCTCATCCACGATGTGGCGGCCGTGAATCCCAACACGATTGTGGTGCTCAACGTGAGCCAGGCAGTCGCCATGCCTTGGTTGGCTGAGGTGAAAGCTGTGCTCGATATGGGCTGGACCGGGGACATGGGCGGATGGGCAACAGCCAAGGTGCTCCTGGGCCACGAGAATGTTGGAGGGAGGTTGCCCTTCACCTGGCCGAAGCGGCTGGAGGACACGCCTGCGAACGATCCCGCTCATCCCGAGCGCTCCAGGAGCGGCGTGGATGGGAAGACAACCTTCAGTGAAGGTGTCCTGGTGGGCTATCGCTGGTTTGACCGGAAGAAAATTGAGCCTCTGTTCCCGTTTGGATTCGGGTTGTCGTATACCAGCTTCGCTTACTCGGAAATCAAGACCAGCCCCGCGGCCGATGGTGGAGTGGACGTGACCGTGAAGATTCAAAATACGGGCGCTGTACCCGGCGACGAAGTGGCGCAGGTTTATCTTGAAGCGCCGAGTGCTCCTCCGGCGGGTGCGCAGTTTGCCGATGACACCCTGGCAGGGTTTGAGCGCATTCACCTGGCGCCGCACCAGTCTCAAGACGTTGTCATTCATCTTCCGCTGCGCCAGTTGCAATACTGGTCGACGGCGCGGAATCAATGGCTGACTCCTGTGGGGAGTCGAGCGGTCTGGGTTGGAAGTTCCTCGCGCGATCACAGGCTCGAAAGCCGATTCGATCTCAAGTGAGGTTCCGCTGCGGCTCGCTCGCTGCTGGATTTCTTGCTGCTGTATTCAAGGAGAAATGCTCCGATGCAATCTCGAAGAGAGTTTCTTGAGATGCTGCCCGCCGGCCTTCTCGGCGCTGGCTGTGCGGCGACTTTGCCTGCCCAACCCATCCACGAGCCGTCGCTGACGCTATCGCCGGAGCAGCCCGTGTATCGCCCGCTTGATGAAATTACGCTGCTCGGCTCTGGCGAGGGCCGGCTGTTGCTGCTGGATGGAGAAGGTGTACCCTATTTCGACCAGGACGTGAAGCTGCCGGCGAAGATACGGCCCGCTGGCGCATTGGGCGCACACACGGTGCTTCATCTCGATGCCGACGGCAAGCTTCTGGGTCGCACCGGTTTTCTGGTGGATACGCATACCGAAATCCGCGAGGCCAGCGGCGAGTTTCAACATCTGCTGGACACCTTGTATTGGACCATGGCTTCGGATGGTCCGATTGGTGCGCGCCGCCACAATGGCCGCGTGTATACCTACTGGGTTGACTGGCTTCTTGACAACACAAACACGCTCAAAGGCATGCGCTATTTTTGGCCGGAGGTTCGCCAGAGTTTTGAAATATTCTCTGACACGCAACGCGAAGACGGCATGATCTGGGAAAACCATATCGACAGAACGCCGCCGGAAAGCGATTGGGACCGGCGCTTCAAGTACGGTGATTTTTCGCGCTCGGCGGACGGCGGCTATCTGGGCTTGCGTCGTGCGCCCGTGGAGAACCACGTGGAAATGTACTTTCTTGAAGCCCTTTACCTGGTGTGGAAGACCACTGGGGACGACGCATGGATGCGGCGGCATCTTGACCGCGCCTTGCATGCCGTGCATTACAGCACCAGCGACCCGTATCGGTGGTCAAAGAAGTATGGCCTCGTCAAGCGAGGGCTCACCATCGACACGTGGGATTTTCTTTGCGATAGCGAAGCCGCATTGGTTGGCGGCGATATCATGGTCATCGATCTGGAGAAAACGCACTTTGGGATATTCTTCGGTGACAACACGGGATTGATCGCCGGATGCCGCTACCTTGCCGAGATGCTCGATCGGGCGCAGCGGGGACAGGATGCCGGCGAAATGCGCAAGCTCGCCGGTGAGTTGGAAGAGCGGCTGAATCGCATCTCCTGGAACGGGAGATTCTATACACACTGGGTGGCGGAGGACTCGGAGTTCCGGCCCGCTCTGGGCGTGGATATGAACAGCCAGGTCTCGCTTTCCAACGCGTATTCATTGAACCGCGGCATTGCGCGGAAACAGGCGGCCGCGATTATCGAGACGTATGCGGCAATTCGGAAAGAGATGCCCGCGACTTCTCCGGGCGAGTTTTACTCGATCTACCCGCCATTCGCAAAGGGCTTCGGGTCGGAGCAGGGAATTTGGGACTACGTCAATGGCGGCGTGCTGGCATGTACCGCGGGCGAGTTGGCGCGCGGTTGCTTTGAGCATGGATACGAACACTACGGCGTGGATATTCTGCGACGGGTTCACGAGATCGCCAAACAACATCGCGATTTCCTGCCCGGTATTCTGCGCGGCAAGCAGCCTGAGCGGCCACCCACCAACTTTGTTCCGCTCCATTTGAGTGCACTGGCCAATTGCGACACGGGAAAGGGCGCCGACGGCGTGCCTGGATGGGTCAATGAACCGAACAACTATCTCATTGACTTTCCGTCAGGAGAGCAGAGCTTTCGCGGCGTGACCTTCCAAATCGCATCTGCAAAGGAGAATGGTCACCGCGTGTGCATCGGTGTCTCCGCATCGCCGAAGTACGCGGCGAGCACCCAGGTTCCCGTACACAAAGCTTGCCGAACCTTCTACCTGTTGCACGCGTGTTCAGGCGGCGGCGCAACTCTGGGCAAATTGACGATTCATTACGAGGACGGAAGCAAACAGGTCGAATACATCGAGCGTGGCACAAACGTTGGTTCTTTCTGGGCTCCGGAAGATCTTGAATTCAATAACCGGTACGGTGCTCTTGCACGGGAGCGCATGCAGGTGGCCTGGCGGGGTAAGAGCGGACTTATCGACAATGTGGGTGTCTGGATTACGAGCTTTGAGCCTCATAAGAAGGACGCTGCCATTGCATCCTTGGAACTGGAGAGCATGGAAACCAACGCAAAATGGTTTGTGATCGGCATAACTCTCTCTGATATGCCGGCGTTCCTGCCTCCGTGGAACGATATCTCGTCGGGGATGCCGAATAACTGGGGAGCAGGGTGCGTAACTGCGGCGCTGCTGGAAGGGCTGGCCGGCATTGAAGACACGGGCGGAGGCTTTCGCGCGGCCCGGGTATCGCCACGATGGATTGCTGCGGGCGCCACTCAAGCTCAGGTGAGTGTGCGCTATCCTGCTTCGCGCGGCTACGTGCTTTATCGCTATCTTCAAAACGGCAACACCATCGCTCTCGATTGCGCCAGTTGCGCAGACAAAGCGACTCTCCGCGTGCCGCTTCCAGCCGGCAGCCGTGTCACCAACATGCTTGTCAACGGGAAGGCCGTGGTTCCGCGCCTGGAAACTGTGGAGCAAACCGAGTACGCAACTGCAGAGGTGGAAGGGCGCGGCCCGCATCGTCTTCAGTTGGAACTCGCGTAAGCCTTGAGCCGGCACGGCGCCTCGGACATTCCAGTAGTGGTTGCATAAATCGCGTCTGCGAGCAAGAAGACATCCCTCAGGTGCTAAAGCCGGCAGTTTTATTGAGCATTTGCTGCACGACTAAACAGCTTGGTGAAAAACTTCGCCTTGGATGCGCTTTGTAACAGGGCATGACTTTAGTCGTGCCGCAAGCTGTTTAGATTGAGAGAATGGGCTTTATAGCGGTTTCAGGATTGCCGTACCCAAAGGGAATACACTCAAGTCGACGCGACCCCAAGGAGCGGCGACCTCGCAGTAGTGCAGATAGGGTATACCTATCCTGAAACCGCTCTAGCGTCTGCGTGAGAACTCGCGTTGAATACAACGAATTTTGCGGAATCGAATCGACCAACACAACCCGTTGCGGAATTCGCGAGTTCCGTGACCGCGTGAATTCGTAACCAAGTGAATGTAGCGCCGGCCTCCTGGCCGGCTGTAGCGTGGACCTCCCGGTCCACGCTCGTTCATGATGAATTACCAATTCATATGGTCTAAGCACTGGTTCTCACGCAGACACTTTAGCCCCTGCATGAATTCGTCGAATTTTCGCGCACTATTAGCCCTTTTCACCGAGTTGTAAAGTCCTGCCCTGTCAAAACCCCATTTATGCAACCAGTTCTAGTATCGCGAATGAACGGGAGGTTCAAAGACTCATGACTTCGCCGTGTTCGTCATACGCGGCGTAGCCATAGCCGGGTACCGTCTTGCCGTTGTACGTCTGCGGTTCAGGCGCAAAATTCACGACGATCGAACGGCCCGAGGAGTATTGCGTTCGTTCGAGCGTTCCATCGCCTGCGAGAAATGCATGGTCATCCAATGAGTCTTTACTCACGCAGGCGAACCACGCGTCCACGTGGCGCGTCGCGCGCATTCGTTCATACGTTTCGTTGCGGCGCTCAAAAGGACCGAGTTCGGTGAGAGTCGCATATCCCCATAACATGTCCAAAAGCCACGCAGGGTATTCCTTGTTGGCAGCAACACCTCCCGCCCACGAGGCGCCGACGGGATCGCCAGTGTACCGTCCGCTGACTACGGCGTCATGGAAGACCAGTGGCCACAGCGGAATTGACTCGCCCGCAACCCGCATGTGCCGATTCTCACACCAGTCGATATAAGGGATGGCGAAGTCCGCGCCTTCTTCACTACCAAGCACAACGCCGCGATCTTTGAAGAACCTGAGAAGTTGCGCCTTGTTTGCCAAATCCTCGGCGCGATGTTGCAGCTTTCCCGGAGCGTAAGACTGGTAGGTCTGGACCGCGGTCGTCGTGTCGATAAACATGGCTCGCGGGGCCAGTTGCTGCTCCATCTTCCAATTGCGTTGGGCGTATGCGAGTCCCGCCGCGGCGTTGAGTATATACGCCTGTCCGCCGTCCCAGTAGCCGCCGCGCATGGGCCGTTGCTGCCGGGTCCGATTCACTCCGTGAGGCCAACTGGGATTGTGTTGATAGCTATCCTGGTAATTGTCGTGCAGCGCGACCGTAAATGACCCGCTGCCGGCACACAAGGAGCGAAGGTCTTCCATGCTGCCGAGCCGGTCGTCGGGTGGCCAAATGTCAGGATGCGACCAGTCATACCCACCGCGGATCCAACCGCGCGCCACCACGAGCGCGCGTTCCACTCCAGCCTCCGGCAATTCGCGTATCACCTGCAATGCCTGGCGATGTGTGAGGTAGACCTGGAATTTGCCGGCTGGGTCGTTCGATGGCGCAGCGGTGAGCCGGTCCGCATAATAGCGTGGGCTTTCCGCAGGCTCAGCCTGCATGCATGAGATCAATCGCCCGCTGGTGAGGGCGCTCAGTGCAGGTGTTTCGCGCAGTTTGTCGGTCAGGCTGCGATGTAATCCGCTGGCTTGTGCCCGTGCACGAAATGTTTTTGCGAGAGCAACATAATTGCCGCGCATAAACTCGTACCGGACCTTGCGAGTCCCGCTCCACTCGCCAAGCCGCTGCATCCACATCGTCGTTGCAGCCATTTCGGTGGCGGAGATCAGAGCGTCTGCGCCTTGCTGCTCTGGAAGGATTGCAAGATAGCCATCAAGCCCTCGCAGGCCGCCGAACCAGCGCATGTTCATGGCCGAAAAAAACGGCCAGCAATGACGGCCCGGCAGCGGTGAACGCACCCAGCGCCCAACGTGCTGCGGAAGCACCAGGCTTTCACATTCAATCGGCGTTGGAAAGGAAAGGCTTGGCAAGGATGCGTCGATCTGTTGAATTCGCCATTCCAGCGCATTCTCTTCGATCGCCAATGCGAGATGAAAAGAGCCGCGACTTTGTCCTTCCGTATCCAGTACCCAGAAGCGGTATCCGTCTCCTTCAGGAACGCCGGAGAATCTGCCGGGAAACTGCTCACAGATGGATCGATCCGTTCGCAGCCAAACCGCGTCTTCGTCCACAGCGCCTTCCTCCTGGAAAGCGACCGGGCCGAATCTCCATTCAACTCTGTTCCGCAGGTCCACCACCACTGCCGTGGCATCGGAGAACAGTTTGACGCGAAGAACATCGCGAGAAATGTCGGCAAGTACCCGCGGAACGGTGGAAGCGGAGCCTGGGAACGGGTGTTGCAAATCCCTTCCGGCTGAAGCGGACGATGGCACCATTCCGGTTGCGGCCGCGGCAACCATCCCTTGCAGCAGATCTCTTCGCTTCATGTGCTTCCATACCCCTCAATGCCGCGCATGAGCCGGCCATGAGTCCGCGTCAGGATGGGCCAGGCTTCTGCCGCTTCTTGTCTCCATCCAATGCGCGATTCTCTTGCGCATCGCTCGCTTTGAGAGACGCCTGTGTCACCATCTTGTATTCCGTAAAGTTGTAAGGCGGCACGGCCTGCCCGCGCAGGATATTCAGCCCCAACGCGATGAGCCGTTCGCCGTAGCTCTCTGCGAAGTGATCGACGGATGCGATCAGCGGGCTTCCCGGCCGTTTGATCTCCTCAATTGCTTCCGCAATGCAATCCTGGCCGGCAATGGCCACGGTCTGCTCCTGCTCAAGTTCACGCACCGCTTCCAGCACGCCCAGAGCAACGGTATCGTTATGTGCCGCAATCAGAATTCCGCGGTCTCTTGGATGGCGCAGGAGGAACTCCCTGGTGAGCTTGTACCCCTTGTCGCGAAGGCCTCTGCTATCCATGCGCACAAAGGATTCAATCGGCAAATCCGGAAGCAAAGTGTGGATTCCGTTGAACGCTCCGGTGGTGCGATTCTGCACAAATTCGCCGGCCTGTTCCATATCCAGGCCCAGTACCCAGCTCACTTTCGATTTCCAATTCTTGATTGCATACCGGGCCAGCGCTTCGCCCGCCGTATACCCCATGCGATAGTTATCCGCCCCGAAGTACGTCGCATGCGGGTGCGGCATGTCCACAGCAACCAGGGGGATGCCGGCCGTGGCCATCGTATCCGATATCTGCGCGGCAACCGCCTGTTCAATCTGAAACTCGATCACCAGGTCGACGCGATCCTGCACGAAGCGCTCTGCGTTTCGCACTGCAATCTGCGGGTCATAGTGGTTGTCCAGAACAAGCAGCTCAACGCCGTTGCGAGTTGCGGCTGCTTTCAGGCTGCTGGATACGATCTCTGAGAATGGCATATCGGACGATTGGGCCGCGAAGCCGAAGCACATCTTCTTTGGCTGATTCGTCAGGCGATACAGTCCATCTGGCCCCTGCGCCACATATCCCCGGTGTACGCATGTCTTCAGAAGCCTGAAGATCGTGGTCTTGGGCGCTTTGATCTGTTGAGAGATATATTCCAGCGTCACGGAACGCTTTTCGCGCTCCAGAAGTTCAAGAAGGTCGAACACCTTGGAAACGGCAGGAACGATGTAAGATTTCTCGGCCTTGAGATTAGACACCTTCACCGTTTCAATCCTTCCTCGAAATCGCCCATGACTGAGTCAACCGACGCAGTGACGTTCAGTCGCAATACGCTATGCAGCGGGTCGTTCCGCCAATTTTATCAGCAAGATAGCACTTTGCCCCAATCCCTTTACCCTAAGAGGCGGGACGAAAAATCCTGGTTTCGCCCCGCCCTGGGTCGATGATGGACAGATGCGGTTTAGAACTCGAAGCGGCCTCCAATCTGGATGATTCTGGGATTGTTGGCGCCTTGCACCTGGCCGAAGTTTGAAGTGCTGCCGATGGTGATTGAGCTCCCGAACCCCTGGAGATTGGCGCGGTTGAAAGCGTTGAGGCCCTCAGCGCGCAATATCAGATTGCACTTCCTGTCGCCGAACCAGGGCAGCTCAGTCTTCTTCTGGAGATTCAGATCCACATCCTGGTAGCCGGGGTTTCTGAAGGCGTTGAATGGCTCGTTGCCTTCACCGGTGGTGGGGTTGGGGGTGGTGACCGTTTGGAACGGGCACTCCGGATAGGTGTTTGCGTTGTACAGATTGCCGCTGCTTCCCGCGGCGCCGCAGGCCCCGTTGAAAATGCCGGTGGCCTGCGTGTACTCAGTGTGCGAGAAGCCTCCGTAGTGCAGGCGGCTCGTCGGCTGGAAGACCATGTTGGGAAGATCTATGTTTCCGTCCTTGTCGCCGTCGTTGAGGACATTTTGGCTTGAGAAGACGGTGAACGGAGTTCCTTCCTGTGCGATGAAAACTGTTCCCAGTGTCCAGCCATGGGTTACAGCGCGCAGGGCGCCGCTCTTGGTTCCCGGAACCTCATAGGCTCCGGACAGGGTGAAGCGATCTTTCGTGTCAATTGACAAGTTCCCATAGCCGTAGGCTGAGAACGGGTTAAACGGTTGTTCCCCGAGAGCATGGGACCAAAGGTAGTTCGCCTGCCAACTGAGCGTTCCTTTGCGCTGCTGCACAGTCAGGATCAGGGCGTTGTAGTTCGAAGTCAGCGCATTCTCGATCAGCTGAATCGATCCCACCTGAGGGGCGGGAGGGGCCTTGTATCCCGCGGCGGTGGTGGCCAAAGAACTTCCCGGAGGGTTGTTGTAACTGTTGCTCTGGTAGAACTGGTTGTAGGAGTACGAGCCGGTGTACGTGGCTCCCACTACAATTCTGTCAGCCAGTTCCTGCTCCAGACCAAAGTTCCAGATCATCGTGGATTGCGGCTTGAGTGTGGGGTTGACGCCGTAGAGGTTGGCGCTGTAAGGCGTTCCGCCCGGCCCGGTAGAGAGGCCGTTGGCCAGTTGTCCGGTCACTGGAATTGAGGGATAGGGAATCCCGTAAGGCGCCGAATTTCCCTGTGTTCCGGTGATTGCGAAGGGGCCGGGTTCTCCCGCAACGGCGCTGGTGCCGGCGCTTCCTGTTCCCTCCCATTGACCGGGCCCGCAGAAGAAGCAGCCGCCATACGGCTCGGCGTTGTCGTGCAGCGTCAGCGTCAAGCGGATCGGGGTGCTGGTGGGCAGGTTAGCCGTGATCTGGTTGAGGTTGATCGCGTCCTGGTACAGGCCAATGCCGCCGCGAACCACCAGCTTCTTGGCGAATTCCGGTTCCCAGGCGAATGCCGCCCTGGGCAGGAAGTTCCATGTCTGTCCACTGGTAAATGCCTGGCTCACAACTTTGCCGTAGACGCCTGAAACCTGGGAGTAGAGGTTCGAACCGGTTCCCAGAAAAGTGTTGGCATACTGCACCGCGCCAGCACCATATTCCCCGGGATTCCCGAAGTCGTCCCAACGGATGCCGAACGTCACCATCAGGTTTGGCTTGATCTTCCAGTCGTCCTGGGCGTATCCGGCAAACTGTTTCTGCTCGGCGCCGTACACCTGGCTGATCCACTTGCCGGCCCCCGCGGAGCACGTCCCGCCGGCCCCCGACAGCCCGCAGGCTCCGATGGTGTAGAGCGAGTATTCGTCCGCCTCTCCCTGCATCATCTCCAGGATGTCGGAGAAGTATGTTCCATAGGGACGCGAGAACACAGCGGCATCGTTATTCCAGTAATTCCTTATGTTGCTCTGGAACCCGAAACGGAAGCTGTGCCTGCCCTTGAGCCAGCTCACATAGTCGCGCAAGGCGAGTACATGCTCTTTTTCGTCGGCGCCGATGTAGGGGCTGTCAGGGCTTTCCTGCGGACCGCCCGCAAAGCCTCCCAGGTCCGAAAGGAAGCCAAAGTAGGTTCCGTGCGGATAGATCGTGTAATTGGGGTTGCCAACGCCACCGCCCCAGAAGCGGTTAAGTCCGGCATTGAATTGATTGGTGAGGGTTGGCGTGAAGATGTGCGAGTACCCGGCTGAGAAGTAGTAGCTCTGGCTGGGCGTGGTCGTGTTGAATGCAGGCCGGGGATCGATGTAAGCCGAGTTCTGCTGAACCCCGAAGTAGCCAAAATAGAGCTTGTCGTTATCGTGGTTGAAGCTGTGATCGAAGCGGAGGTTATACTGCTGGCCGGTGATGCCGGGGCTCTGGTTGAACAGGCCCGTCACCGTAATCGGCGTGTCGCAGGGCAGGTTGAACGAAGACGGGGTAGCGCACTCTACGCCGAATTTGTTCCCTTTGGTTGTGCCGCCGTCGACGCTGGGGTTGGGATAGTAAGTGTCCGCTGTTGAACTGACCGTCTGTTGCACCAGGCCCGTCGCCGGGTAGTTGAAGAGCGTTGACCAGGGCTGGCCGGCAGTGTTCCAGCCTGCCGGGGGCGTCGTGTATTGCGCGGTGGTCCAGGCTCCGATGCCGGAGGCCGAGAATGCCGAGGCTTGTGAGCCGGAGGCGCTCAGGTTCTCAACCCGCTCGATCGAACCGAAGAAGAAGGTGTGGTCCTTGATGATGGGACCGCCGAAAGACCCCATGAAGTATTTGCGATGAAAGGGAGTCACGCCGGCGCTGAAATCCGGGTTGGCTTCAAACGGCTTTGAGGTGTAGTTGATATCGAAGTCGCCGTGGAACCTGTTGCCGCCGGACTTCGAAGTCATGTCCACCTGCAGGGAACTGGTGGCGCCATTCTCGACCGAGAACGTAGTGGACTGAAGGGCGATCTCTGAAAGCATGTCCGGGTTCGGGATCATGTTCAATGCGCCGGTATTCTCCGTACTCGTGATCGGAATGCGATCCAGCAGATAAACGTTGGAAGACGCGGGCCGTCCGTTGGCGCGCGCATCGGGCGTGGCCTGGCCAATGGGAATGTTGGTGTTGGTGCTGCCACTTGTTTCGATTGTGCCCACAATCCCCGGCGCCACTCGGAGCGTCGTAAGCGTTGAGCGGTCGGGCATCGGCATGTTGTTGATGTCATCCGAGGTGATTGTGTATTCAAGCCGCGTTTCGTCCGGGTTCAGCCCCACCTCGGCGGCGGTTACCTCCACGGTGACCGTGGCTTTGCCGACCGTCAAGGCGATATTCACGCCGGCCACCTCATCGGTGGAAACGTGACGGTTCACAACTGCCCTCTCAAAGCCGGCGGACGTGACAACAATCTGGTAGTCGGCAGGCAGAAGGTTCTCAAAATCATAGCCGCCCGTACCATTCGTCGCGGTCGTATCACTGATGTTTGTTGCGGTGTTGGTAAGAGTCACGGATGCACCCGGGATGACTGCCCCCTTGGAATCCGTCACTGTGCCTTGAACGACGGCACTATACTGCGCATGGCACGGCAGCCAAAGACAGAGCATAGCCGCAAACGCGCTCCATCGAGCGATTGAAAGAAACTTCGTTGACATCCTGGTCCTCCAAGAGGCTGGCGAGATCCCAGCCCGTCATTTTTTCCATGAGTGAAACTATTTCATTCACGAATTGCAATGGCGCCACGTTATTCCCAAGAAGCAAAAAATGTCAAGAAAATTTCGATCAGATCAAATTCTGGCCCGTGCAGTTCTCTCTCCGGTCCGCGGCGCAGAAAGGCTAACTTGTTTATCCACAAAACGTTGGCTCGGCTGCGGCGTCCTGCTCCAAGGTTTTGCCGCGCCCTCAATTCACGTCGGCATGGCTCGCATTTGCCGCCCAATCGGCTCCTGTTTCACCAGGCATTCTGCATTGCGACCGGATTGATTCCATGATTCATTCCTCCTGTGAAAGATAAGTACGTCGCAGGAACTGAACCATCGACCTGGAATTCGCTCCGGTTGGGAGGCCCTAGACGCCGGCGAGGTACGGTTGTCTCTGTGGGCTGGCCTCGGCCGGCCCGCGTCCACAACCTTTATTTCCAGGTTGAAAAAAATTCACTACCGGCTTTCACCGCGCGGAACGGCGTGGTATTGTGGCTATGCCACTTTCTGTCGCCGCTCAAACTCGAAAAGTACGCCTCGCTTCTGCATTTTCATGGTGAATGGTCTGCTGTATCACAAGCCCCGATTCTGGAGACGAACCATGACGGATTCATTTGATTACGAATCAATCGCGAAGATGATCGATCATTCCCTGCTCAACCCTTCTTTGACCACTGCGGAACTTGAAGAAGGCATTGCATTGGCGATTCGATATAACGTGGCAAGCGTCTGCATCGTGCCCTTCTACCTGGCCCGTTGCGCCGAGCTGCTTGCAGGGACTACCGTTCACGCCAGTACAACCATCGGCTTTCCTCACGGCGGCCACACAACCGCCATCAAGCTTGCCGAGGTCCTCCAGGCGCTCGCCGATGGCGGCCAGGAACTGGATGTAGTGATCAACATCGGCAAAGCCCGCAGCGGCGACTGGCAGTATGTTCGAAGGGAACTCGCGGCGCTCGTCGAACCGATTCATGCGGCCGGGGCAAAGGTCAAGGTCATCTTTGAAAATGCCTATCTTGACGATGCCGCAAGGATTCGATTGTGCGGGATTTGCGCGGAGATTCATGTCGACTGGGTCAAGACTTCCACCGGATTTGCGCCCAGCGGAGCAACTCTTCCCGACTTGAAGCTGATGCGCAAACATTCCCCGAAGCAGGTTCAGGTCAAGGCCGCCGGCGCCATCCGCGATCTCGATACACTCCTGGCCGTTCGCGCCATCGGAGTGAGCCGGGTAGGGGCTACGCGCACCCAACACATGCTGGATGATTGCCGCCGGAGGCTCGGTCTTGAGCCGATTTCAAATGGCGCTGCCACTATCGAATAGGGAGGCTGTTCAACATGATGCTCACCGATGCGAAGCGGCTCGTACGCGAGCCCATGTACCAACAGATCAATGAAATCCTGCGTGCATTGTTGAAGTGCGGAGAATTCGCCGCGGGAAGCCGATTTCTGACCGAGCGGCAAATCGCGGAGCGCTTCCAGGTCAGCCGTCCCACCGCCAACAAGGTTCTGGCAGGCATGGTCTCGGAGGGGCTTCTGCAATTCAAAAAAGGTGTCGGCACATTTATCTGCCCGCCGCCGCTGGACTATGACATCCAAACGCTGGTGAGTTTCACGCAGAAAGCGAAAGACGCGGGAAAAACGCCGTCCACCCGCGTGCTCGAGTTCAAGCGGATCAAGGCGTCTGCGGTGGAAGCTGAAATCGCCGCCAGGCTGCAGGTCTGGAATCAGGATCTCTTCGCCATCACCCGCCTCCGCCTTGCAGACCGCGTACCGGTCATTCTTGAAAGGCGCTGGGTTTCCACCAGTATCTTCTCTGGACTCACCCGCCAGGAACTGCGAGGTTCGTTCTACGCCCTTTGCCAGCATAAGTTTGGACTTAAAATCGCAGAGTCGGACCAGACCATTCGGGCCGTGAAGCTGATGGGACAGGACGCCAGGTTGCTTGAAACCAGGACCGGCTCGCCCGGCCTTCTGGTTTCTGCCATAGGCTACTCCGGCCAAAGAGTGGCCTGGTGGGAGAAAACTCTCTACCGGGGAGATGTGTACGAGTTCCACAGCGCGAGGTCCTCTCCAGGAAGGCTGATTCAAGTTCTTCCTGAGTGAGTTCTGCTTGGTAAGTCTTCGCGCCGTCGCATTGGGTGATCTGAGGATGTGGCAGCGTACATCGCCCCCGCTTGATCGGCGGGCTCATGGCGACCTCCACAGCTTTGTGGTTCGCCTTTCTTTTGTTGAGATTGTGACCTTGTTTTCTTCCAGACCAATCGCAGGAACGATCCGTGTTGCCACGGCTGTATCATTCTCTCGCCTCATCCGGCCGATCCCCGAACTTCCTCCCGGATAGAGGGGACGAGAATTGTCGCCCATGATCCTTCGGCTCACAACCAGGCATGAAAGTAGCGCCGGTCTCCAGACCGGCTGTACTGCGGACGTCCACGTCCGCATTTTCGAAGGAGCCCCGTGGAGTGAAGCGGAATCCGCGGAAGACGTCTCGCTCGCCCATCTTCCTGCAATTGCCTAGCGTGACATCCGTCGATTAACAACATCTGCGACTTTATGTGTTATGCTCGCGGCTGCACCTCTTCTGAACAATTTGCACAAATAGCAGCGGAACCTATCGCAAGCCCTTTTGCGCCTTCCTGGTTTGGCGGCTTTTTTCCTTGACTCCTGGTTCCTGCCCTCTATCTAATCTCGCTCATGCCTGCATCAACTGCTAACAGGCAGGCGAGATAGTTCCCCTTCCCCGAGGTCCCCTGTGCTTTGCTTCGATTGCCTTGTGTGTTCTGCAAAAAGTCTTCGTGTGCCTTCTTTCCGCCCGGGCGCGCCCGTTATCACAACAATTGCCGCTTGCCTGTCCCTGCTCGGCTTCTTTGGCATGGCCAATCCATTGTGCGCGCAATCTGCCACTACGACAGTGCTTACGGTGGCAAATACAAGCGCCGACGCAGTCTCGTCAGTTTCCTCTGGAACGGTCGTGGTGCTGACGGCGAGCGTGACCCGCAGCGGTGGCGAGGTGGAACAGGGAACCGTCAAATTCTGCGATACGGTGTCGCCTCACTGTGAGGATGGATACCTGGCGGGCTCGGCTCAACTGACCTCGACGGGTGCGGCGATATTGAAGTTCAAGCCGCCTCCAGGCAACCACACCTACCAGGCATTTTTTCACGGAACCACAACCTACGCGCCTAGCGTCTCCAGTGTGGAGAACCTGACGGTGACGGCCGGGCCGTTCGCGACGACCACCACGATTGTGCCGACCGGTTCGGTGGGGAATTACACACTTACGGCCACTGTGATGAGCGAGGGCGAACCCCCTCTTGCGCCCACGGGGCCGGTCGATTTTCTTGACTCATCCAACAACAACTATTTGCTGGGCAGCGCCGCCTTCGCCGCAATCACGCCAACGTCGAACTATGCGCCGTTTGTCGGCTACAATCCTGGCGGAACTCTTGGTGTCATCGTTGCGGATTTCAACCAGGACGGGATTCCGGACCTTTTAGTCTGGGGCGAGGGGTCGTATGTTTATGGTGGCAATAATTTTATAGGTATCCTGCTGGGTAAGGGCGATGGCACCTATCAAAATGTGACTGGATATAACTTCAATTCCAATGCTTACAACCCCAGTGCCATTGCGGTTGGTGACTTGAACGGGGACGGCTATCCGGATGTTGTGGTCGCGGACGATCAGACGAACCAGCTTTATGTGCTTCTGAACAGTGGCAACGGCGACGGCCGCCTGGGTTGGCAGTTTACTTACGGTTTTCCTAACTTTAGTTATAACGGCAGCGCACCGCTGCCCGTGGGCCCGGTTACCGGAATTGCCATTGGAGATGTGAACGGCGATGGCAAGGCCGATGTTGCGATCACGCTCGCGCAGTTTGGGGATCCCGCCTTGGCCTCCTGCAACTACACGAACCAAGGTACGTTTGGTGTGATGCTCGGGAACGGCAATGGTAGCTTGCAGACGACATCCTCGGCCCCCTATGTGACCGCGCAGTATCCGTCGGGATTCTGCGCGCAGCCATTTGACACATTGGAACCCATTGAACTGGTGGACACCCGTGCGAACGGCGAGCTGGACGTGGTTGTCACCGACGACAACGCCGCGGGTGCGTGCGTCAGTCTGAACAACGGAGACGGAACCTTTGCGCGCCCAACATGCTACGGCGCCCCCGCTGGAAATAGCGTTGCCGTAGGAGACTTGAACGGGGACGGCTATCCAGACCTGGTCGTGAGCTCGTGGAACGCCGGCGCAGAGGGCGTACTTTTGGGCAAGGGCGATGGCACCTTTCAGAATGCACCTTCTAACATCCCAGATCCCTCGAACAGCACCGGCGTCAGTTCCGTTGCACTGGGAGACCTGAACGGGGATGGCAAGCTGGACGTTGTATTGGGAAGCAATGGGGCATCGCCTGGCGAGGCACCGGGCACATTCTCCGTCTCTTATGGAAACGGGGATGGCACCTTCGGAACTGCGATCAACGTGAACGCGACTGTTACCGGTGACTACGTAGGTGGCGTTGCAGTGGCGGATTTGAACGGGGATGGGGTGCCGGACATTCTGGCATCCGACAACGCCGCGACGGTGAACGTAATGCTGGGCTCGCTGCAGACTGTGGCGACCGCAACGGTAACAGGAATTTCGCCGCTTGGTCCGAGCGGCGGCCAGGACGGCGTTTACGCCAGTTACGTGGGCGACTCCTTCTACGCGGGGAGCGCATCCGCGGGCACATACCTGACGACGAAGACGGTTCAACCCACACTCGCGCTCGCGTCGAATGTTTCCACCGTCACGGTTGGCGGCAAGGTAACGCTCACGGCAACAATCTCACCCGGTTACGCGCAAGGCCACTCCCCGAGCAACGCCGTTACGTTCTATATGAATGGCAACAGCATTGGAACGGCGACGCCCTCAAACGGAGTGGCAACGCTGAAACCGACCCTGACGGTTGTGCAAATGGATTCGTTCACTGCCACCTATGCGGGCGATCGCAACTTCCTCGGCGTAGGCACCACTTCGGCAGTCTCGGTAACGGTGCAGAAAGCATCACCCACCCTGACGCTGCAAGTTTGCAATTACACGTCGACGTGGGTCTGCCCAGCCACCACCAGCACTTACGGAGGGGAGATTACCGTAACGGCCACACTCTCGCCCTATTCCGTGACGGGGGTCGGAAGTTCAGACGGCGAGACGGTGACGTTCTACAACAACGGAACCAGCATTGGCGCCGCGACGCTCACGGATGGCGGCGCCACGTTAAACCTTGATCAGACCGCGGCGGGGAGCTATTCGTTCACGGCCTCCTATGGGGGCGACGCAAACTTCAATTCCAGCAGCACATCCTCGCCAAGCACCATGACGGTGGCGAAGGTGGCATCCGGCATGTCGCTCACAACCTATCCGGTCACCAGCAGCCCTTATGGCCAGCAGGTCGAGCTGACAGCCGAATTCCTGACTTACCCCTATAACGTCAGCGGCGAAACGGTCACCTTCTCCAACGGTGCAAACGTTGTCGGCACCGCGCAGCTCAGCAGCAGCACTCCGACTGCCACGCTCAGGCTCAACAATCTGCCGGTGGGCAACTACAATTTCAATGTCAGCTATCCGGGTGATAGCAACTTCCTTTCCAGTTCAGCCACGGCGCCCGCTGTGGCTGTGCAGCAGTTGGCCACGACCCTGACGGTGTCGGCTCCCTCGTCCATCACCTTCACTTACGGTTCCCAGGTCACCGTGCAAGTGTTTCTCTATCCCTACAACGTGCAGGGCGGAAACACCACGAACGGCGAACCGGTGACCCTCTATCAAAATGGCGCCATCCTTGGAACGGCTCCGGTCAGCAACGGCATAGCCACCTTCACAATCACCGCGCCTCCGGTTGGCACGGATGCCTACACCGCCAGCTATGCGGGCGACACAAGCTTCGCCGCCAGCACCGCCGCAGCCGGCTACGTTTCCGTGCAGCAGGCCGCGACCACCATGGGAATCGCAACCAATGCCCTGAATGGCATTGCTGCTACCGGCCAGCCAGTCACCCTTACGGCTACGATTTCTTCCAATCTGGCCACAGGCACAGCCATCTTCTACCAAAATGGAAACGACATCGGCAACGGAACGGTCACGAATGGAGTTGCCACGCGGGTAGTCAACGGGCTTCCTGAGGGGAGTTATACATTCGGAGCCAGTTACGGGGGCGACACAAACTTTAGCGGATCGACTGCATCTCCAACAGCCAGCGTGACCGTGCTGCAGGCGACAACACTGACGCTGACAACCAATCCCGCGCATTACGCCGCTCCGAATCAGCCAGTGACAATTACCGTCACGCTCTCGCCCTCTTCGATAGCGGGCGACAACACAAATGGCCAGATGGTCTACATCTACAACGGCACCAGCCAGTTCGGAAATGCGACACTATCGAATGGAGTTGGCTCGTACACTCCAACCAACGGCCTGCCGTTGGGGAACTACTCATTCACCGCGGTCTACGACAGCGACGGAACGCTAGCCAACGCAACCACGTCAACGCCGGTCGCGTTTGCCGTGGTTACGGGGCAGTTGTTTGTGGTGAACACCAGCGCGGACGATGCCGGTACGGCAGCAAACTGCAAACCGCAGGGCTCGACGACCACCAATTCTACTGACAGCGCCTGCTCGCTGCGCGATGCGCTGCTTGCCGCCGCAGCCGCCCCTGAAGGTGCGAGCGTCAGCTTCGCCACATCGGCCTTTCCGGCGGCCACCACAATCACGCTGACCAACGGCGGGCTCACCCTGCCTGCAAAAACGACGCTCACTGGACCCACCTTGAATTCCGGCGGCGCCAACGTCACCAACCTGGTGACGGTGGACGGCAACGGCAACTATAACCAGTCATCGTCCACGGTCTTTACAGTGACCGGCACCGGGACAGCCATCAGCAACCTGACCATCTCCGGCGGCTGGACGCCATGGAATAACGGAAGTCCTCCGAGCGGCGGAGGCATTGTGAACTCCGGGTCGTTGACATTGACCAACAGCACCATCACCGGCAACGGCACCATTGCCTCCGGCGGCGGAATCTACAATACCGGCACGCTGACGGTAGTGGGGTCCACCTTCTCGAACAACACGGCAGCTGCGGACGGTTTCGGCAACGGCGGCGGAATCGACAACGGCGGCGGGACTCTGACGGTCGTCAACAGCACCTTTGCCAACAACTCTGTACGGAGTGGCTATGGCGGTGGCATTGCCGTCGATGGCGGCACGGCAACCATAACCAACAGCACCATTACAGGAAACTCGGTCGGCGGCGGGGGCGGTGGCATCTCCTCCATCCTCTCTACCCCTGGGGGCGTCATCTCCCCTGGCGGCACCTTCACGCTCGCCAACACCATTGTGAGCGGAAACAATGACTTCTTCAGCGATATTGACGACGGCGGCGTCGCCTATACCGATCAAGGCGGCAACATTGTCGGTTACATTAACCGGACTTATACGCCGGTCAATGACCCCACTACGTTGAACCTGGGCCCGCTCGACAATTACGGCGGTCCCACGCAGACAGTACTTCCCCTTCCGGGAAGCCAGGTGATCTGCGCAGCCAATTACCTCGTAAGCCCCTCGCAGTGGCAGCCGATGTCGGCTCAGATCGATATCGATCAGCGCGGCTATCCGAACTACAACCTTTTCTACGGACAGTTGCGGTGGGCCAACGGTGGCAATCCCCTTCCGTCCGCCTGCTTTGACACCGGCGCCGTGCAGACCAATTACCAAGCGGTCCAGTTTCTTGAGTCCAGTTACGCCGGCGTCGCAGGCGGTCCAGTCACTCCAACGGTCGTGGCCTCAGTTACTGAGAATGGCGTGAGCCGGCAAGCGGTGCCACTGACGCTGAACTACTCGGGACCGGGCAATCTGAGCGGCAACGCGGCCACCACCGTTACAGGCTCGGGCGCTCCCTTCTCCAGCCTGTCCGTCGATACGGTCGGCGGCGGCACGCTCAGCACTACGGTCATTATTGCCGGCACCTCGTATATCAATGCCTCGACAAACCTTGGAATTCTGCCCTCGCTTGCTATCTTGCCGGGCAGTGAGACCATCTATGCTGCGGCTTTCGTGCCACTATCGCAGACCTTTATCGTCTCCAACGGCTCAGGCAGTTATCAGTTGAGCAACTCGGGAACTCTGCCGTCTGGGCTTGTGTTGACACCATCGGGAACAGCGACAGGCGCAAGCTGGACGCTCAGCGGCACGTCGTCGCAGATCGGCAGTTATAACTTCACGCTCACAGCCACGGACGTGACCAACAGCGTCCTCACCCTTTCGCAGAGCTATACCCTTACCATAGCGCCGGCCACTACCACCACGCTCGCAGCCTCGCCGGCATCCACGTCGCCATTGGGGCAAACAGTAACCCTCACCGCCACGGTCTCTTCCCCGACGGCCAACGGAACAGTTAGCTTCTTCGACACTGGCAACTTGATCGGCTCCGCGGGCCTCAGCGGCGTTTCCCCCAACGTGGCAACTTTTGCATGGATAGCCTCAACTCTGGGCACGCACAGCTTCACGGCTCAGTTCTCGGGCGACGCTTCGGATGCAGCCAGCATCAGCAACACCGTCTCCTACAACGTGACTACGCCGAATTTTGTGGTGAATACAACGAGTGACGACGACGGATCGAACCCCTGCACATCGCTCGCCTCCACCACCAGCAATACCACCGACGGCAACACGCCCGGCAATCCCGGCCTTTGCACTCTCCGCGACGCGCTGGATACCGCATTGATGCTGGGAGCGGGCAGCGTGTACTTCGACACGACGGTCTTTGCTGGATCAAATCCCGCCGCGAACACCATTTTCCCGAACATCGTTGCATACAACGCGCTCATCGTATCTTCGAATACGACGATTCAGGGTCTCACCTCAGGCAGCGGCGCCACGCTTACCAACCTGGTGACTGTTGACGGCGGCGGCTCAGGCGTCGCGAACAACGGAACCATCTTCCTGGCATCCGGAACGAACGCGGCGATCAACAACCTGAACATCAACAACGGCTATGCCTCGAACGGCGGCAGCGGCGGAGCGATCTACAACACCACGTCGCTCACGGTCTCCGGCAATACATTCACAGGGAACCAGGCCACGGGTTCCGGCGGCGGCATCTTCAACGGCTTCGGCGGCACATTAACCGTGGTGAACAGCACCTTCTCTTCCAACTCCGCTTTAGGCGGCAATGGCGGCGCCATCGACAACGCCAACTTTTACGGTTGCGGCACGACGACGGTAACCAACAGCACGTTCTACCAGAACACCGCGCTCAATTACGGCAATGGCTATGGCGGGGCAATCAACAACGACGGCAACGGCCCCTGCCAGGTAACGGTGAATAGCAGCACAATGGTTGGAAACTCCACCGACAACAGCAACCCCAGCGACGGCTTCGGCGGCGGCGGTGGCGGCATCTACAGTCAATATGCTTTGTACCTCGCCAACAACGTCATTACTGGAAACACGATCAATGGCGGCGGCGAGGATGACCTGGACGACAATTTCTGGGGAAGCAACTACACAACTGGCAACACCTATGCGTCCACGAGCATTATTAACGGCAATCTTATCGGCATGTGGAACGGCTACACGGAGAACGGCACGAACGTCAACCTCGCTGCTTTCGGCAACTATGGCGGCCCGACGCAGACCATGGTTCCGTTGCCGGGCAGCGCGGCCATCTGCGACGGCCTGGCAGCGAATCTCCCCGCCGGCGTCACCATTGACCAGCGCGGCTACCCCAACACCAACACCAGCTACGCGGGATTCAACGCGGGCAACCCGTGCGTCGATTCCGGCGCGGTGCAGACCAACTACACATCGGTCGCATTCGTACAGCAGCCAACCAACACGATCGTAAGTACGGCCATCTCCCCCGCGCCCACGGTTCAGGTGCTGGAGACCGACACCAATGCCGGTGCGCCCAACAACACCGACGCGGTCAACGGCATTCCGGTGACGCTTACTTACAGCGGCGCGGGCACGCTCGGCGGCACGCTCACGCAAACCACCGCGGGCGGCGTGGCAAGCTTCAGCGGCCTCACGCCGAATAGCGGCGCATTGAACGCAAATCTTACAACAGTGGCGATTCCCATCACCAGCGCGGGCTCGGGCACAACGCTCGCCGCGCAATCCAGCGGCAGTTTCAATGTAGCCGGCGGGGTGCAGCACTTCCGGGTGGCCGCAGTGCCCACCGCTGTCGCAGGGACATCGTTCTCGATCACAGTGACCGCGGTCGACTCGACCGCCAACACCGTACCCAGCTACACAGGCACGATTCAATTCACAACTTCAGACACGGGAGCAGGAGTTACACTCCCGGCAAACTACACCTTCACCGCCGCCGACAGCGGCGTTCACACCTTCCCCAATGGCGGAACCCTGGTAACGGCGGGAATCCAGACCGTCACGGTGACCGACACCACCAATTCCACGATCCTGGGGACGGCCGGAATCGGAGTCAACAAGGCCACGGCGACCATCACGCTGGGGAACCTGCAACAGACCTACAGCGGCTCGGTGCAACCTCCCACAGTGACCACCAACCCGGCGGGCCTGGCTGTCACTCTGACCTACGCCGGCTCCAGCACCCTGCCCACCGTGGCTGGAACGTACGCCGTGGTTGCGAAGATCAATGATCCGAGTTACATCGGCTCAGCCCTCGGCTTACTCAGCGTCAAACGAGGTACGGCGACCATCACGTTGGGGAACCTGCAACAGACCTACGGCGGCTCGGTGCAACCTCCCACGGTGACCACCGACCCGGTGGGCCTGGCTGTCACTCTCACCTACGCCGGCTCCAGCACCCTGCCCACCGTAGCTGGAACCTACACCGTGGTTGCGAAGATCGCTGATCCGAGTTACACCGGCTCAGCCCTCGGCGTACTCACCGTCAAACCGGGCCTGGCGACCATCACCCTGGGGAACCTGCAACAGACCTACGGCGGCTCGGTGCAACCTCCCACGGTCATCACCAACCCGGTGGGCCTGGCTGTCACTCTCACCTACGCCGGCTCCAGCACGCTGCCCACCGTGGCTGGAACC
>Ga0302153_10000013_pt1 | contig 82286 bp, 44 predicted proteins | sample I_Bog_N2_2_FD_192429 | JGI IMG/M metagenome (GOLD analysis project Ga0302153, IMG submission 192429) | Peat permafrost microbial communities from Stordalen Mire near Abisko, Sweden - I_Bog_N2_2 | ecosystem: Environmental > Terrestrial > Soil > Wetlands > Peat | place: Sweden: Abisko, Stordalen... | reverse complement strand
CCATCATCGGACCTTCGAAGGTCGACATGCCGTAGAACGCCAGGGAGACCACGAGGAAGCGCAGGATCGGGTCGCTGCGCAGCTTATGCCAGGCCCCGGAGAGGGTCATCATGCCGTTGATCATGCCGCCCCAGCTCGGTGCCAGGAGGATCAGCGACATCACCATGCCCAGGGACTGGGCCCAGTCCGGCAGGGCGGTGTAGTGCAGGTGGTGGGGACCGGCCCAGATATACAGGGTGATCAGCGCCCAGAAGTGGACGATGGACAGGCGATAGGAATACACCGGCCGCTCGGCCTGTTTCGGTACGAAGTAGTACATCATCCCGAGGAAACCAGCGGTCAGGAAGAAGCCCACCGCGTTGTGCCCGTACCACCACTGGACCATGGCGTCGGTGGCCCCGGCGTAGATCGAGTAGGACTTGGTCAGGCTGACCGGCAGTTCCAGGTTGTTGACGATATGCAGGATCGCCACGGTGAGGATGAAGGCGCCGAAGAACCAGTTGCCGACGTAGATGTGCTTGGTGGTGCGCTTCATCAGCGTGCCGAAGAACACGATGGCGTAGGCGACCCAGACGATGGTGATCAGGATATCGATCGGCCATTCCAGTTCGGCGTATTCCTTGGAACTGGTGTAGCCCAGGGGCAGGCTGATGGCCGCCAGGAGGATCACCAGTTGCCAGCCCCAGAAGGTGAACGCCGCGATCTTTGGCGCAAACAGCTGGGTCTGGCAGGTGCGTTGCACCGAGTAGTAGGAACTGGCGAACAGCGCGCAGCCGCCGAAGGCGAAGATCACCGCATTGGTGTGCAACGGGCGCAGGCGGCCGAAGCTGGTCCACGGCAGGTTGAAGTTGAGTTCGGGCCAGACCAATTGGGCGGCGAGGAAAACCCCGAGCCCCATGCCGACGATGCCCCACACCACCGTCATAATGGCGAATTGGCGGACCACCTTGTAGTTGTAGGCGGTACTGATTGAAGTGTTCATGGTTCCCCATCCACGGTTCAGACCCGGCCGGCGCTGTTGCATTCGCGGGATCTGGAGTTATAGGCAGACTAAAAGCCAGCCAAGCATGGGCAAATAGCCAGCGGGTGGTATTGACGGGGGTCAATGGGGTGGGAATTGCCGGTGGCCGCGGGGCCACCGGCGGATTGCTCAGCTCAGGCCCAGGCCATAGGCGTTGCTCAGATCGAACAGGATCGACTCCTTGCCGCTGGGCAGGTGCAGCACGTAGTACTTGATCGGCGGCACCGCGGTCGCGCGGTCGGTGGACCAGGTCAGGCCGAAATCCCTCGCAGTCGTCGACTCCGTTTCCCGCAGGGTTTCCGCCAGCCATTCGCGCTGGGCGCCCAGGGGCCAGCGGTTGCCGTAGAGGCGATGGATCTCCTTCAGCTCGGCGCGCGCCGGCAGGCGCCGATGCCCGGCGCCGGCCTTCGCCTGCATGCTGGCGAAGGTCCCCAGCCCCAGCCCATGGCAGTGGATCACGCCGCTGACCGTCAGGTTGTAGCTTTTCATCTGTCCGCCGTGATCGCGCACGGTGATGGTCGTGCTGCCGTTGCCACGCACCGTGACCAGGCCGGAGGCGTCGACCACGGCAATCGCCGGATTGCCCGAGGTGTAGGTATAACCGGGCGTACCGCCGCTGGCCGCACGCCTGGCCGAGGTGGTCGGGCCGAAGGCGGGCAGGACCGTCGGGTGGCTGGGGATCAGGTAGATCCTGCCGCTGAGGGTCAGCGGACGCTGGTCGAACACCAGTTCGGGACGCTCGACGCTCTTCAGGCGCAGCTTGACGGTGGTGGGCGTCGAGGGCTCCGACAGGTTGCCCGCGCGGTCGGTGATCCGGTAGGTCACCGGCCAATCGGCATCGGCGCCCAGGGAGACGAGAAACGCGCGGGGAAACTCGATGACAATGGTCTTGAGTTCCTCGACCCGCGCTCCCGGCCCCTCGATATCACCCCAGAAGGTGGTCACCTGGTCGCCGATGGCGAAACCGTTGTAGCTGGCGATCGTGCCCGGCAGCACATTGCCCAGTTGGCTCAACTGCGCCGGAGTGAGGCCGTCGTTGACCTGGGGTGGAAAGGCCATGGCCGCCAGCGCGGGCAGTCCGGGTTGTTCACGGTCGACCTCGATCAGCGACGGGAACGAATCGGTCCAGGTCTGGCTGACGGTGCTGTACGCCCGGTACCTGAGTTCATGGGTGCCATGGGTGAGCGCCGCAACGGGAATGTCCAGCCTCAGGGTGTCGCCGGGATTGTCGCCGGGGGCAATGAACATCGGGCTGCCGAGCAGTTCCGTGCCCCACAGCAGCTGATAGGTCTCATCCGTGGCGGGGTTCGCCCAGACCGGGAAGGTCACCGGCACCGGGCTGTCGAGCGCGCTGGTCGGCAACAGGCCCTGGCCGTCGTCCAGGGCCGCCTCGACCCTGGGGCGTTCCAGCTCCCGGGCATCGGCGGGCAAGCCGCGGGCTTTGCGGCAATCAGCGATCAACGAAGGGCCGATACCCAGGCCGGAAACGGAATAGACCAATGCCGGCAGGCCGATACTGAGCGAAACATGCGGCTCTTCGGGTTCAAGGCCGGGTTTGCTCATGTTCAGCACCGCGTAGGCATAAGGCGTCTGCAGCAGGTCCTTTGAGGTCGATGACCAGGTGAGCGGCTTGTCGGCGGACTGCAAGGGCCAGTGCCTGCCGTATAGCTGGCGTATCGCCTTGAGTTCATCCAGGGTCGGCACCTTCAGTCCCTTTTGCCGGGCCGTCAGCAGGGTCGCGTCGATGCTCGCCACGCCCAGGTTGTAGCACTGGATCACACCGCTCACAGTCACCTCGTAGCTTTGGTGCTGGCCGACCCGGTCCGTGACGCGGATTCGCGTCTTGCCATTGCCGCGCACGGTCACCCGGCCGCTGTGGTCGACGACGGCGATCCGCGGGGCGTCACTGCTGTAGCTATAACCGGGCACGCCGCCGTCGGCCGTGCGCTGGATAGTCGTGCCGGGGCCGAAGTCGGGCAAGACCAGCGGATGGCAGGGAATCAGGTAGATCTTGCCGGGCAGGTTGACGGGGCGGGTGTCGAAGATCAGTTCAGGCACACGTTTCATGGCCCTGACGGTCAGCGACAGCCTGGGGAAAATCAGCGCCGTCGATTCGTCGGCGCTGCCGTCGAAGCTTACCGAGAAGGTAAAGGTCAGGCTGCTCAAGTCCCGCAGCAGGTCGAGATGGCGACGCAGGAGCGGATCGTCGAAGCGGTCCTCGATCGAGGGGATTTCCTGGGCCTCCCAGATCGTGAAGACATAAGGGCTGCCATTGCCCCGGGTTCCTGCGCCGCGCAGCCAGACCCGTTGGCCCAGTTGGATATGCGGCCATTTCCCGACTTCGATATGGCCATCGCCGGCAAAGGTGTTGAGGTCCAGCAGGCGGTTGTCCGGTGCTTCGCGAACGAAGGGCACGGGCAAATGCTCGTGGGCGATGGGCAGTACGTCCAGCGGCAGGATTCGCGAGGGTGCGGGAATGCCCTGGCGGGTGACGCTGTAGCCGACTTCCACGCGTTTGCCGATATTGGCGCTGACGGCCGTGGCAGGGACGGAAAAATCGACGCTGCCGTCGGCGCTCCCGGGCTTGGCGTCGATCACCGGGGTGCCGTTGCCGGGTGTGCCTCGCCAGTAGGCTTGAACGGTATCGCTGCTCAGCATGTTTTTATATCGGACGCGGATCGTCGCCCCGGCGAGCGCCTCGAGGGGGAACAGCACGCTGCCGTGGGCCTCCAGGACCTCGGGAGGCGGAAGATCCAGTGGCCTGGCGCTGACGGGCAGCAGCAACGGCTGCGAAACGATGGGCTCGGGGGCGTCGGTCTTGACTTCATAACGGACCACCACGGAGCCGCCGGCCAGGACGCTGACCTTGTCGTCCGGGATCGTGAAGTCGATGTCCTGGTCGCTCGCGATGACGGGCAGGGTCTGTTCATGGCGGACTTCCAGGCCGGCGGCGGTGGTGCCGATCCAGATCAGGCTCACGGTCTGGCCCACCGCGATAAATGAGTAGGCCTCCACCCGGGCAATCACCCCGGTGGCCGTCGGGTCGAGCACGTTGCCGTTGGCTTCGGCCACGGGCACCCGTGGCGGCTTGAGGACCAGGGCCTGGCCGAGGATTTTCAGCGAGCGGCTCTTGGAGCGGCGCGAGGGTTGCTCGGGCGCCTCGACATAGTAGTAGAACCGCGCCTGTCCCTGGATGATCAGGAGGAACTGCTCGTTCGGCACCTCGAAGGACACGAACGTATCGCTGTCATGCCCGGGCAGGGTAGCGCTGAACGTCGGCAGCGGCGCGCCCTGGGCGGTTTCCCTTTCGACCAGCAGGCGCAAGGTCTGGGCACTGCTCATCCCTTCGTAGCGCAGGATCAGGGTCTGCACAGCGGCGCCGCCGAGTTCGTCCAGGTTCAGTTGCATGCCCTGGGCACGGGGCACCACCGGGGCGGGCAGGGACGGATCGCCGATGCCGACCTCCACCAGCGTCGGGCGTGACCATCTCGACCAGTTGTTGACCTCGTCGCGAATCTCGTAACGGACGATGATCGAGTCGGCGTTGCCGGCCTCGCGGATGATCGCCGGATCAATCGGGATCACCACCTCCTCGCTCGGGCCCGTGAGGGCCGGATGCTCGACGAAGCGACCGTGCCAGGACACCTTGATCCGGTCACCGGCGGCCATGTTGGCGTAACGCTTGACGACCACGCTGACACCCTCCGGATCCTCGATCACCCCCGGTGGAAGTACCACGGGCAGTTCGAGCTTGTCGTTCTCGTCGGGTGTGCCGGAATGGATGTCAGGTGCGCCGGGAACCTCCAGTTTGACCCGGATGCTGGCCTCGGCCGTTTCGGGCGTGCCGCCGGGGAAGGGGGTGAGGACGTAGCGCACCGTCACCTCTCCGGACATGATCCAGCGGGTCGCGACTGGCAGGGTCAGATGGCTGGCGCCGGGTTCGCTGCCCTGGGTATGACTGGCGACGGGGTCGGGATGGGTGCCCCAATACAGGTCGAGGCGGTCCCTGGGTTTCAGATCCAGGAGGGCGATCACCACGGGCAGCGGGCGTTGCGGGTCGATCACATCGGTGGCGCCCACGCCGCCGATATTGAAGCTGTTGATCAGCGGCGGCAGCAGGTCCCGGCTGGCGCGCGGCTGTCGATTGGCGACGGCCCACATCGGTGTCCAGGTGGGGGCGATCAGGCCCGGTTTTGGCCAGAGCGTACTGGCCTCCAGCACGCTCAGCTTGCCGGCACTGGCGACAGCGCTGATCAACCGGGCATGGGGGAGGGTAATGCTGTTGCGGCCGCCGCCGACTGGTTCGACCGGCGTGCACAAGTCCCGTTGTGCGCGGGAGTCCCTGGGCTCGTACTTGAGCAGGGCACCTTCCTGGCTGGAGTAGTAGATGCCGTTGAGGAAGAGGTTGTCCGCCAGCAGGGTCTGGGTGACGAAGCAGATATCCTCGACGCAAAAGAAGTCGAAACAGGGCGTGCCGTCGGTCTCGTAGCGGGCGGGATCGAGGGGTTTGGCGTAGTGGATACTGTCGAGCGGGGTTTTTCCCAGGGTCAACGCCAGGCGCTGTTTCTCCAGCGCCGGTGTTTTCAGGTCGGCCAGGGTGCGGGTGACCTTGATTGCCTGGCCATCGACAAAAGGCTCGAGGGTGACATAGCCGTCGGGGGCGGACGTGCGGTAGATCGCGTCCACCAGCAGCGCACCTCGACCCTGGCCGATCTTGCCATGGGTATAGCGCGCGGCATCGTCGGCGTGAGCGAACAGCGGGCCGAGGGCATAGGGTTCGGTTGCGCCTGACGCATCGTCGGACGGGTCCCAGGTGGCGCTGACCGGGCCGGTCTGGCGCCACAGCGTACCGGGCCGCAAGACACTCAATTTGCCGCTCGCGGCCACGCGCCGGACATAGTCGCGACCGGACAGCGCGCCGTTCTCCAACTGGCCCTGGGTATCGATACCGTCGTTGTGAAAGAGACTGCCCCGCAGCACTTCGTCGGCATCGGGCACCAACGGCACCTGGTAGCTGAACAAGGCCCCGTCGGCGCTCGCCAGATACAGCTGGGTGGTGCTCTGGTGGCCTGGCACGATCGCCGTTTCGCGAGCGGTCTTGATGGCGTGGGCGAAATCGCGCGCCGCAATGAAATGCTGGTAGACCCTGTCGCTGGGCGGCGCCTCCCGCCGGGGCTCCGACACATAGAGGCCATCGAGGCGATAACCGGGGATAAGGCTGAGAACGGCGATCTCCGGCGGGAGTATGAGCGTGCGATCGAAGTCGCCGCTGGTGTCGAGGGCGGGGACGGTGGAGACGTATTCCTTATCGGTTTTCTTGAAAATAAAGCCGAAGCTGCGCCGGGTTCGCGGGTTGGTTTGCGCGAGCGCATGGCGTACAGCATCCGCGGCGCTCATGAACACCGGGCTGAACGCGGGGGGATACGTGGCAATCGGTGCCTGGTCCGTCTCGACGCGCACCCCGGCGGCGCTGTCACGAATCGACAGCACTTTCCCGAGGCTTGCCCAGATATCGCGACCACGGACCAGCACCCGCAGCTCGGCGGCGTTGACCAGGTCACGGACGAACGTCAGTACGGCGCCCTTGTCGGCGTCCAGGCCGCTCTTGAAGCGCCGTTCCGTGGGGTTGTCCATCAGGTTCAGCGGATCTGTCGCTGAGGGCGACAGCGCCTTGAACAGCTCGATTTCGTTCGGTGAATGCCGGCTGGTGTAGCGGATCAACGAGCCGTCCTGGCCGGAGAAATAGCGCAATGGAATCGCGCGATCCTTGATGGCCCGATAGATATCCCAGGTCGGAAACAGGTTCAGGTACAACTGGGCTTCCGTCGTTGGCAGTTGGAAATCCAGGCTGCCCAGACGCGAGCTGTAGGTCCCGACAATCGTATGATCTTCCAGGGGAAAACCATTCCGGTGGGGGAATACCAGGGTGTGGTCGAAGATCTCGGTGGCTGACACCAGCGGCGCGCTGGCGACAAACAGGCCGTCCGCGCGTTTCAGGATCACCCCGCCATGGACCTTGTCGTAGCGGCGGGGGATCTGCCCGTGGGCGTGGCGTGCCGCGTCGTCGGCACTGGCGAAGAGCGGGCCGAGGACGCGTCGCGGTAGCTGATCATAGGCGTGCCATTCGCTGCTGACCCGACCGGCCGGGCCCCACAGTTCACTGGACTGAAGCACGCTCAGTTCACCGCTGTCGGCCAGCGCGTGGATGAAGTTCAGCGGGTCGAGGATGCCCTTGACCAGGCGTTCGCCGTAGCTCGGAAGGTTTTCGCTGGCGGCGAGCAGCGATTGGTCGAAGGGGATATCCCGCGACCGGTATTTCAGCTGCGCGCCGTCGAGGGTGCTCAGGTACAAGGGCAGGGCGGGCGAGCTCGGGTCCGGACGATAGGCTTCGATCTGTTTGAGCGCCGCCAGCAGCTCATCGGGCAGAAAGAAGTTGCGGTATATCCAGACGTCCTTGCACGGCAAGCGTTGCGGATACAACTCGGCGCTGTAGTAGAGGCCGGCCAGGCGATAGCCAGGTGGTAACGCCGGTGAACCCTCGACGCCTGTGGGCAACCGTGGGTCGGCGGCAAACAGCGCTTCCCTGGCGGTCAGCGGTTCGCTGGCGGCGTAGCGCTGGTGGCTGTCGCTGATAATCACGCCGATCCGCCGGTCGCGGTAATGACCATTGATGCGTTCGTTGGCGTACAGGGCCGCGGCATCCGCGCTTTCGAACAGTGGCCCGAAGGCCGGCAAGGCCGGAGTCGAGGCTTTTTCCGGTGGATAGGGTGCCCAATCGCCGGGCACCTGGCCGGGCGGGCCCCAGTAGGTATCGCCGCGGACCACATAGAGTGAGCCGGTTTTGGCCAGGGCCTTGATGAACTCGCTGGGCAGCAATTGATCGAGGTCGCTGAGGTCGTTGCCTGGCAGCAGGCGCGGGACCAGCGCGTCCTCCTCGTCGGAGCCGCTGGGGATGTATTTGATGATGTTGGAGTCGGTCATCAGCGCATAAAACGCCCTGATCCCCTGTGGCCGGGCGAGGAGGGTGGTGAGGACCTCGTCCGGGGTGATGCTTTTCAGGCGCAGGCGCTTCTCCTGTTCGGAGAGTGTCGAGGTCCTGTCGAGCGGTCCGCCATTTTGCTCCCTGAGGGCTGACAGGCTTATGTTGGAACGGTAGACGGCATGGAGCCGGTGTCCGGGGGGGAAGCTGGCGATACCGGTTTCGGTGATCGGATACAGGGCATCGCGGTTGAAGCGGCTGTCGTTGCCGGTGGTCGGCAGCGTGGCGACAAAGGTCCCGTCCTGGCGCTGGAAGATCAGCCCGCCGAACTCCTTGTCGGTGCCGCCCTGGATCAGTTGCTGGGCATGGCGGGCGGCGTCGTCCGCCGACAGGAAGGCCGGGCCCAGCCCAGGCAGTACGGCGTCGGCGAAGGGGGCCCAATGGATCGGATCGACCCCTCCCGGGCGGTTCCACAGGTGGCTGCCGTGCAACACCCGCAACGAGCCGGCGGCAGCGATGGTGCGGACGAATTGGTGGGGCGGCAGAGCGCCGCTCAACAGTTGCTCGCGAGCGTGCCGTGCCCGTGCCTGCCAGTCCGCGCCTTCGGGCAGCAGCGCCTGCTCCAGTTCGCTGTCCCCGGAGCGGTAGGCCAGCAGCGCCCCGTCGGGGGTACCGAAAAACAACGGCGGCGGGTGCGCGCCCGGCATCGAGGGACGCGAACGGCGTGCGTGATGGAGCCCCGCGAACAGGTCGTAGGGGCTGAAAAAGTTTTCGTACAGCCCGCTTTCCCGGGGCGGCAGTTGTTCGTGGGCGGTCTCGGCCTGGCAATAGAGGCCGGCGAGGATAAAGCCTTCGGGCAACTGCAGCCGGCCCTGGGCGTCCCGACCGAAGACCGCGTCCGGGTCGAAGGGCAGCGGTGCGCTGTCCAGCGCTTGTGTCGTGGTGAACTCCGCCTTTTGTGCATGCTTGAGGATAAACGACGAGGGTCGCTTCAAACCTTTGAAAGCGGCCTGGCCGTGGGCATACTTGAGAGCTTCTTCGAGGCTGGCGAAGGTGCGGCTGAGCAGCGGCATCGCCGTCTTCTGACGCATCGGCGCGACCGCAAGGTCCGTTGGAGGGCGACTGGCGCCGGGTTGTTCGGCGTGGGTGAGGGCGTCTTGATGCATGGCAATACTCGTCTGGAAATGGACCGGGGAGTGTCCCGTGTCGGCGCCGCCGGCCTTGCAGTGTCTGGGCTGGCAGATAAGGTGTTTTCATTTTCAGGAAAAGCGGCGCAGCGATGCGTTACATATCTAGGTTGCCGGCGCGGGCCCATTTGGGGGCCGAGGTCGGTGCGGACAGTGAAATGAGAGGCGACATGGCGACCCTGCAAACACCCCATTCCCAGGCCATCTGGGCCGTGGATTCGGGCTATCTGTACAACGCCGCCGGCGAGGCTGGCCCGCTCGCCACGCTGATCCTCGCCCACGGCGCCGGCGCGCCGATGGACAGTGACTTCATGAACGCCATGGCCGAACGCCTGGCGACGCTGGGCATTGCCGTGCTGCGTTTCGAGTTTCCCTATATGGCGCAACGGCGCCTGGACGGCGGCAAGCGTCCGCCGAACCCGCAGGCGCGCTTGCTGGAGTGCTGGCGCGAGGTGTACGAGAGGGTGAAAGGGCAGGTCCCGGGAGCACTGTTCATTGGCGGCAAGTCCATGGGTGGACGCATGGCCAGCCTGCTCGCCGACGACCTCGGTGCATCAGGTTTGGTGTGCCTGGGCTATCCGTTCTACGCGGCGGGCAAACCGGAGAAACCCCGGGTGGCGCATCTGGCGGATCTCGCCACGCCGACCCTGATCGTGCAGGGCGAACGCGATGCCCTGGGCAATCGGCAAACCGTGTCGGGTTATGAACTGTCGGCTCAAATCGAGCTGGACTGGCTCGCAGCGGCCGACCACGATCTCAAGCCGCTGAAGGCCAGCGGTTTCACCCATGAGCAGCATCTGGACGCGGCGGCGCGGGACATCCACGACTTTATCCAGCGCCAGGTGCCGTAGAGCGCCGGTTGCCTGGCGGGTGGCAACCGGCGCGGGAGGCTCAGCGTGAATCGAGATTGACCACGATCTCGGTGGCGAGTGAGCGTTTCGACCAGTTGCCGACCACATCGTGGATCTCATGGCGCACCGGCAGGTTGCTGGAGTTGCCGACGCTCTCGACGATTTGCGCCGGGATCGGGACGACCACCTCCCGCTCCAGTTCCGCCGCGCCCAAGGCCGGGTGCTGGAGCGTCTGGTCGGCCCAGGTCACGCTGATCCGGTCGCCTTCGCTCATGTACCGATACGGCGCAATGATCACCCTCACGCCTTGCGGATCGACGATCACCGCCGACGGTTGCACCCGGGGTGGACGCAGGGCTTCGTTCTCATGGGGCGTCGCCGGGTCGATATCGATACCGCCGGGTGGCTCCAGTTTTACCCGGATAAAGGTGGTGTCGGATTCTTCCATGCTGCCGCCGGGAAACGGTGTGAAGTGGTAGCGAACCGGCTGCGGATCCTTGGCCGACTCAAGGCTGCGGGTCTCGACGAACAGGGTCACGAAACCATTGTCGGGTGGGGCGTCCAGGGGATGCTCATAGCTGACGGTCGGTTCGGCAACGCTTCCCCAGTACAGGTCGATACGATCCCGAGGCTTGAGGTTCAGCGGCCCGACCAGCACGGCCAGGGGCTTTTCCGGGTTTTCGACATCGACGGCGCCGACCCCGGCGGGGTGTGCGCTGAGGACCTGGGGACGATCCAGGTTTCGTGCGCTGATGGGCTTGGACATGATAAAGGCTCCAGGGGAAAAGGGTGGGCTGGTCATTAGCGAGAGGCCGGCGGACAGACACCGGCCACGCGCATATCGACATAGGCGCTCTGGCGCTTCGAGCGGCCGGTTCCGCTCACGCTGTCGACGCGAAACGTGGCTTCGGCATGGCCATAGCAGGTGGCGTCCAGCACCGCTCGCGGCACCCGCAGGTCGTAGCCGTCGCGGGTTTGTGCCTCGGTCAGGGGATCGGAGGTGTGCGGCCACTGGTTTTTCGGGTTGCCGCCAATCAGTTGATCGAAACCTTCGTAGAGGAAATGGATGACATCGCCGGCCTTGATATTGAGGTAGGGAGCGATATGCACCGGGGCGCCGTCGCGACCGTTGACCGTGTTGACCGCGCCGTTCTCGTTCAGGTTGGTGAACAGCGGGGCATCCGGTCCGGCCGGTCCGCCGGGCAGTTCATCGCGGGAGCGGACGATGATGCTTTGCTCCGGCGATCTTGACGTGTTCGGATTGCCGGCCTGGGTGACGCTGTACTGCACGCGGATATCGCTGCCCGTGCCCAGCGGCTTGAACCGGCTGTTGAGAACCGGCAGATGCAAGTCGCGGGCAGCGGCGACATCGCCCTCGGTGATGCTATAGGGTGGCTCGAACATCGGTTGTCCGGCCCAGAACAGCTGGATGTTTTGCCCTTCGCGCAAACCGGGATTCCAGGCAATGACGGCACTTGCATCCCGCTCGAAATCATTTTCGTCGATCAGGTTATCCACAGCCTCGGGCGAGGCGCCGCGAATGACCGGGCGCCGCAGGTCGCCGGGCACCGGAAGGCTGTTGAGCAACAGCAATACATCAATGGCGGTCGAGTCCTGGGAGCTGTTTCCGGCCCGGTCGGTGACCGTATAGAACACCGGGCCGTTGAAGTCATCCAGGGATTCGAGAAAGGCGCGGGGGTACTCGATGATGACTTTTCGCGGTTCCTCCAGGTCATCTTCCTCGACCTCGCCGCCGGGACCTTCGGTGGCCCCCCAGAAGGTTCGGACCCGGTCGCCGATGGCGAAGCCGTTGTAGCCGTGGACAGTGCCCGGCAGCACATCGCCCAGTTGTGTCAGTTCTTCCGAGGTGAGGCCGTCGCTGACCGCCGGGGGGAAGTCGAGGGGCGCGAGGGTGGTGGGATAGCCGGGGGCGGTGGTGTCGATTTCGCCGGGGGAGGGGAAGGAGTCGGTGAATTCTTCGCTGAACGTATCGGTGACCCGATAGGCCAGTTGATACTTGCCCTCGATCAGCTGATCGAGGGGGATATAAAGTTCCAGGGTATTGCCGGGCTGGTCCTCGGGTTTGATGAACTCACTATTGCCAATAGGCACTTCGTTCCAGAGCAACTGGTAAGTTTCTCTGGTCGAAGGGTTGTCCCAGACTTTGAAGGTGACAAGGACCGGAGCACCAAGCGTACTGAGGGGTAATAGTCCATCCTCGAAGGCAGCGGGAACATCCGGCTTATCAAAGACAGGTGTGCTGGAAGTTGTAAGGGTCATAGGGATTTCCTTGTTTGAATGCGGCCGTCCAGAGAAGGCCGCAGACACACTGAGGCGCTTGATAAGTATTAACTTATAAAGGGCTTGTCGGGTTTTCAGGTGGGTGTAACTTTGCTGCGTTAACTACAACCTACACCGGGCCGGTTCATGCTGACCGGGGCCGAGCCCATCAACGAGTTGGCCGGTTCCTGGTTATGTTCAGGACGCGGTTCGACCCGATAAGTGACTTCTGCATAACCTTTGCAAATGCTGATCAACTTGGCGAGCGGAATCAGAAAGGTCAGGCCCGTGTCGATATTGGTCGGGTTGATGGTGTCGGTCTTTTCATAGAGCGCGTCCGGGATAGGCGTTCCGTCCAGTTCAAACCCTTTGAACGTCAGGGCAATGTCGTGGTAGAGCCGGATATTCTCATAAGGCCTGACCAATACCGGCGTGCCGTCCGGACTCAGGCTCGGAATGACATGACCGGCGTCGGACAGTCGGGTGAACACCGGTTCCAGAAGGCCGATATCGCCACCGGGTTGTTCCATTTTCGAGCGCACCACCACCGGTTGGGTCGGTGCCAGCGCCGGGTTGGGGTTGGTGTCGCGGGTGATGGTGTAGGTCACTGGAATGGCGGCACCGGTACCCTCCAGCTTGATCACCGTATTGGCTACCTCGATATCGAAGTCGACACCGGCGTTGAAGTCCTCCTGGGTGATCTGATGCCACTGCGGCACCACCTGCTGGCCCCAGTGCAGATTGATGTAGTCGTCGACCCGCAGGCCGTTGACCCAACGGAAGATCGCCCGCCCATCCAGCTCGTAGTCGTCCGGGTCGATGAAGTTGTCGTCGCGGTTGGGGTTGTCGCTGGTGCCCTGGATCGTCAAGGGCTGCAGGCGTTCCTCCGGGACGGGCAGGGTCAGGTAGACATCCACCGGCAGCACCAGCGAGGTACCCACCAGTTGGCCGTTGCGGCGCACTTCATAGTGGACATTGACCGTGGCCTCGGGGAAACGATTGATGATGTCGAATTGCAGGACTGGCGAAAGAATCGGATCGTTGTCTTCCTCGCCGTCCTGGACCGGAATGGCCGGCAACGGGTTGCTGTCGCCCCAATACAGCGTGACCAGGTCCTCGGGCAGGGCACCCAGGTAATGGGGGATCTCGACGGTGACGCCGGTGATCGCATCGTTGTAGTCGATCAGGCCACCTTGTGCGGGGCTGGCCTGTTCGACGATCGGCCGCGGCAGATCGTCCGGGATCTCGGCCAGCAGCAAGCGGATCTGCCGCGCCATGGAGCGTGGCGAGACGTTGCCGGCACGGTCGGTGATGATATAGGTCACATCCGAGAGGATGTTGCCGACCTGGGACTCGACGCTTTCAAGAAAGGTGCGAGTGAAGGACAGGGGGACTTCCTCCAACTCGATATCGTTCATCTGCACCGTGGCTGTGGGGCCCGGAATAGTGCCCCAGAACGTCTCGATGAAATCACCTTCAGCCATGGTGCTGTAACTGGTCACCATGACATCGAGACTATTGCCCAGTGCGGTCAACTCCGCCGAGGTCAGGCCATCATCGACCTCCCGGGGGAAGGCCATCGGGCCATGGCTGGGCAGGCCGGGGCGGGTGGTGTCGATCTCGATCAGACGGGTGAGCGACTCGGTATTCTCCTGACTGGCTTTGTCGTAGATTTGATAGCTGAGCTTGTATTTTTTATCGCTGGGGTTCGCCGGGTCATTTTTTTCAACCAAAAGATCCATGGGAATATCCAGACTCAGATAGCGCTCCGGGTTATCCAGATCGTCCTGTTCAATATCAGTGGGGGTGCCAACTTCATCGCCATCCCAGAGCAATTGATAGGTTTGTTCGGTACTGGCGTCATCCCATAAAGGGAATGTCACCGGAAGTGGCGCTTCGAGTGCAGTCAGTGGCAGTAAACCATCTGGAAAGGCGAGCTCTACATCGGGTGCCGGTGGATTCTGGTGGAGAACTCGAGTGTAGTTTTTCTGCGTGAGAATAAGGCTATTTTTGCTCTTGCACATGGTTTTATTCCTGGTTGAATAAGAATGGATACAGGGGGCTGACAGTGTCGGATATTGATAAGTCAGTGCCGCGATATGTCAGGTTTTTTTCGATAGGTGTTTTCCTATCTGGGGCTCACGTAATAGAAGTGCTTTAAGTGTGTCAAGCGCTGCTCCTGATCTTTTTCTTGGAAGTTGGACTGTGCGAAATCACGAAATTTCTGTGGGTAAATGCTTTGTGTCGTTTAGGAAATTTCCGACTTTTTTAGCGGCCTTTTTTAATATTAAATCGGGGGCGCCGCTCATCAAACTATGACTTCTTGTTGTTTGGTGGAGAGGAAGTAGTAATGTCGCGCACGACTTATCGAATGACCCCGTTCTGTTATCGATATAAGGGGCTTGGAAAAATCGCTTGTCTGATGGGGGCTGTGTTGGGGGCCGAGGCAAGTCTGGCGCAAGATCGGGAGCAGGTTGTCCTGGACAATGAAACCCAGGAGACGGTGAGCAACCGCTGGGAAACGGTCACGGCCGAGAGTGCGGTCGCTTCATGGCAGGTGCTCGATAAGGGCGTATTGGAAATTGTCGAGGGTGGCGCCGCCACCCGTGTCCGGGCTGACGGAGTCGGCTCCTGGGTGATAGTCAACGGTGGCCGGGTCACTGAAGGGATCTCCCTGGCGGGCGCCAGGGCTGCCCTCGACAATGCGGATATCCGCAACGATACCGGGATGGCGTTACTACTCAGTACCCTGTCTTCGGGGGGATCGAGAGACCCCTCCCGGGCGGATATCCAGGGCAGCACGCTTTCCGGGGCTGGAATAGGGATTGGGGTGGCGGCGTTGGGGCGACTCAGCCTCGACAATACCCGGGTGTTCGGCAGCGACTATGAGGGTGTGGGCGGTGTGGGGATCCGCTTGCTCGGGGCAACGCTGAGCATGACCAACAACAGCTATGTGCGGGGTGATTCAATCGGCTTGCAACTCGATGGCCGGACGGCGGCGCCGGGCGGGCCGATCATTCCCCAGGAAGCCGACATTGTGGTCGACAACTCGACGATAGAAGGCCTGGCCGGCCCGGCCATTTCGGCGGATGAAGCCACGATTGCGAAAATCACCGTGCAAAACGGTGCGAACCTGCTGTCCGGCAATGGCATCTTGCTGGACGTCGCGGGCGCTAGTAACGTCGGTTTCACCGCCGACAACAGCCTGCTGCGCGGCGACCTGGTGGCCGACGACAGCAGCACCCTGGATGTCACCCTGCAAAACGGCGCGCGACTGTTCGGCAACCTGATCAACACCAACAGCGTGGCGATCAACAGTCGGGCGAACTGGACGCTGACCGGCGATGCCGAGGTCAAGTCGCTGTCCATGGACGGCGGCAGCGTGACCCTGGGCTCGGCCGAGCAGTTCTACACCCTGTCGCTGGGCGAGTTGTCCGGGACCGGGATGTTCAATATGCACGTCAACCTGATGGACAACACGGGCGACAAGCTGGACATCAACGGCGAGGCCCACGGCAACTTCCTGCTGAATGTCCAGAACACCGGGCTGGAGCCCAACTCCCCGGAGATCACGCCCTTGCACGTGGTGCATACCGAAGGCGGCGATGCGCTGTTCGAAGTGGTCGGCGGCAGCATTGACCTGGGGGTCTATTCCTATCAGTTGGAGAAGCAGGGCGATGACTGGTTTATCGTCGGCTCCGGCAAGACCATCAGTCCCTCGACCGAGGCTTCGCTGGCGCTGTTCAACGTCGGGCCGACCATCTGGTATGGCGAGTTGGCGACCTTGCGCAGCCGCATGGGGGAAATCCGCACCAGTGGCGAGGGTGGCGGCTGGGTCCGCAGCTACGGCAACCAGTACAACGTCACCGCCGAAGCGGGATTCGGCTACAAGCAGCGTCAGAAAGGCTTGTCTTTCGGGGCCGATCTGCCCGTGCCGGTCAGCGACGGGCAGTTGCTGGTCGGGGTCATGGCCGGTCACAGCCGTTCCGACCTGAGCCTCAATCGCGGCACCTCCGCCACGGTCGACAGCTACTCCCTCGGCGCCTACGGCACCTGGCTGCGGGACGACGGTTATTACCTCGACGGCGTGCTCAAGTTGAACCGTTTCGATAACCAGGCCGATGTCAGGATGACCAACGGCACCAAGGCCAAGGGTGACTACGACAACTTCGCCTATGGTGCTTCGCTGGAGTTCGGCAAACACATCAAGCTGCGTGACGACGTCTTTGTCGAGCCTTACGCCCAGTTGTCCTCGGTCCTGGTCAAGGGCGGCAGCTACCAGTTGGACAACGGCCTGCGAGCGGATAACGACCGCACCGTCTCCGTGCTCGGCAAGGCCGGCGCGACCCTGGGGCGAAACCTTGAACTGCGCGACGGCGGTCTGTTGCAGCCGTATCTGCGGGTGGCCATGGCCCATGAGTTTTCCCGCAACGACAATACGGTGAAGGTCAATGACACGGCCTTCGATAACAGCCTGTTCGGCACCCGTGGCGAATTGGGCGTGGGGGTCTCCGCCGCGCTGTCGACGGACCTGCAACTGCACGCCGATTTCGATTACATGAAGGGCGAGCACATCGAGCAGCCCTGGGGTGTCAATCTCGGCCTGCGCTACGCGTTCTGATCCGCGCGGTCATAGACGACCGCTTTGATCCGAAGCCCTCGACGAAGGATCGCCGAGGGCTTTTTTCATGGCTGGCGCTCAGCGCGCCATCACGGTCGCGCGTGACGAGATATAGACATCGGCGGGCAATGAGGTGACCCGTCCCAGTTCGCTGATCACCTCATAACGCGCCCGGCCACGGCCATGCTCGATGGCCATCAGGCGTGCCAGGGGGATCCGCAGCCGGCAGCCGTGGCGCAGCTCGTGCTCGCTGACCAGGCGTTCGGTGCTGAAGGTCGCGGCCTCGATCTCGTTGCCCCCGGTGAGGGCGTCGAAGCCGCAAAAGCGCAGGACGATGCGGTCACCGACTTTCATGTTGCGGTAGGGGCTGATCAGCACCACCGTGCCCTCCGGGTCACGGCGCGGGTCTACTACATTCAGCACGTTGGCCGCGCTGAAGACCGGCTCCATCAGGCCCGTCGAGCCGCCCGGCAATTGCATCTGGAAGATCACCGCGACCGATTGCTTGGGCGAGTAGGAGGTGTTCGGATTGCCTGCCCGGGTCACGGTGTACTGCACGCTGATATCGACGCCACAGCCTTGTTCGGCAATCAGGCTGTTCGGTACGTTGATCACCAGATAGCAGGCGGCCTCGACATCACGAGGGGTAATCGGGTGTACCAGCGGTTGGCTGGACTGGCCCCAGAACAGGTTGATCCGGTCGCCGGCCTGGAACGCCTTGCGCCAGGCGATGACCGCGTCGGCCGAAAGTTGGGCGTTGTCTTCATCCAGGTAATTGTCCAGTCGCCGGCCATGGGGATTCTTGCCCTTGATCACCGGCGCGGCGAGGGCCTCGTTGACCAGTGTCTGCGGGGTCGGGTCCTGCGGGCCGGGCAACTGCAAAAAAACCTCGAGTTCCAGCTCCGGCGAGGTGAACACCTCGCCATTGCGGCGTACCTGGTAGGTCAGCCGGGCCGGGCCGTCGCCGTGGCGGGAAATCACCAGGTAACGCGCCATGACGTTCAGCAGCAAAGGCTTGTCCAGCTCGTGGGCGCTGATGATCCGCCTGGCGGCGGCGCGTTCGCCGTTCCACAGCACGCAGATTTCGTCGCCGATGGCGACATGCTGATAGGTGGGCACCGCGATCTTCACGCCGATGCGGGCCTGTGCATCATGGACCTGGCCGTTTTCGAGTTGCAGGGCCACGGGCGCTTGCAGGTTGGCCGGTGCCTGCTGCAACTGCAACTTGAGCATGACCGCTTGCGAGCGCACGGAGGTATTGCCGGCACGATCGCGGACGCTGTAACCGAGGGCGAACTCGCCGTTGCCCAGGCGCTCGAGGAAACGCCGGTCGACACTGAGCCGGACTTTGTCGCTGCCGAGTTGATCGGCTTGTACGGTATGGCTGGGACCGACCTGTTCGCCCCAGTAACTTTGAATGACATCGCCCCACTGCATGTCGAAATAACCGGGGACCGTGACGCTGAGTTGGTTGCCCAGGGCGACCAGTTCAGGGTTGCCCAGGCCGTCGAGGGCGACTGGCGGAAGGATAGGGGCGGCGAGAAGAGTGCCACCGGGTGGGCTGCGATCAATGATCAGGGTCGTGGTTGGCGACAGATAGGTGATGGCGTCCGGACCTGTAGTGATTCGATAACCGAGTTGATAGGTTCCTTCGACGATGAGTGCGCTGACCGGGATGTGCGCATACAGGATATCGCCAGGTTGCAGAGGGGGAAGCAGTTGAATGGGGTCGCCAATCAATGCGTTGTTCCAGGTGAGTTGATAGAGGTCATCGGGTCGTGCATTCGGCCACAGTGGCAGGGAAACCGAGAGAGGGCGGTCAAGCTCGCCGACTGGCAGCAGCCCATCCTCCGGGGCGGCTTGCTCGACACGGGGGGCGATAAGGTCCTCTTTCATGAAGCGAGACTGTAGGGTGTTTACTTGATCCATCATAAGGATAGTCCTGCTATCTAATTGAGTGTTGTCAGGTCGTTTCACGGTCAGACGCGTTACCGATTATTGTGAGTGTTTTGTGTCGACGCGTGCTGATCTGGCAAATAAGGCATGAACGTCTCAAGTGGGTAGTAACTATCTATGGGATGTCATGCCTGGGCTTTAACGAATAGTAACGGTTTGAAGTTGTCAAGGGTTTTGCAGGGGCGGTTTTGATGGAGTCAGGTTATGTCAGTTAAAGGCTTTTATATTTTAGGAAGTTTCTTACTTTAAAAATGGAGTCGATTGACTTTCTTCAGGCAATAAAAAACCCGATGACTATTAATCATCGGGTTTTTCAGGCTGCGTTAACGATTACCGGTTAAAACGCTCCACCAACGAATACTGCGTATTGGCGGTGCGGGTCAACTCCTCGCTCAAGTGCGCCGAGTCGTGGGCCTGTTCCGAGGTCTGGTCGGCCAGTTGCGCAATGGTGCTGATATTGCGGCTGATCTCTTCGGCTACCGAGCTTTGTTCTTCGGTGGCCGCGGCGATCTGGGTGGTCATGTCGGTGATATTGGCTACTGCTTCGCTGATCCCCACCAGCGCCGCATCGGCCTCCATGACCCGGGCCACGCCTTCCTGGGCCTGGCGGTGGCCGGCGTCCATGGTTTGCACGGCGTTGCTGGCGGTCTGCTGCAGCTTGGCGATCAGGGCGTGGATCTGCCCGGTGGATTCGCTGGTGCGTTGCGCCAGTTGACGCACTTCATCGGCAACCACCGCAAAACCACGACCCATTTCCCCGGCACGAGCCGCTTCAATCGCCGCGTTCAAGGCCAGCAGGTTGGTCTGGTCGGCAATGCCCTTGATCACATCGACCACGCCGCCGATCTCGTCACTGTCCTTGGCCAACTGCGTGACCGTGCTGCCGGTCTCGCCGACCACCACCGACAGGCGCTCGATGGCCTCGCGGGTTTCGCCGGCGATCGAGCGACCGCGACTGGTCAGGCGATTGGCTTCCTGGGTCGCATCGGCGGTGCGCTGGACGTGGCTGGCGACTTCCTGGGTAGTCGCGGCCATCTCATTGACAGCAGTGGCCACCTGCTCGGTCTCCTGGCGTTGGCGATCCAGGCCGGTGGAGCTTTTCTGCGCCAGTTCGTCGGACTTCTTCGCCTGGCTGGTCAGGTGCTCGGCGGTGTCCTGCAAACGGGTCAGGCAGGTTTTCAGACGGGCTTCCTGGCTGAGGATGGACATTTCCAGACGGGCCTGGGCACCACGGCTGTCGGTGTACATCTGCGCGATCAGCGGGTCGGAGGTGGTCTGTTCGGCCAGCTGCAACAGGCGCTTGAGGCCGCGCTGCTGCCAGCTCAGGCCCATCAGCCCGAGCGGTACCGAGATCGCCGCGGCGAGGGCGAAGCCCCAGTAGGAAGTGAGCCAGATGCCGATCAGGAAGCTGACCTGGCTGACCAGGATGAACGGCAGCCAGTCCTGCAGCACCGGCAGCCACTTGTCGCGCTGCGGCACGGCCGACTTGCCCTGGTTGATGCGCTGGTACAGCGCCTCGGCACGGCGGATCTGCTCGGCGGTGGGTTTGATCCGCACCGACTCGTAGCCGATCACCTGGTTGCCTTCGAAAACGGGTGTCACATAGGCGTTGACCCAGTAATGGTCACCACTCTTGCAGCGGTTCTTGACAATGCCCATCCATGGCAGGCCTTGTTTCAGAGTGTTCCACATATGCGCAAACACCGCCGCCGGAACGTCCGGGTGCCGCACCAGGTTGTGGGGCGCGCGGATCAGTTCTTCGCGGGAAAATCCACTGATCTCGACAAAAGCGTCGTTGCAGTAGGTGATCACGCCTTTGGCGTCGGTAGTGGAAATCAACCGTTGCTGAGCGGGGAAGGTGCGTTCACGTTGGGTAATGGGTTGGTTATTACGCATGGTTTCTCTATCCGCAAGGCTTTGACAGGTTGTCGGCAAGGTAGGGGAAATATTGAATATATTTTTCAACTTTCAACGCCGGTTCACATTCTGGCCCTTGCGCACTCGTACTCGTCCTTGAATACGAGTCGAACACGCGTGAAGTTAACGCGTTCAGTTTCCCGTGTGGGGGTTTAACCGGACGAAAGTACCCAACAGGTACTTCCGTTCCATTTATCACGGTTGCAACATCGGATAAGTAAAGAATACGAAGTGCAGTGTATTAAGCGCGACATGGGTAGCGATGGCCGCAGCCAAGCCGCCAAAACGGTAGGCCAGACCATAGCCGACACCGGCCAGTGTCGCCAGTAACGCCCATTGCCAGCCTGCCCCCAGGTGCGTCAGCCCGAAGATCAGCGCGGCACTGAGCAGCGCCAGGCTCTCGCCCCGTGGCAGGGATCTGAAGCAGCGACTCAGGCCGCCCTGGATATAGCCGCGAAACAGCACTTCCTCGACCAGGCTCACCAGCAGCAGGTTGTTCAGCAGCCAGAGCCCACCCTGTTCCGGCCATTTCGGCGCCCAGTCGACAATGCCCAGGCTGATGGCGCCGCCCAGGGCCAGCAGCGATGTCACGGCCCCGGCAAGCGCCGTGCTGCCCAGCACCCGTCGCGCGGAGCGGCGATTGACCACCCACGGGCAGACCAGCAGCAGCCAGAAGCCGATCAGCGGTTTATCGAGGTTGAGGTACATCGTGAAAGGCACGGCGTCCGGGGTGAAACGCACCGCGCTGATCATCCGGCCATTCTGGAAGCCCGGCAGCCAGTGCAGGGCCAGGCCGATGGCGACCAGCAGGAACAGGCCGTGGCCGAGGTAGCGAACCGGGCGATTGCGCTGCTGGAATGCCGCGGCACCGGCGGCCAGCAGCAGGGCGAAGGCGATCAGGCTGGGCAGCCCCAGATGGCCCACGCTCAAGGCCAGGGCATAACCAAGGGAAAGCAGGGCCAGATAGGCCCAGGGCAAAACGGACATGCAGGGTCCTCGATTCGTTGAACAAGAAAAGCCCGGCGTTGCGGGCCAAATATCATAACGTACGGGCCAGAGCCGCTGGCCAATGAAAAACGGCGGTCGGCCCGGTGTTTTTTCAACGCCGGGCTTCTCAAGCCCGGGCGGTGAAGAACACTATCGATGAGGGGGGGTTATGGCCGGCGATGGAGTGCTTTCGGGCGCGGAGCGTTTGTGTCGTGAAATAGAAAGCGTCCGTGCCTCATCCAAGGTGGTCTCATGAAGTTTTTTCCAGGCCTGTGATTGAAGCGCATCACCTTGCATTTGCACATAGAACTGACTTCGCCGAGCGGGGCTTGGGAGCATGTTTTCTATTTGCTCATGGTAGATAAAGAGCTGTTTGGGAGTGAACGTCGCCCAGGTGTTATTCCTGTCGCGGACCGCAATATTCCAGCTCTCGTCCGGGTTTTTCACCAGGAATTTATGGGTAAACACCACGTCCGAGCGATTATTGGCCGTCTTTTTATAAACGGCATGGACTTCGGCCGAGTTCGCTTCCGGTATCCGTTTCACCAGGAACTGCCGGGTATCCGGATCGAGGAAAAAGTCGAGCCTGGGGGAGTGCCTGACAGGCAGCGTCTCCTCAAGAGAAACGCTGCCCAGTGCTTGAGTGGAAAACATTCTGGTGAGGTAGCTGACGGCCCAGTAAAGTTGCCGTCTGAACAATTGCCTGGCGTAGTTCAGCACTTCCACAGCCTGGTCTTTGGCCTTGTGTAGATGTTGCCAGAGCTTATTGGTCGCCCGTACGAATAGCCGTGGGCTGTCTACCCAGGGGAGCGCAACGTAAAGGCTCTCGCCAGCGGCATAAGTCAGTTGCAGGCCACTTTTGCGCAGGCCTTTGCGCAATGCCTGATTGGCAAGGCTTGCGCTGGCCCCACTGCCGACATGATTCAGGGTCTGCCATAAACCCCCGATCGCGGTTCTGCGGACAGTCTCCCCCGCCGAGGTGGTGAGTCCGTGCTGCCCAATGGAAAAGACCTGGCTTTTCAGCCCTTGGCCCAGGGACGTCTGCAGGCCCGCTCGAGTGGCCTTGCCCAATGTCTTGAACGCGGAACCCACGCCTTTGGCCGCCGGCAGCGCCGTGAGCAAGACCTCCAGCGCGAGGGTGAGATGTTCTTCGTTGTTTCGTTCGGCGGCGGGTTTTGAAAAATAGTCGTAAAACGGGATGAGGGACAGGAGGTTGAAGCGTTCTCCTCGCTGTGCGGGCAGGAGAGTCTCTTGCTCCATGGAATAGTTGAGTTCCCATGTCATGGGCGTATCCCAGACTGACATGACCAGGTCATTGATGATCTGGTGGGCCGTGCTGTCGGGGTCGCTTGGGTAGAGCTTGCCTGCATTCAGCCCGGCGTGCCATTCACCGGCTTCCAATCCGACACCGGCAGGGATACCGGATCTTCTCAGCCTGCCGCCGACGGAGGCAGGCTTGGGCAGCAGCATGGCGGAACGGCTCCAGATATCAATCCAGCTGGTTCCCAGTCCATCATCCGACTTCAGAATATTCAGAAATTGGGTTTGATTGCCTTCCACAGGTTCGAGTTCGACGATGGCCAATGTGCCGGACTTGTAGAACAAGGAATGGCGGGACGACGGTGTGAGCAATCGCCAGCGTCCAGTGTTAAGAATCTGAAGCCTTTGCAGTGGAAGGTTTTGAAAGATCAGTTCAAGTTGCGATTTGATAATGGGCTTGTATTTTTCTTTATAGAGAGTCGAATCATCCATGAACTTTTTGAGCAGGGCGGTTCTTTGGGCGATATGAAGATCGCGAGGCGCCATGTTCATGTTGCATAGAAAAGCGTCCAGCATGTTGACGTCTTGATCCCCAAAGGGGGCGTCAGGATCAACACCCAGGGCCCAGAGTTGCACGCTGGCCATGGCGCGCAGATCCGGAGCCCGTTCATGTTCCACCGACAGGAGAAGCGCCTGGTTTCTCTCTTCTACCGCCTTGGTCAGGTTGACCCACTCCATGGCGTCTTCATAGCCCCAGGCCCGCGCGGTGGCTGTGATCTGGTCTCCGAGGATGAGCCCGACCAACTCACTGAACGGATTCTCCGTCGAGCCCGCGGCGGAGGACGCCACCGGGGCATCGTTCATGGGCTGCGAGCCGATATCGATACCGTTCTGTGTGGCCAGGTCCCAGGCCATTGTCACCACGTCGGCTATCGAATGGGCCAACGAGGCGCGGGGCGTGATTTCGTTCAGCAGTCTCGCCGCCCAACGCAGGGTGATGGCCGCGATGTCGCTTTGATAGTTGCGGGTCAGGCTGTCGGTATCGCGGAGGAACAGTTCCGGGCGTGCGCGCTGCAGCAGAAGACCTGCCAGAAACGTGGCGTGCCCAGCCTTGTCGGTCACATTTTCGTCCATGAGGCGCTGATGGACGGCCTGAATCAGCCGCTCCTTGAGTAGGCTCCAGGTCTCATCCGCGGGGCCTGTTATCGTGCCGATAAGATCGGGTTCCAGTTGCCACATGTCTTTGACTGCTGGCCAGGCGATGCTCAGGAGTGTTTCCACGAGCAGGTAGGATTGCTCACCGGGCGTCAACGGCGACGAACTCGCGGGCGTGGGGCTCTGGGTCATTTTCGCGGCCCACTCGCTGAATACTGGCAAGCCTTGAAGCAGTTGGTAATGTTCGAGCGTGGCCCATGTCGGGAGTGCCTGGATGAAGGTGGCACTCAGGCCCATCTTGTCGAGCAGGCGCGAGGCGAGCGCCGGTGTTGGCGCCGTTTCCCCGAGGGTGTTCTGCAGCAGTTGCCGATTGGCCGCGAACGTGGCATCGGGATCTTCCAGAAAGAGCAGCGTCTCCGGGATGGGGATTTCAGCCTGTTTGGGCGGTTCGATCCCGGGTCTCCAGGCACTGGCGGGGATGTATTGGCGTGTCACAAGGGTGCCTCTGAAAATGAGTTCCAGCAACGCCGTATCCGGATTCGCGGACACCAGGGGCGCAATAAAGGCCGGTATCGAGGAAAATCCGTTATCCGTAATACTCCCTGCGGGTGCTACAAGGCTGCGCACCAGTCGACGAAGCACATCCCAGGCCCCTTCACCCGATTGCACAGATACCCCGGTGAAGTCCGACAGACGTCGGTGGAGATCGGGTCTGCGACAGATATAAGAGACCGCCCGTGTGGCGTCATCGATGCTCGATAGAGTTCGCAGCTCCGCCAGCGCTATCTCGGTAATATCATCGCTCATGGTGAAGTAGGGGTAGAACGCGTGCGGGTAGAGTGCCTCGGTAATACTCTTTATCTGTCCCCAACGTTCAGTCGCCTTGGCATGCAGTTGTTCTTCCGTGAGCACGCTGGCACAAGGGTCCTGGGGAAGGATTGAAAAAACCGATTCGCTGTCTGAGTCCGAGAACGCCTTGAGTGTGCGCTCGACTTGTCTCAACCCTCCGCAATAGGCATCCAGGGCGATACGCTGAAGTCCCCGTGCGAAATTAATATCCACCGCTTTCGAGCCTGCCGGGATCGGCAAGGTCATCACCTCTTCCGATTGTTTGTTTTCAGCGTCTTCGCTATTTTCCGGGTCAGCCGACCAGTGGGCGGTCTCGCTATCAAAAGGGGCCAGGGTATCTTCATATGACCATCGAGCCATGGCATAGGCGGTCAATCGCAAATTGGTTCGACTGCCGATGTGCTGCGAATATTCAGGGAGCATTTCCTTGAGAAGCCTGGCAGAGAATATTTGCACATCCGCACGTTCGAGAAAGCTCAGGCAGCGCTGGAGCAGGTCTTTTTCGTCCTTGAAGGCGCTCTTGTCGATACTGCCCAGGTTTTCATTGATCCAATCACTGAACGGTAGATAGGGCTCCCTGTAACCTTCGTGTTCCGTGGCGGCATCGACCGCCTTCTTGAACACCGCCGGCGATGAATGCAAGAGATGGTTGCGTGCCGAGGAATACCAGGGAACCTCGACGTTGTTCGCGGTGTAGAGGCGTCCGTCAGGCAGCGGGCGTGAGCTGTTGTCTGACGCGTCGGCCAACAAGGTACGCACCTGGTTGGCGATATTGATCAGCGGCTGGCTGATATCGGACCAATAACTTTTCGCACCGTCGTAGTGATCATCGGACAGGAAGTTATCGGGCAGATTGTTTTCCGTCTTGAATAAGCCAAAGGAGTAGGTGAGGCCGGCATCGGCCTTGCTGAGCAGGGTCCGAAGCGTGGTCGAGGGGTGGCGATACTCGTCTTTTGCGGTAAGCCAGGGTGAGTTGACGACGTCAATGACCGGCGCGGAAAGACCACCGATGACATCGGTCTGGTCCACGATCGATAGAAAAGAGGTTTCTACAAGGGACAGAGTACTTTCCGATGTATATTCAACGGCCGAGGTCTCGGCTTCGAGTGGTGGGCTTGAAGTTGTTTGTGCTTGATCAGTTTCCGGCAATGCAGGTTCATGTTTCGCCGAAGTCGTATTCATACAAGTTCTCTGATTGTTGTGGTTGTGAGTTGTCGTCTCCATTCTAGGGTGGGCAAAATTTAATGAATAGTGAGGGAGGTTGTGCGGTGTTGCTTGTACGTGTAAGAGGAGGTATTAATAAAAGGAAGGAGGTTGTTTGATTGTGTGTAAGAGAATATTCGGAAGTGAAAGTCGGGGCGGTCGTCGACCTGGTGTGGAAAGCGCACCGGCCAGTGCCGGTGCGCATTTGCGCTCTATTTCATGAAGCAATCAAGAGGCAATGAGTTGCCGTAATACATAATGCAGGATTCCCCCTGCCTTGAAGTATTCCACTTCATTAAGCGTATCGATCCGACACAACACGTCGATTTTTTCCTGGCTGCCGTCCTCACGGGTCAGGGTCAGTGGCAGGTTCATTCGCGGTTGCAGTTCGGCGCCGCTCAGTCCGCCGATACTCAGGGTTTCCTTGCCGGTCAGTTTCAGGCTCTTGCGGTTCTGGTCGAGCTTGAACTGCAAGGGCAGCACACCCATGCCCACCAGGTTGGAACGGTGGATACGCTCGAAACTCTCGGCGATCACCGCCTTGACCCCCAGCAGGTTGGTGCCCTTGGCGGCCCAGTCACGACTCGAGCCGGTACCGTACTCCTGGCCGGCAATCACTACCAGGGGCGTGCCTTCGGCCTGGTAACGCATGGCCGCGTCATAGATCGGCAGCTTTTCGCCGGACGGCACGTGGAAGGTATTGCCACCTTCCTCGCCGCCGAGCATTTCGTTGCGGATACGGATATTGGCGAAGGTGCCGCGCATCATCACTTCGTGGTTGCCACGGCGTGAGCCGTAGGAGTTGAAGTCCCGCGGTTCCACGCCCAGTTCGCGCAGATAACGTCCGGCCGGGCTGTCGGCCTTGATATTGCCGGCGGGGGAGATGTGGTCGGTGGTCACCGAGTCGCCGAGCAGGGCCAGTACCCGTGCGCCTTCGATATCTTCGATCACCGGCAGGGGCCCGGCGATATTGTCGAAGAACGGTGGGTGCTGGATATAGGTCGAGTCCTTCTGCCAGACATAGGTGGCGGCCTGCGGTACTTCAATGGCCTGCCACTGGGCGTCACCGGCGAAAACTTCGGCGTACTCCTTGTGGAACATGGCGGTATCGACCTGGGCCACGGCCTTGGCGATTTCCTTCTGGCTCGGCCAGATATCCCGCAGGTACACCGGCTTGCCGTCCTGGTCTTCCCCCAGCGGCTCGCGGCTGATATCGATACGCACGCTGCCGGCCAGGGCGTAGGCCACCACCAGCGGCGGCGAGGCCAGCCAGTTGGTTTTCACCAGCGGATGCACCCGACCCTCGAAGTTGCGGTTGCCGGACAATACCGAGGCGACGGTGAGATCCGATTGGGTGATGGCTTTTTCAATCGGCTCGGGCAATGGCCCGGAGTTGCCGATGCAGGTGGTGCAGCCATAACCCACCAGGGCGAAGCCCAGTTCGTCGAGGTAGCGGGTCAGGCCGGCGGCCTTGTAGTAGTCGGTCACCACCTTGGAGCCGGGAGCCAGGGAACTCTTGACCCAGGGTTTGCGTTTCAGGCCTTTTTCCACGGCCTTCTTCGCCACCAGGCCGGCGGCCATCATCACGCTGGGGTTGGAGGTGTTGGTGCAGGAGGTGATGGCGGCTATAACCACGGCGCCATTCTTCAGCCGGTAGGTCTGGCCTTCGTAGCTATAGTCGGCCTCGCCGACCATATCCGCATTGCCCACCGCGACACCGCCGCCGCCTTCGCTTTCCAGGCGCCCTTCGTCCTTGTGCGCCGGTTTGAATTGCAGTGCCATGAAGTCGCTGAAAGCTTGCGCGACATCCGGCAGCGAGACCCGGTCCTGGGGGCGCTTGGGCCCGGCCAGGCTGGCTTCGACGCTGGCCATGTCGAGGGCCAGGCTGTCGCTGAAGGCCGGTTCATGGCCCGGCAGCCGCCACAGGCCCTGGGCCTTGCTGTAGGCCTCCACCAGCTTGACGGTTTCACTCGGCCGGCCGGACAGGCGCAGGTAATCCAGCGTCACCTCGTCCACCGGGAAGAAACCGCAGGTGGCGCCGTATTCCGGTGCCATGTTGGCGATGGTCGCGCGGTCCGCCAGGGGCAGTTCGGCCAGGCCGTCGCCGTAGAACTCGACAAATTTGCCGACCACGCCTTTCTTGCGCAGCATCTGGGTCACCGTCAGCACCAGGTCGGTGGCGGTGATGCCTTCCTTGAGCTTGCCGGTGAGCTTGAAGCCGATCACTTCGGGAATCAGCATCGACACCGGCTGGCCGAGCATCGCCGCTTCCGCCTCGATACCGCCGACGCCCCAGCCGAGCACGCCGAGGCCGTTGATCATGGTGGTGTGGGAGTCGGTGCCGACCAGGGTATCGGGGAAGGCGTAGGTGCGACCGTCCTCATCCTTGGTCCAGACGGTCCGGCCGAGGTATTCGAGGTTGACCTGATGGCAGATCCCGGTGCCCGGCGGCACCACGCTGAAATTGTCGAAGGCGTTCTGGCCCCAGCGCAGGAAGGCGTAGCGTTCGCCGTTGCGCTCCATTTCAATATCGACGTTCTCGCCGAAGGCCTGGGGTGTGGCGAACTTGTCGACCATCACCGAGTGGTCGATCACCAGGTCGACGGGGGAGAGCGGGTTGATCCGCTGCGGATCGCCGCCGGCCTTGGCCACGGCGGCGCGCATGGCGGCCAGGTCGACCACCGCGGGTACCCCGGTGAAGTCCTGCATCAGCACCCGGGCCGGGCGGTACTGGATTTCCCGATCGGAGCTGCGGGCCTTGAGCCAGGCGGCGATGGCCTTGAGGTCGGCGCCGGTGACGGTCTTGTCGTCTTCCCAGCGCAACAGGTTTTCCAGCAGGACCTTGAGGGACATCGGCAGTTTGTCCAGGTTGCCGAGGGACTTGGCGGCATCCGGGAGGCTGAAATAGTGGTAGGTCTTGGCGCCCACCTCCAGGGTTTTAAGGGTTTTCAGGCTATCGAGGGAGGACATGAAATGACTCCTTGAGGCCCGCACGGCACGGGCCGGATGGAACGAGCAGAGCCTTAAAGCTAGCTCCGATCGGGAAAACTGGCTAATTACTGGACTCTATGGGCAGGTCCAAGGTTCCGAACTCGGCTATGATGCGCCGGTTTTAGTGACAGGCTGAGTTCAATGAACACCCTCTTTATGCATTGCCGTCCGGGCTTCGAAGGCGAAGTCTGCTCGGAGATTTCCGAGCACGCCGCGCGCCTGGACGTCCCGGGCTACGCCAAGGCCAAGACCAACAGCGCTTGCGCCGAATTCGTCTGCGGTGACGACGATGGCGCGCGCCGGCTGATGGCGGGCATGCGTTTCGCCGATCTGATCTTTCCCCGACAGTGGGCGCGCGGGCGGTTTATCGACCTGCCGGAAACCGATCGCATCAGCGTGATCCTCGCTGAGCTGGCGCAATGGCCGACCTTTGGCAGCCTCTGGCTGGAAGTGGTCGATACCAACGACGGCAAGGAACTCTCGAATTTCTGCAAGAAGTTCGAAGGCCCGCTGCGCAAGGCCCTGACCCAGGCCGGCAAGCTGGTGGAAGACGTGCACAAGCCGCGCCTGCTGTTGACCTTCAAGAGTGGTCGGGAAGTCTTCCTCGGCCTGGCCGACGCGGACAATTCGGCGATGTGGCCGATGGGCATTCCCCGGCTCAAGTTCCCCAGGAGCGCCCCGAGCCGTTCGACCCTCAAGCTGGAAGAGGCCTGGCACCACTTTATCCCCCGCGACCAGTGGGACGAGCGCCTGCACAGCGACATGACCGGCGTCGACCTCGGTGCCGCGCCTGGCGGTTGGACCTGGCAACTGGTCAACCGCGGCATGCTGGTGACCGCCATCGACAACGGTCCCATGGCTGAAAGCCTGATGGACACCGGCCTGGTCCAGCACCTGATGGCCGACGGCTTCACCTTCAAGCCGAAACAGCCGGTGGACTGGATGGTCTGCGATATCGTCGAGAAACCGGCGCGCAACGCCGCCTTGCTGGAGACCTGGATCGGCGAGGGGCATTGCCGCGAGGCGGTGGTCAATCTCAAGTTGCCGATGAAACAGCGTTATGCCGAAGTCCGGCGTTTGCTCGAACGTATCGAAGAGGGCTTCAAGGCCCGTGGCATCCGGGTGGAGATCGGCTGCAAGCAGCTGTACCACGACCGTGAGGAAGTGACCTGCCACCTGCGTCGACTGGATGTGAAAAAAGCTAGATAATGCCGGCCTGGTTTCAGGAGTGAAGCATGACCCAACCCCACGACCCCGCCGTTGACGGCACCCTCGACGCCACCGGGCTCAATTGCCCGGAGCCGGTGATGATGTTGCACCAGCACATCCGCGACCTGCCGCCGGGTGGGCTGCTCAAGGTGATCGCCACCGATCCGTCGACCCGTCGCGATATCCCCAAGTTCTGTGTCTTCCTTGACCACGAACTGGTGGCGCAGCGAGAAGAGGCCGGTACCTACCTGTACTGGATTCGCAAGAAGCTCGACTAAGCCGTCGAGCGGCTCATCCGGATCCGCCTGCGCGCGCTGCGTACCAGGCGGATCGAGAGCATCACCGCCGCGCACGACAGCCCCACGATCAAACCCTGCCACAGCCCGCTCGGGCCACTCGGCGCCCCCAGCCAGTCGGTCAGGCCGAGGGCGTAGCCCACCGGCAAACCGATGCCCCAATAGGCGAACAGCGTCAGGATCATGGTCACCCGGGTGTCCTGGTAACCGCGCAAGGCCCCGGCCGCCGTGACCTGGATCACATCCGAGATCTGGAACAGCGCCGAATACACGATCAGCATGGTCGCCACCTGGATCACCTGTGGATCGTTGGTGTAGAGGGTCGCCAGGTGTTCGCGAAACAACAGCATCAGGCTCGCCGACAAACAGCCATAAGCCAGCGCCGTGGCCACTCCGACACCTGCGGTAAAGCGCGCTTCACGGGGCTGTTCGCGGCCCAGGGCCTGGCCGACCCGTACGGTGATGGCCATGCTCAGGGAATAGGGGACCATGAACACCAGCGAACTGATATTCAGGGCGATCTGATGCCCGGCCACCACCGTGGCGCCGAGGGAGCCGATCAGCAGGGCGATCACCGAGAAGATGCTGGCCTCGGCGAACACCGCGATGCCGATGGGCAGGCCGATATTCAGCAAACGCTTGATCACCGCCCACTGCGGCCACTCGAAATGGCTGAACACCTGGCTCGGCCGATAGACCTTGGCCCAGCGCACCCAGCCGGCCATGCCGAACAGCATGCACCACATCACGATCGCCGTGGCCCAGCCGCAGCCCGGTCCGCCCATGGCCGGCACGCCGAAGTGCCCGTAGATGAACACGTAGTTCAGCGGAATATTCAGCGCCAGCCCGCACAAACCCAGGACCATGCTCGGACGGGTGCGGCCCATGCCGTCGCTGCAGCAGCGCAGCACATGGTAGAGCGCCACCGTCGGCAGGCCGGTGCCGATGCCGCGCAGGTAGTCCATGCACGGGCCGATCAGTTCCGGGTCGACCTTCATCAGGTGCAGGACCGGTTCGGCGTTGTACAGGATCACGCCCGCCGCCAGGCCCACCACCAGCGCCAGCCACAGGGCCTGGCGCACCAGCGGGCCGATCTCGGCCGGGGTTCCGGCGCCATGACGCTGGGCGACCTTGGGCGTGGTCGCCAGCAGGATGCCGGTCATCAACAGGAACACCGGCACCCAGATCGAGTTGCCCAGCGCCACCGCCGCCAGGTCGCGGGGGCTGACCCGGCCGGCCATCACCGCGTCGACGAAGCCCATGGCGGTATGCGCCAGCTGGGCAATGATGATCGGCAGGGCCAGGCCCAGCAGGTTACGCAGTTCCAGGCGCACTCGGGCCGGGCGGCTCAGAGGCGGGGTGGCAGGTGTTGCAGTGAGGCTGTTCACCGATGATGTATCCAGGCATGACGCGAAAAGCCGCCGATTCTACCTGTTGACGCAGGAGTCAGGTAATCGCCGGTTGTAGCTCATTTGTAAGGTCGAGGTTCCTGCAAGGGCAGGGGATTGACGCTTGGCTGGCCCTCGGACGCTGACTGCGCCTACACTGCGTCCTTGCCCAAGGAGCCTGCCATGCTGATTGTTGCCGACGAAAACATTCCCCTGATCGATGCCTTCTTTGCCGGTTTTGGCGAGATCCGTCGTTTGCCGGGTCGCAGCATCGACCGGGCGGCGGTGGCCGAGGCGGATGTGCTGCTGGTGCGTTCGGTGACCCCGGTCAGTCGCGAGTTGCTCGAAGGCAGCCCGGTGCGTTTCGTCGGTACCTGCACCATCGGCACCGATCACCTGGACCTCGACTACTTCGAGCAGGCCGGCATTCACTGGTCCAGCGCTCCCGGTTGCAACGCCCGCGGGGTGGTCGACTATGTGCTGGGCAGCCTGCTGACCCTGGCGGAAATCGAAGGCGCCGACCTGACCGCACGCACCTATGGGGTGGTCGGCGCGGGTGAAGTCGGCGGACGCTTGATCAAGGTCCTGCGCGGGCTGGGCTGGAACGTCCTGGTCTGCGATCCGCCGCGCCAGGCAGCCGGCGACGGCGATTATGTCAGCCTGGAGCAGATCATCGAGCAGTGCGATGTGATCAGCCTGCACACGCCCTTGACCCGCACGGGCGAGCAACCCACCTGGCATCTGCTCGATCGCCAGCGTCTGGAGCAGCTCAAGCCCGGAACCTGGCTGATCAACGCCGCGCGCGGTCCGGTGGTGGACAACGCCGCGCTGCGCGAAGTGATGCTGGCCCGTGAAGACCTGCAGGCGGTGCTGGACGTCTGGGAGGCCGAGCCGCAAGTGGATGTCGCCCTGGCCGAGTTGTGTGTGCTGGGCTCGCCGCATATCGCCGGTTACAGCCTCGACGGCAAACAACGCGGCACCGCGCAGATCTATCAGGCGTTCTGCGCCTTCCTCGACCAGGCCCCCACGGTCGGTCTCGATGAACTGTTGCCCAAGCCCTGGCTGGCGCAGGTCACCCTCAATGCCGGCAGCGATCCGGCCTGGGCCATGGCGATGATCTGTCGTGGGGTCTACGACCCGCGGCGCGACGATGCGGATTTCCGCCGCAGCCTGACCGGTAGCGTCGCCGAGCAGAAAGTCGCGTTCGACCTGCTGCGCAAACACTATCCCGAGCGCCGGGAAATCGAAGGCTTGCCGGTGAAGATCAACGGCGAAGACGAAGGGTTGCGCCATCTGGTGCTGGCCCTGGGCGCCGTTCTCTTGTAAACGAAATCCCCGGTCGCGCTCAGGCCGGGGGCCTGCGCACCTGGTCGAGCAGCACGGGGTCGTGGGCGTTGACGATGCACAGGTCAGGCGAACCTGCTGCGTGCAGCTCGGACAGCCGCTGGTGATTGGCTTTGACACGCGGCCAGTCGTGGGCGATCAGGCGCTCCATCAGCGTCAGTGAGCGCGGCGCGCCACCCTGGCCGTCGATCTGACCGTGGTGGTAGAAGGCATCGCCGGCATGGAGTATCCAGCGATCGCCGGCGTCGATGGCGTAGGCAGCGTGCCCACGGGTGTGCCCGGGAAGACTGACCAGCACAATGCCTTCAGCTACCTCCAGCAGCGGTTTGGCCGCGGCGAACCCACGCCATGACTCGGACTGCCCGGGTGTGTGCTCGACCAGCTGCGGACCGTGCTCGCGCCCGGCGGGCAGGTAGCGACCCCGTTCCACCAGGGTTTGCGGATGGCAGGCGGCAAAGGCTTCAGCCGCCGTCAGGTGCACGGAGGCCCAAGGAAAGTCGGCCAGCCCGCCAACGTGATCGGCGTCGAAGTGGGTCAGCAGGATGTGCCGGACGTCCCGTGGGTCGAAACCCAACTGTGCCACCTGGGTGATCGCGGCTTCCTTCGGGTCGAACAGCGGTCGCACCAGGAACCGCGACGGCCCGAATCGACGGCCCGGCTGGGAGGCGTCCAGCAACCCCAGCCCGGAATCGACGAGCACCAGCGCATTCGGGGTTTCCACTAGCAACACGTGGCAAACCAGCCCGCAGGGTGCTCCGAGTGGGTGCATGGTCCCGCAGTTGAGATGATGGATCTTCATGGTCGATAAGCCCTTTGTGGTCTGTCGGTGCGCCGTGGCTGTTCTCAGCGGACAAGGTCCGGTGGCGTGGTCTTGAGCAGGCGCGGGTCGGCCATGCCGGACAGCTTGAGCAGGCCGCGCACGGCCCTGATTGCGCGCAACCAGTGCTTCGGGTTCTTCAGGCCGATACCGCCGAGGAGTTGCTTGAGCATGGTCAGGGTGTCGAAGTAGATCCGCTCGACGATAAGTTTTTCGTCCTCGTCAAAGATGAAGAACGCCGTCATCCGTACACGAAACCGCGAGCCGGTGGCCGGGATCGAGCCGAGCGGGCCGAGGTGGGTGCCGAGCAGCCAGAACTCGGTAATCACCGCGTCATGGCTATGGCGCAGCGAGATCAGCTCGTGGTCCTGGTCCGGGAACGCGACCCGGGTGTCGCGGTAGTAGTCGCGCACCGCCTGATCGCCGTCATGGACGGTCATCGTCGCGATGATCTCGTAGTGCGGATGGGCAAAGGTGGCCAGGACCGCGTCCCACTGCTGGACGACTTCGTCATGGAAGTGGTCGAGGACCCGTTTCTCGCGCGCGGCCAGCAGCGCCGGCGACGGCAATGTGCGGTAGTTCATGGCGTTGGCACTCTCAGGACGCATGGGTGATGGCGAGATGGCGGAAGGTCGGCGACGTCCCCGGATTGGTCCACATCGGCGTGAGTTCACTCGAGGGGAAGAACTGCAGGAAACGCGAGTCGGCCTGGGCACGGTCGACCAGGGTCTTCTCGAGAATGATGGAGTTGTACTGGTCGGCGGTGGTCTCGATCGTGTTCGCATTGAGGACGACCTCCTGCTGCCAGGCCCGGCTCCACGAGGCCAGGCCCGGCAACCTGGAGTGCTCGGGTGTCAGGCACTCGGCGGCGATGACGTTCTCGCTGCTCACCCAGATGCCGGTCGAGGTGTTGAGCACCAGGCTCTGGTTGCCGAAGACGTGGCCCGGCGTCTTGATGATCGCCACGCCCGGGCCGAGCATGATCGAACCGTCGATGGGGCGGAATGCCTCGAACGGTAGGTCACGATAGGCATCCGGCTGATACCAGGGTTTTTGCAGCGGATGGAGATTGGCCATGCCCAGCAGTTCGTCGCGCTGGACGATGACCTTCGCGTTCGGGAACGTCGCCCTGGCCCGCTCACCCAGGTCGACCTGGAACCCATTCGTGCCGACCCAGCGGCGCAGGTCCTGGGTGTGCAGGTGATCGAACAGGAGGTAGTCGACTTCCGCGGGCTGGATGCCGAGCCGGGCGAGGTGTTCGAGGACGCTGCCGTGGATCGTCGTCAGCAGGTTCGCCACAGGCTTTGGCGTACGTCGCAGCAAATCGGCGAAATAAGGCGTGTTGCGGCCAAGTTCCACATCGCTCGGCTCGAACAGCAGGACACGCGGGCGGCCGTCGCTGTCGGTCCAGCGGATGACCAGCATGCGATTGGTGATCGAGAGGAACGGGGCCAGCGCCTTCGAGGCCCGGAACAACCCGAAGCGTGTCGGGTAGGGCAGGGTGACGAGATCGCAGGTGGTGACGCGGGTCGGCATTCCGGAGGTGGCGAACTCGGTGCGAAAGCGCAAGCCCGCTTCCCGAGCCGCTGCCAGTCGCGCGCCGGGGCCGCCCTCGGTGGACATTTCGAGGGACTGGATCGGCACGCCGATCGATGGCAGGTCGGTGAGGTCGGCTGGCAGCCAGCCAAGGGGTGCAGAGGGGGCGAGCGGTGTCATGACGGCCTCCGGATGGGGCTCTTGTTTTATAAACCCACAGCGTGGGATTACTCAATTAACCACAGCGTGGATTTTTTTGTCAAGATTCGTTAGCCTGCCCGCCATGACCATGACGCCCCCCTCTGAACATCGTGCAACCGCAGACACTGCCCGCCGTGGGCGTCCCCCCAGTGGTTCATCGATGTTGTCTCGCCCGGTGATCGTGCAGGCCGCCATTGATGTGATCGATGCGCAGGGTGCGGCCGCCTTGAGCCTGCGCTCGGTCGCGCGGCGGCTCGGGGTCGACGCGAAGAGCCTGTATAACCACATCGAGAACAAGGAAGCGCTGCTCGACGCCATTGCGCAGCAGGTCCTGTCGCGAATGGTGGTCCCCGCGGCCACGGGCGACTTGCGTACCGACCTGATCGCGATTGCGCACGCCTTCAGGGCTGCGGCCCTCTCATCGCACCGCGAGGCGGTCACCCTGGTGCTCAGTCGACCGGCCGAGTTGCTGGCCCACCTCACGCCACTGGAGGCCACGCTCGCGGCGCTCATGGCGGCGGGGGCCAAGCCAGATTGGGCGGTTCATGCGGTGCGGGCGACGCTGGCCTTCATCAGCGGCAGCCTGCTGCGGGAGGCTTCGACCGGCCTTACCCTCGGCGCCGACGATCCGGCCATCGCCGGCCCGCGGGAGGCTGCGCTGGCCGACCTCGGTCTCACCCATGTGGCATTGGTCGCGCCCTACCTCAGCCGGCTCGATCACCTCCGCGAATTCGATTTTGGTATCGGGATACTGGCCGACGCGTTTGTGCGTGAGTTGGCGCAAGCGGCCGCAAAGGCCTGATGCGCTGCCCATGGCCGGCGGAAATAAAAAACCCGGCAGCGAGGCCGGGTCAAGGGGGAGTTCAGGCTGTCAGTCTTGCTCAGCAGGCTTGACCAAGCGCTGTTCCAGTTCGCGGCAGGCGTCCTGGATCATTTCTTCGGTGATCGGCACTTCACGGCCCTGTGCGTCGATAATCGCGCAGCCCAATTTCTGCGGGCAGGGACGAATCACCGGAATCTGGTTGTTGCTGCTGTTCTGCAAATCCATGGCCTGTCTCCTCGCTCAGGTTTCGTCATCAGGTTCAGCTAAAGATTATAAGCGTCGCATGACCAGCCTGTGACAACACGCTACAAGCAAGGCGACGACACCAGTGCAACAGAAACCGCTCTTTACCGCCAGAGAGGCTTTAGACCAATACTCTCTAGGGATTAGCATGCACGGTCATAATTAATCCGATTGATTGCGTTTTGCACAAGTTCCCTCCCGGTTCGGTGTAGGCTCTGTCTTCATCGCCTAACGGATTCCTTGCCAATGCTCTCTGCACGCCATCGTCGCGCCATTCGCCTGGCCAGTCGTTTTGTTGCTCCTTATCGCTGGCAGGCGCTCGGTGCCCTGGTGGCGCTGATCGTGACCGCCGGCATCACCCTGTCCATGGGCCAGGGCATCCGCCTGCTGGTGGACAAGGGTTTCATGACCCAGTCGCCGCAGTTGCTCAACCAGTCCATCGGCTTGTTCATGCTGCTGGTCCTGGGTCTGGCGGTGGGCACCTTCGCGCGGTTCTACCTGGTGTCCTGGATCGGCGAGCGGGTGGTGGCGGATATTCGTCGGCAGGTGTTCAACCACCTGATCTACCTGCACCCGGGGTTCTACGAGAACAACCGCAGTTCGGAGATCCAGTCACGGCTGACCGCCGACACCACGCTGTTGCAGTCGGTGATCGGCTCGTCGCTCTCGCTGTTCCTGCGCAATGCCCTGATGGTGATTGGCGGGGTGGTGCTGCTGTTTATCACCAACCCCAAGCTCACCAGCATCGTGGTCGTCGCCTTGCCGCTGGTGCTGGCGCCGATCCTGATCTTCGGCCGGCGGGTGCGCGGCCTGTCGCGCCTGAGCCAGGATCGGATTGCCGATGTCGGCAGCTACGTCAGCGAAACCCTCGGCCAGATCAAGACCGTGCAGGCCTACAACCACCAGGTCCAGGACGAGCAGCGCTTCGCCGTGACCGTCGAGCAGGCCTTCGAGACCGCGCGCAAGCGCATCGTGCAACGGGCCTGGCTGATTACCCTGGTGATCGTGCTGGTGCTGGGCGCGGTGGCGGTGATGCTCTGGGTCGGCGGCATGGACGTGATGGCCGGGAAGATTTCCGGCGGCGAACTGGCGGCCTTTGTCTTCTACAGCCTGATCGTCGGCAGCGCCTTCGGTACCCTCAGCGAGGTGATCGGTGAGTTGCAACGGGCGGCGGGGGCAGGGGAGCGGATCGGTGAACTGTTGCAGTCGAGCAATGAAATCACCGCGCCGGTCGGCGGTGGGGTGAAACTGGCCGAGCGGGTCAGCGGCAACCTGGTGCTGGAGAATCTGCGCTTCAGCTACCCCTCGCGTCCGGACAGCCATGCCATCGATGGCCTGAACCTGACGGTCAAGGCTGGAGAAACCCTGGCCCTGGTCGGTCCGTCGGGGGCGGGCAAGTCGACCGTGTTCGACCTGTTGCTGCGCTTCTACGACCCGCAACAGGGCCGTCTGCTGCTGGACGGTCAGCCCTTGACCGAACTCGAGCCGCAGGACCTGCGCCGTTGCTTCGCGCTGGTCTCGCAAAGCCCGGCGCTGTTCTTCGGCAGCGTCGAGGAGAATATCCGCTACGGCAACCCGGCGGCCAGCGACGCCCAGGTCCGCGAGGCGGCACGTATCGCCCATGCCCACGAGTTTATCGAGCAGATGCCCGATGGCTACCGCACGCACCTGGGGGATGGCGGGTTGGGGCTGTCCGGCGGCCAACGGCAACGCCTGGCGATTGCCCGGGCGTTGCTGGTGGACGCGCCGATCCTGCTGCTGGACGAGGCCACCAGCGCCCTCGATGCCCAGAGTGAACACCTGATTCAGGAAGCGTTGCCGAGCCTGATGCACGGCCGCACCACCCTGGTGATCGCCCACCGCCTGGCCACGGTACAGAACGCCGACCGGATCGCGGTGATGGACCAGGGCAAGCTGGTGGCGATCGGCACCCACTCCCAGCTGATCGCGAGCAACCCGTTGTACGCGCGATTGGCGGCGTTGCAGTTCAATGCGCGGGAGTCGGTGGTGCACGAGTGATGTGCTTGGACTTCCAGGTTCGGGCATTATGACGACCTTCGCCAGCCATCCCGGATGAGGATATGTCCCGCTATCAGCCGCCTTTGACCTTGACGCCCCGCATGTTTTCGCTGGTTGCCGGTATCAGTGAGCAACTGGGGCAGTTGTCGGCGGTGCGCAACGAACAGCTCACGCCACAACTGCGTCGCGGGAATCGTATCCGGACGATCCAGGCGTCGCTGGCCATCGAGAACAACACCTTGAGCCTGGAGCAGGTCACGGCGGTACTCGATGGCAAGCAGGTATTGGGGCTGCCGCGGGAAATCCAGGAAGTGCGCAATGCCTTTGCAGCTTATGAGGCGATGCCGGATTGGCGACCCGAGAGCCGGGGCGACCTTCTAAAGGCCCATGGCTTGCTGATGCAGGGGCTTATCGATGATGCCGGTCGCTTGCGCAAGGCCGGGGTCGGCATCTACCGAGGTGACCGGTTGCTGCATATGGCGCCTCCGGCCAGCCGTGTGCCGCAACTGGTGGATGACCTGCTGCTTTGGCTCAAGGGTTCGGACTTGCATCCGCTGATTGCCAGTTGCGTATTCCACTATGAATTCGAGTTCATCCACCCCTTTGCCGATGGCAACGGACGCATGGGGCGTCTCTGGCAGACGCTGATCCTGAGCCAGTGGCGCCCGATATTGGCGTATTTGCCGGTGGAAACGGTTATTCGTGAGCAGCAGGATGCCTATTACGCGGCCTTGGCGGCCGCCGATCAACGGGCCGAGGCCACGCCTTTCGTCGAGTTCATGCTCCAGGCCCTGGCGTTGGCGCTCACGGAAGCGGCGCAAAGCGATTACTTGACCGACCAAGTAACCGACCAAGTAACCGACCAAGTAGCACGTCTGCTGGCAGTGCTCGACGATACGCCTGAACTCAGTTCCAGCGAGCTGATGTCACGTCTTGAGTTGAACCATCGCGCGAGCTTTCGCAACACGTATCTGGGACCGGCGCTGGTGTCCGGGTGTGTGGAGATGACGGATCCGGATTCTCCGCGCAGTCCTGCGCAGAAGTATCGGTTGACCGAGAAGGGGCGGGCCAGGGTTCGCCCTTGACCGTCTGGCATGGGGCACGCCAGGCGGTGGTGTTTTCAAGGGCGAGGGACGGTCAGCGTTGCTGACTCAGCGGTATTCGCACAGGTAAGCGGTGTCCACGGCGACTTTCAGCTGAAACTTGCTGTTGGCCGGTACGTTGAATTGGCTGCCGGTTTCGAAGGTTTCCCAGGTGCTGCTGTCGGGCAGCTTGACGGTCAGGGAGCCGGAGATCACGTGCATGATCTCGCGCTGGGCGGTACCGAACTCGTATTCGCCCGCGGCCATCACGCCGATGGTGGCGGCGCCTTCGGCTTGTGCGAAGGCAATCGACTTGACGGTGCCGTCGAAGTACTCGTTGACTTTAAACATGGGCGATTCCTCGAAATGAGCTGAAAAATTGGGCCGATCAGTATGCCCAAGGCGTTTTGCCTCGTCACGTGTTGAAGACGCTGTTGCAGGTTTTGTCTGTGACGAGGCCCACCCGTGTTCCCCCAGGCAGGGTCCATTCAGTTCGGCAGGCTCAATGGCAGCAGGCGCGCGGTATTACGCGCATCCTCCAGCGCCCGGTGCTGCTGGCCATTGAATTGCAACCCGGCCAGTTGCAAGGCGCCGTTCAGGCCCAGGGGCCGCTCCAGGCGCCGGGCCTTGGCGAAGCGCTGCTTGAGGTTGATATGCGGCACCTGGCCCAGGGCACTCGACAGCCCGAGCTGTCGCCAGTCCTGCTCCAGTTGCCGGCGGTCGTAGTCGCCCCAGCTGGCCCAGCCTTCCAGTCGCGCCTGGTGCTGGCCCAGCCAGCGCTCGAACAGCGGCCAGACCTCGCCCAGTGGCGCGGCCCCGTCGATCTGCGCCTGACTGATATGGGTCAGTTCGCGGCAGAAGAGGGTCAGCAAGGGCCGGCGCAGGGGCCTGACAAAACGCTGGAAGTGGTCCAGCTCACGGCCTTCACGGTTGACCAGGGTGGCGCCGATTTCGATGATTTCCATCTCGGCCAGCGGCCAGCCCCCATCGTCCGTCGTGGCTTCCAGATCAATCACCAGCCAGTGGGGCATCTCAAGCTCCGAATACAGCATCCTAGTCGGACTCAAGCGTAGCCAAAGGCGCATGATCCGCCTAGCGGCTTATTCGACTTCCAGCAGGATCTGGCGGTTTTTTACCTGATCGCCCTGGATAACCCGTACCCGACGCACCACGCCATCCACGCCGGCCTTGAGCGGATGCTCCATTTTCATGGCCTCCAGCACCAGCAGCAACTGGCCTTTGCTGACCGGGCTGCCTTCGCTGACCAGCACCTGGACGATGGCGCCGTCCATCGGCGCTTGCAGTGTGCCGGAGCCGATAGCCCCCGGGGCTTGCACGGGCGCGTGGGTGCGGTCGCGCAGGTGCAGGCTGCCGGGGCCGGTGCAAAGCCAGAGCTGGTCGCCGTCGAGGCGGTAGGCATAGCGTCGGACCACTCCGTCGATCCGCACCCGTACCCAACGTGCATCGCGCTCCAGTATCTGTAGTTCGACGTGCTCATCGGCCCGTTGAATCAGCAGTGCCGCGCCGGGACGGTCGGCGAGCAGCAGGTCGAAGTGGCTGTCTTCCAGCGCCAGTCGATAGGGGCGCGGGACGCTGGCGGTGTTGCGCCAGCCCGACAACCCCGGCCCATGCCGGTCAGCCGCCTGCCGATAGAACAGCGCGGTGGCCAGGGCCAGCTCAACCGTCGAGGGGGAATAGCTTGGGTGTTCGCGGAAATGTTCGTCGATAAAGGCGGTACTGAACCGGCCCTCGACAAAACGCGGATGCCTCAGCATCTGTGCCAGCAGACGCTGATTGCTGGCAACTCCCAGCAGCACGCAATCCTCGACTGCCCGCAGCAACTTGCGCCGGGCTTCTTCGCGGGTCGCACCGTGGGCAATCAGCTTGCCCAGCAGCGGATCGTAGAACGGGCTGATGGAGTCGCCCTCGAGCAGGCCGTGATCGATCCTTACGTCCGCCATCGGCGCCGGCTCCCAGCCGAGGACCCGCCCGGTTTGCGGGAGAAAGTCGCGGGTCGGATCTTCCGCATACAGGCGCACCTCAATGGCATGGCCCTTGAACTCGACCTGTTCCTGGCGCAACGGCAGCGGCAGGCCGGCGGCGACGTTGATCTGCCAGGCCACCAGGTCGAGGCCGGTGATCATTTCGCTGACCGGGTGTTCGACCTGCAAGCGGGTATTCATCTCGAGGAAGTAGAACTGGCCGCGGGCGTCCAGCAGGAATTCCACGGTGCCGGCGCCGACATAGCTCACCGCGCGGCCGGCCTTCAGCGCCGCCTCGCCCATGGCCTGGCGCAGTTCGGCGGTCATCACCGGGCAGGGTGCTTCCTCGATGACTTTCTGGTGCCGGCGCTGGATCGAGCAGTCCCGTTCGCCGAGATGGATCAGCTGGCCATGCTGGTCGCCGAACAGCTGGATCTCCACATGGCGCGGTTCGATCAGCGCCTGCTCCAGGATCAGTTCGTCGCTGCCGAAGGCGTTCATGGCTTCCGAGCGGGCGGAATGGAGCTGTTGTGCCAGCTCCTCAGGTCCTTGCACCAGACGCATGCCGCGCCCGCCACCACCGGCGCTGGCCTTGATCATCAGCGGATAACCGAGGCGTTCCGCTTCGCGGGCAAGGGTCGGGTCATCCTGTTCGGCGCCCTGGTAGCCGGCGATGCATGGCACGCCGGCGGCGAGCATGGCGATTTTCGACAGGCGCTTGCTGCCCATCAGGGCGATGGCGGCGGGGCTGGGGCCGATAAAGGTCAGGTCGGCGTCCAGGCAGGTCTGGGCGAAGGCGGCGTTTTCCGAGAGCAGTCCGTAGCCGGGGTGCAGTGCGTCAGCGCCGGTCTTGCGGGCGGCGTCGAGCAGGGCGGCGCTGTCCAGGTAGGATTGGGTGACCGGGGGCGGACCGATGCAGACCGCTTCGTCGGCCAGTTGCACATGGCGGGCCTGGGCGTCGGCTTCGCTGAAGACGGCGACGGTGCGATAACCCAGGGCCTGGGCGCCGAGGATGATCCGGCAGGCGATTTCACCGCGGTTGGCGATCAGGATTTTGTGGAAGGCGGGCATGGGGCTCATCCTCGGGTGAATGGGTTGTCAGTGAGGTCGCTATCGCCAGCAAGCCGGCTCCTACAGGTTGTGCAATCAGGTCTGCCAGAAAAACCGTAGGATCGGTCCGTCGATGGCGTGGTGTATCGCCCACAAAAAATTGGGGGTAGCGCACAACCTGTAGGAGCCGGCTTGCTGGCGATCCGTCTGAAGGACGGTCAGGGCACCCAACGGGGTGCCCGTTTCTGCACAAAGGCCAATGTCCCCTCGGCCCCTTCTTCCCCGGTCACCGCTGCCGCAAACCACTCGGCGGCCTGGTCCAACAGAGGCCCCAACGGCTGCTCATCCAGCAACAAAGCCTTGGTCAGCGCGTTAGCCCCCGGTGCGCAGCGCAGCACCTGGGCGATCACTGTCTCCAGGCGTGCGTCCAGGGCCTGCTCGTCCGCCTCGACAAAATGCACCAGCCCCAGGCGCCCGGCCTCGTTCCCATCAAACCGCGCCGCGGTCAACGCCAACCGTCGCGCCTGGGTCAAACCGACCCGCCGCACCACGAACGGCGCAATCTGCGCCGGCAACACCCCCAGGCTGGTTTCCGGCAAGCCGAAGCCGGCGCTGCTCTGGGCGATGGCGATATCGCTGACACAAGCCAATCCCAAACCGCCGCCCAGCACCGCCCCTTGCAGCACGGCAATCACCACCGGCGAGGCGCTCTGGGTTTCCTCCAGCAAGGCGCCGAAGGCCCGGTTCAAATCGCGGCAGGCCTCGACACCAGCGTCCCGCGCCCGGGCCATATCCTGAAGGTCTCCACCGGCACAAAAATGCCCGCCGTCTCCCCGCAGCACCAGCACGCGAATGCTGTGATCAGAACGTACGGCGGCGAGGGTCGCGCGCAGTTCATCGACCATTTGCCGGTTCATCGCGTTGCGGCTGTCCGGGCGAGCCAGGGTGATCCGCAGCACACCGTCCGCCAAGGCCAGGCGCAAGGTCTGGCACACCGGCAGGGCACTCACCGCTTTTTCCCCGGCAGGCTGCCCATCAGTTTGCAGATGATCCCCAGCATGATCTCGTCGGCGCCGCCGCCAATCGACACCAGGCGCATATCGCGATAGGCCCGGGCCACCGGGTTGTCCCACATAAAGCCCATGCCGCCCCAATATTGCAGGCAACTGTCGCTGACCTCACGCCCGAGGCGGCCGGCCTTGAGCTTGGCCATGGAGGCCAACCGCGTCACGTCCTGTCCGTTGATGTACTGCTCGGTGGCCTGGTAGACCAGCGCCCGCAGGGCTTCGATCTCGGTCGACAGCTCCGCCAGGCGAAAGTGGATCACCTGGTTGTCGATCAGCGGCGTACCGAAGGTCTGGCGCTCCTTGCAGTAGGCCAGGGTGCTGTCGATGCAGGACTCCAGCCCCTTGATCATGTTCGCCGCGCCGAACAGCCGTTCCTCCTGGAACTGCAACATCTGCATCATGAAGCCCGCGCCTTCCTGGCCGATGCGGTTGCGCTGGGGCACCCGCACATTGTCGAAAAACACCTGGGCGGTTTCCGAGCTGCGCATGCCGAGCTTGTCCAGGTTCGGGCTCAGGCTGATCCCGGGGCTGTCCATCGGCACCATGATCAACGACTTGTTCAGGTGCGGCTTGTCGTCCGAGGTATTGGCCAGCAGGCACATGAAGTCGGCGCAAGGCGAATTGGTGATCCACATCTTGCTGCCGTCGATCACATAATCATCGCCGTCCTGGCGCGCCCGGGTCTTCAGCCCGGCGACATCCGAGCCGGCACCGACCTCGGACACACCGATACAACCGACCTGTTCACCACGGATCGCCGGACGCAGGAACTGCTCGCGCAGTTCATCGGAACCGAAGCGCGCCAGGGCCGGGGTGCACATATCGGTCTGCACGCCGATGGACATGGGAATCCCGCCGCACTGGATGGTGCCGAACTCTTCGGCGGCGACGATGGAATAGCTGTAGTCCAGGCCCAGGCCGCCGAAGGACTCCGGCTTGGAGATACCGAGCAGACCCAGTTCGCCCGCGGTGCGGAAAATTTCATGGATGGGAAAGCGTCCGGCTTTCTCCCATTCGTCGACATGGGGATTGATGTCGCGCTCGACGAACTGCCGCACGGTGCGCCGCAGGGCTTCATGTTCCGGGGTGAAGATCATTTCCTTGTTCTCCGTGATCGTTGATCAGAACCGCGCCACGCCAAAGCTATTGGGTTGTAGCTGACGAACCTCGGCTTCGTGGCAGATATCCAGCAAATATCCCAGCAGCGTGCGACTGTCCCGGGGATCGATCAGGCCGTCGTCCCACAGGTTGGCCGTGCCGTAGAGCGCGGTGGACTGGCTGTCGAGCTTCTGCGCGGTGATCTGCTCCAGGCCGTCGAGCATCTTCGTGTCGGGCACCAGGCCGTCCTTGAGCTGCCGCGCCTCGGTGACGATGCGCAGCACCTTGCCGGCCTGGGCGCCGCCCATCACCGCGGTACGGCTGCCGGGCCAGGCGAAGATAAAGCGCGGGTCCAGGCCACGGCCGCACATGGCGTAGTTGCCGGCGCCATAGGAGCCGCCGACCACCAGGGTCAGTTTCGGCACCCGGGCATTGGCCACCGCCTGGATCATCTTCGCCCCGTGCTTGATCACCCCCTGTTGCTCGGCTTCGCTGCCGACCATGAAACCGGTGGTGTTATGCAGGAACACCAGGGGCGTGCGGCTCTGGTCGCAGAGCTGGATAAACTGCGCCGCCTTGCTCGCGCCCTTGGGCGTGATCGGGCCGTTGTTGCCGATCAGGCCGCAGGGACGGCCCTGGATCTGCAGATGGCCGCAGATTGTCCGGGTGTCGAACTCGGCCTTGAACTCGAGGAAGCTCGAGCCGTCGGCCAGGCGGGCGACGATCTCGCGCACGTCATAGGGCTTTTTCGGGTCGTCGGGGATCAGTCCGAGCAACTCGTCGATGGGGTAGAGCGGTTCGGCCCAGGTTCGCGTGGATGTGATCGGCAGCCGGTCGTTCCAGGGCAGTTGGGCGATGATTTCCCGGGCGATGCGCACGCCGTCGGCATCGTTTTCCGCCAGGTACTCGGCGGTACCGGCCACCTGGGCATGCATTTGCGCGCCGCCGAGTTCCTCGTCGGTCGCCACTTCACCGGTGGCCGCCTTGAGCAGTGGGGGGCCGGCGAGGAACAAGCGGGCCTTGCCGCGCACCACCACGACGTAATCCGAGAGTCCCGGTTGATAGGCGCCGCCCGCCGTCGCCGAGCCGTGGACCACGGTGATCTGCGGCAGGCCCATCGCCGACATCCGCGCCTGATTGGCGAAACTGCGCGCGCCTTCGACGAAAATCTCCGCCGCATAGTTGAGGTTGGCCCCGCCGCTCTCGGCCAGGGTGATCACCGGCAATCGGTTTTCCAGGGCGATCTGTTGCAGGCGCAAGGTCTTTTTCAGACCGCTGGGGGAAATGGTCCCGCCCTTGATCGCGCTGTTGTTGACCACCACCAGCACGCGCACGCCGCAGACATGGCCGATACCGGCAATCAGGCCGCCGCCGGCGAGGCTGCCGTCCTTGTCATCGTGCAGCTTGTAGCCGGCCAGGCTGGCCAGTTCGAGAAACGGCGCGCCGGGGTCCAGCAGCAGGTTCAGCCGTTCCCGGGGCAGCAACTGACCCCGGCTGGCGAATTTCTCCCGGGCGCTTTCGGCCTTGTCCAGCAGGTTCTGTTCCAGTTGGCGGATCTGCTCAAGGCCGGCGAGCATGGCCAGGCGATGACGGGCGAAATCCTCGCCAAGGCCATCGAGCCGGGATTCGATCACGGGCATGGGGATCTCCTTGGCGCTTGATCGAAGATGGATGCACAGGTCACGGTGACAGCCCTCAAGCCAGTTGATCGGCAATCTGTTGTGGCACGGGAATCTGGATTTCCAGCAGTTGCTGGGCGAAGGCCTTGCCCTGGGGATCGATGCGCAAGCTGGCGATACCGCCGCCGCCGAGGGCGTTTTCCAGCAGGAAGTTCAGGCTGTGGCTGCCGGGCAGGTACCAGCGTTCGACACGGCCATGAAGCGGGTCGAGGACATGCCCCATCCAGTCCACCACCACCGCCGGCGTCAACGCCTCGGCGATCCACGGCAGGTATTCGGGGTGCCGCGCCATGACCCCGATATTGCTGTGATTGCCCTTGTCGCCGGAGCGCGCCACCGCCAGTTTCACCAGCGGCACATTGGCCTCGGCGCGGCCCTGTGGCCTGGGCGGTTGCAGGTCTTCGGCAACGGCTTGCAGGGCGCTCGGGGAGGGCAGGGCGACGGCATGCGCCTGCCCGTCGAGATGTACGCTCAACGTGCAGGCATTTTTATCGATCAGAAAGGAAAACAGGTGGATCAGCGGGGATACCGTGGGCCGTCCGCCGAGGATCCCGGTCAGCCCCGGGGCCATGCCGGTGGCGGCCTGGGCGATCTCCCGGGAAAACAGCAGCAGGGCCTGGCGCTCGGGATGACGCACCGCCAGCTTGATCACCACTTCGCGGCTGTCCTGGCGGCGGCCGTGGGGACCGTAGGTGGCTTCGCTGCCGAGCAGTTCGCCGCTGACTTCGCTGTAGGGCGGCCAGCCACGGGCGCGGAGCATTTCCGTGGTCTTGTCGAGGATCGCCTGGCTGACCCGGCGGGCCTTGGCCACGGCGTCGATCCCGGCCATCAGGCAACTGGCGGTGCAGCGAAAACCGTCGGGATAGGTGGCGCAGACCTTGTACTGCGCGGTCGGTGCCGAACCCCTGGCGCCGCTGACACTGACCCTGTTGGCGGCCTGCTGTACCAGCCGGACCCGGGTGAAATCGCAAATGACGTCCGGCAGCAGATAGGCCCTGGGATCGCCGATTTCGTAGAGCAACTGCTCGCCCACGGTCAGCGGCGTCACCAGGCCGCCTGAGCCTTCGGGCTTGCTGACGATGAAGTGGCTGTCGGCACTGACTTCGACAATGGGAAAGCCGATGTGCTCGTAGTCCGGGACCTCGCGCCAGTCGGTGAAGTTGCCGCCGGTGCACTGGGCGCCGCACTCGATGATATGCCCGGCGAGGGCGGCCTGGGCCAGTTTGTCGTAGTCCTGCCAGGACCAGCCGAACTCATGCACCAGCGCCGCGCTGACCAGCGCGCTGTCGACCACCCGCCCGGTGATCACCACGTCCGCGCCCAGGGCCAGCGCCCGGACAATGCCCGGGGCACCGAGATAGGCATTGGTCGACACACAGTGCGCGGGCAGCGCCGCGCCGTTGAACATTTCCCGGATGCCCCTCGCGGCCAACTGCTGAAATTGCGGCTGCAGGTCGTCGCCCAGCAGCACGGCAATCTTCAACGGCACTCCGGCGGCGTTGCAGGCCGCTTGCAGGGCTGCGGCGCAGGCCTGGGGATTGACCCCGCCGGCATTGCTGACCACGCGGATTTTCTGCCGGGCGATCTCGCCGAGCAAGGGTCGCAGGACATCGACGAAGTCCGTTGCATAACCGGCGCCGGGGTCTTTCATCCGTGCCCCGGCCATGATCGACAGGGTCACTTCCGCCAGATAGTCGAACACCAGGTAGTCCAGGCGCCCGCCTTCGACCAACTGTGCCGCCGCGCTACTGGTGTCGCCCCAGAACGCACTGGCGCAACCGACACGAATCCTTGCCTTCATCAGAGCCTCCTGCGAAAGTCGTCGGGCGAGACTACCAAGCAAGCGCTTGGTTTGTAAATCCCGTTGATCCGTTCGCCCCAAGCGCTTGCTTGGCTGTCCTTGTAGGCTTAAATTGCGCGCAACCTCTCTCCTGCGTGGGCGGGGCTGATAGGCAGCAGGGTCATGAGGAAAATGCCGTGAACGAGCAACAAGCCCAGCGTGTCATGCGCGAACTGGTCAGCGCCGGACAATTGACCGACCCGGACAGCGCCCGCGGCAAATTGCTGCAGACCGCGGCGCACCTGTTTCGCAGCCAGGGTTTCGACCGCACCACGGTGCGCGACCTGGCCAGTGCCATCGGCATCCAGTCCGGCAGCCTGTTCCATCACTTCAAAAGCAAGGACGAAATCCTGCGCGCGGTGATGGAGGAGACTATCGTTTACAACACCGCCCTGATGCGTGCGTCGCTGGCCGAAGCCGGCAGCCTGCGTGAACGGGTGCTGGCGCTGATCCGCTGTGAGTTGCAGTCGATCATGGGTGGCACCGGTGAAGCCATGGCGGTGCTGGTCTACGAATGGCGTTCATTGTCCGAGCAAGGGCAGGCCAAGGTCCTGGCGTTGCGTGATCTGTACGAGCAGATCTGGCTCCAGGTGCTGGGTGAAGCCCGCGATGCCGGCTATATCCGGGGCGACGTGTTCATCACTCGGCGCTTCCTGACCGGTGCCTTGTCCTGGACCACCACCTGGTTTCGACCCCAGGGTAGCCTGACGCTGGATCAGTTGGCCGAAGAGGCTTTGCTGTTGATTCTCAAAGACCAGTGAAGTTGTGGCGCAAGTCATTAATTAACCGGCGGAAAGTTGTCTAAGTTGGGAAAACCGCCTAGTTTGATGCAACGATTTTTTTCCTGAGGTGTGTGCCTTTGAACGTCCTGCCTGTGCGCACGATTTCCCGGATTCTGGTGTTGGCGCTTTCGGCGTTGGTGGTCTTGCCGGTTTCGGCGGCCCAAGTGGTTCGGATCGGCGCCGCGCATTTCCCGCCGTATACCATCCGACCCGAGCAGGGCGCCGATACCGGCCTGTTGCCGCAGTTGGCGGAGGCCTTGAACAAGCTGCAGAGCGACTACCAGTTCACCCTGGTGCCGACCTCGATTCCGCGTCGTTTCGGTGACCTGCAGCAGGGGCGGACCGACATGGCGATCTTCGAGAACCCGGCCTGGGGCTGGAAGGATATTCCGCATACAGCGGTCGACATGGGGTTGGAGGACGCCGAAGTGTTTGTCGCCCAGCGTGAGCCGGGTCGCGACGAAAGCTACTTTGCCGACCTCAAGGGCAAGCGCCTGGCCCTGTTCAGCGGTTACCACTACGAGTTCGCCAGTTTCAACGCCGATCCCAAGTTCCTCGCCGACACCTACAACGCCACCCTGACCTACTCCCATGACGCCAACCTGCTGATGGTGTTGCGCGGGCGGGCCGATATCGCCCTGGTGACCCGTTCCTACCTGTCCGATTACCTGATCCGCAACCCGGATGTGGCCAAGGAGCTGCTGATCTCCGAGCGGGTCGACCAGATCTATCACCACTACGCGATCCTGCGCCCGCAGGCGCCCATCAGTGGCGAGGCGTTCGGCAAGCTGTTGCAGCGCCTGCATGACAGCGGTGAGTTGTTGAAAATCTTCCAGCCTTATCGCATCACGGTGATGCCGGTGGCCGCCGCGGTGGCGGGCGAGTAGCCCCTGCTCAACGTCCTGCCAGGTTGTTGCCGCGGGTTCCCGAGACCTTGCGGCAATGCACCAGGGCATCGCGAATCATGAAGTTTACCAGTGTCGGTGAAACCCCCAACTCCTTGGCGATGTCCTTCTGCGGCACGCCGTGCAGCCGGTACATCTCGAACGCATAGCGGGTGCGCTGCGGCAACTCGCCGAGGGCATCGGCGATATTTTCCAGCGCGCGGAAATTGATGTGCGAGTTTTCCGGCGACGCCCCCTGGATCACCACGTTCAAGCCTTCCTCTTCCGGTCCGGAATATCTCAACTCCAGCGCCTGCTTGCGGTAGTGGTCGATGGCCAGGTTGCGCACGATCTGGAACAGGTAGCTCAACTGGGCCTTGAACGAGGACGTGATCTGCGGTGCCGACTGCAGGCGGAAAAAGGCGTCTTGCACCACGTCCTCGGCGCGAGAGCGGCAGCCGGTGATGCGCGCGGCAATCTTGACCAGTATCAGACGGTTGTCGACAAAGGCCTGCAGCAGCGGTGAATCGCACTTGCTTGTGGATACATGTTCCATCATGGAAATCACCTTGTAACGAGTAGGTAGCGGGACAAAACCGTGAGCAGTGCCCGGCGTGGCGGACATAAAAGTAGGTTGAATGATAATGATTGTCAAATGAGAAAAATAACTAATCATTTTGTGTGCCTCTTGATACCTGCCTGTGCACTGTGCTCTGTCACCGCTATTGCAGAGGGCGACCGGGACTAATTATTCCCTCGGGCCATCCGTTCTCATGGAGAACAGGCCGAGCACCCGCACGGCTCAGGATCGGTATCTTCGAGGAGGGCGACATGGTTTTCATCAAGGGTGGCTGGGCATGAACACGTCCCCCGGGCTGCGACTGTTCTGCCTTCCTTACTCCGGTGCCAGCGCCACGTTCTACCACCGCTGGCGGCGCAAGCTGCCGCAGTGGCTGCTGGTCTCGCCGCTGGAGTTGCCGGGGCGTGGCATGCGCATGAACCAGCCGCTGCAAAGCGATATCAAGAGCCTGGCCGGGCAACTGGCCGACGAGATCGCCGTTGACCTCGACCAGCCCTACGCGGTGTTCGGTCACAGTCTCGGCGGCCTGCTGGCGTTCGAGTTGCTGCATGTCCTGCACGCGCGTGGCTTGCCGCTGCCGTTGGCGCTCTTCGTCTCGGCGACCGCCGGGCCGGCGCGGCGCGATGTCAGCCAGTACGCCGTGGCGAAAACCGATGAGCAGTTGCTCGAACGCCTGCGCGAACTCAAGGGCACGGCCGAGGAAACCCTGGCCAACCGCGACCTGATGCAACTGATGCTGCCGATCCTGCGCGCCGACTTCCTGCTTTGCGGCAGTTTCAGCTACGGCCAGCGCACGCCGCTGCCGTTGCCGATCCATGTGTTCGGCGGCAAGCAGGACAGCGTCCGCGCCGATGAGCTGCTCGACTGGCAGGAAGAGACCAGCACCGGTTTCTCCCTGGACATGTTCGACGGCCACCACTTCTACCTGATCGATCAGGAAGCCGCGCTGCTGCGTTGCCTGCGGCGTTATGCCGACGAGCACCTGGCCCGCTGGCGCAACGGCGCGCGGCGTCAGTTGGCCTGGGCGACGGGCTGACCGGGGGCTTTGCGCCTCACCTTTATTTTTCACGTCTCATATTCAATCGGCCTGCCCGTCTTCAAGACTCCGGGCCGGCCGACTTCAGGCAGGAATACCATGATGGATGCGTTCGACCTCCCCAGCACCCTGGCCCAGGCCCTTCAACGTCGCGCGGCGCAGACGCCGGAGCGGCTGGCCTTGCGTTTTCTCGCCGAGAACCAGGAACAGGGCGCGGTGCTCAGTTACCGCGACCTGGACCTGCGGGCGCGGACCATTGCGGCAGCCTTGCAGGCGCGGGCCGAGGTCGGGGATCGCGCGGTCCTGCTGTTTCCCAGCGGCCCGGACTACGTCGCGGCGTTCTTCGGCTGCCTGTACGCCGGCGTGATCGCGGTGCCTGCCTATCCGCCGGAGTCCGCCCGTCGTCACCATCAGGAACGCCTGCTGTCGATCATCGCCGATGCCGAGCCGCGCCTGGTCCTGACCCAGGAGGCCCTGCGCGAACCGCTGTTGCAGATGGGCGAGTTGTCCGCCGCCGATGCCCCGGGCCTGCTCTGTGTCGATCAGTTGGACAGCGCGCTGGCCGCCCACTGGAGTCAGCCGGAACTGCACGCCGACGATATCGCCTTCCTGCAATACACCTCGGGTTCCACCGCGTTGCCCAAGGGCGTGCAGGTCAGCCACGGCAACCTGGTGGCCAACGAACTGCTGATCCGCCGCGGTTTTGGTATCGATCTCAATCCCGATGACGTCATCGTCAGCTGGCTGCCGCTCTACCACGACATGGGCCTGATCGGCGGGCTGCTGCAACCGATCTTCAGCGGCGTGCCCTGTGTACTGATGTCGCCGGCCTATTTCCTCGCTCGCCCGTTGCGCTGGCTGGAAGCGATCAGCGAATACGGCGGCACCATCAGCGGCGGCCCGGACTTCGCCTATCGGCTGTGCAGCGAGCGGGTCAGTGACAGCGCGCTGGCGCGCCTGGACCTGAGCCGCTGGCGCGTCGCCTATTCCGGTTCCGAGCCGATCCGCCTCGACACCCTGGAGCGTTTCGCCGAGCAATTCGCGCCGTGCGGTTTCAGCGCCGATGCCTGGTTTGCGTCCTACGGCCTGGCGGAAGCCACCTTGTTTGTCGCCGGTGGCCAGCGTGGCCGGGGTATTCCCGCGCTGCGCCTGGATGATCTGGCGTTGACGCAGAATCGCGCGCAGCCGGGCAACGGCAACGCGGTGATGAGTTGTGGCACCGGCCAGCCCGGGCATGCCGTGCAGGTGGTCGAACCGAACACCCTGCAAGTGCTGGCCGACAACCAGGTCGGTGAGGTCTGGGCTACCGGGCCGAGTATTGCCCTGGGTTACTGGCGCAACCCCGAAGCCTCGGCCAAGACCTTTGTCGAGCACGCCGGGGCGACCTGGCTGCGCACCGGCGACCTGGGTTTCCTGCGCGACGGCGAGCTGTATATCACCGGGCGCCTGAAGGACATGCTGATCGTGCGCGGTCACAACCTGTATCCCCAGGACATCGAAAAGACCATCGAGCGGGAAGTGGAGGTGGTGCGCAAAGGTCGGGTGGCGGCGTTTGCGGTCACCGAACAGGGCGAGGAGGGCATCGGCATCGCCGCCGAAATCAGCCGCAGCGTGCGCAAGATCCTGCCGCCGGAGGCCCTGATCAAGGCCATCCGCCAGGCCGTGGCCGAAGACTATCAGCAGGCGCCGAGCGTGGTGGTGCTGCTCAATCCCGGCGCCTTGCCGAAAACCTCCAGCGGCAAGTTGCAACGTTCCGCCTGCCGCAGCCGCCTGGCCGATGGCAGCCTCGACGCCTATGCCGTGTTCCCGGATCGCTCGTTAAACGCGCAACCGGGTGTGGCAGCGTCGGCGGATAACGCCGACAGCGAACTGCAAGCCCTGATCGGCCGCATCTGGTCCGAGCTGTTGCAGGTTACGCAAGTCGCCGGCGACGACCATTTCTTCCTGTTGGGCGGCAACTCGATCCTGGCGACCCAGGTGGTGGCCCGTCTGCGGGAGGCGCTGGGTATCGAGCTGAACCTGCGTCTGTTGTTCGAGGCGCCGACCCTTGGCGACTTCAGCGCACAAGTGGCGCGTTTGCAGCAGGACGGCGGCCTGGCCCAGGGCGCGATTGCCCCTCTGGCGCGAAACCAGGACCTACCGCAATCCCTGGCCCAGAACCGCCTGTGGTTTCTCTGGCAACTGGACCCGCAGAGCAGCGCCTATACGATTCCCGGTGCCCTGCGCCTGCGCGGCGAGTTGGATGAAGCGGCGCTGCGCAGCAGCTTCCAGCAATTGATCGACCGCCACGAATCCCTGCGCACACGGTTCCTCGAACGCGACGGCCAGGCCCTGCAACGGATCGAGGCCAAGGCCAGCTTCGAATTGCAATGCATCGACCTTGGCGACTTGCCCGCCGACGCCCGTGAAGCTCGCGCCCGACAAATCCGTGAGGACGAAGCGCGCACTCAATTCGACCTGGAAAACGGTCCGCTGCTGTGGGTGACGCTGGTGCGCCTGGACGACCAGGAACATCAGTTGCTGGTGACCCTGCACCACATCATCGCCGACGGCTGGTCGCTGAATATCCTGATGGACGAGTTCGCCAGGCTTTATGCCGCCGCGACCCAAGGCCAAACAGCGGAGTTGGCGCCACTGCCGCTGCACTACGCTGACTATGCTGGCTGGCAGCGCCAATGGCTGGCCCAGGGCGAAGGCCAGCGGCAGTTGGATTACTGGAAAACCCGCCTGGGCGGCGACGAACTGCCGACCCTGAGCCTGGCCACCGATCACCCGCGTTCTGCACAAAAGCGTCACAGTGCCGAACGCTTGACCCTGCGCCTGGACAAGACGCTGGGCGAGGCCGTGCGCCAGACCGCCCAGACCTTCGAGTCGACGCCGTTCATGTTGCTGCTGTCGGCGTTCCAGAGCCTGCTGCACCGCTACAGCGGCCAGCAGGACATTCGCATCGGCGTGCCCAGCGCCAACCGTCCGCGCCTGGAAACCCAGGGGCTGATCGGCTTCTTTATCAACACCCTGGTGCTGCGGGTCGAGCTGGAGGCGCGCCTGCCGTTCAGCGAGCTGTTGGCCCGCACCCGCCAGGCCACCCTCGAAGCCCAGGCGAATCAGGACCTGCCGTTCGAACAACTGCTCGAAGCCTTCCCGCAGGCGCGCGAGCAGGGCCTGTTCCAGGTCCTCTTCAACCACCAGCAGCGTGACCTCGGGGCCTTGCGCCGCTTGCCCGGCCTGCTGGCCGACGAGTTGCCCTGGCACAGCCGCGAAGCCAAGTTCGACCTGCAATTGCACAGCGAGGAAGACCGCAGCGGGCGCCTGAGCCTGTCCTTCGACTACGCCGACGAGCTATTCGACGCGTCGACTATCGAGCGTCTGGCCGGACATTTCGTCAGCCTGCTGCGTGAGGTCTGTGCCCAGCCGCAACGGGCGCTTGCCGATGTACAGCTGCTGGATAACGCTGAACAGGCACGGCAGATCGAATGGGGCGCGGCGGCCTGTGCCCCGGCCCGGCAATGGCTGCCGGAGCTGCTCGAACAACAGGCCCGGCTGACTCCGGAACGCATTGCCCTGCAGTGGGAGGGCGGCAGTCTCGACTTCGCCACCCTGCACACCCAGGCCAACCGCCTGGCCCACTACCTGCGGGACAAGGGCGTCGGCCCGGACGTGCGGGTGGCCATCGCCGTCGAGCGTTCGCCGCAACTGCTGATCGGCCTGCTCGCCATCATCAAGGCCGGCGGCGCCTATGTGCCGCTGGATCCGGACTATCCGGCCGAGCGCCTGGCCTACATGCTCGCCGACAGCGGCGTCGAACTGCTGCTGACCCAGAGTCATCTGCTCGACGGCTTGCCGGTAGCCCCCGGGGTCAGCGCCATCGCCCTCGACCTGCTCAAGCTCGACACCTGGCCGAGCCAGGCACCGGGCTTGCACCTTGACGGCGATCACCTCGCCTATGTGATCTATACCTCCGGCTCCACCGGCCAGCCCAAGGGCGTCGGTAACACCCACGCGGCCCTGGCCGAGCGCCTGCAATGGATGCAGGCGACCTACGCGCTGGATGACAGCGATGTGCTGATGCAGAAGGCCCCGATCAGCTTCGACGTATCGGTCTGGGAATGCTTCTGGCCGCTGATCAGCGGCTGCCGCCTGGTGCTCGCCGGCCCCGGCGAACACCGTGACCCGCAGCGTATCGCGCAACTGGTGCAGACCTACGGCGTGACCACGCTGCACTTCGTCCCGGCACTGCTGCAACTTTTCGTTCATGAGCCGCAGGTGTCCGCTTGCGGCAGTTTGCGGCGGCTGTTTTCCGGTGGCGAAGCCTTGCCCGCCGAGCTGCGCGACCGGACCCTGGAAGCCTTGCCGAATGTGCAGTTGCACAACCGCTACGGACCGACCGAAACCGCGATCAACGTGACCCACTGGCACTGCCAGGTCACGGACGGCGAGCGTTCGCCCATCGGCCGGCCGCTGGGCAATGTGATTGCCCGGGTCCTCGATGCCGACCTCAACCCATTGCCCGCGGGTGTTCCCGGGGAGCTGTGCATTGGCGGTATCGGCCTGGCCCGGGGTTATCTGGGACGGCCGGGACTGACGGCCGAGCGCTTTGTCGCCGACCCACTGGGAGAGGCGGGCGCGCGTCTGTACCGTACCGGCGACCGGGTGCGCTGGAATGCCGACGGCGTGCTGGAATACCTCGGACGTCTCGACCAGCAGGTCAAATTGCGCGGTTTCCGCCTGGAACCGCAGGAAATCGAAGCGCGGCTGCTGGCCCATGAAGAGGTGGTCCAGGCCGTGGTGCTGGTACGCGAAACCGCGGCCGGTGCGCAGTTGATCGGCTACTACACCAGCCTCGCCAGCACCGAGCCCGAAGCGCAACAGAACGAACGCCTCAAGAACGCACTGGCCGCCGAGTTGCCAGACTATATGGTGCCCTCGCAACTGGTGCGCCTCGATGCCATGCCCCTGAGCCCCAGCGGCAAGCTGGATCGCCAGGCCCTGCCGGAACCGCAGTGGCAGGTGCGTGAGCACCTTGAACCGCAAAGTGCGCTGGAGCAGCAGATCGCCGCGATCTGGCGCGAAGTGCTCGGCCAGCCGCGTATCGGCCTGCGGGACGACTTCTTTGCCCTTGGCGGCCATTCGTTGCTGGCCACCCAGATCATCTCCCGCACCCGCCAGGCCTGCGATGTCGAGCTGCCGCTACGGGTGCTGTTCGAGGCCAGCGAACTGGGTGCCTTTGCCGAACAGATCCGGCTGATCCAGGGTTCCGGTCGCCGTAACCTGCAAACCGCGATCCTGCCGGTCGACCGCAGCCGGCCGGTGCCCTTGTCCTATTCCCAGCAGCGCATGTGGTTCCTCTGGCAGATGGAGCCGGACAGCCCGGCCTACAACGTCGGCGGCATGGCGCGCTTCAGGGGTGTGTTCGACCTGGCCAGTTTCGAGGCGGCCTTGCAGGCGCTGATCCTGCGCCATGAAACCCTGCGCACTACCTTCCCGAGCGTCGATGGCGTGGCCTGTCAGCGGGTTGCCGCCGAGACCGGCCTGAGCCTGGTCCTGAAGGACTTCTGCGCCCTCGACCGCACCACCCGCGAGCAGCGTCTGCAGCAACTGGCGGACAGCGAGGCGCACCAGCCATTCGACCTGGAAACCGGACCGTTGCTGCGTGCCTGCCTGGTCAAGGCCGGGGAGCAGGAACATTATTTCGTCCTGACCCTGCACCATATCGTCACCGAAGGCTGGGCGATGGATATCTTCGCCCGCGAACTGAGCGCGCTCTATGAAGCCTTTGTCGAAGGCCGTGAGTCGCCGTTGGCGCCGCTGGCCGTGCAATACCTGGACTACAGCGCCTGGCAGCGCGAATGGCTGGAATCCGGCGAGCGCCAGCGTCAGCTGGACTACTGGACCGCGCAACTGGGCAACGAACACCCGTTGCTCGAACTGCCCGGCGATCGTCCGCGGCCACCGCTGCAAAGCCACCGTGGCGAGCTGTACCGCTTCGACCTCGACGACGCCCTGGCCGCACGGGTTCGCAGCTTCAATGCCGAACACGGCCTGACCCTGTTCATGACCATGACCGCCGCCCTGGCCGTGTTGCTCTATCGCTACAGCGGCCAGGGCGACCTGCGCATCGGCGCACCGGTGGCCAACCGGATCCGCCCGGAAAGCGAAGGGCTGATCGGGGCCTTCCTCAACACCCAGGTGCTGCGTTGCCAGCTCGATGGCCAGATGCGCGTCGGCGAACTGTTCGAGCAGGTCCGGCATACCGTGATCGAAGGCCAGTCCCATCAGGACCTGCCGTTCGACCAGTTGGTCGAGGCCCTGCAACCGCCCCGCAGCGCGGCCTACAACCCGCTGTTCCAGGTGATGTGCAATGTGCAGCGCTGGGAATTCCAGCAAAGCCGGCGCTTGGGCGAGATGACCGTGGAATACCTGGTCAACGATGCCCGGGCGACCAAGTTCGACCTCAACCTGGAAGTCACCGACCTCGACCAGCGCCTGGGTTGCTGCCTGACCTACAGTACCGATCTGTTCGACGAGCCGAGTATTGCCCGTATGGCCGGCCATTGGCGCAACCTGTTGCAGGCCTTGCTGGACGACCCGCAACAGCGCCTCTGCGAGCTGCCGCTGTTGCAGGCCGAGGAGCAACAGGCGTTGCACGACAGCCTGGGTATCGAAGCCGGCGAACAGCGCCTGGACCAGTGCATCCAGAGCCTGTTCGGCCAACAGGTCCTGGCCCGCCCGGACGCTGCGGCGCTGACCTTTGCCGGCGAAACCCTGAGCTACGGTGAACTCGACCGTCGCGCCAATCGCCTGGCCTGGCGCCTGCGCGAGCAGGGCGTCGGCCCGCAGGTGCGGGTCGGCCTGGCACTGGAGCGCTCGCTGGACCTGGTGGTCGGCCTGCTGGCGATTCTCAAGGCCGGCGGCGCCTATGTGCCGCTGGACCCGGAATACCCGCTGGACCGCCTGCATTACATGATTGAAGACAGCGGCGTCGGCTTGTTGCTGAGCCACACGGCGTTGCTCGATGCCCTCGGACCCCTGCCGAGCGGCGTGGCGAGCTGGTGCCTGGAACAAGACGCCGCGGCCCTGGCCGACTATCCCGCCACCGAGCTGCCGTTTATCAACCTGCCGCAGCATCAGGCGTATCTGATCTACACCTCCGGCTCCACCGGCAAGCCCAAGGGCGTGGTGGTGTCCCATGGCGAAATCGCCATGCATTGCCAGGCGGTGATCCGGCGTTTCGAGATGCAGCCCGACGATTGCGAGCTGCATTTCTATTCGATCAACTTCGATGCCGCCACCGAGCGCCTGCTGGTGCCGCTGCTCAGCGGTGCCCGAGTGGTGCTGCGGGCCCAGGGACAATGGGATGCCGAGCAGATCTGCCAACTGATCGACGAGCAGCGGGTCAATGTCCTCGGTTTTACCCCCAGCTATGGCAGCCAGTTGGCCCAATGGCTGGCGACCCAGGAGCGGACCTTGCCGGTGCGCCTGTGCATCACTGGCGGCGAAGCCCTGACCGGCGAGCACCTGCAGCGGATTCGCGTAGCCTTCAAGCCCCGGCTGTTCTTCAATGCCTACGGCCCGACGGAAACCGTGGTCATGCCCCTGGCCAGTCTTGCTCCCGAGCAGTTGGAGGAGGGCGCCGCCAGCGTGCCGATTGGTCGCGTGGTCGGTGCGCGGGTGGCGTTCATCCTCGATGAGGACCTGGCGCTGCTGCCACAAGGCGCTACCGGCGAGCTGTATGTCGGCGGCGCGGGCCTGGCCCAGGGTTACCACGAGCGTCCCGGCATGACCGCCGAGCGTTTTGTCGCCGATCCGTTCTCGGCCGATGGCGGACGCCTGTACCGCACCGGCGACCGGGTCCGGCAACTGGCCGACGGCCAGGTCGAGTACCTGGGACGGGTCGACCATCAGGTGAAGATTCGCGGTTTCCGCATCGAGCTGGGGGAGATCGAAAACCGTCTGCTGGAACATCCGGCGATTCGCGAGGCGGTGGTTCTCGCCCTGGAAATGCCGGGCGGTCGACAACTGGCGGCGTATCTGACCAGTGACGTGGCCGAGCAGGGCGAGAGCGAACAGGCTGCCTTGCGCGAAGCCCTCAAGCTGCATCTCAAGCGCCAACTGCCGGACTATATGGTCCCCGCGCACCTGATCCTGCTGGAGCAGATGCCGCTGACCGGCAACGGCAAGCTGGATCGCCGCGCCTTGCCGGCACCGGACCCGGCGCTCAATCGCCAGCACTATGTGGCGCCAAGCAACGAACTGGAGCAGTCCCTGGCGGCGATCTGGAGCGAAGTGCTGAACCTCTCGCAAGTCGGTCTGCACGACAACTTCTTCGAACTGGGCGGCGACTCGATCCTGTCGATCCAGGTGGTCAGCAGGGCGCGGGCGCAGGGTATTCATTTCAGCCCCCGCGACCTGTTCCAGCACCAGACCGTGCAAAGCCTGGCGGCGGTGGCCACCCGCAGCGAGCGGATCGTCGCCGAACAAGGCCTGCTCAGCGGCGCCTCGGGCCTGACGCCGATCCAGCACTGGTTCTTCGACAATGAAATTGCCGAACGTCAGCACTGGAACCAGGCGGTCCTGCTGGCGCCGACCCGTGTCCTCGAACCCCATGCCCTGGAAAATGCGCTGCTGACTCTGCTGGAGCACCACGACGCATTGCGCTTGAGCTTTACCCGGCCCCACGGCCAGTGGCTGGCGGAGTACGCGGCACCGACGGAAGTCAGTGTGTTGCAGCAGGTCCGTGTCACGGACTGGGCGCAGTGCACCGAGTTGTACAGCGAAGCCCAGCGCAGCCTCGACCTGCAACAGGGGCCGCTGCTGCGGGCCTTGCTGGTGGACGGGCCGCAGGGTGAACAACGCCTGCTGCTGGCGATTCATCACCTGGTGGTGGACGGCGTTTCCTGGCGCATCCTGCTGGACGATCTGCAAACGGCTTATGCCCAATTGATCGACGGCCAGGCCTTGCAACTGCCGACCAAGACCAGCGCCTTGCGCGACTGGGCGGCGCGCTTGCAGGCCTATGCCGGCAGTGAATCGCTGCGTGAAGAAATGGCCCTCTGGCAGGCGCAACTGGCTGGCCCCGTGGCCGAGCTGCCGGGCACGAACCGCCAGGGTGGGCTGCAGAACCGTCATGCGCAGACCCTCAGCGTGCGCCTGCCGGCGGCACGCACCCGGGCCTTGCTGCAACAGGCTCCGGCGGCGTATCGCACCCAGGTCAACGATCTGTTGCTGACCGCCCTGGCGCGGGTTATCTGTCGCTGGACCGGCAGCGACTCGGCGCTGATCCAGCTCGAAGGCCATGGCCGCGAAACCCTGTTCGACGAAATCGACCTGACCCGTACCGTGGGCTGGTTCACCAGTGCCTACCCGGTGCGCCTGACCCCATCGCTGATTGAGGAGGCTGCCGGACAGGGCGCTTCGATCAAGGCGATCAAGGAGCAATTGCGTGGCGTGCCACACAAGGGCCTGGGTTATGGCGTGCTGCGCTATCTGGCCGATCCGGCGCATCGCACGGCGATGGCGGCCTTGCCGCAGGCGGCGATCACCTTCAACTACCTGGGGCAGTTCGACCAGAGCTTTGGCGACGAGGCACTGTTCCGGCCGCTGGACGAATCGGCCGGGCAAGCCCATTCGCCGGAAGCACCGCTGCCCAACGAGTTGAGCATCGACAGCCAGGTGTATGGCGGTGAGCTGGTCCTGCGCTGGACCTTCAGCCGCGAACGCCTCGCTCCACAGACCGTTGCCGAACTGGCCCAGGCTTACCTGGGCGAGCTGGACAGCCTGATCGAGCATTGCCTGAACGACGGCAACGGCGGCCTGACCCCGTCGGACTTCCCCCTGGCGCGCCTGACCCAGCCGCAGCTCGATGCGCTGCCGGTGCCGGCCGCGCGGATCGAGGACGTCTACCCGCTGACGCCGATGCAGGAAGGCCTGTTGCTGCACACCTTGCTGGAACCGGGCACCGGTCTCTATTACATGCAGGACCGCTACCGCATCAACAGCGAACTGGACCCGCAGCGTTTCGCCGAGGCCTGGCAGCAGGTGATCGCCCGTCACGAAGCCTTGCGCGCGTCCTTCTGCTGGAACGTCGGCGAGGACATGTTGCAGGTTATCCACAAGCCGGGCAGCACGCCTTTCGAATACCTGGACTGGAGTCTTGAGGCCGAGGCCACCCATGAGCCGCGTCTGCAAGCCTTGCTCGAAAGCGAGCGCGAGGCCGGTTTCGATCTGCTCCGTGAGGCGCCGTTCCACCTGCGCCTGATCAAGGTCGGCGCGGCGCGTTACTGGTTCATGATGAGCAACCACCACATCCTCATCGATGCCTGGTGCCGCTCGTTGCTGATGGACGATTTCTTTGAAATCTACACGGCCATGGGCGAGGGCCGTGAAGCGCAACTGGTGCAGCCGCCGCGCTACCGCGACTACATCGGCTGGCTGCAACGCCAGGACCTGGTGCAGGCCCGGCAGTGGTGGAAACACAACCTGCAAGGCTTCGAACGTGCCACCCATATTCCGAGTGATCGTCCGTTCCTGCGTGAGCACGCGGGCGCTACTGGCGGGATGCGGGTAGGGGATTGCCATACCCGTCTCGATGTCCGCGATGGTGCTCGTCTGCGTGAGTTGGCCCAGCAGCATCAACTGACCGTGAACACCTTTGCCCAGGCGGCCTGGGCGTTGGTCCTGCGTCGTTTCAGCGGTGATCGCGACGTGCTCTTCGGCGTGACCGTGGCCGGTCGGCCGGTGGGTATGCCGCAGATGCAACGCACCGTCGGCCTGTTTATCAACAGCATCGCGCTGCGGGTGAAGCTGCCCCAGGACGGCGTGTCCTGCAGCGTGCGTGATTGGCTGAGCGGGTTGCTGGCGCACAATATGGAACTGCGCGAGTACGAATACCTGCCCCTGGTGAATATCCAGGAGCACAGTGAACTGCCCAAGGGCCAGCCGCTGTTCGACAGCCTGTTCGTGTTCGAGAACGCTCCGGTGCAGGTCTCGGTACTCGACCATGCGCAGAGCTTCAACGCCACTTCGGACTCGGGCCGGACCCACACCAACTTCCCGCTGACGGCGGTCTGCTATCCGGGCGATGACCTCGGTCTGCACCTGTCCTACGACCAGCGTTATTTCGAGCAGGCCAGCATCGAGCGCCTGCTCGGCGAGTTCAAACGCCTGTTGCTGGCCTTGATGGAGGGCTTGCACGGCGATATGGCCGACTTGCCGTTGCTGGGCGAGGACGAGCGCGAGTTTCTGTTGCAGGGCTGCAACCAGAGCGAGCGGGACTACCCGCTGGAACAGAGCTATGTAGCGCTGTTCGAGGCGCGGGTCGACGAACATCCGCAACGGATCGTGGCGAACTGCCTGGATCAGCAGCAAAGTTATGGGCAATTGAATCTGGCGGCCAACCGCCTGGGACATGCGCTGGTTCAAGCCGGTGTCGGTCTCGACCAGCCCGTCGCGCTGCTGGCCGAACGGGGCCTGGAACTGCTGGGCATGATCGTCGGCAGCTTCAAGGCCGGCGCCGGCTACCTGCCGCTGGACCCGGGCCTGCCGGGCCAGCGTCTGAGCCGGATCGTCGAATTGAGCCGCACGCCGTTGCTGGTCTGCACCCGGGATTGCCTGGAGCGGGCGCGGGCCTTGCTGGCGGCATTCGCCGAGCCGCTGCGACCGAAGCTGCTGGTCTGGGAAGACGTCCAGGAAGGGCGATATGCGTCGTCCAACCCGGGTATCCACAGCGGTCCGGATAATCTGGCCTACGTGATCTACACCTCCGGTTCCACCGGCCTGCCCAAGGGCGTGATGGTGGAGCAGCGCGGCATGCTCAACAACCAGTTGAGCAAGGTGCCGTACCTGCAACTGAGCGAGGCGGATGTGATTGCCCAGACGGCCTCGCAAAGCTTCGATATCTCGGTCTGGCAGTTCCTCGCGGCGCCGTTGTTCGGCGCGCAGGTGGCTATCGTGCCGAATGCCCTGGCCCATGATCCGCAAGGTTTGCTGGAGCATGTCCGGGAGCAGGGCATCAGCGTGCTGGAAAGCGTGCCGTCGCTGATCCAGGGCATGCTGGCCCTCGACCCGGTCAGCCTTGACGGCCTGCGCTGGTTGCTGCCGACCGGCGAGGCAATGCCGCCCGAGCTGGCCCATCAGTGGTTGCAGCGTTATCCACAGGTCGGGCTGGTGAATGCCTATGGGCCGGCGGAGTGCTCGGACGATGTGGCGTTCTTCCGGGTCGATGAAGCGTCGACCCGTGGCAGCTACTTGCCGATCGGCCTGCCGACCGACAACAACCGTCTGTACCTGCTCGACGGTGCCGACGAACTGGTGCCGCCGGGTGCGGTGGGCGAGTTGTGCGTGTCCGGGATCGGGGTCGGTCGCGGTTATGTCAGCGACCCGTTGCGTACCGCGCAGGTGTTTGTGCCGCATCCGTTCGGCGGGCCGGGCGAGCGTCTGTATCGCACCGGCGACCTGGCCCGGCGCCGTGTCGATGGGGTGCTGGAGTATGTCGGGCGGATCGACCATCAGGTGAAGATCCGTGGTTACCGGATCGAACTGGGGGAAATCGAGGCGCGCCTGCACGAACAGCCGGAGGTCCGCGAGGCGGCGGTCGGGGTTCAGGAGGGGGTCAACGGCAAGCACCTGGTGGGTTACCTGGTGGCGACGGATTCGGCCCTGGGTGTCAACGAGCGGCTGGAGCGGATCAGGCAGCGCTTGCGGGCCGAGTTGCCGGAATACATGGTGCCGTTGCACTGGTTGTGGCTGGATGCGCTGCCGTTGAACGCCAACGGCAAGCTCGACCGCAAGGCCTTGCCGGCCCTGGAGATCGGCCAGTTGGCCAGCCAGGACTACCTGGCTCCACGCAACGAACTGGAGCAGACCCTGGCCGGGGTCTGGGCCGAGGTGTTGAAGGTCGAGCAGGTCGGTGTGCGCGACAACTTCTTCGAGCTGGGCGGGCATTCGTTGCTGGCGACGCAGATTGCTTCACGGGTGCAGAAGGTCCTGCAACGCAATGTGCCGCTGCGGGCGATGTTCGAGTGCGGCACGGTGGAGGCGTTGGCGGCTTATATCGACGGACTGGAAGCCAATGAGATCAGCGAGGAGAAAGTCGATCGTCTGAGCGACCTGATGGCGGAGCTGGAGGGATTGTAAGGGGGCCGGAATAGGGAACCTGAATACACTGCAAAACCTGTAGGAGCAGAGCTTGCTCGCGAAGAGGCCCGTGAGGACGCTAAAAGCTTCGCGGGCAAGCCCGGCTCCTACAGTCACGTGTTTTGGCGCCAAATAGCGTCAGGCCCAGCCGTCTGGGGCTTGGCCGCGAATCACTTCGGCCCGAGAATCTTCATCAGCTTGTCCGGTGACGGTGCGCCCTGCTGTTGTTGCAGGTCGCCATTCTCATCGAGATAGAAAATCGATGGGGTGGCCGACAGCTCCAGGTCTTCCATCAACTTCATATTGGCATCGAGCTTGGCCTGGATATTCGCCGGAATTGTCGCCAGCGGCTTGAGCGAACTGCCCTTGCCAGCCTTCTCATGGTCATGCAGGGCCAGTTGCGGGTCCTTGGCGGTAAACAGCGCGGCCGCCTTGGCCGCGCTGTCCTCGCGGATAATCCCGACCATGATATGGCGCAACTGCACCTTGCCGGAGTCGACCCATGGCCGCGCCTGTTCCCAGAACATGTTGCAGTACGGGCAGTTCGGGTCGCTGAACAGATAGACGGTGCGCGGTGCATCCTGCTTGCCATCCTCGATCCAGTTGCTCTTCTCCATCTGCCCCCAGACCTGCTTGGCCATCGGCCCATACACCAGCTTGTGCAACGGCGCCTGGCTCAGGTCGTTGCCGTCGGCGTCATACAGGTTGCCGGCGATCACATTCTTGCCGTCGGCGGTCAGGTACAGCGCCATGCCCCGATTCTGGAATTGGGCGGCGTAACCGCGCAGGCCACCCGGTGCGTCGAAGCTGCCGACGATTTTCGCGCCCTTGGCTTCGATGCTCTTGATCGGCGCGGGCAGTTCTTCGGCCTGCAGCACAGGCGCTTGCAGCAGCAGCGCGCCCAGCGCGGTACTCAGGCTCAGGTTCAGCAGGTGGCGGTTGAAGGGCATAGCGGTTTCCTTGCTGTGGCCGGTACGGCCGAAGTGGATTTGGGCGGACCGAAGTTCTCCAGGGCCCGGGCCAGGCTGGCCTCGGACAATTCGCCCAGGTGAGTACCCAGCAGGCGGCCTTCGGCGTTGTACAACAGGGTGGTGGGCAGGGCCATGGAGCCGACGCTCTGGGCCAGCTTGCCGCCGCCGTCGAACAGCACGTTGTTCAGGTTCAGGCCCTGGGTCATCAGGAAGGTGCTGACGCTCTGCATGCTTTCGGCCTGGTTGACGAACAGGAAGGTCACGTCCTGGCGCTCATGTTGGGCTTTTTGCAGCACCGGCATTTCCCGCCGGCACGGCGGGCACCAGGTGGCCCAGAGGTTGATCACCAGCGGGCCGCCCTGGTAGCTGCTCAACTGGACTTCCTGGCCCTGGGCATTGCGCAGGGTGATTTCCGGCAGGTGCGAGCCTTGTTCATAAAGGGTGATCGACAGGCTGGCCAGCAGCCAGAACGCCAGGCCACTGCCCAGGCCGAAACCCAGCGGCCGACGCAGGGCCGGGCGCCGCCAGCAGAACAGCGCGGTGCCCACCAGCAGTGTCAGCACCCCCGGCCAGGCGAGGAAACCGCCGTCGCGGATATCCAGCACCTGCAACGGGTCGTCGCGAAAATACGACCAGTAGGCGATCACGAAACTGATCCGCGCCACCAGCATGGCCAGCATGAACAGGCCGAACAGTACCGACTCCGGGTTTTCCCCGCCCCTTTTTGCCACCCGCCAGCCCACCAGCGTCGCCAGGGCGAGGGCGAGCAGCAACAGCAGGTGGTTGATCGACAGCGCGAAGGTACCGAGGGTCAGGGTGAGCATCAGCGAGCATCCCGTGTGCTGTTCCAGTTCTGGAGAAAAGCCTTGGCATCGACTTCGCCGGTAATCCGGCTGGCCCGGCGTTCCTGGCCGTCCGGCGCGAGCCACAGCAGGGTCGGCGGTCCCGGTACTTCATAGCGGCCGAGCAGCTCGCGGCTGGCGGCGGTGTCGTTGGTCACATCCAGGCGCACCAGCCGGACGTCGCCCAGGGCCGCCTGGACCTCGGCGCGGGAGAAGACGGTTTTTTCCATGATCTTGCACGACACGCACCAGTCGGCGTAGTAGTCCACCAGCACCCATTGGCCCTGGGCCTTGGCGCTGTCCAGTTCGCGCTGCAAGGCGGCCGGATCCTTGAGGGTGATGAAGGCATCGTGGGCCGCGGCGTTGCCATTGGCCGCCGTCGCGCCGGTATAGACGTGCAACGGTCGCCACAGTTCGGTGCTGCCGCCGGCGGCGCCGACCACCAGCACCGAGCCCCAGAGACCGAGCAGGGTGCCAAGGCAGGCGCTCAGCAGGGCAGCGCGTCCCGGCTGACGGCCTTGTCGCCAGGCGCAGCAGGCGATGATCAGCAGCAACGCGCCCCACAGGCCGAGCCACAGCGATTCGCTGACCACCGGGCGGATCATCAGCACGGCGGTGCCGAGGAACAGGAAGCCGAACACCGCCTTGACCCGCTCCATCCAGGCTCCCGGCTTGGGCAGGAAGCGGTTGCCCACGGTCACCAGCAGCAACAGCGGCAAGCCCATGCCGATGCCCATGGTGAACAGCACCAGGCCCCCTTCGACGATATTGCCGCTCTTGGCGATATACAGCAGGGCGCCGGCCAGGGGCGCGGTCATGCACGGGCCGACCAGCAGGCCGGAGAGGGCGCCGAGTATCCCGGCACCCACCAGGCTGCCGCCGCGACGGCCGCTGCCGGCGTTTTCCAGGCGATCACGCAGGGCCGCCGGCAATTGCAATTCGAAGAAACCGAACATCGGCAGGGCCAGTACCACGAACAGCGCGGCGAAACTGCCCAGCAGCCAGGGTTGTTGCAGCAGCGCCTGCAGGTTGCCGCCGAGCAGGGCCGCGAGCATGCCCAGGGCGGCATACACCAGCGCCATGCAGATCACATAACTGCCGGCCAGGGCAAAGCCACGCCGTGGACTGGCGCCACTGCCCACCACCAGTCCGGCGAGGATCGGCAGCATCGGCAGCATGCACGGGGTGAACGCCAGCAGCAGGCCGAGGCCGAAGAACGCCAGCAGGCTCCAGCCCAGGGCGTTGTGCTGCAGGTTGGCGGCCAGGGATTGATCCTGGGCCTGAGCCTGGCCAGGTGCCGTGGACACCGCGGCCTTGCCGCCCAGATCGACGATCCTGCTCTGTGGCGGGTAGCACAGGCCGGCGTCGGCGCAGCCTTGCCAGCCCACGGTGACCTTGCCGGTGGCGCCGGCCGGGATCAGCAGTTCGAGCTCGCTGCGATAGACCTGCTGGTCGCCGAAGAACTCGTCGCTGTGGTGCTCGCCCGTGGGCAGCGCGGGCCGTTGGGCCGGGTCGAGGCCGTCGAGTTTCAGGCGTTTCTGGTAGAGGTAGTAGCCGTCGGTGATCTGCCAGTACAGCCGGGTTTGCCCGGAGGGCAGGGTTTCGGTGCTGAAGGCGAAGGCCTGGTCGACGGGCAGGAAGTCCGGCTTTTTTACCGCGAACGGATCGTTGCCGGCCTGGGCCAGGCCTGTGAAAAGGACAAAAACAAAGGTCAACAACCAACGCATAAAAAAGCCTTAGAACCGTGGCGAGTGGAGCCAGCCTGCAAGCGGGCGATTAACCGATCATTAACCCGGTTTTATACCGTGTTGGGCGCGGACTTTGTAGGCACCGGGCGATTAACTATTCTGGGGGCATTGGCGGCATAATCGCCGCTTAATCCATTTGCGTTCCAATCGACACATTTGCGCAGGTATCCCCATGCATGTACTGGTTTGCGAAGACGACGAGCTGATCGCCAGCGGCATCAAGGCCGGCCTGACCGCCCAGGGCATGACCGTCGAGCATGTCGCCAACGCGGCGGCAGCGCGGGCCATGTTGCGCGCGGCGGAATTCGACGTGATGGTACTTGACCTCGGCCTGCCCGATGAAGACGGCCTGAAACTGCTGGCGCAACTGCGCCAGAAGGGTCTGGAGATACCGGTGCTGATCCTCACCGCCCGCGACTCGGTCACCGACCGGGTCGACGGCCTGCAGGCCGGCGCCGACGACTACCTGCTCAAGCCCTTCGACCTGCGTGAACTCTTCGCCCGCCTGCAGACCCTGCTGCGGCGTGTCGCCGGGCGCAGCGTCAACCTGATCGAGCACGGCGCCCTGAGCTACGACCCGAGCAGCCGGGTGACCCTGCTCGGCGGCCAGCCGGTGGACCTTTCGCGCCGCGAACAGGCGCTGTTGCAGGCGCTGCTGCACAACCGTGGCCGGGTACTCTCCAGCGAGCAACTGAAAGACAGCGTCTATGGCTTCAGCGACGAACTGGAAAGCAATGCCTTGAACGTGCATATCCACCACCTGCGCCGCAAGCTTGGCAACGGCATCGTCGAGACCGTCCGCGGCCTCGGCTATCGACTGGGCCCGGCGGGTAACGAGGACGCCGCGTCATGATGAGCCTGCGTTTGCGCCTGAGCCTGACCATCGGCGCGGCGTTTATCCTGATCTGGGCCCTGGCCGCGACCTGGATGCTCAGCGACCTGCGGCACCAGATGATGTTTTCCCTCGACCAGCGGCTGGTGGCTTCGGCGCGCATGGTTGCCGGGTTGCTGGAGCAATTGCCGCCGATTTCGACCAAGGGCGACGGTACTCATTTCAGCGCCGAACAGCTGAATATTCCTGGTGGCATGGCCTGCCAGGTCAGTTCCCTGCGTGGCGAAATTCTTGCCCGCAGCCACAACAATCCGGAACAGGCCCTGGACGACCAGACCGCCGGTTTCCACGACCAGATGATCGACGGCGCGCCCTGGCGCAGCTTCACCCTGGTGCGCGGCGACGTGCATATCACCACCGCCGACCGCCAGGTGGAGCGCGAGGCGTTGAACCTCTCGGTGCTGCTGGCGGCCTCGGTGCCGGTCGGCGTGGCCCTGGTGGGTTGCCTGTGCCTGCTGTGGCTGGGGATCGGCCAGGGCCTGGCACCGCTCAATCGCATGCGCGATGCCTTGATGCGCCGCAGTGCCGATTCCCTGGAACCCTTGCAGGTGCAGCCGCTGCCCCGGGAATTGCAGCCGCTGCTGGACACCCAGAACCAGTTGTTCCAGCGCATCGGCAAGACCATCGAGCGCGAGCGCCGCCTGACCGGCGATGCCGCCCACGAACTGCGCAGCCCGCTGACCGCGATCAAGACCCACCTGCAAGTGGCGCGCATGACCGAAGGCGCGGCCCGCGACCAGTCCCTGGCCCACGCCGAGGCCGGTGCCGACCGTCTGCACCGGACCCTCGAGCAGTTGCTGCTGCTGGCGCGGGTCGAAGGCAGCCTGTCGTTCGACGATGGCGTGCAGTGCAATGCCGAGCAGGTGGCGCGCCTGGCGATCCAGGATTCGGCCAATGGCAACCGTGGCCGCATCGCCCTGCACCTCGCGGATAACTTCTCCGCGGCGCCGCTGGAAATGCCCTCGACCCTGTCCATCGCCGCCTTGCGCAACCTGCTGGACAACGCCCTGCGCCACACCCCGGGCGATGCGCCGGTGGAATTGAATGTGGAAACCATCGGCAACCGCGTGCGCTTCCAGGTCCGCGACCACGGCCCGGGCATTGCCCCGGACGATCTGCAACATCTGACCCAGCGTTTCTGGCGCAACAGTACCAGCACCGGTTGCGGCCTGGGGTTGGCGATTGTCAACGCCATCGTCCAGCGTTGCGGCTGCGTGCTGCACTTCGACAGCCGTCCCGACGGGCTGCGGGTCGAACTGACCATGCCGTTGCGGGCGGTCTGAAACCACTCTCCTGAAAAACTCCTGATGCAAAGCGTCGCCCGGGTGTAAATCCTGGCGGCGCTGGTGCGTTTCCAGAACACAAAGCCTGCACGCACTCGCGCGCGGGCACAGGGTTTTGGTCAATATCAGCAGAGTATTGAGGGATCGAGAGATGTCAGTCGCTACCAGCCTTATGGAAAAACTACCGGTGAGCGCCAGCCAACTGCCGGTTGGAACGCTCTATCAGTTCGACGAGTCGCCGATTCTGGCCCGCCAGAGTCGCCAGGAATCCAACGCCCGTAGCTACCCACGCCGTATCCCCCTGGCGCTCAAGCGCGCCAAGGGCCTGTATGTCGAGGATATCGAGGGCCGCCGTTTCATCGACTGCCTGGCCGGCGCCGGGACCCTGGCATTGGGGCACAACCACCCGGTGGTGATCGAGGCGATCCAGCAGGTCCTGGCCGATGAGCTGCCGCTGCACACCCTCGACCTGACCACGCCGGTCAAGGACCAGTTTGTCCAGGACCTGTTCGGCTTGTTGCCCGAGGCCCTGGCCAAGGAAGCGAAGATCCAGTTCTGCGGCCCCACCGGCACCGATGCGGTGGAAGCCGCGCTGAAACTGGTGCGTACGGCGACGGGCCGCAGCACCATCCTGTCCTTCCAGGGCGCCTACCACGGCATGAGCCAGGGCGCCTTGAGCCTGATGGGCAGCCTGGGGCCGAAAAAGCCATTGGGTGCACTGCTGGGCAATGGCGTGCAGTTCCTGCCTTATCCCTATGACTACCGTTGCCCGTTCGGCCTCGGCGGTGCCCAGGGGATCAAGGTCAACCTGCATTACCTGGAAAACCTGCTGAACGATCCCGAGGGCGGCGTGCAGTTGCCGGCGGCGATCATTGTCGAAGCGGTGCAGGGCGAGGGCGGCATGATCCCGGCGGACCTCGACTGGCTGCGTGGCCTGCGGCGGATCACCGAGCAGGCCGGCGTGGCGTTGATCGTCGACGAAATCCAGAGTGGTTTCGGGCGTACCGGCAAGATGTTCGCCTTTGAACACGCCGGCATCATTCCGGACGTGGTGGTGATGTCCAAGGCCATTGGCGGCAGCCTGCCCCTGGCGGTGATGGTCTATCGCGACTGGCTCGACACCTGGGCCCCGGGCGCCCATGCCGGGACCTTCCGTGGCAATCAGATGGCCATGGCCGCCGGTTCCGCGGTGATGCGTTATCTCAGGGAACACGACCTGCCGGCCCACGCGGCGGCCATGGGCGCGCGTCTGAGCGAGCACCTGCGCATCCTGCAGCGGGACTTCCCGCAGTTGGGCGATATCCGCGGGCGCGGCCTGATGCTGGGGGTCGAACTGGTCGATCCGAGCGGTACCCCGGATGCCCAGGGTCATCCGCCAGCCTTTGCGCGCCTGGCGCCGCTGATTCAGCGTGAATGCCTCAAGCGCGGGCTGATTCTCGAGTTGGGTGGCCGTCACGGTGGCGTCGTGCGGTTCCTGCCGCCCCTGGTGATCAGCGCCGCGCAGATTGACGAAGTGGCGCGGATTTTCGGCGATGCGCTGGCGGCAGCGGTGGCCAGCCTCTAATTTTTTGCCGGGCTTGAACGTTTCCTTCTACACGACGGCTGCGCAACAGGCGCAGCGTCATCCCCACACGACGGAGAACAGCAATGACTTCAGTATTTGACCGCGACGACATCCTCTTTCAGGTAGTGGTCAACCACGAGGAGCAATATTCCATCTGGCCGGACTACAAGGCGGTCCCCAATGGCTGGCGCACCGTGGGCAAAAGCGGCTTCAAGAAAGAGTGCCTGGAATACATCGAAGAGGTCTGGACCGATATGCGCCCGCTGAGCCTGCGCCAGAAAATGGAGGCGCAGGCCCTGGCCGGCTGAGGGTTGGCCCCCGTTCCCGCGGATCGGGGGCCGGTTCTCAGAGGTCGGAGGGGGCGCTGTAGGCAACCAGGCCTACATGCTTGATCAAATGACTGCCCAGTTCGTCCAGGCTGTCGAACAGCCTGGTTTCGTCATAGCCCCATCGTTTGTGGTTGATGTACCACTTGCCGGCCGGGTTGCGCCGGATAGGCGTCACAGTCAACGAGCGATCCTTTGAGCGATTGACGAGCACGGGGCCGTTCGCCGTCTCGTCGGTGAGAAACATGCCGGGTCGATTGAGTTGCGGATGGGTGTCGAGCCTGGGCGTTGCGGGAATGGGAATAACACCAGGGAGTTCGGCGACCTGAACATAGCCTGAGCCCTTCAGCCCCCACACCAGATCCGCGAGGCTGTTGTATTGCACGCCGTTGAACAGGGCGGCTCCTTGCGGTATGGAGTATTTGCCATCACGTACCTGGATGATGGACTCCTCGTAATGATCCGCGCCCGTGCGATAACTTCTCTGCACAAGTATGAAATGGTTGCCCTGCTTTTCGATCAGGAAGTCTGGCTCGACTTCCATCCAGCCCAGACAGTTCCTGGGGTTCTGCGCACTCGGCGGCCTGGGTGAGGAATCCAGGTTGACCTCCAGCGCCAGATCCGAACGGACATACTCGTCACGACCATAAACATGCTCTACGTACCCGGGATCGGCACTTATCTTCGCAGTGGCCTGCGGTCCTGTGGCGACGGTTCTCAGGCCAGGGGCACCTTGTAGCTGCGCAAGGCCTGGTACCCCCCTGACGGTGCTGGCGTGGACGTTCAGCACCAGCGCCAGCCATTTGTGGGCACCATGATGTTGTTGATCGCTCTCGATGATTTTGTGCGCGATGTAGTTGAAGTTGGGCACATTGTGTTGCTGTTTTTGTTTCCTGTAGCCGCTGGCCATGTCCAGAGCCTGAATTTTGATGCCGTGCTCACGCGCACTGCTCAGCAGGCGTTGCAGTGAATATTCATTTCCCAGGCCAAGCGTCTGTCGTAGATCCTCGGAGGCAAGGGTCTGTTCAAAATGCCTGGGCATAACGCCTGTTGCATGAAAACCGTCGATAAAAGGCTGGTCGAGGTCTGTCAGCAGATTCTGCACATAGAGTTTTTCAACCTTGAGTGTCGACAGTGTCCGCATATTTTCGATCAGCAACTTCCTGGCGGTGATGGACCCCTGGTCAGCTCCCAGTACCAGGCCATTATTGTTTTCATAGAGCCTTTCAAGGATCCGTGACACCGTGCTGTCGGCCGGCAGATGGGGAATCTCCGGTTTGGCCTGGCGGCTGCCGTGGTGCCGCGAGAAAAACGCCGCGCTGGTGCTTTTCAGGCGCTCCTCACGTTGAAGAAAGTCTGCGATGGCCCCGGCATCTTTCACACGCTCGTCAAGTCTGACGTGGGTTCTCCTCACGATGATATCTTCCGGGCTTCGAATCCGATCCTGCAGTGCGTTTCGGTAGGGGAGAGGCACTTCAAGGGCTTCTCGCCATGGCACCTTCACGGACAACTTCAGGTCGGGCCTGACGAGGTTCATCCGCCCGCCCGCGTTATGCGGCAGAGCAGGGACCTTGTGTATTGCGGGATTGCTCATGGTGTCGTCGATCATCAGTCCTGTAACCCCTTGCAGTCGGCTCAGTCCTGGTGTGCCTTCAGGGCCATAGCCATTGGCGTGATGAGTATCCACCAAGGCCAGCCACTTGCCCTGGAGACCACCCGCTTGATCGGCCTTGATGACTTGATAGGTATGGTAGTTCAGTGCTGTTACTCGAGTGAGTATGTGAGGGTCGCGTACGCGCAGGGAGTTACTCGCGGCGCAATCAAGCGCCTGGACCCGGATACCGTGGGCGCGTGCCGTGATGATCAGGTTGCGGTAACTGCAGGTGCCCGCTGGCGCATTGCCGTAGTCGCCGTCGAGTGTTCGCAGGTAATTGTCCAGGGTGTCGCTCAGGGTCCCGGTCTTGTGGAAGGTTTCCAGGTGAGCCTGTTCGACATCGGTTCTCAGGCGTTCCAGGTAGAGCGTCCTGACACCCTGTTCAGCCAATGTCGCCATGTTTTTGATCAGGAACAGCTTACTGCCCGAGTCGGTATAGGTTTCGCCGATGACCAGCCCTTCGGCCTGTCGGTAGAGTGTCTCGATCAGCCCCCGGTCGCTCGCCGCGGAGGGCAGTTCAGGCACGGGCGGGCGATCGGGCAGCTTGTGGTTTTTGAAGAAACGCTCGGCATCGGCCACCAACCGTCCGCGGCATTGCAGGAGTGCCGAGTCGTTGGCGATTTCGTCGGGATGTCCGCCATCCGCCGTGGGGGTTCTTGCCGGCTGAGGCGTGGCTGGGTGTTGCGCTGGCAGTTGATATGGGCGCAAGGCCGTTGCGGCGCTGTTTTCTTTCCAGATATCGCGACCCGCGACCCGGTACAGGGCCGGGCCCGAGGGCCGGTATTCTTCCCGGGCCTGGGCGCAGTAGGACCTGACGCTTTCGTCATAGCCGACCATGACGACCTGGCCATCTTCGAGATTGACGAACTTGCGCTGCTGGGCCACGCGAAAGCCGTCGCTGTCGGGAGGTGGCAGGCCTTTGGGCGCGTGCCTTGAGTAAGCGCTCAGGGGACGGCCCGGCGACAGGCTGTTGGCAACGGGACCGGCGATGTTGCTGATGGCAATGGGGGCCGCAGTGCCGGGAACCCCTGGAACGGGAGCTGCTGCCGGCCTGGCGGGCGGTGTGCTCCCGGGGGCGCTCGGCAGCACCGGGGTGCCGGTGCCGGGCAGGCGATTGCGTATCGCCGGGCTGATCTCGGGGAGTCTGATGGCCGGCAGATCGGGCTGTCCGGTGCCGGAGGTGCCGGGACGAATCGGTGTTCTGGGGGACATGACGGAATCCTTTCGTTGAACGTGTTTTCACTGGGGCCTGCCAACCGCGCGTCTTGTGCCGCGGGCAAGCCCGGTCCGGTGTTTCTCGGATAGCGTTGGAGGCTCCGCGCGGTTAGCGCGGGGTATGGATAAACAGGTCTGCGGGGTCGACGAGGGACGATTCGTCGTTGTCGGTGCGCCACTCCTGCGTCAGCGTGTCGTAGGCAATCGCGTCGTAGTCATCCTGGGAGCGTGCACTTGAAGTCGACGCGCTGATCACCCTGAGTCCTTTGACCCTGACGCGATTGGCGGCCAGTTGGTCGTCGGCCCGATGCCGTTCGATACAGCTTTTTATGGCGTCCAGATCGGCATGGGCGCGGGCATCCAGTTCATGCAGCAACAGCTGGTCGAAGATCCGGTCCACTTCATACCTGGCGCCGGATGTCAGGACGATGTAGATCAGGTCCATGGGTTGCGCGGGATCGTCGTGCGTCGGCAGCAGGAAGCGGATATTGCCGACCCATAGCTGCTGGGGGGCGATCCTGATATCGCCGGGCGTCACCCTTTGCCCGCTGGCCTGGGTATGGATGTACCAGGTCGACGCATTGGTGATTTTCGCCAGGGCGCCCGGCGTCGACAGGCGGATGGTGGCGCCGCTGCAGGGATAGAGTTCATAGGTTGAACTCATGCCCTCCAGGGTGTAGATCGTCGAGTCGCTGCCGGCTTTGAAGTCGACGCGCTGCGGTTGGTCTTTCAGCAAGGCGCTCTGGTTTTCGGGTGAGCGGAACAGGTAGTGACCGGTACGCCTGCGTAATGAACCACGGCCATCGAGGGTCCTGATGCCCGGGTGGTGCTGGTCGTCGAGATAGCTGGAGGTTGGCGCGCCGACCTCATACGAACTGCCATCGCGCAGCACCAGGACGATCCCATGGTTCAGGTCGAACCCCGTGGTATGCAAAGCGGCACCGACATCGGTCGCGTTGCCCGCGCCTTCGACCACCCAGTCCTTGAGTGTCAGTTGTGTCTGGTCGTCGAACCGCAGGCTCAGGCTGGCCTCGCTGTAGCTCAGGTAGTTGAAGGCGCCGATGCTCTTCGATTGCACCTGGTAACGCGCGCTGACCTGCTCGATCTCAGCGCTGTCGTAGTCGAGGAACAGCGTGGTTGAGGGGCGCGTGTCGTCGGGTGTGACCTGGAAGGTCGTGTGCAGGGTCTGCCTGGCGATGAAGTAGCCGCTGGTCGAGGCTCCGGGAAGGCTGTGCTCGCCGCCATTGACGGGCTGCGGGGCCGGCGGGAGTTGTCCGAGGATCAGCACCGTGGCGCGGACATCCTGGTCGTCCGTGCCCTCCAGCGTGGCCGGCAGGTCGGGTTTGAGGGTATGGCCTTCCCGGGTGACAAACAACAGCAGGTCATTTTTCAGTTGCCGCCCGCCGTCGTGTTTATAGACACCCCTGATGATCAATTGGTGACTGGGCAGCCTGCTATTCTCGTCGCGCAACGAGGTGACGATCAGGTCGGTGTCGACGATGCGCCAGCTCTGGATACGTTCCATGGGCCAGTCCAGTTCGATGGTGCTGGGTTCGCCACCGTCCTCGTCGAGGACCACGGTTCTTCCCGCAGGGGTAATCCGGTAGTGGTCCTTGCCGGCGCCGCCGGCGACCCTGCTCTCGGTGCCCTTGAGTATGAAGCGGTCGTCGCCGTCACCGCCGCTCGCCTGGTCGTCCATACCCTGCAGGGTGATGTGATTGGCCTGCGAGTTACCGTTCACGCGACTGCTGCCACCGGCAAGGGTTTCGACATGCTCGATGGAGCCCAGCGTGGCATAGGCGACCGGGGTGAGGTCAGCGGCGTTACGGCGCAAAGCCAGGGTGCCGCTGTCCAGGTCAACCGCGTGGCCGACGAACCGGAAGCTGTTGCGCGACGGGACCTGCCCTTGCAGCGACAGCGTATCCTGGCCGTCTCCACCCTGTAGCGCACTGATGGCGGGCACGTTGGGGGCGGTCAGGGTGGCCTGGGTCTGGAACAGAAAGGCGTCATCCTGATCGCCGCCGGTCAGGGTCTTTTTGCCGGTCGAAAAGGCAAAGTAGTTGGGTTTGTCGCGCACGCCGATGACCCGGTCGTTGCCGCCGCCCAATTGCCAGAGCAGGCCCTTTTTTTCCCCCGGCGTTCCGCTGACCAGCCCCGGGATTTGCCCCAGGCCCTTTGAGGCATCGATGACATCGTCACCCTCGCGGACCACCGGCGTATTGATGGTCGTATAGGGCTGTTCCTCGCCCTCATCCCAGCGCGCTGCCCAGTGTTTGACGGGCTCCAGCTCAACGTGGAAGTTGCCGTTCACGACCCCCGCGAGGGTTTCCTTCATTTCCACGTCGAGGAGCGCCCTGGCGCGGGTTTCCAGGGCTTTGCCATAGTCAACCCGGGTGCGCTCGATCAGATAGCGGTCCATGACCTCCTGGTCCAGTGCCTGTCCGGTAAAGGCGAACCAGCCCGAGCGCCAGCGCTCGTTGACGCTCAGTTCGATGTAGTCGTCGATATCGTCGACCTGGCGTACGGCGCTGTAGATCTTCGCGCCGACGATCAACACCGCGCACGCCACCAGGCCGAGCGGGCCGGCGGAGCTGAACCCGGCGGCGGCCGCCGCGCCGAGGGCCAGCGACAAGGTGGCGCTGGCAATGCTGAACCCGGCCGTGACGTAATGATCCATGGCTTCCTTGCCGCTGGCCTTGGCGGCATTGTTGAACGCCACCACGGCACTGTGGATATCGAACGGCAGGGTCAGCACATTGCCCAGCAGGCCGGCACTGCGGCTGACCAGCAGGCCGGCGGAGGTGGCGCGAAAACCCTGGAAAATCCTGCCGCCCTGGCTGAGCAGGGCTTCCCCGGTTTTCCTCAAGCCGCGCTCGACCAATATGGACGTCAGCTCGGCGCCAATGCTGCCGGCGTTCACCGCCGCTTCGGTGACGTCGCGCTTTTTCAGTGCTTCACGGATGCCGACCAGGCCGCTGTAGATCCCGTAGGCCTGCATGCCGGATCCCGCGGTGAGCATGCTGCGGCTCTTGGCGGTATCGATCCAGCTCGGAAGGCTGAAGGTGACATATTTGTGCGTGAGGATTTGCAGGTTCTGCAAGCGCACCAGCAACTGATTGAGATGCTTCATCAGGTGGGCGGCCAGCGCCGGTTTTTCTGTCCCGAGCAAGGGCGGTGCCAGCAGGGAGCGTTGCGAGCCTATTTCAAACAGCACGTCGATAGGGCGTTGATCGGCATCGTCCGCTGTCTCCAGATGGTGTTGCAGTTCATCCGGATCGAACTGCAAACCCTCGACCAGGATCCGGCCACTGCCCTGGAGTTGCGGGTCGGCACTGTCGAGGGCACGTCCACGGAGCCTGGCGCCCATGTCGTAGAGTTCCACGCGACTGATGACAAAGGTGTCCAGGGTGACCGGCCCCAGGCGCGCGTCCAGTTCGGCGAGGCCGGCCCGGCCCCTGGTCGGCGAGGGCGCGCGAGATGGATCGGGGGTGGAAGGCTTCTTGATGTCAGGGGTTTCAACAAGGTCCGAGATGACAATGCCATCGATGGGCCTGGCGCCCCGTTCACCCCGGCTGACTGTGTTGGCCATGGATAAGTCCTTTTATTGTGAGTTTTGAGGAAACGCACGAAGGAGTATCTCCAGGGGTGTTATTGCGCCTGTGGTATTTATTTGTTGTTTCAGTCTGTCGTTGTCGGATACATCGCGCGTACCCTTGCCATTTCCCTGTCTATTCGGTCCAGAATAAAAGCTGATGCTCGCTGCGCCTCGGTGCGAATCTCAATCGACATACTCCACATGGCGGGCCATTTGATTGGGGCGTTGCAGGGTGGTGATATTGTCGATACGGATCAGCATGTCCTGGACGCAGGCCTTGAACAGCTCGTCACCCATGTCGATCCACAGGCGCGGCGGGCGGGCGTAGAGGAGGTCGTAGTCGGCGGTGGTGGGGTCGAGGTGGCGGTATTCCTCGTAGCGCGGCAGATCGGGCAGCGGGTTGCGGGTGTCCATGTAGTTCTGGATAAAATCCCAGAGGGCACAGGGCAACTGGTGTGCGGGGCCTATCGAGACCAGGGCGCCGAAGTCGATCAGGATGTCGCGGTAGCGATGGCCCAGCACCAGCTTGTGCGTCATCAGGCCCTGGCGGTCGGGGAAGCTCACCAGATAGGCGTCGAACTCGTGGAACGGTGCGGTGATTTCGCCGATGGTGCCGTGCTTTTTGTAGGCGCCGTTATTGTCGTAGTCGAACAGGGTGACCAGGCCGGTGCGGCGGTTGAGTTCCCAGAGTGGGCCTCGGGAGGGCTTGACCCAGAGGCGGGGGAATTTGTAGACGACCAGGGCGCCCAGGGCCCAGCAGAGGAGAGGGGTTCCAGTCAGTACTACATAAAATGAAATGTGTTCACTCGTGTGTTGTTGCCATGACTGGCTAGTGATACTCATAGTTGAAAAAAAGCTCAGTATCGATACAACCGTGAAAAGATAAAACAAGGCTCGGCCCCCACCCAGTAGATAGAGCCAAAAGTGTGAGCGCTTGGACCATAGGGCAAACCTGAAGCGTTCATGGTCATGCCGGTCATGAAAGTCCACGTGTTCGTAGGGAGCGGGTACATAGGTTCCTGCCGCGAGTTGTTCCTCGCGGTTTTTTTTATCTATTTCCACACGGCGTAGTTTTCCGGGCGAAGCCTCTTCAAGAAAGTCCGCAGGCGCCAGATCCTCGGTTCCGCCCCAAGGTAGGCGGAGGCAAGAAAAGCGCCTAAGCCATGGGCGCTCCTTGGAGGCGGGCTGGTTGGGCAGTCGGTCGGAACGGTAGGCCGTGGCAGCGTAGTATTCATTCATGCGGCTTATTGTCCCCGTCGCGCTTTATGGGTGGTCTGATCTGCCCAGAAGGGCTGCCCGAGCTTGTCGAAGTCCGGCTTGGTGTGCTGAGGGCCGAAGGGGGTGGGATCCCTGGGCAGTGGCGCTGGAAAGACCCAGGTGTCGTCGCCGTCGCCGAGGCTCACCTGGGCTCGTACCAGCCAGGTGTAATAGGTCGACGGTCCTGGTCGCGTTGGATCGACCGATTGGCTGTAAGGGCTGTCGAGGTAAAGTTCGAGACCTTCGGGGAGCAGGCGATGGGCCAGGAGACACCTAGGTGCGGGTGAGTGCGAGCTTTGCTGATGGATGTGTTCGCCATCGTTATATTGCTGGGTTTTCTGGAGGTGATAATCCACCTTCAGACTGGGGTGGCCGAAACTCGCCAGCAACCCGGGTAGATTGCTCTCGACGCGTACCCGTATGTTGGCCTTGCGAACGTCATAGGCCAATCTGTCGTCGTCCAGGAAGCTGAGTTTGGGGTTGGGCTCGTGATAGGGATTGCGTTCGATGACGATACGCAAATCGGCAAATAGGCTGACCAGGTAGTAGAAGGCCTGCTTTGGTTCTTTCAGATGAGTGCCGAGGCTGCCGGCATTCGGTCCGAAGGGACCGCACTTCAGCCAATCTTCCAGGGGCGTGTTGCTCAGCAAATAGGCACCGCCGGCCCCCGCGAGAATCAGGATCAACGCGGTCCAGCCGGCGGGTCCCAAGCCCAGGACGGTCGGGCCACCGAGTGTCAGGCCGCCGATAACGCCGGCAAGGCCGCCTATGGCCATCGTCAGATAGCCCCAATAGGCGTTATCACCCCATTGATAGGTGTACCAGGCGTCGTATAGGTTGAGACCGACGAAGAGCACGCCTGCGTTGGTTTGGAATAACAGGCGAGTGGTGATCTGACGATTGACTCGCTTGGCAAGGGTCGCCCCCAATAACCAGGAAACAGGGGCTTCTGGAAGGGTAAACAACGTGAGCCGCGCTGAAGCCAGCACCGATTGGCTCCCCGCCAATTTGATGCTTAACGCTTCTATCGCAATCATCAAATCAACCACCCCAGCGACTACTCCTGTATCCGCTCTTAACTTCCCTTTCTCTCGCTTTGCCTGATCCCACGCGTCAAACTCATTCCTCACATTCCACAACTCCAACATCAACACCGCCGCCGTGAACGGCACCGAATCCAGCACTCGATACACCGTGCTGCTCTTCTGCGCCTCGAAGCGATTCAGCGTCTCCTGCAAGGCGCCCTGGGCCCTGGCCTGTTGCTGTTGCGCGGCGTGTTGTTGCTGGTCGTATCGATGGACAGCATCGATATGTCGGTTCAGCTCACTGATCCGCCGCGCAGTGGGGTGGTGAAATGGCATGACCACCAACTGCGCGCCGTTACGCACCTGGCCCCGCTGGAGAGGGGCAGGTTTGATCGGTCGGCCGTGCTCGCCCAGAAACTCGCCGTAGTGGCGCAAGGGGCGCTCCGGCTCGCGGGAAAGGTCCCTGAGGCCGAACAGGTAATGGCTTTCGACCTTGAAATCGCGCCGCTCGATGATAAACAGGTCGCCAAAGGTCTCGGGCATCAGGCTGCGCAGTTGCGCCACGCCCTG
>Ga0302153_10000007_pt1 | contig 95758 bp, 56 predicted proteins | sample I_Bog_N2_2_FD_192429 | JGI IMG/M metagenome (GOLD analysis project Ga0302153, IMG submission 192429) | Peat permafrost microbial communities from Stordalen Mire near Abisko, Sweden - I_Bog_N2_2 | ecosystem: Environmental > Terrestrial > Soil > Wetlands > Peat | place: Sweden: Abisko, Stordalen... | reverse complement strand
CGGCCGCGGCAGCTTCAACTACCGCTTCGCCCAGCCCTCCCGTGACGCCCAACCCACCTCCTCCATCGACTTCCCCACCGACATCTTCCCCTTCACCGATCAGCCGGAAAAGGACCCTGTCACCGGCCAAACCGGCGGCCTGCTCGACCGCGCTACAGCCGAAAAAGTTGTACCGAAGGTCTTTTTCTCAAACACCTCCTACGAGTACTGGGGACGCGCCGCGGCCCTCATCGGCACCACAGCCGACGGCAAGCGCGACGCTGCGCTTTCGGACCAGGTCCGCATCTACCACTTCACCGGCCTGCAGCATTTTTCCGGGGCCTTCCCGCCCGAAAAGGGTTCCGGCGATCTGCTCGGCCAGCAACCCCAATCCCCGCTCCCCATCAAGTACTTCTGGCGCGCCATGATTGCCAATATGGATGCGTGGGTGCGCAGCGATACCGCGCCGCCGCCCAGCAGCTATCCGCGCATTGCCGACGGAAATCTTGTGCCGCTCAGCGCCTACGCGTTGCCGGCAATCCCCGGCGTCAATCGCCCGCATGAGGCCAATGAAGGCCTGCGTCTCGACTTCGGCCCGCGCTGGCAAAACGGAATTCTGTCCATCCAGCCGCCCAAGGCCGGCAAGCCGTTCCCGGTGCTGGTGCCGCAGGTGGACGCCGACGGCAACGAGCGCGATGGCGTGCGATTGCCGGAGTATGCCGCGCCGCTGGCAACTTACGTAGGCTGGAACTTGCGCGATCCGTCGATTGGCGCACCGGATCAGCGCGTAGCCTTCGAGGCGTCGTATCTTCCCTTCCCCAAAACCGCCGCCGATCGGGTCAAATCAGGCGATCCGCGCAAGTCCATTGCGGAGCGCTACGCCGACCGGGACGACTATTTGGCCCGTTATACCCACGCACTCGACGAACTGGTGAAGCAGCGGTGGATTCTTGAGGAAGACCGCGCCGCCGTGCTCAGCCGAGGCGAAGCGGAATGGTCCGAAGCGGTGAAGTAGATATATTTTCGGCCGATAGGTTAATGTGGAGATAGTTTCGCAGACGGCGTTCAGTATTCTGAGTACCCAAATGTGCAAAGGCCCCGGATTGATGACCTGGGGCCTTTGTATTTCCGGGCCATCGGCGCTCCGCACAGTGATTGACATGTAACGAAAAATGCATTACATTGCAAGGGTGTCTCAAGCGGCGCGCCACCTACTGGCGTTCAATGTGATTGCTAGAAGGCTCCGGACTGACTATCCGGGGCCTTTTTGCTGCCCGCAATTCCGTTGATTCCGCGATTGACCGGGTTCCTCACCGGCCATAACATCCTCTCCGCGCCTCTCAGTCTTTCTCGGTTGCCTTGCACGCCGAGTGATCTGAATCACATCCCTTTACCCCCCGCGTCGTAAACTAGACCCACCAGGATTAGCCCCATCAGGATCACCATGAAAAATGCAGCGCTCGGTCTCTTCGTCGTCCTCACCCTGGCCCTCATGGGCTGGGGCTACTACCAGGCCATCTACGTGGCGCCTGAAGATGCCGCACAGGGCGAGATCTTCCGCATCATCTTTTACCACGTGCCTTCGGCCAGCGTCGCCTTCACGTTCTTCGGGGTCTCGCTTCTCGGCTCCATCGGCTATCTCTCCTTCCGCCGCAGCAAGCCCGTCTACGCGCAGATTTCCGATGCGTGGGCACTGGCTGGCGCTGAAGTCGGCGTGGTTTTCTGCACCGTGGTGCTGCTGACCGGGCCGTTGTGGGGCCGGCGCGCATGGGGCATCTGGTGGACGTGGGACGCGCGCCTCACCACCACTCTCGTTCTCTGGCTCATTTACGTCAGTTATCTGCTGCTCCGCCGCTTTGCCGCCGGGCCACAGATGCAGACACTGGCCGCGGTGCTGGGCATCTTCGGCGCGCTCGACGTGCCCATTGTCTACATGTCGAATCGCTGGTGGCGCACCCAGCATCCCGCTCCGGTCTTCGGCGGCGGCGAAGGTTCCGGCATGGCTCCGGCCATGGTCCACGTCTTCCTCTGGAACATGCTTTCGTGGTTCTGCTGGGGAGTTTTGATCCTCGGCCTGCGCTTCATCGTCGAGCGCCGCCAACAGAAAATCGCCGCACTTGAGGCCCAGCACGCGCTCCTGGCCACCAACTGATTTTGCAAAGCGCATTTGCGCCGAGGTTTCGAAGATGAAAAAAGCCGCATTCGCTCTCTACGCCGTCGCAAGCGCCGCTCTATTCGCCTGGTTTTACTATTGGGCGTACTACCTGGCCCCAGCAGGGGATGAAGCGGCCGCGATCAGTCACCACTTTGTTGTCGCCGCCTACGCCATCACCTGGGTCGTCCAACTGAGCTATCTTTCATGGCTTGCAGCCAAGTGGAGCGGTCAAAAACGTTAAGCGGCCCGCAATTCACGCTGAAGGCCCGAATGCTGACGGGCTCAAATAACACCTTACCGGCCATTGACTTACCCCGCTTATCCATGCCCAGCCGTTGCGCGGCGGACTTCCGCGCATCCCTCCTAAGTAACATCCCCAATAGCACCTATTCCCTCCCACATCGCGTTTTAGTGGTATTTTCCTTTTTCCCATTTCAAGGGATGATTCAATTGTGGACGAGGCGTGTTTCCTGTCAGGATACAAAAACGCCGCTTTTGGAGAAACTGCGATGTATGACCTCATTATTGCCCTGGCTTTCATCGGTGTCTTCGCTGCCCCAGCGGTGTACGCGGTGAGGGCCGATACTAAAGCCAACCGCAAATAAAACGACCGCCGCACCACCCGCCCTGCCCATAGAGCGCACTCTTCAGCAATTGCCCTTCGCCGTTGAAGTCATTAGACTGATGGTTTGAGGGTCCGTCATGTTAATCGTCATGAAAGCGCAGGCCACGCCGGAACAAATCCAGGCTGTCTGCGACCATATTGAGCAGTTGGGCTTCCGCGCCCACCCCCTTCCCGGCGCACAGCGCACAGCCATCGGCATCACCGGCAACAAGGGTGAGGTCGATCGCGGCAATCTCGAGGCGCTCTCCGGAGTCGCCGAGGTGATCCGCGTCTCCAAGCCCTACAAGCTGGCCAGCCGCGACGTCAAAGAAGAAGACACCGTCATTCGCTTTCCCGGAACGAACGCCACCATCGGCGGACGCGACTTGGCCATCGTTGCCGGTCCCTGTTCCATCGAAAGTACCGAGCAGGCCTTCGCCATCGCCGAGCAGGTAGCCGCGGCTGGCGCGCAGTTCTTCCGCGGCGGCGCCTACAAACCCCGCACTTCGCCCTATGCCTTTCAGGGATTGGGCTTGGAAGCTCTCCGCATCATGGCTGAAATCCGCGAGCGCTTCGGCCTGCGCATCGTCACCGAAGCCATCGACAACGAGACCCTCGAACTGGTTGCCGAGTGGGCTGACGTGATCCAGATCGGCGCGCGCAACATGCAGAACTTCTCGCTGCTCAAGCACGCCGGTCGCCTGCGCAAGCCGGTGCTGCTCAAGCGCGGCCTTTCCGCCACGCTCGACGAGTTCCTCATGTCGGCCGAGTACATCATGAGCGAGGGCAATTACCAGGTCATTCTTTGCGAGCGCGGCGTGCGCACCTTTGCCGACCACACCCGCAACACCCTCGACCTCTCGATCGTTCCCGCCGTGCAGCGGCTCAGCCACTTGCCCATCCTGGTGGACCCCAGCCACGGCACCGGCAAGCGCGACAGCGTACTGCCCATGGCCCGCGCCGCCGTCGCCGCCGGCGCGGATGGCATCATGGTCGAAGTCCATAACCAGCCGGAAAAAGCGCTGTCCGACGGCCCGCAATCCATCTATCCCGACCAATTTGTGCGCATGATGGACGAGATCGAGCAGATTGCCCCGATCGTCGGCCGGCATATCGCCCGCGGCATCCACGTTGAAGCCCCCGCGGTCTAACCGATGACCGAGGAACAGGTGCAGGGCACACTGGAAAAAGCTGTCATCCTGAGCGCAGCGAAGCGAAGCCGAAGGACCCGCGTCTCAACCCTTTCCCGCGCGGAAAGGCTCCGCGCCCCATCCATGCGGCTCCTTTCTGCCGCATCGGTGGGAAACACAAAAGCTTTATTCGCGATCCTCGGGTTCGCCGCCGTTGCACTCTCCCTCACCGCCTGCCGCTCCCACGACTTCTCGCAATACCCGCCCAACTACCGCGAATACGCCTACGTCACCAACGGCGGCAGCGGAACGGTCAGCGTGCTCGATGTGGTCAACGTCCGCCTCGATCGTGAACTTGCCGTCGGCCAGAATCCCGTCGCCGTAGCGGCCAGCCCCACCCGCAACGAAGTCTACGTCGTCAACTCCGGCGCAGAAAACGCGTTGGGCTCGGTCTCCGTGATCAACGCCGAAACCAACACCGTCGCGGCCACCATCGCCGTTCGGCGCAAGCCCGTCTCCATCGACATCGACCCAACCGGCGCTCTGGCTTACGTGGCCAACTCCGGTTCCAACAACCTCTCGGTCCTCGACCTCAAGGCGCGCCGCGTAATCGCCGAATTCGCCACCGGAGAAGAGCCCGATGCAGTGCGCATTTCACCCGACCGCAAGACCCTGGTGGTCGCCAACGGCCGAAGCGGCAGCGCCAGCATGATCGATCCGGCCACCGGCAAGATTCGCGCCGCTTTTGACGGATGCCCCGGCGCCAGCGACATCGCCATCCTCCCCGACTCAACCAAAGCATTCATTGCATGCGCCACAGGCCACCAGGTCATCGTGATCGCTCTCGCGCACTCCAAATCCAATCCCGACCAGCCCGACCGCCTGGAGACCTTCATGGACGTTGGCCGCGCACCGGTGCAGTTGGCCCTCAAGCCCGATGGCGGCGAGCTCTTCGTCTCGAATTCGCTCGCCGGCTCCATCTCCGAGGTCGTCACCAGCACCGACGATGTCGGCGGCGCATATCCCATGGGCGACGACCCGGTCCGTGGCCTGGTCTCCAGCGACAACGCCATGCTCTACGTCGCCAACTTCCGTTCTCAGTGGGTCACCGTCTACGCCATTGACGATGGCAAGCGCATTGCCTCCATCCACGTAGGCGACGGGCCGGCCGCACTGGCGTTCTCGGGCGACGGCCACCTGCTTTTTGTCGTTGATACGCGCTCCGGTGACGTAGCCGTGGTTCGCACCAGTTCGAACTCCCTGTTCACGCTCTTCTCCACCGGCAAAGGCCCCAACGCCATCGCCGTCAAGGCGTTCAAAGTCCCATAGCAATGGCGCCCCCAACTGATGCTGTCATCCTGAGCAACTTGACTCGCGTAGGCGAGTTACGGCTAAAATGACCGCTTCTCAAGAGTTCATGGCAAACAAGGCTTGTCATCCTGAGCGAAAGGGGCCCCAGGCGCTTTTCAGCCTGGGGGTGGTGAGTCGAAGGATCTGCGGTTGCTCTTCGCGCTCGTTGCAGCAGCCATTACTCGGTCCCATTCAGAATCGCGTGATCCAGAAACCCCACCGATCGTCCGCCCTCGCCATCGAGATCAAGCACAACAATCGTATTGCGCCCCTTCTTCAGCCACGGCGCAGGCAGATACAGCGTCCGCTGCGGCCCGATCTTCCAGAAGCGCCCCAGCGGTTGCCCGTTGATCCACACTTCTCCCTTGCCCAGTTCCCGCGTATCCACAAAAGTATCCGCCGGCTCGTCGACCTCGAAGCTCGCCTGATAGAAACACGCGCCGGTGCACGCGCCGCCTGCGTACTTCAGCGCATCCACCTTCTCCATGGGCAGCGGAAAAATCTGCCAACCGGTCAGCGTCGCACCTCCCAGCGTCACGCGCTTCGTAATCCCCGCGCGCTCGTTGGGGAATTGATGCCCGAAGTTCACGCGCCCGGTGTTCTCGACCAGGATGTCCAGCCGCGTCTTGTCGTGCGTCGTCTTAATCGGCAGTGAGGCCTGTCCCAGCCGCCGGTCCAGCGTCCCCGCCAGCACGCCGTCGAGGTAGACCTTCGCGTAGCTGTGCAGCTCGTCAATGTGCAGCTCCGCCGTCTGCGCACGCTCAATCCGCGCACGTTCAATCGTTGTCCGATAGAGAATGTATCCGTAGCTCTGCCCCACATCCTCCATGGACAGAATCTTCTCGGTCTCGATCGGCTTCGGCAGCGCGCTCCAGATGGTCGCCGCGCGTTCCAATTTCACAGCGGGCAGCGCCTTCACCGGCAGCGGCGCGGGTGGTGCGGGCGGCGTCACACCGGTCACTTCGCGAATGGCATCGCGCATCAGAAAAAACTTCTTCGTCAGTTCCCCGCTCTCGCTTACCGGCACATCGTAGTCGTAGCTGGTTACGGTCGGCTCATACTTTCCGTCATTGAAATTTGCGCCATTCATCCAGCCAAAGCTGGTGCCGCCGTGAAACATGTACAGGTTCACCGAGTAGCCGCGCCCAAGCATCCACTTCAGCTCCGCTGCGTCGGCGGCCGCGTCCGTCGTGTGATGTTTGTCGCCCCAGTGATCGAACCATCCGTCCCAGTATTCTCCGTTCATCCGCGGTGCGTTGGGCCGCAGCTTGTCCAGCTTGGCAAACTCGGTCTTCGCGTCTCCGCTGCCGAAGTTGATCACCGCCGGCAGCTCCGCAAGCGATCCATTCTCGAGTTCGTCGGCGCCGTCCGCGGTATACAGCATCGCCTTATCGAATCCGGAGTCAACCACCAGATGATGAATCTGCTCCATGTACTCGTGGTCCGCGCCGAAGGAGCCATACTCATTCTCCACCTGCACAGCGATGATCGGGCCGCCATTCGCGCTCTGCAGCGGCGCCAGCTCTTTGCCCAGCCGATGAAACCAGCGCGTGGCCGCAGCCATGAACTGCGGATTTCTGCTACGCACCACCATGCCCGGCTCGCGCAGCAGCCACGCCGGCAGCCCGCCAAAATCCCACTCGGCGCAAATATAGGGGCCTGGCCGCGGAATCACGAACAGCCCCTCCTGCTGCGCCTCGCGAATGAACTCGGCAATGTCGTTCTGCCCTGAAAAATCGAACTTCCCCGGCGCAGTCTCATGCATGTTCCAGAAGACATACGTCTCCACCGTGTTCAGGCCCATTGCCCGCGCCTTGCGCAACCGGTCGCGCCAATAAGCCCGCGGCACGCGCGCGGAATGAATCGCGCCGGAGATGATCTGGAAGGGCTTTCCATCCATCTCGAAATGATCGCCGTTGGCGCGCAGAACATGCGCGGCGTGCGGTTGAATGTTCTGGGCATGAAGCATTCCCGCGGTTCCGATTACGCCAGCGGCCGCCGCAACCACCGTCGTCAAAGCCCTGATTCTCATGAGAATGTATTCGTCCTTTCGAAAGCCTGCACGACTGGAGACCTGCTTCGCGTGCAGCATTTAGCCCGGCTTCTGGTTCAATCGCGACACGCTGAACTGCGCGCCCGCAAACAGGATCAGTCCCGAAACATACGCCCAGAAGAGCAACCCCACCGAAACATAAAATGGCCCGTAGATGGCTCCTAAATCGAGGTGCGGCAGAATCAGCACGAACACAAACTTCGCCAGAAGCCAGATAATTCCGGTAATGATGGAAGTGCGCAGAACCGGCCGCCACGGCACCTTGCGATTGGGCAGTATCCAATAGATCGAAAAGAAAAACACGATCGACGCAACGCCCGTCGAGAAGGCGAGCCACAGATAGCTGATGCCTTCAAAAAACACATTGTCGATGTGATGGAAGAAGAGAAAATCCAGCAGCTCACGCTCTCCCGCGCCTAATAGAATGGTGATGATTGCCAGCGCCACCATCAGCAGCGCCAGGCCCAATGCCACGGTCTGGTTCATGATGTAGTTGCGACTCTTGGTCACGCCCCACGCCTGGTTGAGGGCGACCTCAAGCGGAAGAAAAATGCCGGTGCACGCCACCAGGATCATGATCAGCGAAAATGCCTGCACGCCATGATGCGGAACTGCCTTCGCCAGGCTCTCCGCGAGCCAACCCTGCTTTGCCGTGGTAGGCAGGAAATAGTCCACCATCTGGTTGACGACGGTCACCATCATGTCCGAGTGAAACACAGACCGCGAGAGCGTATACAGCAGAACGATAAATGGGATGAAGGAGAGAATCGCATTGGCCGCCACGCTGAACGCGAACGTATGCACCTCGCTGTCCAGCAGATACGTCACCAGCGCCGTGCCATCCTTGCGCCAGAGGTACCACTTCGATTTCGTAGCCGGCACCACCGCTGCGCTGGCCTGAAGCGGCGCCCCGCCGTCAGTACCGGAATCTGAGACTTGAATCAATTTCAACTCCTTTGCCGCACTCTAAAAAATTCGCCGCAAATGGGTGTGCTGAAGATACCTGCGCAGCGCGTGAATGGGTGCTTCTTCAAGGATAGTCTCTTCCCGCGCCGCTTTTCAGCGCATCGCCCGGCGCCCTCGCAGTAAATTGCTCCGCTCAACAGACGCACATTTTCCTCTTGCATCCTTATTCGATTCCTGCCATAACAAGAGCATGGCGCGCCGGAGGCGAGCCGTCAGACAAGTCCGGAAGGCCGCAAGGATTGCAGGATTTCGTAGTTTTGCCCAGTCTCAACTTAGGCGTCTCATCGAGCCGCCTACGCTCATCCAGCCGGTGCGCGCAGGCGGCTCGCGGCATTTCTAAGGTTCTCTCGCGCACGTCCGGCATAATCTCAACCTGCCGGATGCGTGCGAAAAGCAATGAGGCCGAGCCCATTTCAGCCCAAGGAGAAAGCGCATGAAAGAGCAAGGTGTCGTGAAGTGGTTCAACGGATCAAAAGGGTACGGATTCATTCAGCGTTCCAGCGGTGAAGACGTCTTTGTCCATTTCTCCGCCATCCAGGTGGACGGCTACAAGACGCTCAACGAGGGCGAGGCCGTGGAGTTCGAGTGCCAGCAGGGGCCCAAGGGACTCAACGCCGCTGACGTAACCCGCGCCTCGTGAGAAAAGCAGATTACAGATGACAGTCAACCGTCGCGGAGCGCGGACTTAACTGCAATCTGTCATCTGTAATCTGCAACCTGTTTCAACGCCCACTGCGCCGCGCTGCGCAATCCAAGGTCGGCTGCCTCAGCCCACCTTGCGAGCCACGGCGCAAACTTCCCCTGCCCGCTGTTGCCCATCGCAATGGCTACATTGCGTTTGAATCCTTCAAAACCCGCGCGCCGCACCGGCGAACCGTTGAACCGCCGCTCGAATTCATCTCTATCCATCGCCGCCAGTTCCTCCAGCGCAGGATTGACGAGTTCCGCGCGCGCTGCCAGTTCCTTGTCTTGTCCCAACTCTGCTGCACGCAGTGCCGATTTGCGATTCCACGGGCAAACATCCTGGCAGATGTCGCAGCCGAACACCTGCCGGCCCATCCCATCCATCAGTTCCGGCGCAATCTCCCCGCGATGCTCGATCGTCAGATACGAGATGCATTTCGTCGCATCCATCCGGTAGGGCGCGATCAATGCATTTGTCGGACACGCGTCCAGGCACCGCGTGCAGCTCCCGCAGCGATCCGGCAGTGCCGCGGGCACCTTTTCCTCCTTCACTTCCAACGAAGTGAGGAGCACCGCCAGAAATCCAAATGATCCAAGCCTGGGGTGAATCAGGCAGGTGTTCTTTCCCGTCCAACCCAGTCCGGCCGCAGTCGCCAGCGACCGCTCCACCACCGGCCCGGTGTCCACGTACGCCCGCGCTTCAAACTCTCCGAACTCACTCCGCAGCCGCGCTTCAAGCGCCTTCACCCGCTTCAGCAGCACCTTGTGGTAATCGCTCGGCCTGCGCACGCCGTCCGCGTCCAGCCGGCTGCTCCACGCATAGCGCGCAATCCAGCCCGCGCCCTCGGGAGCCCGCTCTGTCGAACGCGGAAGCCCATTCTCATAGCTCGCAAAGCAAACCACCACCGAGCGCGCCCAGGGAAACGGAACTCCCACCCGCGCGCGCACCAATTGTCCCTGCTCGTCGGCGCGTTCCAGGTATCTCATGGTTCCCGCTCGCCCCGCCCGCACCCACTCCTCAAACCGCTGCGCGTCCCGGTCGGCATTTTCATGCGGGAGGGCTACCAGCCCTGCCTCGGAAAAACCGGCCACAAGCCCCAATGCGCGCGCTCGCTCCCTTGTCAAAGAAGGTGCGGGGCTTGGTCCGGAGATGGATTCGCGCTTAGTCACGGAACCGGCAACCCTCCCTTTTGCGTATCGGTCTGTGTGTCCGATTGCGGACGCCGGGATCGAAACTGAACACCCGGACCCGCAAGCTGGCATCCTGGAGTGCTCGTATCTCCCTTGAATTCAGCATATTCTCCTGGCGCGGTTTTGGCCGTCGGAGTGCAATATCACCACGCATAGGCCCTTCGCCCTTCTCGGCGATCCCGGCCAGATTCAGGTTTCTTAACGGAGGTTTTTATGTCCACCACCTTGATCAACAGCGCAACAGCAGGGATCAACCCGGTAGCAGCAAGCTCCAACGCGGCAGAATGGTCGGCTCCCGCCGAAGCGACTGAGCGCATTACCCTGACGGAACTGGTTCGCGGCCACGATCAGGACTTGTTTGCCCGCCTTGCGCCCGTCGTGCGCCGCCAAAGCATGGTTCTCGATCTCGAAATGGTGCAGCGCATCGACGCCGCCGGCATTGCCGCGCTCATCTCTCTCTATCGCTGCGCCAGCGACGCGGGGCACCGCTTCGCCGTCTCCAACCCCTCGACCCATGTGGCGGAAATTCTTGCCGTAGTCGGCCTGGACCGCATTCTCCTGTCCCAGAATGCGGAGCGCATTCCACATACCACCCTGGGCCTCGAACGCTCCGCGGCATGAGCGAACGCCTGACGCGCCCTGTTTCCCTGAACAGGACTGATTTTCGTCTCAAACTGCGAGAGATTTCGACTGCAACCAAGACGCGCCATGCGCACCAAAAGAACCGTCTGTGACGAGTGGCACAGGCAAGAGTATACTTGCGGCGTTATTAGTACTAGCGACTCAGATCGCCGCGAAGCGCGGTCGTATGTCTGGATGACTCGCACGTGCTCAGCCCTGTTAACCGCCCTTTTTTGTTAGAGTGCTGAGCCAACGTACCGCCACCCTCCCATAGATGCCGACCTCGCGGAACTTTCTTATACGGAGGCAATACCCCATGGCGCAGGGCGTGGCGGAAAAGGCGTCTGCTCAACCAGCAGATTCAACTTCAACACCAACAAAGTATGTGTACTCCTTCGGCGGCGGCAAGGCCGATGGCAACGGTCGCATGAAAGACGTGCTGGGCGGCAAGGGCGCCGGCCTGGCTGAAATGACCAACGCCGGCCTGCCCGTTCCTCCCGGATTCACCATCCAGACCGAGGCCTGTCGCGAGTACATGCGCGGCGCTGTCAGCCCCAAAGTCGACCAGGAAATGCACGCCGCTCTTGAGACCCTCGAAAAGCTCCAGGGACAGAAGCTCGGCACCGGCGTCAATCCCCTGCTGGTCTCCGTCCGCTCCGGCGCCAAGTTCTCCATGCCCGGGATGATGGACACCATCCTCAATCTCGGCCTCAATGACAAGGCCGTCGAAGCGCTGGCCAAGCTCTCCAACAATCCCCGCTTCGCCTATGACTCCTACCGCCGCCTCATCCAGATGTTCGGCGACGTGGTTCTCGATGTTCCCAAGAAAAAGTTCGAGCACATCTTTGACAGCGTCAAGGAGCGGGAGAAGGTCAAGTTCGATTACGAGCTGCAGGCCGACGCGCTGAAAGAGATCATCGTCGAGTACAAGAAGCTGGTCCGCAAGGAGACCGGCAAGGACTTTCCGCAGGGGCCGCTTGAGCAACTGGTCCAGGCCCGCGATGCCGTGTTCCGGAGCTGGCAGAATGACCGCGCCAAGACCTATCGCCGCATCAACCACATCGACGACTGGCTGGGCACAGCGGTCAACATCCAGGCCATGGTCTTCGGCAATCTCGGAGAGAACTCAGGCACCGGCGTGGGCTTCACCCGCAACCCCGCCACCGGCGAACACGCTTTCTTTGGCGAGTACCTGATGAACGCGCAAGGCGAAGACGTGGTCTCGGGCGTCCGCACGCCGCTTTCCATCAGCGAGCTCGAGCGCGCCATGCCCAAGGTCTACGACCATCTCCGCGCCATCACCTGGAAGATGGAAAAGCACTATCGCGACATGCAGGACTTCGAGTTCACCATCCAGGATGGCAAGCTCTATATGCTGCAGACCCGCAACGGCAAGCGCACTGGCCTGGCCGCCGTCCGCATCGCCATTGACATGGTTCGCGAAGGCCTCATCTCCCAGGAAGAAGCCATCTTCCGCGTCGAGCCCAACCAGCTCTACGACTTCCTTGTTCCCCGCCTGATTGAGAAGGGCGAAAAAATTGAAGTTCTGGCTACCGGTTTGCCGGCCTCGCCCGGCGCGGCTGTCGGCCAAATCGTGTTCACCGCGGAAGACGCCGTCAAGTTCCACACCAACGGCGCCTATCGCACCATCATCCTGGTCCGCGGCGAAACCACGCCGGAAGACATCGCGGGCATGGAAGTAGCAGCCGGAATTCTCACCTCACGCGGCGGCATGACCTCGCACGCCGCTGTCGTCACCCGCGGCATGGGCAAGTGCTGCGTAGCCGGCGCTGGCGACTGCACCGTCGACGAGAACGCCAAGGAACTCCGCGTAAAGGGTCACACCTTCCACCAGGGAGATTGGATCTCGCTCGACGGAACAACCGGCCGCGTCATCGCTGGTCAACTCAAAACCCTGCCCGCTCAGCCCGACGATCCCGACCTGGTCAAGTTCATGAGCTGGGTCGATCCGGTCCGCCGCCTGAGGATTCGCGCCAACGCCGACGTCCCCCGCGACGCCAAGCAGGCTCGCCTCTTCGGAGCGGAAGGCATCGGCCTCTGCCGCACCGAGCACATGTTCTTTGCGGAAGACCGCATCGGACACATGCGCACCATGATCCTGGCGGAGACTGAAAAGGAACGCCGCGATGCCCTCAAGAAGCTGCTGCCCATGCAGCGCGCCGACTTTGTGGGCCTCTTCAAAGCAATGGAATCGCTGCCGGTGACCATCCGCCTGCTCGATCCTCCGCTGCATGAGTTCCTGCCCCAGCGCGAAGACCTGCTGGTGGAGATCTCGCACCTTGAAGACACCAAGCCCCGCTCGCCCCGGCTCAAGGAACTGCGCCCGCTGCTGGCGCGTGTCCAGGAGTTGCACGAGACCAACCCCATGCTCGGACTGCGCGGCTGCCGCCTCGGCATCGCCTTCCCCGAGATCACCGAAATGCAATCGCGCGCCATCTTCGAGGCCGCTGTCGCCGTCAAGGCCAAGGGCGGCGATCCGCACCTCGAAATCATGGTCCCGCTCATCGGCTCCATTGAAGAGATGCGCAACCAGTCCGCAATCGTGAAACGCGTCGCCGCGGAGGTCTTCAAGGAGAAGGGCGAAACCGTCGACTACATGGTCGGCACCATGATCGAACTGCCCCGCGCAGCCCTCACCGCCGACCAGATCGCCGAAGAAGCCGAGTTCTTCAGCTTCGGCACCAACGATCTCACCCAGACCACCTATGGCATCTCGCGCGACGACATCAACCACTTCCTGCCGTCGTACATCAAACAGGGCATCTTCAAACACGATCCCTTTGCCACCCTCGATCAGGCTGGCGTCGGATTGCTGGTGAAGATGGCTACGGCCAAGGGACGCAACACGCGACCCAACCTCAAGGTCGGCATCTGCGGCGAGCATGGCGGCGATCCGGAATCCGTCAAGTTCTGCCACAAGATCGGCCTCAACTACGTCTCCTGCTCGCCCTTCCGTCTGCTCACCGCAAGGTTGGCCGCCGCCCAGGCCGCGCTCCAGGAACTGCAGACGCCGGACATCCACAGCGGCACCTGCTGATTTACAATTCGTACTCACCATCAGGGGCGCGGCCATCCAGCCGCGCCCTTGCTGCGTTTGGCGGAAAGAATAGCGGGCCGTCGCGGAGCTGCCGCATCTGAATCAAACTATGATGGGCAGATTGTAAATATTATCACCGGAAATCCCTCGGTAATCTGCTTGACATTACCTCTGAGGGGGGGGGTAATATGGTCGCAAATTTCGTAAATCTCCTGCTGGAGGTATGACCTATGCGAAGAATTCAAGTCATTCCCATCATGATTTGCATGATCTTGATGGGATGCTCAACTGGACTGCTTGCACAATCGTCTTGTGGAGGAACCAACCCCTTTGGATCGACGCTCTACTGTTGCGGCACTAAAATATTCGTCGAGGATGAGTGGGCTCCGACTCCACAGTTGCATATGGGCCAAACCCTTACACAGTGTAGATTTCTGGTCCCAGGCTGTTATGAGTCTTACGTGGTGGCCGAGGGCACCTGCACTGTTGCGGCCCTTTCGACCCCCGAGATGCGGAAGCGATTGGACCTGCTGTCTCAACAAACTCCGCTTTTAGTCGCTTCCTGCACCGGCGGACTGGTTCCCTACCAACCTCGCCGCAATGCAGACTTTCCGGATGGAAGAGGATTTAACCTGAAACCGCGAAAGCTCGATTTGGGGGGTATCGGCGAATGAAATCATTGCGAAAGCTGGCGATATTCGGCTTTTTCTGCTCGGCGGCATTCAGCGGATTGGCGGAGGATGCCGGCAAGCCCGCCTCCAAGCCGGAGGAGACAATCCCCAGCTACACTCTGGAATTCGGCAAGCCTCAGAAATCAACGCTCGGCGGCGACGGAACCGTGATGGGCGGGTTCCTTACTTGTAGCGCGGACGGCACCATCTTCCTCGAAGTCACCGACGCCCAGAGCGATCACATGGGATTGTTGGCGCTGCATTCGCTCGCTCCGTCCGGAGAGTCGGTCCGCTTCAGTCCTGGTCGAGTGCCAGGTTACGATCAGATCACTCAGCCTCTACGTTTCTTTGCCGGTGAAGCACGGGTCGCGGCTCTTGTCTATGCCACCCCGGCCAAGAAAAGTCTCACCGATTCCACGCCGGACCCCGTCATGCTGGGATTGATCTATGACCGCAAGGGCGCGCTGCAAAAGGCCGTGCGATTGCCAGACAACACGCAAACAACCGCCTTGGGAATCTATGGATCGGGCGACCTGCTGGCGGTTGAAGTGAACATCCAAGATAAAACTGCCCGGCTAATGGTTCTCGGTCCGGATGGAGATTCAATCCGCGAACTCCGGCTTTTCGACGACGACTACAACCTGAGCAAGACTGCCAAGGAAGACCAGATGCTGTCCGGCGTGAAACAAAACAAATGGGGAGCGCTGGCGACGATGATGACCGTTCCTTATGGGGAGGATCTATTGCTGATCTCGGTCTACACCAGGCAGCCGGTGATTGAAGTCAACGAGCACGGAATTGTCCGCGTATATCCTTTGCAGATCCCCAAGGGCCTATACCTGGACACGCCACTCTCTATCAGCAGGAATGGCTGGACGTTTGCCATGTCGGGAGGCGGACGGGATCATCCCAATGAGGAAGATACACCACAGGCATTTGTCATCAAACCAGGGCCGGTCCTCATCTTCAATCCCAGCGACGGGAGTGCGCGGCGCAGGATTGAGAAGTCAGCCAATGACCAGAGGGCAGTTTTGGCCTGTGAGCACGACGGAGAATATACCGCGCTGACGACGAGTCGCGAAGATGGTAGCCTGCAGGTGTTGAAGGCTACCATTCCACAATAATCCGGCCTGCTAAACCGAAAACTTTTGTCAACACGCATGAAGGGCGCGGCCATCCAGCCGCGCCCTTCATGCATCTGGCGGGTGGCCCAGCCACTGATCCAGCCATCCATCTGTCCATCCCAAAAAAGATAAATCCTTGCCTCACTCGTCGCCGCTTGATCGAGATGAGTGGACCAACTGCCGGGTGCCCCACCTCTCGATTTTGAGACCTGAAGCCTGAGAGCAATGGCCGGCAGCGAATTGTCAAGCCCCCGTCCCTCCCATCTCCAAAGCATCTATATTATTTTCAACGACTTACGCAAACACCCCGTTTGCCGGTTATTTCTCTCAATCCGCTAACCTGTAGTTGAGAGTTATGTATTGTGCGCAGACCCACCGTGGCATCTCGCCCGGCTCGGCCCCGCGCAGACCTCCGCATAAGTTTCCTTTTTTGAGACACTTAGAATTCAAGCTACTCAAAACAAGACACTTAGAGCAGGATGCCGCCGCTAAACATATTAAAATCATTGATTTGCCAAAAGCACCGGGGAGGGAAGGGGGGCATCCCCATCACCCGCAGGAGAGGACCATCAGGATCGCCGAATGTCGTCACGGTATGCCCAGTGGGCTCCATTGCCAGTCGCCCGCCGTCCGCATGAAGTCCAGCGGGTGGCCCAGGTCTGACCATCCAGGAATGATGGGGTGCCCCAGAGCCTGCCTGAGCTTTGCCGAAGGGGCTCGTTTCTGAGAACTGGGAGAGCAAGCCGCTCATTTTCCACCCAGACGGCTTCTCATCCCGGGCAATTTCTATCGTCCCAAACAGCACTCCATCCATCGATCGCATCGGAATGAGAAGATAAGAGTGTCCACCCGCCGCGCATCGCTTTCCCGCGGACTGAACCATTTCCCGTACCTTCATGAAAAGAGGCCTTCGCCATCCATGCTCATCCGCCTGGCCTACGACATTCAATTCGAGATTCCCGCTGAGGTCGCGATTGTCGCGCTGCTCAACGTTCATCCCTCGCGCGCGCAGGACCTGCTCGAACCCGACGAATTGCAGATTGAACCGAAGATCCAGGTTGAGCATTACATTGACAGCTTCGGCAATCGCTGCGCGCGCTTCGTTGCCCCACCCGGGCCGCTGCGCCTCAGCAGCACTACGCTCGTTGACGATTCCGGCGATCCCGATCCCTACAACTGGAATGCCCGCGAATCGGCCGTCGGCGATCTGCCGCATGAAGTCCTGAGTTTCCTCCTCAACAGCCGCTACTGCGAGGTCGATCGCTTCTCCAACATCGCAGTCGAGTTGTTTGGAGATGCCGCGCCCGGCTGGAATCGCGTGCAGACCATCTGCAATTGGGTTCACAACCATGTGGCCTTCAACTACCAGATGGCCCGCCCCTCGAAGACCGCGCTCGATGTGTATACCGAACGCGTCGGCGTCTGCCGCGACTTTCAGCATCTCGCCATCACCTTCTGCCGCGCCATGAACATCCCCGCGCGCTATGCCACCGGCTACCTGGGCGACATTGGCGTACCCGTCCGCATGCCCATGGATTTCAGCGCCTGGTTTGAAGCATGGCTCGATGGCCGCTGGTGGGCATTCGACGCCCGCAACAATCAGCCACGCATCGGCCGCATCCTCATGGCCACTGGCCGCGATGCCGCCGACGTGGCGATCACAACCTCTTTCGGGCAAGCCGACCTGCGATACTTCTTTGTAAAAGCCGAAGAGGAGTAACGGCTCGCTGAAGATTCGAGAGCGCTACTCCGCCCTCAGCGCCTCCACCGGATCAACCGCCGACGCACGCCGTGCCGGAAGATAGCTGGCAATCGCTGCCGCCACCGCCAGCACCAGAGTCACGCTCTCCACCAGCAGTTCCCGCGCAATGCGCGCACGTCCGCCGCCCAGCGCCGAGCGGATCAGCAGTTCCTGCTGACGCGACTCAGCGCGCACCAGCAGCAGGTTCGCGACGTTGGTGCAGGCAATCAGCATCACCAGCCCCACCGTGCCCATCACCACCCAAAGCACGCTGCTCACGCTCCCGATCACCTGCGTCTTGAGCAACTGAAAGTTGGGGCTAATCTTCCACCGCTCGTAGTAGTGGGGATTGGTGCCTGGACCGTTGGACCAGGAATCCATCCACAACGAGAGAAGCCGCGCCACATCCGCATTCGCCTGCACCCGAGTGATCCCCGGCTTGAGCCTGCCGATGCCGCTGTAACCAAACGGCGCGAGCCTGAGCTGCGATCGGTCAATCGCCATGGGAAGCATCAGATCGAAGTCATTGTCGACCATCCGAAACCCGCGCGGCATCACGCCCACGATCTCTCGGTGCTCCGCATCCACCTGGATGCTGCGGCCAATCACGCCGCGGTCGCCGCCAAAGCGCCGCTGCCAGTAGCCGTAGCTCAGGATCGCCGTCTTTGCCCCGCGCGGATCCTGGTCCGCGGCGTTAAACCACCTGCCTACCGTTGCCGGAACATTCAAGGTCTGCAGCACGCCGTCGCTGATGAACTCAGCGTTCACCTGGTGCGGCTGGCCCACCCCAGTCACGTTCGATTTGCCCTCGGACCAGATTCCCATCGACTGAAATGTTTTGTTGTTCTCTGAGAAGGTCAGATACATCGACGGCGAAAGCTGCAACCCGCTCGCAAAGTTCGCGAGGCCGCCCGCGCCCGGTGCATTCAGTGAGAGATCCACAAGCTCGCCGGAGTTCGGATAGGGCAGCGGCTTCAACAGCACGCAGTCCACCACGCTGAACACCGCCGTATTGGCCCCAATGCCGATTGCCAGCGTCAGCAGAATCGTCGCCGCAAATCCAGGCGATTTTCTCAATCGCCGCAGCACCAGCTTCAGGTCGGCAAGAATCGATTCAAGCGCCGCCCACTGCCACTCCTCGCGGCTGCGTTCCTTGATCAGCGCAACGTTGCCAAACTCGCGCCGCGCCGCCCGTTCGGCCTCGCCCCGCGGCACACCCTCTTCCATCAGCTCTTCCGCGCGCAGCTCAATATGCTCCTGGATCGAAACGGAGAGATCGTCGTAGCGGCGGCGGCGGCCAAAAATCCGGCTCAGCATCTTCATGGTCGGCCTCCTATGCTCTCGCCACCGCGAGCACGCGCGTGATTCCGGCGAACATCTTCTCGAAGCTCACCACCTCTGCCTCAAGATGCTGTACACCAGCCTCGGTCAGTTTGTAGATTCTTGTGGGCCGCCCCTTGGCGGACAGGCCTGTTTCGGCCTCAAGCCAGCCCTCGCGGAGCATGCGCTGCAACGCCGGGTAGAGCGAGCCCTCTTCAACCTGGAGTAGATTGTCTGAAACTGCCTTGATGTGCTTCACCAGCGCATAGCCATGCATCGGCTTCAGCCTGAGCGACTGAAGGATCATGATCTCCAGCGCGCCGGGAAAAAGGTCGCGATGTTCGGAATTCTTCGCCATGCAAAGAACATTACATCAAAATACCTATTTTAAAAATAGGTATTTTAAATATATATTCTTCCGGCCCGCCAGAACCCTATTTGGCATCCCCGCTCGGCGCATAATACCCTTCCCGCGTCACCACGATCAGGTCGCCGTTACTGGCTTTGAGAGCGATCTTGTGGAAGCCGCCGTCGGGATCGACCTTATCCGGCGTGTAGGTGAGCAGATATTGACCGCGCAGCTCTTCGGCAATCTGCCCATAAATCTCGTCCAGATTATCCTTCTTCTTGGCTTCGAAGTACCGGGCCCCGGTGCGCGTGGCAATCTTCTCCATAATCTTCTTGCCGTCCACATTGGCCTCGCCGGACCCGCCATTGCGCCGATTGCCGCCGCCCGGATAACCGCCGCCTCCTCCGCCAGGGTACCCACCCCCACCACCGCCGGGGTAACCGCCTCCGCCGCCGCGATGTCCACCACCGGGATATCCGTTCCCTAATCCGTTGCTCTGCTGCTCGCCCTTGAAATAGATGGTGTAGATAGCCACGTTGGCCTTGTCTGCCGCGTCCACGGCGTCGTTCAGTGTCTCCTTGCTGCCACGGTCCACGCCGTCAGAGAACACCACCAGCGCCTTGCGCCCGTCTTTGGGCTCCATCAGCTCGTGCGAGGCCAGGTAGATGGCGTCGTAAAGCTGCGTGCCTCCGCGGGTGCGCGTCTGGCCGCCGCCACTGCCGCGATCATCATCGCGCGTCTCCGGCCCCTGGCTCGAGCTCCGCTCGGCGCGCGTCGCTCCCATGTCGTCCAGCTCGCGATGCAGCTTGTCGCGCGAGTTGGTGAAATCCTCAAGCAGCTCCACCTCGCGGTCAAAGTGGATGAGGAACGCCTGGTCCGCCTGAGTTTGACCCGCCTGCGCCGGAGACGCGGCCTTGGGATCTGCCGGCAGCATCAGGTCCACAAACTTCCCCGCCGCCTTGCGCTCCGCGTCCATGGCGCCGGAAACGCTGCGGCTCGTATCCACCAGCAGCCCCACGCGGAAGGGCAGATTGCTCTCCCGCGAAAAGCTCTTGACGGTCTGCGGCCGCCCGTCCTCGGTCAGGGTAAAGTCGCTGACTTTGAGGCTGGTTACCAGAGCGCCTTTCTTGTCGCGCACCGTCACCGGCAGCACCACCTCCCGCGCCTTGATCTTCAAGGTCGTCACCGGGTGGCTGCCATCGGGTTGCGATGGGGTCTGCTGGGAGGAGTTTTGCCGCGAGGCAGGCTGCTGGCCGAAGGTGACCGCAGCCGGCAGTGAAATCGTCGCCAGGGTTAGGAAGAGAATCGTTTGGTTTCGCATCATGATGGGTCCAGGCACACTTTCATTCCATTAGACGAGCCATCCGCCCATACCGTTGACCGCCGGGCCAAATTTCGGCGCTCCGGAACTCCCGGAGATCCGGCCCAAATGAACGCTCACTCCGCCCGGTCTTTCCTCAGCATCGCCAGCACCCCCGCCATATATCCCAGCGTGTGCGCCATCCCCGCATGCCACGGCGCCGAACAGGACATCTGCGGGGCGTGATCCGGAATCACCACCCCGTCAAATCCATTCCGGTCCAGAATCGCCAGGATCCGCGTCATGTCCACGTCGCCCTCGTCGATAAACGTCTCGCGGTAGTGCGGCGCCTTGCCGCGCACATTACGCAGATGAACGTAAGCCACCTTTCCCTGGCGGCTGTAGCTGTCCAACGCCTCGTAGATGTCGCCCTCGGCCATCTCCGCCAGCGTGCCCACGCAGAGTTCCAGTCCATTGCTCTTACTCGGCGCGGCGTCGATCACCCGCTGATACATGTACGGCTGATACACCAGCCGTGGCTGCTGCCGCATGGTCGGCATGGGCGGATCGTCGGGATGCAGCGCCAGCCGCACCCCCGCCTGTTCGGCCACCGGGACCACCTCGGCCAGAAACGCCTCCAGCCTCCGCCACAACTCCTCGTGCGTCACGGGAGGCACAAACCCCTCGGCCGCATCCGGATCATAGACCATGTTCCAAACAGAGCCAGCCGGAATCGGCACATCGTCCACCGGCCCATCCATGCCTACGGTAACCGCGCCGCCGCGGCCCCACGGCCCTGAAACCCGCCCGCACACCCCGGCAATGCTGAAGTTGTATCCCAGCACCGGAATCCCAGCCTCACCCATCCGCCGGATGATGGTCTTCACATCCTCGATCTGCTCGGCGCGCTTCGGCCCGTCCAGCAGAACATCGTGCCACACCGCCGGATCGAGATTCTCAATCGCCTCCAGCACCAGCCCGGCGTCCTCAATCTCGCGGCGAATCCCGACCATCTCCTCCACGGTCCACAGCTTGCCCTGCTCGCCGGCCCTGCCCCACAGCTCATACTTCGAGCCCGTCGGCTGGTTGTTGCGCGGATTTGCCGCGTTCTCCCTGAAGTAGTCCACTAGGTGAATCACCACATGCGTGCACCCTGCCTGCCGCGCAAAGTCGTAGTACTCCCGCGTCAGCATGTGCCGGTAAAGCCCGAGTCCCAGTTTCACTTGGTCGCCGCCTCCCGCTGCCTGCTTGCCTCATTTAAGATAATCGTTCTATCCGGCTTCCGCGCGCCCGCCCCAAACTTCGCCGCCTGAATTTTTCCGCCTGTCGTTCCAGCCGCTCTGCTACCCTTTCCGCATGCGTTCCCATCTGCTCACCGCCTCCGCCCTCGTCCTGCTCGCCGCCTCCCAATTCGCTTCCGCCCAGGCCACCGCCTCCGTAGAATCGCGCCTCGCCGCCCAGAACGCCCTCTTCGACGATGCCTGGCAGACCTCCCTCAAGATGAATCCAACCCTGGCCACGGCCGTCGGGGACTACCGCTACAACGATCAGCTCGGCGACTACTCCCTCGCCTCCATCGCAGACCGCCATCAGCGCGATCTCTCCGACCTGGCCCGCATCAAGGCCATCGACGCCGCCGGCTTTCCCGAGCAGGACCTCATCTCGCATGATCTTTTTGAGCGCCAGCTCCAGCAGCGCGTCGAGGACTTCGACCTGAAAGAGTACGAGATGCCCCTCAGCGCATCCGGCGGAGGCGGCGGCATCCACGCCAACCTCGCCGACCTGCCGCTCTCCATGCCCTTTGACTCCGTCAAGCACTACGAGGACTACATCGCTCGTCTCCACCAGATCCCCAAGGCCTTTCTCCAGGTGGAAGACGTGCTCCGCGCCGGCGTGAAAGATCACCTCGTCCCCGTTCGCTTCATCGCTGAGAAAATCCCCGAGCAGGCCCAGGGCGTCGTCACCGCCAACCCCTTCTTGATCCCTCTCAAGAAATTTCCGGCCAGCTTCTCTGACGCGGACAAGAAACGCCTCACCGACCAGATCACCGCAGCCGTGAACAACGAGGTCTTCCCCGCCTACAAGCAGTTCGCCGCCTTCATTGCCACCGACTACATCCCCTCGACCCGCACCACGCTCTCCATCAACTCGCTCGGTGGCGGCAAGCGCCGTTACCAGGCCACGCTGCGCCGCTTCACCACCACCGACCTCACCGCCGCCCAGATTCACGAGATCGGCCTCAAGGAAGTGGACCGCATCACCGCGGAGATGGCCGCTCTCGCCAAAGCCAACGGCTACAAGGATCTCGCCAGCTTCCGCGACCACGTCGAAAACGACCCCAAGTATCAGCCGGCCTCCGCCGACGCCATCGTCGAAGACTTCCGCAAGTACATCGCGCAGATGGAGCCGCACCTGCCTGAGCTCTTCAACCTGCTGCCCAAAACCGCCGTCACGGTCGAACCCATCCCGGCCTTCCAGTCTGCCGCCGCAACCCACTACCAAGGGGGAACACCCGACGGCAAGCGTCCCGGCCGGGTGTCGGTCGCCGTCTCCGATCCAACGCATCGCAGCTTCATCAACGACGAGGCTGTCGCCTATCATGAAGGCGTTCCCGGCCACCATCTCCAGATCAGCATCCAGCAGTCGCTCACCGGCCTGCCCGAGTTCCGCAAGCACGGCGGCAACTCCGCTTACACCGAGGGTTGGGCGCTCTACGCCGAAGAGCTAGGCAAGGAGATCGGCTTCTACCAGGACCCCGGTTCCGACTACGGCCGTCTCCGCTCGGAACTCTTCCGTGCCGTGCGCCTGGTGGTCGACACCGGCATTCACGACATGGGCTGGAGCCGCGATCAGGTGGTCGACTACATGCGCAACTCGCACGCCATTGACGAGCCCACCATCCAGGCCGAAACCGACCGCTACATCTCTGGGCCGGGGCAGGCCTGCAGCTACAAGCTCGGCCAGCTCAAGATCCTCGAACTGCGCGAACGCGCCAAGCAGGAGCTAGGCCCCAGGTTCGACCTCAAGGCCTTCCACGACGAGATTCTCTCCGGCGGCGCCTTGCCGCTGGACATCCTCGACGCCCGCGTCACCCGCTGGATCAAAGCCCACCAGCCCGCTCTGGCAAGCAACTGAGTCTTGCTGTTTGCAGGCAGCAGCGAACACCGCGGATTGCAAATCGCGAACAACAAAAAACCAACGCCTCCTCAAACAGCTCCGGACTGTTCAAAGAGGCGTTGGTTCACTCAGGAGCACTGCGTCCCTTCCGAAGACGCGCTAGTTTCCAGTACCGGACAAGGCGATGCCTTGATACCCGCCCTGCGCGTTATCGAACAACTCCAGGGTTGCTGTGTAGGCCGCGGCGGCGGCAGGTTTGAATACGATGAAGAAGCTGCACTTCGCTCCCGCGGCCAGCGACGTGCCACAGCTGTTCAGTTGGGAGAACTCCGCGGGGTTCGTACCGCCAATCCCGATGAACCCGAACATTGCGGTGGTTGTGCCGGTGTTGGCCACAGTGAGGATGGATGCCACGCTCTGCGTGCCGTGAGCCGTGGTCGGGAACGTCAGCGCCGACGGGCTGAACGTCAACGCAGCGGTGGCAATGCCTGTTCCCGAGAGCGTTGCGCTTTCGGTCGGAACGCTCGATGCCACACTCAATGACGCTGTCAGCGCTCCGGTTGTTTGCGGAAAGAAAGATACCATGGCTTGGCAGGTGGCTCCCACAGCCAATGTGGCCGTGCACGTGTCAAGTGCCGCAAAGGAGGTTGGATCTGCGCCGGTGAAGGAAAAGCTGCTCAGCGTGATCGCCGCGGCGCTTGTGTTCTTCACTGCAATCAATTGTCCGGCGGTGTTGCTGCCCACATTCTCCGAAGCGAAACTCAAACTGCCTGGCGTCAGAGTGAGCGCGGTGGTGACACCGGTTCCCGAAAGTGCCGCGATCTGGGGCGAGCCGGCCACGTTGTCGGTCACGGCGACTGTGGCGGCAAGCGCTCCGGCCACAGTGGGCTTGAATGCCGTCGAGAAAGTGCAGGTCGCCGCCACGGCCAGGGAACTTCCGCACGTGTTGGCTGTCAGGACAAAGGAGGATGCCCCCGCACCTCCAAGGACGATGGAGGAGAGACTCGCTGCCACGGTTCCGGTGTTCTTGACAGTTACGGTAAAGGCTGGGGTCTGCAATCCGATGCCCGCCGGTCCGAAGCCGATGTTGGTGGCAGACAAAGTCACAGCCGTTCCCGCGGGGCTGCCCGTCCCGTTCAGCGCTACGCTCTGTGGCGAGCCGGTTGCATTGTCGGTCACTGCGATGCCTGCGGATAAACTACCCGTCGTTGTGGGTTTGAATGCCGCCGAGAAGATGCAACTTGCCGCGACGGCAAGCGAGGTTCCACAGGTGTTGGCTGTGATCAAATACGACGATGCCCCGGTTCCCGTCAGACTGATCGAACTGATCGTCACAGCCAGGGTTCCAACGTTTTTGAGGGTCACTGTCTGTACCGGCGTCTCCACTCCCACAGTTTCCGTTCCAAAGCTGAGAATGCCGGCTGAAAGCGACACAACCGCTCCCGAATTGCTTCCCGTGCCCGTAAGGGCCACGGTCTGAGGTGAGCCGCTGGCATTATCCGCAACTGCGATCGTGGCGGAAAACGCGCCGGTCGTTGTGGGCTTGAATGCGGCGGAGAATGTGCAGCTCACGGTCGCCGCAAGTGTCGCTCCGCACGTATTTGCTGTCAGGACAAATGGTCCAGCCGCCCCGCTGAAAGCGATCGACGAAATGTCGAGTGTCGCCGTGCCGGTGTTTTTCAGCGTCACGGTTTGCGCCGCCGATTGCACCCCGATCGTCTCCGTTCCAAACGGAAGGCTGGTCGCGGATAACGACGCAACCGGCGTACCTGTGCCTGTCACCGTTACCGTCAAGACGCTGGAAGTTGAGGCCGGGTACGACCTGCTGCCCGAAAAAGTCGCCGTGATTGAGTTCGCCCCGGCCGCAAGCGATGATCCGCTTACCGAAAGCGAGCATGTCCCGCTGCTGATGGTGCACTTGCCCAGCGCCGTGGTCCCTGCCTTGAAGCTGGCCGTGCCGGCAAGCCCGGGTGCCGGCCCTGTGAAATCGGTGGGGGCCCCGCCCGTGATCGTAGCGGTAAGGGAGGTGGATTGGGCCGAGGTAAGCGACGTCAGCGAGGCGCCGACCTTGGTCGTACTTGTGAACGCTTTGTTCCAGTTTGTCAGCAGGTTGTTCACGTTCAGTGTCCCGATGCCCGTTACCTCGTCGTAACCGGCCGTTGACGGGTATGCCACCGTCAGCGAGGTAGCGCCGGTCCGCGACAGAATACCGTAGGATCCGCCCGTATTGATATAGCATCCGGTCGCACCGGCGGCGCAAGGTTCATCGTTGTTGCCGCTGGTTACATCGTTGAAGATGCAACTCGAAGCGGGCCTCCCGACGGTGACCGCGGTATTCGATGTCGTTCCGTTGGAGTAGCACGACGACTGCGTTGCAGCGGTCGTGAACTGTGCTTTGGCCAGCGCGTACAGTGCCGGATTGAGCAGCCCCTGGCGGGAACCGGTATAGCTGACCAGCAATGCGAAGATGCCGGCCATTTGCGGCGCTACATACGATGTGCCCCCGCTTGCGGCAAACGTCGTGAGGGTGGAATCGCACGCTGTGGACGCGACATGGGAATCGCAACTGACCAGCGCATGGCTCCAAAAACCGTTCGAGGCGAATGCGGAGATGTCGGGCTGCGCGCGCATCGTTCCCGAATAACCGGTGATGCCGGACTGATAGGAAGGCACGGCATAGTGGGCGCTGAAGCCGCCTGAACCCCCTACCACATCGCCGCTCACAAAGCCTTTGCCCGCGTTGCAAAGGCCTGCTCCGGTATAGCCCTCGTAAGCTGCAAGGATACTGCTCGCGCAACTATCGTTCCATGCTGTTTCAGGCACGTATCCCAGCGCGTCACCGAAAGTCGCGGTGTTGGTTGCCCCCCAGTAGGTGCTTAGGGCAGCACCTCCCATCACTGAATCGTACGTGTCCACAAAGTCCGTGCCCCCAGCCGCCGTCACATTCGGACTGCTCGCAAATGCACTTACGTTGACTCCGGAGGTGGCTGTCCCGGTTGTGTTCTGGTCCTTGACATCGGAGCCGGAGTCGCCCGCCGAAACCAGGAATGACTGCCCCTGCGCAGCGGCCTGCGCATACAGCGTATCCAGCGTCGTGTAATTCGAACTGGTGAAGTTCAATTCGCTGTTTCCATAGCTCAGGCTCATCGTGTCAGACAGGTTGTTGTCGATCAGCGCCATTTCAGAAGTGATGATGCCCTGGTTGACCTTTTGATCGCAGGACATAAAGATGAGGTTCGCTGCCGGGGCCAACGCGCTGGCCCACTCCGCGTCCAGCGATGCCTCGCCGTCTTCTCCGTTACCGTTGGGGTCGATTCCCGGAGCGTTGCAGCTAACTGTCCCGTAGCCGTGATAAACATGCATCGTCAACGCCGCAAGTGTGTTCACGCCGAACAGGTTCCTGAAGGTCGCAACATCCCCCCCGGTCGCCACGCCGCTGGTCACCGTTCCATACTCAATGTCGCTTTCCTCAATCACCGCGACGTTGGCGTTCGCGCCTTTGGTCGATGTAAATACCGGATTGACGTTGTAAATGGTGTAGAAGTCCTGCGGCGTCACAAAGTAGTTGCCGGCGCTCGGCGTGTACAGCGCCTTCGCTTCGTTGCTGTCGGCGGCCTCTACACTTTGCCACTGGCGGGTCACCCTGTCATACGAGGCTTGCTTGGTCCTGGTGTGGTTCGCGTGGGGGGGAATCTTGTTGAGCCCCTCGATCCCGGCCACCACGGTCGCCAGCGCTGCCGGAATCATCGGGTCCTGAATCAGCCCAGGGTGTATTCCGCCCCCGGCATTGAAGTAATGCAACTGCGTGCCAAAGGTCTCCCGCACGTTGCGCGCCGTTGCGGAAAAGTCAATGAATGAAGCGTTGTTCATCACACTCTGCACATGCATGCCGCGGGATTCGAGCCACGCCGAGATGGTGGCAATGTCCTGCTCCGAAGCGCCAAAGCGCTCGCCAAACTGCTGCGGCGTGATCCACCGGTGATATTCCGCCGCGGTTGGCTGCTGCTGCCGTTCCATCAGGTTCTCCAATTCCGCCTGTTGCGCCGGACTGCGCTGCAAAACCATATAGAGGCGGAGAGGAAGCTCGTCTTCCACTGGACCCAGGTCACGGTCGGGGGTCAAGTCCGAACGGACATTGCCCCGCAGCGGAACCATGCGCGTTTCGTCGATTTGCTCTCGGATGGCCGGCGCTGCGCTGCGCGACCCTCCTTGTGAAGTCTGCGCCGACGTCGGCACCCACAGGGAAATCAGTATGGCGAGGGAAGTTGCCGGAAATCTGCGGAAGAACGTGCACATCGCATTGCTCCTTACATTGTCTGGGAGTATGGAAAGCGCTGATTGACCAGCGCGAGTGGGCCAGAAGATGCCGGTTTGGGTTCTTGAAAGCTGCCAGGGGAGCACCGGTTTCCCTTGGACTTGGCGCATCGCCGCGGAGCTGTCTGCTCCAGCTATGCGGCACTCTGAATGATCCGACGCATGCCGCCGGCTTCTGCTTGTTTCGTTCGATCCGGGTGCACATGGTCATAGGAACTGGGCGGCAACATGGAGGAAGAATGATGGTTGCCCTTGGCAAGCGCTGTGCTTGCCTGAGAAGTCGCTCCGATTCCGCTTCCATTGCACGCGCTGAGATCCCCTTTTTTTGAAGCGCCTACCCTACTCACAGGAATGATTCCTAAGTTTGCACGGCGGCTGAAAGGAATATCAAGAGAAAAAGGAATGAATCGGTCAAAAAGTGAAAGCAACAACAGGTCAAATGTCTCCCAAAAAAGCCAGTGCTCCCCCGAAGGTGTCAGCGAATCGTTCCCTGTCCGTGGATAATCAACATCGGAATCCCTGCCGTCTATACCCCTCTAAAGTATTGATTGTAATGCGTTCAAAGAATAAGCCCGATCTCGATCGGGACAGAACGGGACATCCATGTAATGAATTGGTAGCGCTAACGGCTACCGAATTCCCTGCCTGTCCCTCTGTTTCTACAAGGTTTACAGCTTGCCACATCGGATGGTTCCCCGCCTGGTTCCCCAGGTGCCACGGAGTCGAAGGTTCCGCTGGTCCGAAGCAGTCCCTGGAAGTCCAGAAACTCACTTCAAATCCTCGCAATTCCCCTTCATTTCCCGGCCCCTTGTCTGTGCAACCTAGGAACGGAGCAACCAAATTGCCCTGATGTGGCGCCTCCATAATAAGTAACGAAGCGACCGCATTCATGGAACTATGCTACGCCAGATCCCAGAGCATCCGCATTCACAGTTCTCGGGAGAAGATTCCTGATTTGGTTTCCTCAGTTCGGACAAAGGCTGGCCCCATAGAAGTGACCGATACGGCCCAGCGTGAGAGAGACACTCTCGCCAAGAATCATCCAACTTGGCAGGCAATTACTTTCGAACGATGCATCATACAACTTGTCAGCTCAAAAGGGTCATCCCAAAATCCTTCGCCGGTTCGGAAAATCCCGACAGACGTTTCAACGGTGGCTGCAGGGACCTCATTGATTTTTGAGGGGATTAGGATTCCTGCGCGGAATGTGAGTCGTTCCGATTTACTATGATCCGTTCGGAGATGAAAGGGTTCGAATCCCTCCGCCCCGACCAGCATCAACTTATTGAAACTGAACCGCTTAAGCCGTATCTTTTCTCTATTCAACAGCTTGGATACATCATATACCGTTCCATGCTTTCCATAAAGTCATTGCTGTAGAACCAAGTCTACGCAGAAACGGTTTCACCGGTATCACCCAGATTCCCTTCACAAATGGCCGTTTTTAAGGCTGAAACACCTTGGGGTGAACCCCTCGATTGAGATAACTTCACATTTTGAAATGCGACCTCTGCCGTGAAAGTAGGTTTCTCAACCTTCCTACCCTTCATCTTCGGTGAGCGCGTTGCTCGGCTGGCAGCAGTTGAGCCAAGGGCCACTTGTCGGGAAAGCGGACTATTCGGCCATGTTGTTCAAATTCTGTCGTCGGTGAGCGCTTTGGCGATTTGCACTAAGCCGCTAGCGCGGCAGGGTATGCCTCTGTGGCATTTAGATAGAGTGTTGGACACCGAAGGAGGTGTCCATGACACATTTACGCCAGCGCATGCAGGAAGATCTCCGGCTGCGCAACTTCTCCCAACGCACGATCCGCCACTACACCCATACGGTTGCCGAGTTTGCCCGGTACTTCCACCGGTCACCTGATCAGCTGGCCCCGGAACACGTTCGGACATTCCTGCTGTATCTGCTGAACGAGCGCAAGCTTGCCTGGGGAACCATTCAGGGAGCCCGGTCGGCGCTGAAGTTCCTCTACATGCGAACCCTGAAGCAGACCTGGTTCGATCAGGAGATCATCAAGCCGAAGGTGCGCCGCAAGCTGCCTACCGTCTGGAGCCGTGAAGAAGTCTGCGCCCTTCTTGATGCCACAACAAACACCAAGCATCGTGCACTGCTGGTCTACTCCAAGCCTCCGTTCGGAGGACCCGAACATGTGCTGAAGTACCTGGCCCGCTACACCCATCGGGTTGCCATCTCCAACGGAAGACTCCTCAGCCTCGACAACGGACAGGTACGCTTCCGCTGGCGCGATTCCCGACACAACAACCGCAGCAGCGTCATGAAGCTCGATGCGGTCGAGTTCATCCGGCGTTTCCTGCTCCATGTCCTACCCGCAGGCTTCGTCAAAATCCGCCACTTCGGACTGCTTGCCAACCGCAATCGCCGTCAGGCGCTGGCTCTCTGTCGGCTTCATCTTCGCACTCCCGTGGCGGATCCAAGCTCACTGCTGACAGAACAACAGAGGTCTGCGCTCAGCCGGTCGTGCCCCCAGTGCAAATGCGGCACTCTGCGTGTCGTTGCGCATTCCTCCGTTGCCGAAATGCCCAGCCCTACCTTAACAACTCACTGCGTAACCTTCGACTCTTCCTGAGGAAACCATGCGGCCTTGTATTACAAACCGACTCCGCCCCACGGCGGGATATCTTCCCGCATTCGCTCCCCTATGCTTCCGATCGGCCGCGCACAGTTCACGATCAACATCCAACCGCCCCGTCAGGTCTGAAGTAGCAGCCCGAAACCGGTCGGCCAAGGCTCAATGTGCATCCCCACGTGCCCGGTTGGCCGTCTCGGTTCTCCGTAGACGGCATCCAATCCCCATACTTCCACCGCCCTAGCGGCTTGGCGCAAATCGCCGTATCCACAATGCTCCGCACCAGCAGCATCGGCAACCGCGAATTCCTGCACGCGGAGCACTGTCGATACGGCACTAGAGATTTGGCATGATTCGACAGACGATTTAGCTACAGTGCGATATTTGGTCGCCGTCTGGCGAAGTTGGTGGCATGTTCGAAGGCGTGGGAGAGTTGGAGGACGCTGAAGTCCTGCTTGTCGCGGCCGACGATTTGGAGGCCGACGGGCAGGCCGTCGGGCGTGAAGCCTGCGGGCACGGAAACAGCAGGATTGCCGGTAGCGGAGATGTACCAGCAGCTCTTCATCCAGTCGATGTAGTTGGTGAAGTGAACGCCATTGATCTCGGTGGGCCAGGGCATGTTGACATCGAAGGGGGGCAGTTGTGTGGTGGGCAAGATGAAATAGTCGTAGTTTGACAGGAAGGTTTGAAAGCGGCGCCACATGTCGGTGTGCGCGATCTCTGCGCGGGCGATGTCGCTGCCGGAGAGCGCAAGGCCTTCTTTGATCTCGGCGGTGAGAGTGTCCTTGAAGCCGTCGGGATGTAGCTGAAGGCCCTTGCCGTAGGCGGCGCCGGAGGTCCATGCGCGCAAAATGCGGTAAGCGATTTCAGCGGGGGCGAAGTCGGGCTCAGCCTGCTCGACGATGCAGCCGAGAGACTCGAAAACGTTGCGCTGCGCATCGACGGCGGTGCGGACTCGCGGGTCGATGGGGATGCCGTTGAGGTCTTTGAACCACGCGACGCGCACGCCTTTGAAGTTGCGTTCGAGGGGGCGCGCGAAGAGGCTGCCGGGCTCATTGATGGAGAGCGGCGTGCTAATGTCGGGGCCCGCGATCGTGCTGAGTGCGAGGGCGAGATCGGCGCTGGAGCGGCCGAGGCATCCGTTGGTCGCGAGCGTAGACCAGCCAAAGTGGCTGGATGGATTGGGCACACGGCCGATGGAGGGGCGGAAGCCGACGATATTGCACCAGGCGGCAGGATTGCGGAGGGACCCGCCGGAGTCGGAGCCGCTGGCGACCGGAACCATACCGCAGGAGAGCGCGACCGCTGCACCGCCGGATGAGCCGCCACAAGTCTTCGTGAGGTCGTAGGGGTTGCGGGTTGCGCCGAAGACACGGTTGAAGGTCTGCGAGCCGGCACCGAACTCGGGGACGTTGGTTTTTCCGAGGAAGATGGCGCCGGCGGCGCGCATGCGCGTGACGAGCAGGTTGTCGTGCGTGGGGACGTTGTCTTTGAAAAGGGGCGAGCCGAAGGTGGTGCGGACGCCGGCGGTTTCGAGGAGGTCCTTGTGGGCGACGGGCAGACCATGCAGGGGGCCGAGCGTTTCGCCGCGCGCCTGCATCTCGTCGGCGCGGGCTGCGTCTGCGGTGGCCTGGTCGGCGATCAAGGTGACGATGGCGTTGACCTGAGGATTGACGCGATCGATCTGCTTGAGGTGCTCCTCCAGCGCTTCGCGCGCTGACAGCTTCTTGGCGCGGATCAAGGCGGCCATGTCCACGGCCGACGTGAAGCAGAGCGAGGGCGCAGAGTTCTGGGCGCTCAGTGCGGCGGGAAAAACCGAGGCGGCCGAGACTGCGGCCGCGCTCGCGAGAAACTCACGGCGTGTGGGGTGGTCTAGCTTTGCCGAAAACATGCAAGAACTTTATCATTCGCGGACTCGGCGCGATAAACGCGGCAAATGTGCCACCGGTGCTCGCCACTGCAAGCCACGGCGATCGTGCGGCCCGACGATTTTAGATTGCGCCTGCAAATTGGAGTGTGACACAATTTGGCTCAATGCTTCCCCGCAAAAAACCGGCTGTGCTCGTGTTGTTTCTCGCCTTTTTGGGCTTGAGTGCAGTCAATTCCGTCGGGGCTCAGGTCTTTGACTTGGACAAGGGCCGCGTGGCGCTTACCAGGCTTGACGGACTGTGGCGGTTTCATCCCGGCGACGATGCTCACTGGGCCTATCCTTCTTTCGACGATTCCTCCTGGCCCCTGCTTAGGTCCGATCGCGGTTGGAACTCGCAGGGCTATCCCGGCATGAGCGGGTTCGGATGGTATCGCTTCAGCATCCGCATTCCCGACGGGACGCAGCCACTGGCTCTCTATTTTCCAAGAATGATGACCAGCTACGAAGTCTATGCGGACGGGCATAGGCTAGGAGCTTTCGGCGGAATGCCGCCAGACCGCAAGCTGCTCACCGGCAGTCCTCCTCTTTATGTTCTTCCTGGGGTCGGCTCCCCCGCAGAGAAGACAGTGGTCATCGCCATTCGCGTGTGGCACTGGCCGTTCTGGGCGCATTACTACGGCGGAGGCCCACAGAGCGCCGGCTACGTGGGAGAAATCTCAGCCGTTGACCGCATGCGGCGCGATGATTTTCCCGGGAACCCGTGGAACTGGGCTCCGCCGTTGTTCTCCGCGCTGATGTGTCTGATTGGCGGCATCTTTGCGCTGGGGTTCGCCTGGCAGCACCGGCGCGAGCGCGAATATCTCTGGTTCGGCGTGTGGCTGCTGTTCAAGGCATACTTCGACGGCCTTGCCTCCTTCGGAAACTTTGCGGCTATCAATATTGACTTCCGGGAGATCTCGCGCGCCATGGCCGAGGCGGGAGGCATCCTGGCTTCGCTTGCGTTCTATTCGCAACTCTTGCGTGGCCGCAAGGACTGGCTCTTCTGGCTGTCGGCCATTGCCGCCCTCACGCGCCCCTTACCGTTCACGCTGGCCATGCTCGGGGTCTTCACCCAGACGCAGGTGAATACATGCAATTTCGCAACTCTGTTGCCGAGCGTCGCGTGGATAGTGATTCTGGTGATCGCGAGAGCCTGGCGCGGCGTACCGGACGCGCGGCTGTTGCTCGCTCCCACGCTGCTGCAGGAGGGCGTGATCGTGGCCGGAATTATTTCCTTCGAGGCATTTGCGCTTGGCCTTACCCATGGCTCATCGAGCGCCAACAGGTTCATCACACTTACGCTGCGCCCATTTGTGGATGTGATCTTTCTGTCGGCCATGCTGGCGATTCTCGTAGGCCGCTTCACCCGCACGCGACGGCACGAAGAACATCTTGCAGGGGAACTGCAGGCTGCTCGCATCGTGCAACAAATTCTCATACCCGACGAGATCCCGGCAATTCCCGGCTTCACGATCCAAAGCTGCTACATACCTGCCAGTGAAGTCGGAGGCGACTTCTTCCAGGTGATTTCATTGTCTGGCGGCGGCGTGCTGGCTGCGATCGGCGATGTGAGCGGCAAAGGAATGCCCGCGGCCATGACCGTCTCCCTGCTGGTCGGCACACTGCGCACTCTGGTCGACTACTCGCAAAGCCCGGGCGAGATTCTCTCCGCCATGAACCAGCGCATGATCGGGCGCACCAAGGGCGGCTTCACGACCTGCCTTATACTGCGGGTCTGCCCAAACGGCGCGATGACGATCGCCAGCGCTGGCCATCAGATGCCTTATGTTGATGGGCGCGAGATCGCTGGCGACACCGGACTTCCCCTGGGGATTTTGGCTGACACCACCTACGTCGAAACAGCCGGCCGGCTAAGGGATTGTGCGCAACTGACCCTCATCACCGATGGCGTGATCGAGGCCCGTGACAAGAGTGGCGAGCTCTTTGGTTTCGACCGAACCACGGCCATCAGTGCGCAATCCGCCGAGCAGATTGCTGCCCATGCTCAACAGTTCGGCCAGGAGGACGACATCACCGTGGTGACGTTGACGCGCGAGTCGCCAGCGGGATCCACTGCGGTTTGCCTTGCTGAACCGGAGGCTGCCACTTCGCCGGCATGAGCGACTCGGGCAGCAGTCGAAGATGTCCTCCGGCTCGGATTCGAGGAATCGACCCAAACCGGAACTCGGCCAGCGTTTGAGAAGTCATTGTCGCGTCTTTGCAATCGCGATAAAAGCAGATGCGCCAATTGACGACGGTTTAGACACCAAACAGTAGAGTAGGTCCAGACTAACGCCGTTGCGTCCACCATGCCCTGATCGAATTTGCCCGAAACCACGCCCTCGCGCCGGTCACTGATTCGAAAGTAACTGCGACAGATGCCTGCGAAGCCTGTACACTGGCGCACGCGAACGTGCGCGGAGGCGATGCGGCGATGAATCGGAGAGAGCTTGTTGGTTTGATGGGGCTGTCGGCGGGGAACTTTGCGCTTGCTCAGCCGGGTGTGCGCGGCAGCCTGATTGGCGTGTGGACTCTGCAAAGCTGTGTGCGGACGTTCCCCGATGGACATAAGGAATATCCCTTCGGCGAGAAACCAGTAGGGCGCATTGAGTACGACAAGGAAGGCCGGATGTTTGCTCTGCTAATGCGTTCGGGACGGCGATCGACAGTGGCTCCGGGGCTGGAGTTGGATGTGGCGAGCGTAGAAGAAATACACGAAGCAGTGACGGGTTTCGTGGCATATTTCGGCAGCTACGAGGTGGATAACGCGGCACAGACAGTGACCCACCACGTGGAGGCGAGCCTGGTGCCGAGTTGGGTAGGGACGTCGTTGAAGAGGCGCTTCCGGTGGGACGGAGCGCGGCTGGTGCTGACGCGTGCTGTGCCGGGCACGATGGATGAATTGGTGTGGGAGAGGGCTTAAGACGCCTTTGGTTGCGCTATATGCGTACGATGATTTCGATTGTCGACTTCAGGGAGATAACCGGCTGATCGGACAGGTCCTGCACGGACCCAACACGTCGAAGTGCTCTTCAAAGTTTATTCATCGATCGCGCGTTGGCGGGCAGCGGTCCAAGTTTTTTCCGGTGGGAGAATCCGCAGACATTGTCTGCGGATTTGGGCGCGGAATCGAACCATTCGGCCTCAGGTAGGACTCGAACCTACAACCCTTCGGTGAACAGCTATGGAATTTGCCGATCCTCCTGCTGCTATCGATTGCTATAAGCCACTATACAAGATGCGTTTACGCCCTGGGCGAAAATTGCGGACTACTATCCATAACACCTGGATTGCGACTGATTTTGAATGAGCGTGGGCACAAAAATGGGCACAGTGGGCGTGATCCTCGCCTGGTGCGCTCGCCGAGTCGATAATAACGCAAACGTGTGCGCCGCCTGCCATCTCGCTCAATGGTCCTGTTGGAAGGGCTACACCGCGCTCGACTTTGAAAAACTCTGACGCTCAACTGGAGACTCACGTCATTTCGATATTCATTAACGCGAAATGGCCCAATGCGAGACGAAAAAACGAATTAATCCTTCGTTATCCATCCATTTCGGTCTCGACTAGCTACACGGCTGCCGCTAGTCTGGTGTTTACTGGCGCCAAAGCCATGAACGAATTAGCCCATACCAACAGATCGGACTTGAACGGCCTCAAGGCTGTTGTTGTTGAAAACCGATCATTGCGCATTGTCGTGCTGCCTGAGGCCGGCGCCAAAATCTGGCAGATCACCTATAAGCCGCTTGACGTTGAGATTCTGTGGAACAATCCCCATGTACCTGCGGCGCGGCACGCGATCCACGTGCCTTACGACGACGTCTGGAGCGGAGGCTGGGATGAATTATTTCCCAACGACGAACCCGGACCGGTCGAGGGTCACATGCTCCCCGACCACGGCGAACTTTGGACCGGCAACTGGCATGCTGAGCCGTTCAAGCGAGCAGACGCTGTCGGCGTCCATTTGCGCCTCAAGACCCCCATCAGCAACTTCCTAGTAGAAAGGACCTTGCTGTTGCGCGGCGACAGCGCGACGTTCGAGATCCAATACCGCTTCACCAACCAGGGGAGTCAGACCTTTCCATTTCTTTGGAAGCTTCACCCCGCCTTCGCCGTAAGTGCCGGACATCGTATCGACTTCCCACCCATGTCGGTGCAGCGCGAATCCGAGTTTCCCGGCACACTGGGCGACGCGCCACCCATCTTCCCATGGCCCTACGCGCCGCTTGGAGATACCGCTCTGGATTTGCGCCAGGTTCCCGGCGTGGATTCCCGCGCTGTTCATTTCTTCTACGGGACCGGCCTAGTATCCGGCTGGTGCGGAATCACCAACCGCGCCAACGGCCTGGGCTGCGCGTTGCGTTTTGACCCCACTGTCCTTACCTGTTGCTGGCTTTTTGCCACGCACGGAGGCTGGCGCGATCTGAACGTGGCTGTCCTGGAACCGGCCACAGGCTATCCGTTCCAGATGCGATCGATCATTGCCGAAGGGCGCGCGCGCCGGTTGGCTCCGGGAGAAAGCCTGGAGACATCGGTGCTGTTCTCCGCGCAAGAAGGACTGACCTCTATTGGCGGCATTGACGAGAGCGGACTGATTCTGTCTGGCGACGAAGACTGGCTTTCTACGCCCCGACCTTCGGCGGAGCCGACTCCAGCGACAGCAGGATAGCCGCGGCAATCGCCACCACAGCCCCGGCCATCTGCATCCAAGTCAGCCGCTCATGCAGCAACACCACAGCCAGCATGACTGTGAGCAGCGGGAACAGAGAGATCAGCGAAATCACGATTGAAGCCTTCCCGCCCGACTCCAGCGCTTTGAAGCTAGTCCAGGCGCCCAGGCCGTTCAACGCGCCCCCGGCTACCGAGCACACAACCACCGTGGTTCCCAGGCCCCAATGCGGCCGCGCAGCCACAACAACAACCGCCGACAGCGCAACCATGGCCCAGCAAAACCAGAGAAACGAGCGCTCACTGGAGATACGGTTGGTGGAGAGCTTCTGTGTAACGCCCGTAATGCCCCAGAGAACGAGTGCCAGAATCGCAAATCCGAGCCACGCCATTCAACAGTCCTTTCAATTACGCATTGAGCAGATAAATGGCCACAAAAGCCAATCCGAGGCCAACCCACTGCAGGCGGCCGAGGCGTTCTTCTAAAAAGACCAGCGCGAGGAGCACGGTCACCATGGGAAATAAAGCCGTCACCGGTGTAACAACCGAGGCCTTGCCACCTTTGACCATAGCCTGGAAATAGGCCATGTTTCCAACGCCGCCGAGAATGCCCGTGAGGAACGCCCAGAAAATGCCGCGGTTACGGCCCTCCCTTTTCTCACTGGCAACGCCCCTGCGCACTTTCCACGAAACAAAAACCAGAAGAGGGGCAATGCCGACCGTGAAGAGCAGTTGGTTCATGTACGCATCCACGCCGTCTGACGCGACTTTGGAAACGAGCCCCCAAGAACCCCACAGGACGATCGTGACCAGCGACCAGAACAACCAAAGCGGCAGTCGGTGCAACCGGCTGGTTTCACTCATGCGGAATCCCTCACCCTTCGGGCTCTTTGTGGGGGCCCATTCATGGGCGAGCATATCCGCACCGCCATGCGTCGGGCAATGCCGGCTTTGGTCTCGGCCCCCTGTTTTGCGGATTATTCTTTCACTCTGACTGCTCGCACCTTCACTTGCCGGTAGGACACGTTCTATGATTCCTCCGGCGGACGGAAAAGGAGACTATGAGAATCACCTCTGTCGAGGCCATTCACCTGCGTGCCGAAGACCCGCTGATCGAACTCTTCGACGGCTCTTACGACGACTGTGTTCTTGTAGTCCAAACCGACACCGGCCTGACTGGTATTGGTGAGACAGAGTCCATGGCTCCTGCAATTCAAGCCATCGTGCGCGGTCCATCCGCACATAACCATGCGCGCGCGCTTGCCAACGTCCTGATAGGCGAAGACCCTTCCGATCCGGTTGCGCTGTGGCACAAGATGTTTGAGGCAACCGATTACCTGGGACGGCGCGGCCTGACAATGCACGCTATCGGCGGCCTCGACCTGGCACTCTGGGACCTGCACGGAAAAATCGAAGGCAAGCCTGTCCACGCGCTGATTGGCGGGGCAAAGCGCGACCGTCTGCCCGCTTACGGCACCATCTATCCCATGGCGCAGACCGAGGAGGAAGTCCGCGGCCAAATCGCCGAAGGGCAGGCTCGCAACCTGCGCAACTTCAAATTCGCCGCCGACCCATGGTGGCTCGACGACATCGCACATACCGGGCGCTTGCTATCAGCAGCCCGCCGGCAAGCGGGCGACCAAGCGCTCCTTATTGTCGATGCAGCGCTCTCCTATCGCACCCCTGCAGAAGGCCTGCGCCTCTATCCTGTCTACCGCGATGTGGGGATCTGGTTCCTTGAAGCCCCGCTTCCGCTGGACAACGTGGAAGGCCATCTGGAGATGAGCCGCCACGGTCTGGCCCTCGGCGTCGGCGATCTGGGACTCACACACGTGCGCGAGTTCATTGAGATGATGGATCGCGGCGGCGCCAGCATCTGCCAGCCGGACATCTCTCAGGTTGGGGGTTTCACTGGAATCCTGCAGATTGCCGCAGAAGCCTTTGCGCGGAACAAGCGCGTCATTACGCACGGCTACAAGACCAACATCGAGATCGCCGCGAATCTCCACTTTCTTGCCGCCCAGCCGAGCGTGGAGCCGCTCGAGTTTTCGCTGAGCCACTCGCCGCTGCGTTGGCACACAACCAACGAGCACTTCCCGGTGGAGGAGGATGGCTGCGTGCGGGTGCCGCAGGAGCCGGGGCTGGGTGTCACGCTTAACTTGGAGACGGTGGAGCGGTATCGGTTCGTGCAGTAGGGCACCCATCATTGTCGCGGAATTTAGGAACAAGATGAACTGCGGAAGTGAAGCCGATTATCCCACGCGTTCCAATTCACGGGTAGCGGCTTCCATCGATCCCCAACGCTGGGGCTGGCTCGCATAAGCACGCGGCGTACAGTGCATGTACTTCTTGAAGACCGAGGCAAAGTAGGCCGGGTTGCAGAATCCGCAGCGGTCGGCAACTTCGGCTACATGGAGCCGCGGATCGAGCAGCAGCCGCTTGCCCATCTCCAGGCGCTGGCGGATGAGATACTCCTCCAGCGTATGCCCCGTGGTTCTGCTGTAAACCCGTCCCAGGTGCCCTGCCGACAACTTCAAATCCTGCGCCAAAGCCTGGATTGTCGCCTTTTCCGGTCCCAGTTCCCGAATAAGCCGGTGCGCCTCGTTCACAATCTTTTCTTCCCGTTGCGAGAACATCTGGACCAATTGCAGGCGCAGCTTGTCTACGTATCCGCGAAACGCTTCTGCCATGGCGAAGGAACTTGGCGAACCCATAATAATCTGCGCCGCCCGATCTTTGGCCGCGGTCAGTATCGCCACGTCGCGGCCGATGTTCCCGAGTTCCCTTGCCAAATGCTCACAGGCCCAGGTCAGCAAGCCGCGTGCCTGTTGCAGTTGCGCAACGGTCGCCGCTGCCGGCGCTGCCCTGGCGAGAAACTCCCTTACCGAAGCGGAAATCGCCGTCGAATCCGCCATTTGTAAAGCCTTCAACACCCGCCCCAACGCCTGCGCCGGCTGCTTATCCGGTGCTGGAAGGGTCTCAAAACAATTCACCGTCGAATGGCCTGACTCGAGCGCCGAGGCCGCCTCGTGGTATGCCCGCAGCAGTTCGGTCGATTGCTGGTGAAGGCTGCTGATGCCCACCCTGGCCAGCGGAAAGCCTTCTGTGCGCGCGACGCGTACCAGCGTCTGCGCCATCTCCTCCAGCAGCATCCGCTCATTACCTGCGGTTCGCGATCTCTGCGCCGTAAAAATGCACATCTCACCGGGGGGCACCACCGTAGCCAGCGTATTCGGCCAGCTTTGGCAGCGGTCTTCAATCATGTGCGCCGCGCGCGCAAGCGCCAGGTTTCCGCCGATAGCCTTGGGCGCGCCAAACTCCGCCACTCGCCTTGTAGAAGATGGCTCCGGAGCCTCTTCCATGGAAGGTTGCAGACGTAACACGAGAACCCGATCGGGATACCGCTCCAAGCCCACGTTTCGCGCCAGCGACCGCACCTGTTCAAAGCTTCCTGCCGGCCCGTTCCCAACTTGGCCGGAAAGCAGCAGCTCTGCAAGCTCACGCCGGTCCAGCGCAAGTTCTCGCTGACGCATGCGCTGAAACTCGCTCATGATTTCCAGACGCTTCCACGCATTGGACAGATAGCGGGCGAAGACCTCCATCATGCGCAGCATCTCCGCGAGTTGCGCCGTGGTCACGACGGGCACGCGATCATACGCCTCCTCAAGACGCGCCATATCGATGTGCGGCTGACCCTGCAGCACTTCCTTTACATGCTGAAAACCCTCTTCGCTGGGGGCAACAGCCAGTACCTGCCCGCTAAAGAGCGTGCCCAGGTAACGCCCCTCGCAGACTACGGGAACGGCAATATCCGTTAGCCCAACGTGGCATGGGTAGATCTGACTTTTGCCGGTCGCACGGCAGCGTTCCTTGGCCGCCTTGTCGCTTCGCGCACAGGTGGTCTCTTCGTGGGCGCCAAAGCCGTGCACCAGGTCGCAGAAGTGCGTGCTGGGGCTCGGCGAGGTCCGGCCCGGCTTATCCGCTCCCATGGGTTGCAGCTGAACCAGCGCGCCGCCCGTATTCACCCGCGGCCCCTGGTTGGGATCGAACAGCTCCAGATCGTCGGCCCACATCAGTTCCACGTTGCGAATTGGGCTCGAGTCATTCAGCACGACAAGAAAGTACTCGAACAGCTCCAGGTCCTTCTTGAATTCCTGTTTGAGGGTCTCGCTCAAATCCGGCTTTTGTTTCTTCATTTCAACTCGTCTCCGCGTGGAAGAGTAGGGCGGAGTCATCTTAAGCTTTGGAACTTAGACTTGAATATCAATAATCCAGCATAAACTATCGTTTAATTGGTTTTTCCTTCTCAAAGTTGAACATCACTGGTGAGCTCGGATTGTCAGACCCCCGTCTACAACCAGTTGCGTGCCCGTCACCCAGGCCGACGCCGGGCTGGCCAGGTAAGCGACGGCGGCGGCCACGTCCGCAGGCACGCCGCGGCGGCCCAAAGGATGCAAGGCCTCAGTTTGCGCCGCCAGCGCTTCAGGATCGGCTGCTGTCTTCAGCCACTCATCCCAGAGAGCTGTATCGATATAGCCAGGACAGACCACATTCACACGAATACGCCGTGGGGCAAGTTCCAACGCCAGGTTCCGAGTGAGCGCCACGAGTCCCGCTTTCGAGCAGGCATAGGGAATCGAATTCGAAAAAGCGTGGCTGGCGTGGATGGAGCCGATGTTCACAATTGCCCCTCCGGTCGCAGGAAACAAAGGCGCCAGCGCCTTGCTCAAAAGCAGCGGAGCCCGCAGGTTCACCGCAATGACCTGGTCGAAGACTTCCGCAGTTACATCGGCGAGGGGCAAATCGTATTCGATTCCCGCGTTGTTTACCAGCACATCCACATTGGGCGTCAGTCTTGCAATCTGCGACGCCAGACCTGCAATCGCGCCGGGGTTCGCCAGATCCGCAATTGCAAAGTCAATCGGAGCCCCCTCCGCATTGCGCATGGCCTCAGCCGTCGCGGCAAGATATTCCGCATTGCAATCCACCAGCACCAGGCGTGCACCCCGCGCATGCAGTTCTTCCGCAATGGCGCGCCCAATTCCCTGCGCGGCCCCGGTGACAACCGCAGCCCGTCCCCAGAATTCACCTTTGTCCCCGGGCTTTTCCTGCTCCATTCGGCTGCCTCCTCACTTCTTCGCTGCGACCTCGTCCAGAAATACAAGAGCCGAACTTAACGGCTCCTGCAGATGAACCGACAGTCCAGCGCTCATCAATTCGCCGCCGGAAACATCGCGGTCCGGCGAATTGCTGTCTTCAAAATGCAGACGGTAACGCTTGTCTACTTCCAGACCCGCCAGCACAAATCGATGTTCGTTCTCGTCGGCAATCGACCCGCGGAACGCATAGACCACGCCCTTGAGCCGTGCCGGGTCCCAATACTCCACACCGTCCCAGTGCACCCCGTCAGGGCGAGCTGAAATGTGATAAAGATGTGCATCGCGAATCAGAGGGCGAAGCTGGTTCTTATACAACGCGAATGCCTTGCGCGCCGCCTCGTGCTGCTCGGCTGTCCAGGCGGTGGTGTCAGTCATGATGGTCACCCAACCCATCATTCCGCTGCGCAGCATGTAGAGAAAGTTCTCGAGCCTTGGAGCCGGCCATTTCTCCACATAGCTCTCAAGCATGGCCGCCGGCAGCAGGTGGCTCGTGTCATAGAAAGCCCTGCGGTTCGAAAGCGGATCGTAGCTGTCTGTGATTGAAAAATAATCGCCATGCGCCGCCGAGCCAAAGTCCACCATCCGCCCGCCATCGTTGCAAATCTCAAAGAGCAAACCCGGATGTTGGGTACGCATCTTCTCGTAAATGTCGTAGTAAGCGCGAACCGCGTGATAACTCACGTCGGTTGAATTTGACGCGAGCACAAAGTCCGAACCCCAGTCGTGAATCACCTGCATCGTGCTGCGGTTCGGCGCTGCATGTGGATGGTCGTCGCGGGTGCAACCCTGTGCCACCAGGTAGCCGTCGTGTTCCAGCATGTCCAGGTGATAATCCTCGACAATCCGCTTTACTTCTTTGGCCGCCCAGTCGTGCGCCGCGGGAAGGCCTATGTCAATCGTCTGTCCCTTGAATTCCTCCGGCTTCCAGTCCGGTTTGAGATCGGTCACCAGCCAGTCGCGAACCTTTGGGTCGCGAACATTTATGGCTCCCTCCTGCGTGTCCAGGGCGGCCTGAGTCCAGTCGGTCCATATGCCGAAGTGCAGACCCTGACGATGGGCTTCGTCGGCAATTGCAGCCAGGCCGTGGGGAAATTTCACGGGATCTGGATACCAATCGCCCACGCCGCGAAACCAACCCGCATCTATGTGAAACATCTCCAGACCAAGCTCTTTCGATTCTCCGATCATCTTCAGCGCCAGCGCTTCGTTCACCTGCATTCCACTGCCCCAGCTGTTGTTCACCATCAGTGGATACTGCGGATCTTTCCACGTGAGCGGGTTGCCGAGGACAGCGCGCACCCAGCAACGGAGTTGATTTCCGGCTCCATCCGGCCCACCTTTAAACGTACCCAGAAACACTGTCGGCGTCTCAAACGTCTCGTTTGGCTCCAGACGCGTTTTGAACGGCCCCGGCTCCGGATTGAGGCCGAGTACCGTACTCAGCCTGTCCCCGAAACGTTGAAGAGAAATGCGCGTCCTGCCACTGAACTCGATGCCCGCATACCAGCCGCTCTGTGCGCCATCCGCTGCGTAGACCATCTCCGCAGGAATAATCTCGCGCTTTTCTCCCGGCTCGGGGTGCGCATACGTTGAGGATCTGCCTTCCCAGTTGTAACCATCGGCGACGGTCTCAAGATGCGTCCCATCGGTCGATGGCGTATCCGCTCCCTTCTCGACATAGAAGTTGCGCAGATCCCTAGCCGGCGTCAATCTCAAGTCCAGCCGCAGCGAATCCACCATGGGCAGCCAAACCTCCTGCCCGCTTAGATTTTCAATGGTGACGCGATGCTCGACCGGTCCAATATCTGCGCGCGCTTCCCATTGCCAGCGCAGACGCAGGCGCGGCTCCGCGCACTCGTAGACAAACACAACCTTGCGGACGCGCCCGGCGGCTTCTCCGAGTTCCGGTTTGAGGCGCCACTTAACAGCAACGGGAGCGCCATTGACTTCAACGCTGGCAGGCAAGCGGTCATCGGCAACGTTCGACCAGGTATTGCTCTGAGAGTCATCAATCGACTCGATCCGCGGTTCGTGTTCGCCCGCTCGCATAGCAACCGTCACGTCGGCGCTTGAAACAAGAGTCGGCGCAGAAAACGAGATAGATTGCGCCATGCCAAAAAGGAGGGCGCTGCCCACTGCTGATCCCATTGAAGCTCTCGTGATCCAATATTTCCAAATTCTTGGCATGGTCACGCCACCATTCGTCTCCCGGAGATGGTTGAAACTCTTCGCCTTAAGGTGAAGCAAGTTTGTAGAAGTCTGCGCAGAATGCAAGACCCACCGACTGAAACAGCGACTTTGTCAAGAGCGAGCGCGCATATCGAATTCATCAGATGCGACCGATCAATCCATGACTTCAAGTCGAGACCAAAGTTGCCGACTCAGTGAACAGATGCACCTTCTTCCGCGGACGAGGCCCTAAACGACGGCGGGGCATCGCCGGGATTCATATTGCGTTCCCGCGTAAGCGTAAACTCCACCTTGCGTGCCTGCTTCAGAGCGCTCCAATCGATCCACCAATCGGAAATTGCCTTCCCATCCAACGACAAACTCCTGACATAAAGCCGATCCGGCGCTCCTGGCGCAACAATCTCCACAATGTGATCGCCTAGCTTCAGCGTTGCCTTCGGAAAGCTGGGGCTGTTCACCGTAAAACCTCCAACGGACGGTATTTCTGGATACAAACCAAGATCGGCAAAGACCACCCACGATGAGGTTGCTCCCAGATCGTCATTGCCCGGCTCACCGCCTGGCGTGGCTGGAAACAGGTCCATCAGCGTTTTGCGCACCACTTCCTGTGCGCGCCACGGGTGGCCGGTCCAGTTATAAATCCATGGATCGCCAAAGCTAGGTTCATTCACGATGAAAAAGTATGGACCGCCATTCCATGTACCATATTGGCTGAAGTAATCATCCAGACGCGCGGTTGCGGCTTCTGCACCGCCCATTGCGGTAATCAGCCCGTTCAAATCGTAAGGAATCATCCAGGTATATTGCGCTGCGTTACCCTCCATGAAACCATCCTGCTGCTCGGGCTTAAAGTTTGGCAGAAACTTCCCATTCAAGCCGCGGGCACGAATGTATTTCGTGTCCGGGTCAAACAGCCTGGTCCACATGCCTGCGCGGACCATGTAGCGATGCGCGATCACCTCATCCCCAAGCGACTTGGCAAACTGCGCGATGGAGAAGTCCGAATTCTCGTATTCAAGCGTCAACGAGCCCGCCGTGTTCAGTCCGTCGTCGGGAACATAGCCTTTCAAAAGGAACTCTGCAAGATCGGGGCGCTGCGGATAGAGACGCACATGCATTTTCGGATCGTCGCCTCCAGCCACCATAGCCTTCAATGCTGCCCTGGTGTCGAACTTGCGACCGCCAAATGCGTAGATTCCGGCCAGTATCCCATCGGAAGGGTCTCCGGGCATATCGGCCGCCTCGTCGTTTGCCACACCCCATACCGGCAATCCGCCTCCCTGCTCGGCGTCCGTCACCAGCGACTGCGCAATGTCACTGGCAACATCCGGAAACAACAAACCGATTAACTGCACCTGGCTGCGGTAGATATCCCAGCCTGAAAGATTTGCATACTGGTTATGGCCTGCTGCTAACCGGTGTACTTTCTCATCGAATCCCACGTACTCCCCATTCACATCGTTGAATACCGTTGGATGCAGCAAAGAATGATACATAGCGGTATAGAATACCCTGCGCTGCGACTCACCGCCGCCTTCCACAACCGCGTGATCCAGGACCGCGCTCCAGGCTGCCTGCGCATCGTTGTGCACCTTTTCAAAGTCCCATCCTGGAATTTCCTTTTCAAGGTTCATTGCCGCATTGTGCGCACTCACATACGAGATACCAACCTTGAGATGAAGGGTTTCCGTGTCCGTCGTGAAGACCAGGTAGCCACCCACGCGCGGACCCTTGGCATCGTGCGAACCTTCGCTCACCTTCGCCTCGTCGAAAGTGCCTGCCAAGTGTGGCCGCTCTTCCGTCTCCAGCGCGAAGTAAATGCGGTAGTGATTATCGTGGAAACAGAATTCGCCGCTCGCAACGGAGCCGGTAATGCGATTGCCCGTTATTACGATGTCCGCGTCATGAACGTGCGTAAGATTGCGACTGAGGTCAATCAGAAGAGTGTGCGCATCCGCGCCCGGCGGATAGCGTATCTCGGCAATTCCCGAGTGCACCTCCGCCGCGATCTTCACCCCGATCCCATCATCGAGTTTGACTGAGTAGTAGCCCGGCTGCGCCAACTCATCCGCATGCTTGAATCCCGCGCGATATGGTGTGGGCCGAATCGGCGGAGGAACTGTTGGCACCCCGAGTATAGGCATGATCGGAACATCGCCATACACTCCACAACCCGGGCCGCTGAGGTGTGTCAGACTGAATCCGCGCGTGACCGGGTCTTCATAGCGGTAAAACCCGCCGTCGACGGGGTCGGGGCTCCAAAAGAGCATCCCGAAAGGCCGCACTGCGCCGGGGTGCGTGTTTCCAATATCATGAGGCACTTGCGGACTGGCCTGTGTGCCGATAAACGGGTCAACCTGCGAAATCGGACTGTTCTGGGCAAGAGCGAAAGTCGAAAGAATGAAGAGCGAAGCAATTCGCGCCCAGATTAACGAGTGCATTAAAGATGCCTCCAGATCGCGAGACGTTCGCGGTCCTCAAGTGTTTCTTGATCCAGCGTGCTAGCCCCACTATCGAGCGCCGGATTTCTCGATGAGGGACAATGCAGTTGCGTTCGAAGCAGAAAGACGCTCTGCGCAACTCCGGCCCAGCGGACTCACCATCGCAGAATCGTCCTGCCCGATGAGACCGCCAGTGGGGCGCTTCTCCTCTTCGCTCTAGAAGAAGAACCGTGCACCGGCCTGCATCACGCGCTGGCCGGTCTTGCCATTGATCCCGCCGAATGTCGGCGAGTCCGGGTCGACAATGATGGCGCCATAGACCGGGTGGTTGAAAATATTCTGAGCCTCGAGCCGCAATTCGAAGTTCCGCGATCTTGAGTCGTTCAAATAAAACTTCTTCAGAATGCTGGCGTCCGTGTAGAAACCTCCTGGATTACGTAGATTGCTGAAGAAGACGGGCGAGTTGGCCAGCGTGTAATCCCGAGTTCGGGTGAAGGAAGAAGAGTTCAGGACACCCTCTCCGCTGCTGTTGCCCCATGCACCGTTGATCACTAGGGCGTCCTTGTAGCTCGCTCCGGACCTCTTGAAATTCTCGTTCGCAAAGCTCCACCGAATCGCCGCACCTGGTGCCTGATTGCCGCCATCTACTGTCGGCACATGAACCGGCGTGCCTTTGGGGTACCAAGTTGAAATGCCCGCAACCGCCCATCCGCCCACCACAGCATCCAACACATGGCCTGCAACGCCATCCCCTTGGTTCAGAAATTCCCGGCCTCGACCAAATGGCAGATCGTAGGAGTAATTCACCTTCAGGGTTTGGGGTAGTTCGTACGCTGCCACGGCGTAGCCCTCCATCAAGTTATGCGGGTTCTGCAGCAATCCTCCGCTCGAAGCTCCACCTACGTGGATGTCGGTGCTGTTGACGTTGGTAAGCGTCTTACGGATCGCATATGAGGCCAGCAGTTCCAGTCCTCTGAAGTTGCGCGACTGAATCTGGAAGTTCAAAAAGTTCGAGAACGCCTTACCCCAGCTGGCCTGCCCCACATTGGTCGAGTTTGTTCCGGCATATTGCGGGGACAACGCCAGCAACTGATTCAGCGGAACCGTAGGCTCTGCTGAGAAGTTCGCAGACTGCCCGTAAAACGGATTTGGCACAGGGTCAGTCAAATGAGAACCCAACTGGTAATAATCGACCGGGGTATTGTTTAAGCCCCAACCATACTCCGTGTTGATTAGCAAGTGAATTCCGCGAATCCCCTGGTATTCTCCGGTGACAGCCCAGTCTTTGCCTAGTTGCCGCTGGATGCTTACGCCCCACATGTAATCTGTGGGCGTGTCGTAATGGCTCAATTGGGTTCCTGGACTCTCCAGGTTTCCGCTGGCTCCGTACGAATCGTAAAAGTAGGTTGCATTATTCGATATGGGTGGAACCCATCCCAAGTTTCCTCCTTGCGGCAACGCAGGGAACGACCGCAATCCATGATCGTTGCCCAACTCGCTGATCCAGTGCATCCCGTCCGTTGTATCAACCTGGTTGAAAGTGTTCGTGTTGTAGTAGAAACTCAACCAGTCCGTCGATAGTCCATTCAGCCCCTGGTCAATCGTACCGGCGCTCAGGTGAACTACAGTCTTGTCGTTGTACGCCCAATTGACCCCAAGGCGCGGCTGCAGATTCACCATATTTGTGGTGTAAAGGTTCTTTTGCGGATACTCCTTCGTGTCGAGCAGCGCCACGCGACCCGTTGCTCCTTGCGTGAGCCATGCAGGCTGGGGCAGGTTGGCCAATTCTGGCTCTGCGGCCAACACCGAACTCCAGGCCCAGTTACTGGGCGTTAGCACGTTCTTGGCATTCATATCGTAGATCACACCGCCCTGGGGATGCCTACCCTGACGCGCGCCATCGTGATCCCAGCGCAGACCGATCTGCACGGTTAGCTTCGCGTTCACCTTCCAGTCGTCCATAACGTAAGCCGCTTGGTTCCATCCAAACGGTGTGATGTCCCAGTTGCCCCATGAGTAAAAGTTCGACGAGCCCATCATCAATTCAGCCAGCTGGTTTCCGCTAAGCCCATCATTCTGGTTCCAGTACTGGTTCGAACCGCCACCGGCATTCAAGTTGATTACGCCGGTCCCATCGCCGCCTTGCTCGGTGAAGCGAATGAAGTACTGCTCATAGCCGACTCTCACCGTATGCTTGCCAAACAGCCTTGTCAGCGAGATCGTTCCATTGTCTGTCTGCGTAATAAACGAGTCGAACTGGTCGCCTCCCACGTGCGTATACCCGGGATCGCCTCCCGTATTCACTACCGGGGCAATCTGGTTCGTCGTCTTTTCGTTGTTTGATGCCAGAAGGGGATCAAATCCCCATGTCGACGTGTCGACACTGGGATCGGGCAAAGATCCATCTCCTGACACGCCGGTGCTCACGAGGCTCGACACGCCAATACCCAAACGAAAGTTGATTACTGTTCGGGGACCCGGGGTCCATGTGTAAAGGAAGTCGCCGAGCCAATCTTCGTCCGTGGTCAAAGACGTAGCGGCATGCTTGAATGGCGGAGGAACACTCGAGGTAATCATCGAGCGGCTTATTGTGCCCATTACGTGGTGATTTTGTCTGATTGCATCGTCGACCCGAAAGAAGTATTTGTCGATCGGCGTCTGAAGCTGAATCCGGTCATACCGGTTGTTCAAGTGATCGTTGTTGGCCGCCGGAGCATGGTTGGGCTGCGGCCACAACGCCATGTAATGGGCGAACAGATTGCTCTGCCCGGAAAGCACGCCCGATGCAACTGCGGGAATCGTGGCATTGGGGAACTGCGGGCGCACCCAGCAACTCCCCTGAGCCGAGTATTGCGATGCCAGCGGCCCGGTGCAATCGTTGGTGTTGTAGTCGAGATGTCCGTTAAAAGGATCGTAGATTTGCGCGTAGACTGGCGCGCCGTTGTTGAAGTTGATCACCGTCTCCGAAAAGTTGCCTTGCTGATTCAGGGTGGTTGGAATGCTGCTGATGGCAACCTGCCCCTGGGAGAACCGCTGTCCTTCCCATGCGCCATAAAAGAAGGTGTGATCCTTGCCGTTATACAGGTGCGGAATCCGCACCGGGCCGCCACCGGCCAAACCGTAATTCTTTTGCTGAAAGTCCTGCCTCGGGTTCCCCAGCGAGTTATCTGTCCAGTCGTTGCTGTTCAGGTCCTGATTGCGCAGGTAAAAGAACGCGCGGCCATGGTAGGCATCGACCCCGCTCTGAGTCTGCATGGAGATGATACCGCCGGCATAACGCCCACGGTCGGCCGTCAACACGCCACTCTCGACGCGAAATTCGGCAATGGAGTCAGGGGTGGGAATGGCTCGGTTGGTGTTGTTGAACTCTGCTTCCTGCACGGGATTCCCATCCACGCTGATATTGGACCCGTTTACTTGGCCGCCGGATATGGAATAGGAGTTGCCGGTGTTCGCGATGAGGTAAGCGGCGTTGCCCTGGGACAGGCTTTGCAGGTTGTCTGCCTGGGGGCCGCTTCCCTGCACCGAAGGAACCGTTGCGGTCAAATCCAGCGCATTGCGGTTCAACTGGGGCAGTTCTGTGATCATCTTGTTGTCGAGCACGTCGCTGGTGGTGGCCTCATCGGAAGAGATGAGCGTTTGGCCGCCAGAGACGGTCACGCTCACTTCCACGCTGCCGGGCTTCAGGGTGAAGTTCTGCGCCAGATGGTCGCCGGTTCCCAGCACCAGTCCGGCGCGTTTGAGCTCTCCAAATCCCTGCGCGGTCACGGTGAGGGTGTACGGTCCGGGCAGCAACTCCTGGAGCACGTAGATGCCCGCGCCGTTCGATTCGGCAGTATAGGGAACGTTGGTGTCTGTGTTTAACGCCTTGATTTTGGTCCCGCCAATCACTGCCCCCGTCGGGTCGGTGATCAGGCCACTCAGTTGCGCATTCGATGACTGCGCACGAAGCGCCGGGGGCATCCACACCAACACCACCACAACTGTCAAGCCCAGGATTGATCCAAGCGACCGTCCAATTTGCTGCGCGGCTTCTCTCACATTTGAACTCATGGCCCTCTGCGCCTCCAAAAATGCCGTCTCCGCGCACGTGTCTCCGCGCGGCGCCGGCTCAGGTTAGCAATCATTGATATTCCTTCCGAGAAATGGCCGTCTATGCGCGTTGCCGATATTTCTTTTGTTTTAAAGGCTTTTTGCCGAATTACGTCATCTAAACAGTCCTCGACTGCTCGATGGCCGCATCAGAGGGAGCCCTGCGCCGTTCAACGGGCAGGACGCAATGAATAGATACCTCAATTTGCAGATTCTTCCATAGAGACGGGAAGGGTCGAAGCTTACGCCGTCGGTTCCGTGATGTTCAGCCGCTGATCCGCCGCCACCTCACCCAGGGACTGCACCAATCCCGACGGCCAGCGAATCTCCGCCACCGCCCGCGTTACATCGCCCAGCCCAAAATGCACAGTTAGATCGCTCGACGACGCATATCCGACGCTCGACGAAACTGTTCGTGTTTGTCTTCGCCCACCCGCCTGGCAGTGTATCTCTGCCCCAATCGCCGACCGATTGCTTCGCTGCCCAATCAACCGCAGTTGCAACCAGTGTCGTGCTGGGCTCTCCCGCGCACTCCGATTCCACCACAGCTCAGTCGGAGCATTCAAAGCAGTTACCGCAGCATCGATACGGCCATCACGGTCGAAGTCCGCAAAGACGACTCCACGATGCAGTGCCGGCTGTGCGAAATCCTCTCCAACACCCACCGAAACATCTTCGAACCGGCCCCCCTGCTTCCGTTCGCCCTTGTTGTGAAAGATTCGATTCGGCTGCGCATCCTGCGTGTCCAGCCCGCCGCCGGCAACGAACAGGTCGAGCCAGCCATCGTTGTCCAGGTCAACAAGTCCGCATCCCCATCCGCTCCACATGCGGCTCAGGTTCAACAGCCCCGTCCGCGCGCTCCCATCGTCGAACGCCCCTTTACCCTGGTTCAAAAACACCTCATACGTCTCGTTTTTGAGCCCGGTCATCACAATGTCGAATCGCCCTTCTCCATCAATGTCCCCAAAGTCCGTGCCCATCCCCGAAATATTGCGCCCATCGCCGTTGAATGCCACACCCGCTTCCATCCCGATCTCTTCAAATCCCTTGCCGCGATTTCGCAACAGCAGGTTGCGCGCGTTGTCGTTGGCCACAAAAATTCCTGGCAGCCCATCTCCCGCAAAGTCGGCCATCGCCAGTCCCATTCCTTTGCCCAGCAGGTCCGGCAAACCATCTCTGTGCGTGATTTCCGTAAACGTCCCGTTGCCATTGTTGTGAAAAAGCTGCATTGGCTCGGCATGGTATTTGTCTGGATGGCAATACGCACGGGCATCCGCCTGGAGCCCTCCGCAAACTGGATCGATCCCCGGCGCCCAGTCGCAGTAGTTTGAAACAAATAAATCCAGCCGCCCATCGTTGTCGTAGTCGATCCAGCAAGCCCCGACGCTCCACACCGGCCTGCCCAGCGATCCCGGCCCGGCGAGCCCTGCCTCGCGCGTCGCATCACTAAATGTCCCATCACCGTTGTTGCGATACAGGTGGTTTCCGTGCACGCCGGCAACAAACAAATCCTCGTGGCCGTCGTTGTTGTAGTCGCCCACGGCCACTCCCATCGAGTAGCCCTGGCCCTGCAAACCCGACTTCAACGTCACATCGCTGAAGGTTCCGTCGCGATTGTTCCTATAGAGTCGATTCCAATACGCTGGTTCGCTCTTAGCAAGCTCGGGTAGCGTTGCGCCATTGGTGCAGAACAGGTCGGGCCAGCCGTCCCCATCGAAATCGATCACCCCCAGCCCACCCGGCAGTGTCTCCACCTGGTACTTGCGCCCCATCGCTCCGTTGCGCAGCACAAAGTCCAGCCCCGCTGCCCGGGTGCCGTTGACCATGCGAATTGGCGATGTTGCAACCGCGGTCTGTCCCAGCACACCACGCATCGATCCATTCGTTACCGCCCCAGCGACCAGCCCACTCAGGCTGCGCAGCAATCCCCGCCTACTGGTTAGCATCGGAACTCCCGTGGCTGCCGTTGCTTTGTTGTGTCTGAAATGCGTCCGACAACCGCCGCGCTTCAGCTTCAGCCTTGATCGCTTCCGCCTCGCGCCCCAGCTTGCGCAGCGCCCTGCCCAGCAGTGCATGCAGCGCGCCTTTTTCATCCGGATAGCCCGATGCCAACACCGGAAGCAGCAAATTGACAGCTTCCTGGCTCGCGCCCATCTGGGCCAGCGCTTTCGCCAGCTCAACTTGCACAGTGGTGTCCCCCGGAGTCTCCGCGGCCAGCTGCCGCAACCACGGCAGAGCCTGGTCGTAATCCCGGTTGCTCGTGGCCATGGAAGCCAGCGTACGCAGCGCCTCGCGCCGGTGAGGATCGATGACCAGCGCAGCCTGTGCCGAAGCCTTCGCGCCGTCTGTATCGCCCGCCGCCAACTGCGCCTCCGCCAGGCGTTCCAACAGCGCCGGATCACCATTCCTCATCGCCAGCGCCTGCCTGTACTCGTTCTCCGCTCCGGCGGCATCTCCTTTAAGCCGCAACAGCACATCCCCTCGCACCCTGTGTACCGCGGCGATATCCTGCGCGGTGGTTTCAAGTTGTCCGGCAGCTTTCCCAGCTTCCTGTGCATAGCAGACCGAAAGTTTGTCGACGTTCTCCACTTCTAGTTTGGTTTTTGGGGGGCCTGCCATCCGAGCAGCAACCTTTCTCTCCAGCAGCGGGATTGAGCCCTCGCACACCGGGCCTTTCGAACCCGGTGCTGTGTCCTCTGCCAATCGGCGTGCCGCGGCGGTACCCGCAGCCGACGCACGCAACTGCTCGACAAGGGCACGAAACCGCTCCAAGGCGAAGCCGGCCCAAGCCTCAAGAGCCTGCTCTGAATTGTGCCCGCGCTGGGCGGCTTGCTGATAAGCCTCCGCCGCCAGTGCGTAATGGCCCAGCCCAGCCTCCGCCTCGCCTAGGTAGTCCTCTGGAAACTCCTCGCCTGGCCTGGCCCGCGCAGCCAACTGCAGGTGGGGCACCGCCTCGGCTGGCTTCCCGGTGCGCAGCAGGTCGATTCCCAGCAGCAGATTCGCAAAATAATCCTCGGGCTCAAGCCGGCGTGCGCGCTCGAGCAGAGGAATTGCCTCGGCAAACCGTGCCTGCTGATGGAGTTGGAATCCCTGCTGCAGCAGAGCCTGAAAGCTGTCCTCACCCGTCGGCTGAGCCCAAGCCGCAACGTCCACCCAACCCACGAAGATGATCGCGATCCATATCCCGGCTATGATTTGCTTTTCCCGTTGCGCCACGGAGTCACAATAGAGCCTGAGCGCGTGTACCTGCAAATAGCTCGCTTGGTTTCGACCACCAACCGCAAAGCATTCAGGCTCTCCGAATCGCGAATGCCCTCAAGGCTTGAGCTCCACCATGACCTTGGTTCGTCGGTAGGAGCCGGAGGACGATTCATCGCGATTGGCTGGTATTATGAGGTTGAAAATTCCGTCGGCAATCGGGGCTAAAGCGGCGCCCTCCTCGTTCGCGATCCCCCACGCCGTCTGCAGCTGAATCCGGGACTCGCGGTCGGAACGCACATCGGCTTCGATGGTCAATAGGTTACCTGCGAGGTTGGTTCCAACAACCCGCACCCCGGCGCTTGCCTCTCCCAGTCGAAGTTCGGGAGTCTCCGCTGTCACAGATACACCGCCATAAACTTCAATGCGCAACTCGCTCTTTCCTTGCAGTGAGTTTAACTGCTGCGCAGTCAACTCGGTCTCAGCACTCCCCACGGCGCAGTACAGGCTCATCGACAATCTCTCCTGTACCTATTTTCGCGCATCCTGCCGGCCTGACTCGCCGGATCAGCCAGCAGCGCGATTCCGGCAAGCCTCTATTGCACAGTCAGATTGATGGTGGCCAGGGTCACGGACTGCGTACCGGAAGTTCCGGTTACGGTGACCGTATAGGCTCCCGCGCTGGTGCCGGAGTTCCCGCCGCCGCCACCGCCTCCGCCCCCACTGCTGCCGCCGCAGCCTATGGCGCCAAATACGCAAACCACCGCAAGCGCTCCCACAATCGCGAGCCAGTTACGGCGCCGCCGTGGAAGCCTGAAGAGCAGTATAAACGCCAAGGTCATTCCACCTGTAGACGGCCAGAGCAGCTTCTTCATCGGGCTTGCTGCGCTCGTTGCCGCCGTAGTGTTCACCGTGAGTACGACGGTGGGCGTCGCAGTGCTGTTGACAGTAACCGAGTTGGGGGCCAGGCTGCACGTTGCCGGATCGTTGGCGGCGGTTGGAGTAATTGCGCAGCTCAGATTCACCGTACCCGCAAAACCATTCTGCGACGTGATTGTTACGGTTGCGGTGTTGCCCGTGGTCGCGCCGGGCTCAATCGTGATTGAACCTGTCGCGCCGGTGCTGCCTGTAAATGTTGGCGCGGAAGTTACAGTGAGCGACACCGTTGTAGACCCGCTGAGCGCACCGGAGGTTCCGTTCACTGTGACTGTGGTTGTGCCTGTGGAGGCGGTGCTGCTGGCCGTGAGTGTCAGAACGCTGGAGCCGGTGGCCGGATTCGTAGCGAAGGCCGCGGTAACGCCGTCCGGCAGGCCCGCGGCAGCTAAAGTTACGCCGCCCGTGAATCCGCCCACGCCCGTCACTGAAATGGTGCTGGTTCCGCTGGCCCCCTGGGAAACCGACACCGACGACGGCGAGGACGTAAGCGCAAAAGCCGGCGCCGCGTTTACGGTGACTGAGACGGTGGTCGATGCGGTCAATGCATTGGAGGTCCCGGTAACGGTGACCGTGGTGGTGCCGGTGGCAGCTGTGCTGGCTGCGGAAAACTTCACCTGGCTGGAGCCGCTGGTGGGGTTTGTAGCAAACACAGCGGTAACGCCGCTGGGCAGGCCGCTGGCCGCGAGAGTGACGCTGCCGCTGAATCCGTTTGCCGGCGTCACCGTGATGGTGTCGGCAACGTTGTTGCCCTGCGTTACAGAGAGAGAAGCGGTGGTGGGAGCAATCGTGAAGCTTGGTGTCACGTTGACAGTGAGGCTGATGATGGTTGATGCAGTCAGTGCGCCGGATTTCCCCGTAATGGTGATGGTGTTTGTACCGGTGGCTGCGGAGCTTCCCGCAGTGAACGTCACTACGCTTGAGCCGGTTGCGGGGTTCGGAGCGAACGCCGCCGTAACGCCGCTGGGAAGGCCGCTCGCAGCCAGAGTCACCGAACCGCTGAATCCGTTTGCGCCGCTGATTGTGATTGTGTCTGCTGTGCTGCTGCCCTGCGTGGTTGTGATCGAGGGAGCCGTCGGCGCAATCGTGAAGCTCGGCGCGATGTTGACAGTGAGATCGATGGAGGTAGTTGCAGTCAGCGTTAAGAAGGTTCCGGTAATGGCGATCGTGGATGTGCCAGTGGCCGCCGTGCCTGCAGCGGTGAGTGTCAGCACGCTGGAACCCGTTGTGGGGTTGGTAGCAAAGCTCGCCGTGACTCCGCTGGGAAGTCCGCTGGCGGCCAGAGTCACTCCACCCGTGAATCCATCCACGTCGGTTACGGTAATGGTGTCGGTTCCGCTGCTGCCCTGAATCAATGTCAGGGCCGGGGCCGAAGGAGCAAGCGTAAATCCAGGTGGCGCAGTCACTGTAAGAGCAATTGAAGTCACCGTGGAAAGGTCGCCCGAGGTACCCGTAATCGTCACGGCAGATTCGCCGGTCGCGGCCGAAGCGCTGGCGGTAAACGTGACAACACTGGAGCCTATTGCCGGGTTGGTGGCGATTGCCGCGGTAACTCCGCTTGGCAGGCCCGAGACAGCAAAAGTGACATCCCCTGTGAATCCATTCGCGGCGGTCACAGTGACGGTGTCCGTTATGTAGCTGCCCTGAGCCAGAGACGGCGTTGGATCACTGGAACCAAGCGTAAAACTTGGGGCTCCATACCATTGCGCCAGCACATTTCCGGCCGCTTTAAGCTGCGGCGAGTATCCTGTATCGCCGGTGCTTGGTGGCGATACCGTCCAATCCCACCAGAAGACGCCCTTCATCCAGGAAGTTTGCTGGCTGAAGACCTCAAAGAATGCCTGGTAGCAATCGGCCTGCTCGGTGGGATCGTAGGGGGCGTTGCCTGCCGCAGAGGCATAAGGCGCTTCATTGGTTCCGGCAGCGCTGACATAGCCGATCTCTGAAAAGATCAGCGGCTTGGTGGGATACGTGCTCTGAAGATTCTGGAAGGCCGCGACCGCATTGAATCCGCTTGCATTGTCTGTCCATGCGGCCTCGAGTTGCGCGACCGTCGGATTGGCATGGTTGGTGAGGGGAACGTATCCGTCCACGCCGATGATGTCGAGCTGTCCCCAGAACGATACGGAACTGAATTCGTCGCCCGCGCCCGTGGCGTTGGCGGCATACGCCAGATTGCCACTGTAGACTGCCCTCACTGCGGTGATGATCGTGTCCCAGTTCGACTGATACGCCGAGCCGCTGAGAGTCTTGAACTCGCAACCGATTACGAAGATGGGAAGACTCTGCGCCTGGGCGATGGTTGCGTAGTGAACAATGAAGGTCTGATAGCTGGCGAACCATGCAGAAACATCGGTGGGCGCAAAAGAACCCCGCCAAATTCCGTCGTATGAGTCGACCTGCGGCTTGAGAATGGGTGTGACTCCCGCGGCCTTCAGATTGGTGATGGCGGCTGCAAGTGCGGCATCGGTAGGCGTGGAACCGCCGGGAGAAATCGTGTTGGACGTAGAGGTTGATACATACTGCGTTGCCAGCACCGTCGCGTAGTTGGCGCCAACGCCGGCCATGTCGGCAGCCGAGTTGGGTCCCTGGGGAGTCTCCAGATACTCGGTTGATTGGTAAGAGGTGTAGGCAACACCGTTGTAGGTGAATCCAGTTTGACTCTGTGCCTGAAGTTCATACGAGGCTCCAGCAAGAACGAGGCACGCCGCCAGGCACATACGCGCCGCACGTATCCATGCAGTTTGAGGGAAGTTCAAGGCTTCACCCCAGTCTGCGTCAGACACCAGCTCGGTACAGCCACCTGGTCGCCGCCGCGCAGGCCGCCGACTCCTCCAACCTGCCTGGACGCGGAGCATTCCTCCCGGGCAGAACATCCGTTGGTGCATCCCACGATCTTCGTCACATCAATCTGCACCGATCGAATGCTGAAGGCCTTCACCGTTCCGCAGAATCCGCTTCCCTGCCATGGACGAACGCATACCGTGTCTCCGACCGACTTGCCGGACGAATGCGCGCCTGCCGCGAGCAGCATGGCCGCTATCTCCGCCTGGCCGTTGTTCTCGGCGACCTCAAGAGCGGTTCCTGCGCCGCGCGTAGCCAGGTTAAGATTTGCCCCGGCTGCGATGAGGCTGCGCGCAATCTCAATATGGTTGGATTGAACGGCTGCGATCAGCGCCGTGCGGCCGTCTGCCGCAGTTGCGTTCACGCCTGCTCCCTGCACCAGAAGAGAATGAACTATGTTCACATCTCCCGCCGATGCGGCAACAATGAGTTGCGTGAGCCCGTGCGCGTCGCGTGCGTCGAGGCCTGCCTGCGGTTGCGGGCCCGACTGCCCCCTCGCTTTGGCGCACACGCAGAGAGCCAGAATCATAAGCGACAAGATGGTTATGAACAATTGTGGATCTACAAAGCGAAAACTGGTATCTGTTCGTTCAAGGATCCTTGAGCGCAGGCGCATTCCTGATATCTCCAGTGGTTAAAGGGATGGACTCTTTCAAACTATCGAGGCGCAAGGAAAGGTGTAGCGGCATGGCGCCATTCCAGCGCCGAAGTACAAGCTGACTCTGGCTCATCGCCCGTTTCCGGGCGATGAGCCTCTTTCTTCATTGGAACTTCTAGTTCTAGTTCACTGTCACGTTGATTGTGAACGGCAGGGAAACCTGGTTCTGGCTTCCGTAGATGGTAACGGGCCCAGTTGGAAGTGTAATCTCCTGCGTACCCACTTGCTGCGCCGTAATCGTGACGGTGTACGTTCCTTTCGGCGTAGAGAGAACCGAAGCGGGGCTGAGGTTTGTGGTTGAGCAGGCGGTAAGGCTCACGGCAAATGCGCTGCTCAGAACGGTCAGGCAAATCATCAGCAGAAGGCGTCCCTTCTGGCCGAACCTGCGGCGGAACACCAGGCCGATCATCCCGAATCCGAATAAAGCGGCAAACGTGAGCGGCGCGGGTTGTGCCAGCTGGCTGGTGGTTGTTCCCACCGTCACATCGGTGTTGATCGTCACCGTCGCCATTCCCGCCAGGCAGTCGTCTGCCACAGCGGTGGTGCCGGAACATGGAATATCCACGGCTGTGGGGATATTCGGATCCGGGTTGGGGTAGGAGAACGAGCAACTGGAGTGAGGCGGCAGGTTGTCGCAGGACAACGACACAGGGAAGTTGTAATCGTTGAGCTGCTGGTTCTTGCCGGCGAATCCGTAGCCGAGAATCGAGGTAAGTGTCAGGTTCGCGCTCGCCGTGCCTCCCGCGCTCACGTTGAGCGAGGGGGTAGAGGACGTGATGATCAGTGCCGGCGTAGCGACAGCCTGGAATGTCACTGGCTGGCCTGTAAAAGCGAGGTAATTCGCATCGCCGTTATACACCGGTGTCACCGTGTGCGTGGAAGTGATCGGATAGTAGGAGGGGTTTTGGATCATGGGCAGGCAATCGGTCGGGAAGGTAGCCTGGCCGCTGATATTGAGCGGCTGGACGCCATCGTTGGTAGCTGGGCATGCCACGCCGGTGAAGTTGAGGCCAGGAGCAACGTCGTTAAACGTTACAGTACCTGTGGGCTGACCTGCCGCGGCGCTGACGGTCACGACAAAGTTATATTCCCAGTACCTTGCGGACCCATCGTAAGGCGTGGAGCCATTTGCCTCGAGCACGTACGGCAGGAAGGATGGCGGATTGACCGGCAACGCCAGGGCCGAGATTGCCGACTTGGCAATCGAGCTGGTCGTGTTCGCCGTCGCTCTGCCAAAGGTTCTATCGCCCAGGTAAGAGACCGTGAAGGTGTTGCTCCCCGCGGCCACCGGCGACAACGTCAAGGTTGCCGTACCACCCTTCAAGATTCCCGACACGGAGCCCATCGTCCCAGTAGTCGTGGTGAATGTAACAGTGACCGTCCCAGTGGGAACGGTGTTTCCACTGGACGCTGTCACCTTCACCGTAACCTGCGTGTTAATGACTTCCGAAGTGCTGGTTACGGAGATGCTCGCGACCGAAGAAGCCAGCGGCGCGCCTACCCCGGTTGCGTTCACGACGTTGGGAGCATTCGCCGAATTGCTGGTGATGCCGATGCTGCTGGTGAGTGTGCCCTGCTCGCCGGGCCCTGGATTGAGTGAAACGTCGGCCTCGCAGGTAGCGCCTGCAGCCACCGCACTACCCACGCAGCTCACATCGGTCGCCGTATAATCCAGCGCATTCGAGCTGGTGTAGCCGGTCACGGTGAGCGGCGAGTTTCCTTCGTTGATTACGGTAAAGGGCAGCGAAGCAGTCGAGCTGTCCGTGGGGAGCGTGCCCAGGTTCAGCGTGCCGCTCGCAGCCACAAAGTGGACGTTGAGTGCTGTGCCATCGGCGAGGTAGGCGTTTCCTAAGTTGTCCACAGCCACCGCGGTGGGTGTGGTCACGCCAATTGCGACCTTGGTTTCGTCGGCTGGATCGAGTGCGCCGCCCACAAACGGAACGCGCTCAGTGCCGCTCGCAGAAGACACATACACGGCTCCGGAGGGATCGATTGCTACTCCGGTCGCGTTGCTGAGTGAGTTTAGAACGGTCGATTGCTGACCGTTTGAAATCTCAATCAGATTCGAGCCATCCACTACGTAGAGATTGTTGCTTGCATCCACGGCCACGTCGGAGGGCGCCGTGAATCCTTCGGTAAGAAACACTTCAGACTGGCCAAACGCTCCAGCCGATCCACCCAGGTTGTACAACTCCACTACCCGCGCATTCGCCGGGTCGGCAACATAGAGATGGCCGAGTCCGTCCGCGGCAAGCCTCAGGTTCGCGCCCAGCCCGCTTACCAGAGTGATCTGGCCCGCTGTATTGAGCGCGCCCGCCGCAAAGGGAACCTCGTACACATTCGTGCTGTCCGCAATAAAGATGTCGCCATTCCCATCGACTGCGACGCCCGTGGGAGCTTTCAGTCCGGTGCCAATTGAAACACCGGCAGCCGACGCGCCTGAGCCTGCCGCATACATCAGAACCTCGCCGAGACCGGCGTCCGCAACGTAAACATTCCCCCATCCGTCGGTCGTGATCTCCGTCGGTGTCTTCAGCCCGGAACCGATCGAAGACTCGAGTGCGGGAGTAGCCGCGATGGACGGTGCAAGCCCGATACCATGCAGGGTCGTGGTTGCAACCGTCGGATAGGTGTACTCACCAGTAATGGTGGCTGCCGCACTTCCGCTTGTGGGCACGCCGGCGCCAAGCGTACCCGTAAACTGAATCTCGAATTGAGATGCGTTCAGGCCTGCGGTCAGAACATTGAAGTTCAAGCCATTCAGGGCAAACAGCGGAGTTCCCTTGGCCGCGGCGATTGAAATCAATTCGCCTCCCACCAGCCCATTCGCGGCGGTGAGCGTGAGCGTGGTGCCTGACAGCGAATACCCTGTCACGGTGGCTGTGGAGTCCGAGGTTCCTGCTACCACGGGCGCCTGTTCAAGCATCAACAGCTGGGCTGAAACACTGCCCACATGCTGTGGATTCAAGGCTACGTTGATGGAGCAGTTGGTCACTTCGTTTCCGGCCGGGCTCGCCGGAATTGGGTAGGTGGTTCCCGCCGCGCAGCTTCCACCGCTCACGATCGTAAAGTCCGGTATAGCCACACCGTCTTCCTGGATCGCGAATTTGCCCAGAGTGATTGGCCCTGAGAACGAGTAATAAACGGCAGTCGGCGTGGTGCTCTGCATTGCAACCGCGAACGATCCCAGGTCGCCGTTACCGAGCCCCACGGTCCCGGCATTCTTGATGCCGTTCCAGAGCGTTGGAAGTGGCACGTAAAGCGTGTCGCGCGCTGCATTGATGGCGATTTGCCCTTGCGGAGGAGCCGGAGTCAGCATGACCCAGGCCGACGGGTTGAGGGTCCCGGATTGGTTGGGAACCATGTACACGCCTGCGCTGCTGTCGCCTACATAAAGGTTTCCGGCCGCATCCACCGTCGCGCCGTTGATGCTTGAAAGCACCGGCACCATTTTCCCGGCGTTCGATCCGGTTCCCGGCATCATCGGTTCAACATCCACCAGGCTCTTGTCGTTGGCCAGTCCCGTGGTGCCGGCCGGAATCATGAGGATTCCAGACAAGCCGCTATTCTCGAAAATGTAGATATTTCCAGCATTGTCGATCGAAAGCGTCTGCGCTCGCGCCGTGAGAGTGGTGATGACCGTCTGTTCGTTGGTGATGTTACCGGAGGAGTCCACGGTAAACGAGTAAAGCGCCGGCTGCGGAGCGGAGTTCTCTGTACTCAGCACAAAGGTTCCGCTGGAGTTGATCGCCATCCCAGCGCTTTGGAAGTAGCCCCCTCCGATATTGCCAAGACCTGCGGTGACGGTCTGGTTTCCGGACACATTCCAGGTTCCGGTGGAGGCGTCGAAAGGAATCCTCTGCAAGCCGCCGTTCCAATTGTTATTTACCCAAAGGTTATTCCACGGGTCAACGGCAATCCCGCTATTCGCGTATGCGCCTCCGGGTCCTAAATTGGGAGCGGCGAGCAGGTTGATCTCAGCTCCGCCGCCGGCCGGAAACTGGTACAGTGCCCCCTTCTCAAAGTCCGCGACGAGAAATATCCCGTTGTTGGTGAGCGCCGTGTCCCAAACCTGGCCCCATGCCGCCGGACTTGCCAACGGCGGCAGACCATTGACAACACTGGACGTCACCAGCGGCGAAGCGCCTTGCCCTGCGGCTCCGATGCACAAGCAAAGACTAGAGAGCAGCAGCGTAAACACAACGCCTGCAAACCTGCGCTGAGCGGTGAACGACGTGGTGGCCATAGAATTCCTCCCAAAAACTCGTATCGAACTTCCCGAGAGTGGCTTCACTCCACTCATGGTCTGAGGCTTAGCTTGTCTTTCGCATTCGGTGAGTTGCCTCGTGCTCCCCGCATGCACTGCGTCCGGCGTTGTTCTTCACCTTCTATTGCACCGTCGTAGTCAGAACAAACAACGGCGTAGTAAGCGAGTTCTGCAGTCCCGTCTGCGGGTTCACGGTGACGATCTGCACCTGATACGTGCCGGCAGGCGTAGTCACCTTGGGCGCGGGCGGTGGCGTTGAATACCCCGAGTTGGTGCATGCAGTAATGCCGATGAATGCGCCGGAAAGCATGACAGCGAGACAAACCATGCTCAAATAGCGGTTGGCTCTCTTCCGCCCCGCAATCAGTCCCAGCATTCCCAGGCCGAACAGGCAAGCCATGGACCATGGCGCCTGCCGTGCGATGGAACTGGTTCCCCCACCGTTGACCGGTACGTTGGTACTGATGGTTACCACGATTGTGGAGGGCGCGGTGGGATCCGTTCCGTTGCCCACACCGATCTCAGGATTGTCGAACGTGCATTCCGACCAGTTCGGCATGGTGGCCGTGACGCATTGCACGTTCACCTGCTGATTGAATCCGACCAGCGGCTTCAGCGTAAGCGTGACCTGGTCCGGAGTTCCGGGCGTGATCGATGTCGTAGTCGGAGTAGCCGTAATCTGCACGCTGGGAACAATGATCTGAAACGCCGGCAGCGAGAAATTCACGGTTGAGAAATTCACGTCGCCGTTGTAGACAGCTGTCAGGTTATATACGCCGACGGGGAGATTTGCCGTTGAGAAGACTGCGTTCCCATTGGCGTCCAGCGCGATGGCCGGCTGCGTGGGATCAACCGGCGCGCCATTCTGCAGGAAGCTCACGGTACCTGTAGGTGTTCCGACGGTTGAGGTCACCGTGGCCGTAATCGTGGTTTGCGAGGCCACGTCGATATATGTGTTTCCAGCCCATACCGTGACAAAGTCCGGATTGAGCGTGCAACTGGTCGCACTGGCGGGACCGCAGCCCGGTGTGCCCAATGCCAGCGCAGGCGGAATCGTGTTCACGATGAACTTGGTTTTGCCACCGCTGGCAGCAAAGTCCGGCGGACTTCCAGCCGTGCTCTCGCCGCCGTAGTCTGCCACGGCTGTATAGGTCCCGCCCAGAAGACCGGTAAAGGAGAATGTCGCGACTCCATTGGTGAGAGCCTGCGAAGCCTTCTTTTGTCCGGTCACTTCGAGCGTCACCGTTCCAGACGGTACAGTGCTGCCGGATGTCGCGGCAACCGTGACTGTCACGGTCGCGCTGCCGGGGTAGTTGATGCCGCTTGAGGGCGTAACAGCAACTGTGGTTGTCGAAGGATTGCGTGGATCGACAACGGCGTCGGCCGAGAGCGCGATGTTCACGGCGGGAGCGTTCGCGGCATTGCTCAGCACGGCGACGGAAGCACTGCTCAGTCCGGGCGCGGAGGGCGTCAGCGCTACATCGAAGTAGCACGCCGTTCCAGCCAGGAGCGGCGTCGCGGTTGCGCAGGCAGGTGCATCGTTGGGTGTTCCGACCGAATAGTCGGCGGCATTGGCGCCGGTGAACAGGTCGCCGGAGAACGCCGAAAGCGTCAGCGGCGCGTTGCCCAGGTTGAATAACTGCGCCTCCTGGTCCGACTCTGCGAAGGGAACAATCTGTCCAAAATTGATGGTCCCGCCAACACCCAGTTGTGACATGCCGGCCGTCGAGCCGGAGCCGTAGGTGGCATATGCATTCTCCATTCCGTCGAGCGCCACGCTCACCGGAACCGAGCCGCTGCCCAGCGTTGCGGCCACCTGGACCGCTCCGTTGACATTCAGGCCGCCTGAAGATGCTTCGTAGGGAATCCACCAGAGGCCGGTTGACTCGGCCACAAATACTGAGCCCGACGGGTCCACTGCCAGGCCGGTCACGGGTGCGGAAAGCGAACTGGTGATCTCGTTGCTGCCGCCGGAGGGCGTCAGTTCCCAGAGTTTCGTCCCATCCGCCACCCACACATTCCCGAGGTTGTCCGTGGCGATGGCCGACGGTCCTGTAAACGTGACACCGGCGCCGATGGTGTTCACGCCTTGCCCCTGAAGCAGAAGGCCAATCTGCGGATTCGATATCTTGACGATCTGCTTGTTATCCATGTCGGCCACATAGACATCGCCCGCGCCGTCGGTAGCAAGGTTCAGATGGCTGCCGAGGCCGGTCAGAAGCGTTGTCTGCTGCTTGGGCGCCAAGGCGTCATTGATAAACGGAATCTCAATAATGTGGCCCGAGTCTCCGATGTAAAGATCCCCAGCGCCATCGACCGCCACGCCGGTAGGCGCAGTCAGCCCCGTCCCCAGTGCCGTTCCTACCACGGAATTCGATCCGGCCGGATACATCTCGATCGCGGCCAGCGTGGAATCCGCCACGTAAGAGTTTCCGAGCGAGTCGCCCGCCACCTGCTCCGGCGCCTGCAATCCCTTGGCGACAGACTGGACCGCAACCGGTGAGAGAACAGAGACCGCGGGGCCTTCTCCAATGCCGTTCAGGTAAATGTTGCTTCCGGCAACAATGTCCTTGCTCGCATCAAGTATCTGCAGTTCGCCGCTCACGCTGCCCGAAGTGGGCGTATTCAACTGCACATAGAAAGCGCACCAACTGTTCTGTGTCTCAACTGTCTCTTGTGAAGAGAACGCAGGATACGCTGTGCCTGCCGTGCATGCCGGCACCGCCGGAGTAACGGTGGGATCTGGATTCGGATTGGTTGGAATGGTTGTGAAGTTGCCCGCTCCCGGCGCCGCGTACGCGAAACTCCCTGGCGTGGTGGGCTGGCTGAAGCTGTAGAAGACGGTCTGCGTCGCGCCCGCCGTTCCGACCGGCGATGCGCCCAGGTTGGCGGATCCAGGCGCCCACTGCACAATTCCCGAGGTGGTGCATGTGGCTGGATCGATGGATGTGCAGGGCGGCGCCTTGGTGCCGCCTGGCGCCCAATTGCTTCCGCCGTTCCCGTTGGGAATCCAGATGTATCCCCGCGGGTCAATAGCAACCGCGAATCCGGCGGAGACAGGAGAAACCTGCACCGCATCGTTCCAGACGAGGTTCGGAACCGACGGAGTTCCTTCATTGGGAACCATCAGCACGAGAGACACCTGGCCGCCATAGGAATTTCCGTCATTCTCGCTGGAGAGGTAGAGATTTCCGGCCGCGTCAAAGGTCATGCCCTTGAAATTGAAACCGGCCGAAGCTGGGTCGATGCGCGTCAGCGTTGACTCCAGTGTTCCTGTTCCGTCGCCCGCAAGCGGCAGAGTTGCGCCGGCAGAAATCTCGCGCACACCGGTGATTCTCCCACTCGGCGACGAATAGACATCCTCCATGAAAAAAATATTTCCGGCATGGTCCTGGGCAACGATATTGCCGCTGGTCAACAGACCCGTGATAACGCGTACAACCGTTCCAGGATTGCCATTCGCGTCGATGGTGAACTTGTCGATTTCGCCGCTGTTGGACCAGCTGACAACCATCGTGCAGGGAAAGCCGTTGTCGCAGTTGATTGAAACGTCCTGAGCCTGAATCGCGGTCGGTACGCCGCTCAGCGTGACACTGGGAGAGTTGGCCCAGTTGGAAGCCGAACTGAAGGTCCATGTTCCGGATGCGGCGTTGTAAGGCACGCGGAGGAAGTGAACCGCACTGCCATAGCGGTCAGTGATGTAGAGCGTATCGTTGGCGTCCAGTGCCATGCCCGAGTTCCAGAACGATCCCGATGCTTCCAGCGTCGACCCGTTCGATGACTGCCCGGTCGGAGCAGGTCCCACCGCCAATGTCGGCGCCGGTGCTCCGGGCGCCCACTGATAGAGGTTGCTCACCGCGGTGTCGAGAAACAGCACGCTGCCGTTATGCGCCACCTTGACCGAATAGATCTGGCTCCATTGGCCGGTGCTGCCGTGGCCGAAGGGAATCACAGAGCCAGCCGTAACCGGGACCGGCGCCTTGATCGGCAACTGCGCCGGGGCCGCGCCGCACAAGAGCAAGCCGACAACCGGAATCAGGCACGCGTTCGAAGCAATCCGACGAAGCAAAACAGCAGACTCGATGGCCATACAACTCCTCCGAAACAATCTCGATCCAGACTTCCCCTGCGCTTGGCATCTGTGCCGCCCGCATTCATCCCGGCGGCGTAAGGCAGATGCCGCACTCGATTCAATCCCTGCACCATGCCGGATAGTGTTCACCCCGGCTTCTTCATCACCCTTGCCGCCCTTTGGCTGATCGCTCCGCATACCGGCCCAAGGCGTAACGCGCTAGAACGAAAACTTTCCGCCCACTTCCACCAGCCGGTTGCCAACCTTGATATTTGCAATGCCGAAGTTCTGATGTGTCAGCACTGATTGCGTCAATGCCTTCCCTGCTGTCGCTTCCTGGAATCCCAGGTTCAGGTTGCTGGTGTCAGAGTTGTTAAACGAGACCAGCGGATGATTGAAAACATTGAAAGCGGCAAATCTGAGTTGAAGCCTTCTCACGTCGCCCAGTGAAAAATTCTTCAGAAGGGTCACGTCGTGGTCCATGTAGTAAGGCCCATGGATATAAGGAAGCCGGAACACTCCGTTTGACTCCGGCAGGGGCAGACCGAATCCCAGCGGGTTGACGAACTGGTGCTTGGCTTTGCCTCCCGTCAAGCTGCCTACCACTGTCGGCATCAACTGCACATCTGACGTGCCCAGCCATACCACCGGATTCATGCTCGTCACGCAAAACGACTCGCCCTGCGAGTTCGGGGGAATGCCGTACGTCGTCTCACACGTGGAGTTCGATTGAGGATTCGACTGATTCTGGTATTCGGTCTGCACCGGCAGCACCGAACCATAGCCGAAGCCGAAGTTCTCGCCCTGTTCTGATGCCAGCGGAAAACCGCTTTCCACCGTCGACACTCCGGAGACCTGCCATCCGTTGAGAGACTCCGAAAGAATCCTGCTGTCCCCTTTGTAGCGTTTCCCAATGTCTACCAGGTAATAAATGTTGAACACCTGGGTGCGATCGAAGGGCACGGGATTGTAATCATTACGCAGATTGACCGGATCGGGAATGATGTTGTTGTACGAAGAGGCAGTTGCCAGGTTCTTCGCGAAAGTGTAGTTTGCCCCGTACGTCACCATGCCCGTGTGCTTTTCCCACTTCGCCTGGAAGCTGTTGTAGTTGGAGTAGAAGTTGTGTTTGAGCTGGTAAACGTGCTGGTAGAAGGGATACGGGCGGTAGAAGTCCAGCTCTGGTGTATCCATTGAACTGATGCCACCGGAGACACCCTGCGTGGTTGTCAGCGACGAGGGCAGTAAACCCAGGTTCACAGTGAAAAGATTGTCGGTGGGGTCAGCGGGATTCGGATTCGAAGCGCAGCCCTTCTCAATACCGCAGATGACGTTGAGATCGGACGCGCTGTTGTAAGAGCTGTTGTTGTACGATCCAAGATTCTCGTTGTGGCTGCCCACATAGGCCACTTCCATGCGCGAGCGCCAGGGCATCGCCTGCGAGACCGCAAAGTTGTATTGGTAGTAGAGCGGACGGGACGTGTCATTCGGAGACAGTGCGTAGGCAGTGAAGTCCGGTGGGTTGAGCGGCGACTGGCTGTCGATTCCCGCAAAGGTCAGCGCGCCCGTCAGAATGCTGGTCTTGTATCCCTGGGCTGTTGCCGCTGCAAGAGCATAGGGATTGAACTGCTCCTGGTTGCGATAGACGCCGCCGCCGCCGCGCAACACGGTGCGTTCGTTGCCGAAAATATCCCATGCCACTCCAACGCGCGGAGAAAAATAAACTATGGGCGGCGAACTCACCGAGTTGCTGACGCCGGACTTCTGCGAGGCCCAGGTCATGCCCGGCATATTGAGCCCAGTGCAATCGCGCGTGTATCCACCGCACTCGGTGCTGTAGAGACTCGGAGAAAACGTAGCCAGGCCGTTGTTATGGCGGTCCGTCCAGGGTCCCAGATGTTCAATGCGCGCGCCCGCGGTCAGCGTGATGTGATGGAACTTCCAGGTATCGTTCAAATACCCGGCAAGCGACATGTAGCGCATGTCCACCGTCGGCGTAAAGTTGGTCTGCGTGTACGAATCCGCGTAGCCCATGTAGGCCATTGCAGTCGGATTCACGCAGCTTCCCAGGTATGCCGCTCCGGAAAGACGCTCGCTGCCCGCCTGGTTGGGGTTATAGCAGGACTGAAACTGCGCCGAGCCGTATGGCGCCGTGGCGTATTCGAAATAACTGTTGCCGGGGTTGAAGGTAAACTCTCCCTGCGGATAGGACCCGGTATCGGCGATGCCGTTGTAAGTACCTGTCTCCCAGTACACACCGAACTGCAGGAAGTGACTTCCCTTCTGCCAGCTCAGGTTGTCCTGAAGAATGGGGTCTACCTTCTTTGTACGGACCTGGTTGTTATAAAAGCCGCCGGGCATCTGCAAATCCGGATAACCCAGGCCGCCGCCGCCCTCGTTGTTCAGCGCCGGCACCGAATAATCTCCGCCGTTCTTGTACATCCCGAGGTAATCGAAGTTGCCGTTGCCTCCGTTATAGGCGTTCATATTGAAACGCTGAGCCGCCAGCGGCGTTCCCATCTTTCCCGGCAGGCTGACGAAGGACATGGCGGCGTCGAACTCGTTGGTCAACGTGGCGCCAAAGTTGCGCGTGTAGCGTGCGGCCAGGATGTTGGAGATGTCACCGGTGGTTACATTTCCCGGATAAGGCATCGACCCGGTTGGAAAATATCCGATATCCACGGGATCCTGATCGACTTCCTTTTGCAGGCCGTAGACCAGAAACAGCCGGTTGTTGTCGTTGATCACATATTGCAGGCTGGTTTTGAACTGCTCGCCGTTCTGCTGCTGGGTCAATTGTTGAATGTAGTTGTAGCCGAACTGGTTGGTAAATGGATCGGCGTTGGGCGGAGGCATCCAATTTACCAGCGCTACACCCGAACTGTTGGCATAGGGCCTGGCATTGAAGTTGCTCACCAGGGTTCCGTTGGGAAGATAGTTCTCAGCAAAACACATCGGCAGGATCGCGTTGGGGTTGGCAGCGCCGTCCGGGCGCCCGCCGCAGAGTTCGGCATCGAGCGATGCGGGGCTGAAATCTCCCTGCCGTTCCGCCATGGTCGGCACCCATGCCGTCAACGCCTGCTGGTTGGCCTCAAAACTCTGGTTGTAATACTCAAATCCCGCAAAGAAGAACAGCTTGTCCTTGTTCTTGTTGAATGAAGTAAACGGTATGGGCAACGGTCCGCCCAGTTGTCCGCCGGGAAACAGGTAACGGCCGGCCGGCCGGGATTGCCTCAGGAAGTTGTCGTACCAGTCGTTGGAATTCAGCACGGTATCGCGCGCAACCATGTACGCTTCACCGTGAAAGGCGGAGCCGCCCGTCTTGGTAGACGAGTTGATGACTGCCGGTCCCTTGGCATTCACGGCGCTGAAGGACGAACTGGTTGCCTTCACCTCAGACACCATTTCAATGTTGGTCGCCTGCACGGTTCCCGAATTGCTGGCAATATCGGTGAGCGAAACACCATCGCTCACCACAGCGATGCCTGTCACGCCGCTGCCATTGGCGGAATACGCGCCCGTAGGACCGCTCAAGCCAACTACTGCCGAATTGAATCCGGGACGATTGAATAATCCCTGGTCGCCCGTGGACATCGAGTACCCGGGCAGCATGCGCACCAGTTCCGTCGCGTCGCGCCCAACCACCGTCAGCGTATCCAGATCCTTGGCGGTGATGATGTCGCTGCGTTCGCCCGTGTCCAGGGTCGCATTCATCGAATCGACGACGCCTTCCACCGTGACCGATGCTGTGACCGAGCCCACTTCCATTTTGATGTCCGTGAAGCTGAGCTGATCACCAGGGCGCAGTGGAAATGGCTGGGACTCCCATGAGCTGAAGCCCGGTGCAACCACTTCAAATTTGTAGCTCGTGCTCGGCAGGGCGGAAGCGAACGCAAAAAAACCATGGTTATTGCTCGTCGTCTTGCGTACCGTTCCCGTCAGCGTATCTGTCAGGAGCACGGTTGCATTGGCAATAACGGCGCCCTTCGCATCGGAGACCACGCCCGTCACGTTTCCTGTTGTCGCCTGGCCAAAGGCAGAGGATTGCAACTGCAGGAGGACGATGAAAAGCAGCGCCGGCAACCAAGCTGCCCGTCTGATCTTTGAGAATAGCTCCATGGTAATTCTCCCCCGTCGAATACGATTCAATTCGCCTTCAGTTCCCGGTACGCGCCATGCATTGCCCTTGTTCGGCCGCTGAGACGAACACGGAATTGCTGTCTTCACTCGGAGTTCCCGGTCTTGGCTCTGAGTTCTGTCGGTGTTTTGGTCCGGCGCAAATATAGCCCCGCACCCACTCCCTGTCAACTTTGCAAATCGTTTGAGTTCCCGAGATGGGATCGATACCGGCGGTACGTCTTCCGCACGCGGTTTGCGCTCTGCCCGATGAGACCAGCGATCGCGAATCGCGGTGCGTGTTTTGCTGCTTCCCGGATGACGTTTCGTGTGCCGTGCAACCGCGCGGCTGCGTTGAGTGAGCCAGGTTTTCCGGCGCGCCGAAGATCGGCGCAATGGCATGCCCAAAAGGAGTGAAATCGCGACCCGGCCAGAAAACTTGCATCAAATGCCTCTCACTGCGCTTGTGCTCGCCGTTCCAGTTCTTTTCGGCTCCCTTCAGGAAGGGCAGCCATTTCGTCTGAAGTCCGGCGCTGATACCGATACCAACAAAGACTCGCGGGAATGTCTGAATAAATGCGAATAAACATATACTGCTTCCGGAAGATCATTGTCAATCGTTATTTTTCCCGCCCGGATTACAAGCGAATGAACATCTGTGGTACAAATGAGAACGCTACCATGTCCTGAGGCTTCCATGACTACTGATGGAGATCAACCCGTTCTTGTTTACGATGTCGGCGGTTCACACGTTTCCGCCGCATTATGTGAGAACGGAACCTATCGGCTCGGCCCTGTGGCCAGCGCATCGCACGCCGACAGCCAGACCGCAGAGGGTTTCCTTCACCTGGTCCATTCGCTTGGAAAGCAGGCTGCGAATGGATCAAGTGCATGTGGCGCCCAGCTCGCCATGCCCGGCCCATTCGATTTCGACTCCGGCGTAAGCCTCATGGAGCACAAGCTGCCCTACCTCTATGGGTTGAATCTCCGCGAGTTGCTCGCGCGGCGCTTCGGCTGGCAGCCGGAGCAGGTGCGCTTTGTTCACGACGCCGCCGCATTCCTGCTGGGCGAGATCGGCGCCGGCGCGGCGCGGGGAGTTCACCGCGCCATCGGCATTACGCTCGGAACCGGAATCGGCTCGGCTTATTCTGTCGACGGCTGCCTGGTCACCGATGGAAGCGGAGTGCCTCCCGGCGGAGAGATCTGGAACCTACCCTACGAGGCGGGAATCGTGGAAGACTCCATCTCCGCGAGGGCAATTCAGAAATCTTATGAGCGCCACACGAAGCTGCATGCCGAAGCTGTTGACATCGCCGCCAAGGCGGGCGATGATACTGCGGCATCCCAGGCATTCACTGAATTTGGGCGTCATCTGGGATCGGTGCTTCGCTCCGTCGCAGGTGAATTCCGTCCCGACGTGCTGATTCTCGGAGGAGGGATCGCGAGATCGGCCTGTCTTTTTCTTCCCCCCGCGCATAGCGAGTTGGCAGGCCTGAACTTACGCCTGAAGGTATCTGAACTGGGTGACGAAGCAGCTCTCGTAGGCGCGGCAGTGGCCTGGCGCACAGGATGCAATGTTCCCCGCTGATTTGACCATGAATCTTGGAACGCTATCCCGGATTCCCCACGCACCGGCTGCGACCGACAGCTGGCTCCATTCCCGAATTCATTTCATTTTCACCGAACGGCACACGCATTCCCCATGCCTCCGCGGCCGTTTACGGGTGCAATCCGGATTTCCGCGGGCCGATGTCGGTATCGTTATCATGCAAACGGCATGACAGGACAGCTCTTACGAGAATTCGCCTTTATGCGTAGCTATTTTCTTGACGAACTTGTTAACGGCGAAGTAATGTGTACCGTTATCAAAAATGAACATGATGGTGACGGGAATTCCAACGGCCTGATTTTCAGGACCTGACGGAGATGGTAGGAGTGAGCCCGATGAGGACGAAGCGCGGCGCACAGCGAATCGAGCCTTGGCCGGTTCACGAATTCAGCAACAACTTGATCGGAGGAAGGGTTATGGAATCCAATCTGAAAAATCTGACGAATCCATTGCAGTCGTTCGCGGCGTTCACACGGGTTGCCATGCTGTCCGTGCTGACCATCTGGCTTTGCACCACCGGTGCAGCCGCCCAGACACCGACGATCGTTACCACCCAGGCTACGCAGATCGGCTCGCTCGGTGGCAGTTACGGTGGCGGCTGGGCTCCCGGGCAATCGCCTGTGGGGGGTAACTTTGCCGTCGGACCGAATGGCAGCGTCATTGTCGGCGACGGATATGGAACCGGCGTTTTTCAGATTACGCCCAGCGGCGTGCAGACTGTGCTGGCCAACATGAGCAACACAACATCGGCCGCTGTGGACAAGTATGGCAACGCCTACATTGCGTCGATCGCTTACTACGGCGCCACGCCTGCCATCTACAAGCTTCCCTACAATGCCACCACGGGCACGTATACCGGGTACACCACTGCGCCGACCACAAACTGCGCGGGTGGCACCCAGGACACCGCGGCATGCGTATTCGCTCCCGGAACGCAAGCGGTCATTACGGCCGGCATCGGCAGCGGCGGAGCCGGCATTGCGATTATCACCTTTGACGTGCAGGGCAATCTCTTCTTCGCCACCGACACGCAGCCGCAAAAGAATCCGAACACCATCTACGAGTGCAGCGCGCAATGCCAGGCCGAGACGGACGGAAGCGGCACTTATCCGCCGGTCCTGATCTACGCCGACTCGACGCCGCTGGGAACCGTCGTTGTCGATCCATGGGAGAATCTCTTCTTCCTCGATGGCAGCACCAATACAAGCTCCGGAGATGTAAGCAACCTGCAAGAGTTGCCGCTGGTATCGGGAAGCTATGCAGCTTCACCCACCACGCTTGAGAGTTACACCACCAAGTCCGGCTATAACGGATTAAGCGGCCTGGCCGGGGATTCCAACGGCACCATCTATTTCACAACCAACAACGACGGCATCTTCGCGCTGCCAAATACCTCCAAGAACGGCCCCAATCTTGCCGGAATCTACGCCGTTTCGACGGTTGGCGGAAGGGGTTTGGCTGTTGATCCGAGCGGCAATCTTTACCAGATTCCTTATATCGGCGGCGACGCCGTTTCGCGCATCCTGGTGAACAACCTTACGCTTCCTGCCGCACCAGTGGGCGGCACGGCAACCACCGCAACCGCAACCCTCATCGACAATGCTGGAACCTGCCCTGCAACAGTGGCCCTCAAAGGCTGGGAGTTTGGCGTAACCACAACCGAATTCACGGCAGCGCCGGGCACCGCCTGCGCGGCCGCTCTTGGAACCGGAAATGGAACATTCAGCCCCGCGCTTCCCGTCACTGGCGCAGTCATCTCGGAGACGATTACCTTCACACCAACAAACGTTGGAGAGCGCACCGCGCAAATCATCGCCAAGGATAGCGCTGTGAGCGGAAGCGGATCGGCTGCCTTCTCCGGTGTGGGCCAGGGTCAATTGGCTACTCTGGATCCGGGCGTATGGACTGGATACGGAAGCGGATTTACTGCGCCGTATTCCGTTTCGGTAGATGCAGCCGGAGACCTTGCCATTGCCGATGAAGGTGGCTCTGTCTATTGGATTCCCGCGGGATCGCCTGCAGGCACAACGCCGACAGCAATCGGCACAGGCTTTACCAAGCCTGCCGCGACAACCTTCGACGCAAACGGGAATTTGTACATCGCCGACTTTGCCAACAACGACATTGTTGAGATTCCCAATGTAAATGGCACTCTGAGCGCTGCCGGTCAATCCATCCTGATTGCAAGCACAGTTACCTTTGGTGGGACCGCGCTGAGCTCACCGAGCGGACTGGCAGTCGGGCCGGACGGCACGCTGTACATCGCCGATCTTGGCAACGGCCGCATTGTGAGTTACAACCTCACCTCCGGGATCACCGCGCTTCGAATGTCTGGTCTCAAGGACCCCTGGGGCGTGGCCGTGGATGCAGCCAATAACCTGTATGTTGCGAACACAGGCGGTGGCAACGTGCTGGTCGATTCGCTCGGCAGCATCACCACATTGACGCCGGCTGGCGTAACCGCGCCGTGGGGCGTGGTGGTTGAGCCATCCGGAAGTGTGTTGATATCCGACAAAACAACCGGAGACATCGTGCGCGTTCCCAACGAGAGCGGAACGCTTACAGATGCCGATGCATTGGTGGTTGAGAAAAACCCGAAATCCGCGCTTGGACTTGCAATCGATGCTTCCGGTGACCTGTACGCAACCGACAATTCCGGCGCTTCTGTTTATGCAATCAATCGCACCGGGGCCACCGTCAGCTTCGGAACCGTTTCCGATGGCACATCGAGCTCGCCTGTAACCGTCGACCTTGAAAACGCCGGCAACCAGACGGTAACGCTGGGAACCCCGGTTGTGACCGAGCCTGCAAACACCATGTTCACGCTTATGCCTGCATCGACAAACGGATGCCAATCAGGCACGGCGGGCACGGCCGGGTTAGCCTGCCAGCTCACCGCTGAGTTTGCTCCCACCGTAGGCGCCACCGGGCCTGAATCCGGGACGGCGACGGTTTCTTTCGTTGGAGGTTCTTCGGCGACTGTCAGCCTGAGCGGCACTGCGACGACATCTTCTCTCAAGCAGCAGACCATCACCTTCGCACCGCCCACAACGGTTTATGTTGGCCAGCAGATTATGCTGGCGGCAACCGGCGGCGCCTCGGGCAATGCTGTCACTTTCAGCATTGACATCGCTTCAACATGCGCCAGTTGCGCAACCATCAACGGAACCACGATGACGGTAAACTCGGTAGGCGCATTCCTCGTCGACGCCAACCAGCCGGGCAACACCAACTACGCGCCAGCAACCCAGGTTCAGGTGGCCGTCACCGCAAAGGCGCTCACGGCGCCTGGCGGAGCAGCCTCAGGCATCGTGACAAGCCAGTTGACATGGCTTGGCGCATACCCGGCTGGCGGAGATGAGAATCAGGCTACATCCGCGGGAGACAGCTTCGCAATCAACTCGGCGGGCAACATCCTCATCAGCACCACGTATGGCGGCACGGTGATTCTCGTCAACGGCCAAACCGGCGCGGTGACCACGCTCGGTTCTTACGGTCAATATACAAACACCGGCGGAGTCGCAGTCGACAGCAAGGACAACCTCTACGCTGGCGGACTCTACGGCGCCGGCAGCAACATCATTGCCAAGATCCCATATGTCAATGGCGTGTATGCGACCTTGACGGACGCAACGCAAGGCACGCCTCCGCCTAACTGCACGGGCAACGACACTACCGAATGCGTCCTTGGTCCATTGGCGGCGATCCCCGGCGGCTTTGGAACTGCCTCGATGAAGTTCGACGCGTCGGGCAATTTCTTCCTGGCCACCTCCGATCAGGGCAACCCGCATTCTCTCTGGGAGTGCACCGTAGCCTGCCTGGCCGGCGGCGCCGGCGCTCCGAAGCCCGTGATGCTCTTCCAGGAGCCGACCGGAGCCTCACCTTCTACAACTGGCCAGCTCTACCTCGGCGGCATCGCAATTGATGCTTCCGGAAACCTCTTCTTTACTGATTCGAACGAGATCAATCCCTCCGCCAACGGCGACGATAGCTCGTATTCGGATCTGTATGAGTTGTCCCCCAGCAGCGGCGCGGGCTACGGCGGGGTTACGACCGGTTATGCCGCGGCGCCGACGCTGCTGCAGACCTTCACCAACGCCTCGCCCGGCAACTACGACGACGAACTGGATGGCGTCGCTGTTGATCCAAGCGGGAACGTCTACTACACAATTCAATACGAAGGCATCTTCGCGTTCCCGAACGTCGCTGGAACCATTAACACCGCCGGCGGGTACGCGGTCTCTACCCAGGGTGGAAAAGGGCTCTCCTACGACACCCTTGGCAACATCTACGTCACGTCGTACAGCAAGGCGGTAAACACCTCCGGCGCTGAAACAGTGGCTCGCATTTCGTTGAACAATGTCATCGCACCCGTATCACCCTTGGACGTGACGGCCACAATCACCAATGTCACCGCGATGGACAACTTCGTCGGCTGCTCCTCACCGGCGACCATCGACATCGCATCGTCGAACGCCGAGTTCTCCGCCACGGCCGGCGCCACCTGCTCGTCCAACACCAACTCCGACGGCACAGGAACGGCCCTGTATCCCTTCGCCGGTTCCAACTTCCCGGTGACGGTAAACTTCACGCCCTCGGACCCAGGCCCGCAAACCGGCACGCTGACTCTCACCGACACAACCAACGGCGGGGTAAGCACTTCGGCAGTATCCGGCACAGGCCAGGAAACAGCGCAAACCTTAAGCATCACCGCGCCCACTGTCACCACTTACACATACGGCGTTGCCCCCATTACGCTGGCTGCCTCCGGCGGCGCATCGGGCAACCCGATCGTTTTCTCCGTCGATGCATCCAGCACCGGCATGGCAACCATCAGCGGAAGCCTGCTGACGGTCACTGGCGCAGGCAATCTGGTCATCGACGCCAACCAGGCGGGCGGCCTCGTAGGCAGCGTGTATTACGCAGCCGCGACGCAGGTTCAGCTCACTTTGACCATCAATCCCGCGGGACAGACGATCAGTTTCACCACGCTTGCATCGCCTGTCTCCTTCACCAATGGATTGACCATCGCCCTCAGCGCAACCGGCGGAGGCTCTGGTAATCCAGTGGTCTTCACACTGGATGCCGCCAGCACTGGCGCCGGGACGATCTCAGGCAACACCCTGACGGTTACCGGCGTGGGCAATCTGGTGATCGATGCCAATCAGCCGGGCACCACCAACTACGCCGCGGCAACCCAGGTGCAGCAGACGGTTCAGGTAAACCAGGGAACGCAGACCATCACCCTTACGCCTCCAACCACAAACATCTATTTCATCGTGGGAGGAATCACAATCGATCTCGTCGGCACGGGCGGCGGTTCGGGCAACGCGGTCGTTTTCACCGTCGATAAGTCCAGCACCGGCGCCGGAACCATCACCGGCAACGTGCTGATGGTTACCGCTCAAGGCAACCTGGTAATCGACGCGAACCAGGCAGGCAATGCCAACTTCCTGGCAGCGCCCCAGGCTCAGGAAACAATCAATGTGCGGGCGCCGCTGCCAACCCAGACCATCACCTTCAACAATCCCGGAACCCAGGTTCTCGGCACACCTCTCACACTCTCTGCAACCGCGACCTCCGGCTTTGCCGTGATGTTCACCTCATCCACCTCATCGGTGTGCACAGTTTCCGGAACCACCACCACGTTTGTGACCTCCGGCCTATGCACCATCACTGCTACGCAGCCCGGTGACAACGTCACCTTCGCGGCAGCCGCGCCGGTAACCCTGAGCTTCATCGTCAACCCCACCGGCGAACTACCGTCGTTCACCCTCGACTTCTCGCTGCCCACACTGACAATCCAATCTGGAACTGTCGGAGTCACGCAGCTAACCGTTAACTCCGTTAATTCATTTGCAGGCACGGTATCGTTTGCCTGCAGCGGCGCTCCTTCCGGATATAACTGCTCGTTCAACCCCAATCCCATAACCGTCGTAGCCGGCCAATCCGCGGTCACGACGCTCTCAATCTCGCCGACTACTGCGGCAGCCGCTGTCCACGGTGGATCTCGGCCCTTCCTCCCTGGAGCGACACTGGCCGTCGCGGTTTGCCTGCTGGGCTTCAGAAAGCGTCGCCGCATGCAGCTTCTTCTGCTGCTGATTGTGAGCGCCGCTGGATTGGGCCTGCTCTCCGCATGCTCCTCCAACTCAACCACCACCACCAAGTCAACGCCAAGCACGGTTACGGTGACCGCTACTTATGGATCGCAGACCGCGACTCAGACGTTCACCGTCATCGTTGAATAAGAGACGCTGAAAACATTCGTAAACCAAAAGGACCTCTCCCAACCGGGAGAGGTCCTTTTGCATTTGCGGAAAGGAATTGACTGCATCGTGTTGCAGAGCGTGAGTGCCGCAATGATTCAGCCCGCATTCCTGCGGCTGCTCTCAATGCCAGCCCCAATGGCAGCCCTTCCCTAGTGAATGACCACCGAGCTTCGATTCTTGCATCCGCATGAGCGGCGCAGCACAATCTCCACCGGGAGAACAATCTTGTTGCCTGTCTGCGGCACCTCGCCTCGGCTGATGCGGTCGAGCAGCAGGTTGGTAGCCACGCGTCCCATCTCCTGGGCCGGCTGGCGGACCACGGTGAGCGAGGGCGAAGTCATCTCGGCCATATCGAAATCGTCAAACGCCGCAAAGGCCAGGTCGGCAGGAATCTTTACCCCCAGCGTTCCAAACGCGGGCATCACATAGCGCGTAGCCAGCGTGTTCGACGTGAACACCGCCGTGGGTGCGTTGGGGCCGCGCAGTCGCTGTTCCAGGGCTTGAAACGTGTTTTCCTGGGAATCGCATCCGAAGAAAGCGTCCTCTTCAAGGCCCGCGTCCTGCAGCGCTTTTCGATACCCGAGGAACCGCGCGTTGATGGTAAACAGATTGCGGCTCAGCCCCATGAAGGCGATGCGCTTGTGCCCGTGCTCGATCAGGTGTTCGATCATGCGCCGCGCGCCGGCCGTGTTCTGCACGGTGACCACGTCCAAGGCCTGGTCGGCCACGGGACGGTCGAACAGGACTACCGGCGTTTTGCCGAACAGGGCGCGCGTGAGCCGCGACTCGCGAAATCGTGCCGGGATCGCCACCAGCCCGTCCACATGGCGCTGAAGCATGTTTTCCACTTCTTCAAATTCGGTATCCGGATTCTCGTTTGAAGTGGTGATGAGCACCGAGTAACCATGCTCCTTGGCCACACTGGTCACCGCGTGCGCGCAGTTGGCAAAGAACGGATCGTAGAGATAGGGAATGATCAACCCGATGGTGCGCGAGCGCTGGCCGCGAAAGGCGCGCGCCAGTTCGTTGGGCCGGTACTTCAGTTGCTCGACGGCCGTCAGCACCCGCTGCGCAGTTTCAGCGGAGACAGGCACCGAGCCGCTCAAGACGCGCGACACCGTCATGGTGCCAACCCGCGCCAGGCGAGCCACATCGCTCATGGTGGGCTTGCGGTGGATGCCGGCGCTCTGAACCTTCGGCTTCACTCGGGATGGATTACCGGGGTCTGGCAAAGAAGTTGCTCCAATTTGCAGCGCATGCCAACGGCAGCGGCAAAGCTGATAACCAGGAACCAATTGTCGGTTGGGGAGACGCAATCGGCAACTGCGCAATCAATTTCGATTAAGCCGATTCTACAACAGCACACAACCACACGGGGAGTGACCGGCCCGATTGTGCCCGTTTGTCAGCTCATGCATGATAGCGGTATCATTCGGGAGTTCCAGGATGGAGCGCCGGAAGATTCGGAGACGAACGCCCTCCCGGCGATGCTGTCGCAATGAATGAATCCGTTCCGCATTGAGAGTCATTCCGGTACACTCGACCGGGACCCTGATCATCGAAGTTTCCGCATTGAGAGCAAGAGGAGAGACATTCATGTTGCAGATTCGCCCGCTTGGTTCACTCGTCGTCGCATGCGCATTGGCCGCATCGATGCCTTTCCCTGCTTCGGCGCAGTCAGCCGTACCCGACACGATCAATCTGAATTCGGGCTGGCAGTTACAGGATGTTGCCAAGGTGCCGCAATCGGGTGCCGAAGTCTCCGCCGTCCCATTCGCTCCGGCCGGCTGGTATGCAGCAGTCGTTCCCGGCACAGTGCTCACAAGCCTGGTGAATGACAACGTGTACCCCGAGCCTCTTTACGGTGAGAACAACCGTCCCGAAGTCATTCCTGAAAGCCTCGCGCGCACCTCTTACTGGTATCGGACCGTTGTTGAGATTCCGAAGTCTTACAAGAATCGCCACATCTGGCTCAACTTCGATGGAATCAACTACTCTTCGACGGTCTGGGTCAACGGAGCTCAGGTAGGAACAACACGCGGCGCCTTCATGCGCGGCATCTTCGATATCACTTCCAGCGTGAAGCCGGGCAAGCCCGCGGTTGTTGCGGTGCTGGTTACTCCGCAGCCCCACCCCGGCAATCCAATCGAACACACGCTGCGCAATGGCCTTGGAAAAAATGGCGGCATCACCGCCATCGATGGTCCGACTTTCCTTTCCACCATCGGATGGGACTGGCTTCCCGGTATTCGCGATCGCGACGCGGGCATCTGGCAAAAGGCCTTTCTTTCCGCAACTGGACCGGTCGTTGTGAAAGATCCTCTTGTAACCACCGACCTTCCTTTGCCGAAGATCGACTCGACTGATGTCGCCGTTGAGGCCACTGTCGAGAATGTCACCGACAAGCCGGAAAAGGGCGTGCTCAAGGGAGTCATCGAGAATATCTCCTTCGAGCGAGAGGTCGAACTGGCGCCGCACAGCACACGGAAGATCGGCTTCGATGCGAAGAATACCCCGGCTCTGCACGTCGAACACCCACGCCTCTGGTGGCCCAACGGCTACGGCGCGCAAAACCTCTACAAGCTCCATCTGCAATTTGAGGCGGATGGCGCAATCTCTGACACGGAGGATGTCACCTTCGGCGTCCGCAAGATTGCCTACAGCGTCCCGGATTCTGAAAATCTGACCATCTCGGTCAACGGCGTGCAAATCTTCATTCGCGGTGGCGACTGGGGCCTCGATGAAGGCCTCAAGCGCATCCCGCGCGAACGCCTGGAAGCTAAGATTCGCATGCATCAGCTTGCCAATATGAACCTGATTCGCAACTGGGTTGGCCAGAGCACCGGCGAGGATTTCTACGAACTCTGCGACAAGTACGGAATTTTATTGTGGGATGAATTCTTCCAGCCTAATCCTTCCGATGGACCAGATCCGGAAGATATGCCGACCTACATGGCCAATGTTCGGGACAAGGTTCTGCGCTTCCGCAACCATCCTTCCATCGCAGTATGGTGCGCCCGCAATGAGGGCTTTCCGCCGGAGAACATTGACCAGGCGCTTCGCAAATTGATGGCTGAACTTGAACCGACACGCCGCTATCAGCCCAGTTCCACCGATGGCGCGGGCGTGCGCTCCGGTGGCCCCTACTTCTGGCGCAAGCCCAGCGAGTTTTATCGTGTCACCGACGATTACTTCAAGACCGAAACTGGCAGCGTCTCAGTGCCAACGCTTGAGTCTATCCACGGCATGATGCCGCGCAAGGATTGGGACTCAATCAACGACGATTGGGCCGAGCATGATCTGGCGCGCGGAGCACAGCGCGGCAATGAGTACCCTGGAATCATTGCCGGCCGCTACGGCGCTATCGCCAACCTCGCCGACTTTGTCCGCAAGGCTCAGCTGGCAAACTTTGAGGCCTTCCGCGCCATGTATGAAGGCCGCAACGCGCAGCTCTTCCACCCTACCACCGGCGTCATCACATGGATGAGTAATCCGGCCCAACCCAGCTTTGTCTGGCAAATCTACCACTACGATCTTGAACCGAATGCGTCGCTCTTTGCGGTGATGCACGCGGGCGAACTCGTCCACATTCAGTTCAACGAAGCCGAGGGCATGGTGCAGGTGATCAACAACCTTCCCACAGCCTTCAGCAACGCCGTTGCGCACATTGCACTCTACAACCAGGACGGCACGCTCGCCGCCGAACACAGCGAGCCGGTCAATGCCGCGCCGTATCGCGCCACCAATCTCGCGCCACTCCAGGTTCCCGATCAGATCGCCGCAGTGCATTTCCTCAGGCTCGATCTGAAAGACGCCGATGGAAAGCTGGTTTCGTCCAACACCTATTGGCTCAGTCAGCCCTGGAATCCAAATGACTTTTCCGACCTCGAGAAGATGCAGACAGTCGCGTTGAAGGCTACGATAGAGCGCAAGGATAACGAGAGCAAGCGAGTGGTGACCGTCGCGCTCCACAATACGAGCACCGGCATTGCGCTGATGGCCCACCTGCAACTGCGGCGGCAGACATCCGGCGAGCGCGTGCTGCCTGCCTACGCCAGCGACAACTACATCACGCTCCTGCCCGGCGAGAGCAGGACCATCCAGATTGAAGCGGATCTCAGTTCGTTCAAGGGTGAGGATGCATTGGTGGTAGTCGATGGCTGGAACGTAACGGTTGATCCAGCGTCTTCGGCGGGTGTCTCCATTGCGCCCAACGTCGAAGCACAGCCCGATCACTGGCCGGCCACGGGCTTGCCCTTTCAGCGCGTGGGACTCCGCTAGTTTTTTGCGACCGCTTCTGCCAAGCCGGCGTGGGTATTTGAACGATTCTACTTGGTTTTTCTGTGAGATCGGGCTTGGTTCAAGCCGGGCGATTGAGCAGGCGGGGAGCTTGGCATGAAGAAGTCCGGATGGAATGTCGTTGCATGGATCGGAATCGGAGCTAGCCTCTTCATCACTGCTTGCGGAAGCGGCGGCAGTCCCACACCGCCCCCAGTGCAGAGCTACGTGCTCACCGTGAACTCGACCGACCCGGCCAGCGGCGTAACGATCACTGTCGGGGATACCGTCAATAACGTCGTCTCACAAGCAACAACGAGCTTTACCGAAACTTACACGCCTGGATGGACGGCAGTTCTGACGGCGTCTGCAACCGCGGGCGGCAATAACTTCTCTTCATGGACCGGATGCACCACGTCCAGCACGGTTACCTGCAACGTAACCATGAATGGCAATACGACCGTCACCGCCAACTACACTGCTCCACAGCTGATCACGCCCACGGTATCAGTCACGCCCTCTGCGGCGAGCATCACGACGGCGCAGCCACTGACTGTGACGGCTGCAGTTACCGGAGCCAACGGCAACCCGACGCCTACGGGAGCGGTGACGCTGACGAGTGGCAGTTACACCTCCGCGGCGACAACTCTGAGCAGCGGCAGTGCGGCCATCAACGTCCCAGCCGGCTCCCTGGCCACGGGCGCTGATACCCTCAAAGTCTCCTACACACCCGACACAGCGAGCTCTTCCATCTACACCAGCGCCTCGGGAACAAATTCGGTTACAGTCACGGCGACTGCGGCCTACACACTCACGATAAATTCTGCTGCTCCTTCGAGCGGCGTTTCCATCAACGTCACGCCCGCCGACAACAACGGCGCAACCAGCGGAACCACGTCTTTTACGCGCACCTACAATGCTTCAACCGCAGTCACCCTTACGGCTCCCATCTCTGACGGAACATATTCCTTCGTCTCCTGGACAGGATGCACCTCGAACCCCAGCGCGAGTATCTGCGATGTGACGATGAGCGCCAATACTACCGTGACTGCAACCTACAACGAGGCGACGGTCCAGTCCATCACAGTGACTCCTTCAACCGTCACCATCGGCGGAACGCCAGTGCAGTTCGCGGCCTCTGTCACCGGCACTGGCGCCTTCAGCAAGGGTGTCACCTGGTCATTGACCTGCCCATCGTGCGGCAGCCTTAGCCCCGGCACACTCACTTCGAGTGGTATCTACACCACACCGTATCCCGCTCCCGCAACAGTTACAGTCACGGCCACAAGCACCATGGCAGGCTTCACAAACGTAAACGGCAGCGCCACCGTATCTCTCAACCCTCCGGCCACGGCCACAGGCCCGGCACTCACTGTCAACGTGGCCAGTCCGGGTAAAGCAATCAGCCCGGATATCTATGGCATGGACGCATATTTGCTCGATGCATCGACCGCGGACGCTGACGCTGTCGCAACAGCCAACATCACCGTGGATCGCTGGGGTGGAGACTCCACTGAGCGTTATAACTATCAACTGGACGTGACCAGTTCCATCGCGGACTGGTTCTTCGAAAACCAGGGCGGAACCGGCGGCGATGCCTGGCCGGTGGTCAACGGAGTCTCGGCATTCGACGCGTTGGTCCAAGGCAACAACACCAACGGGATCAAAACTCTGGGGACAGTGCCCGTGCTCGGCTGGGTGGCAAAGGACAGCACCTCATGCAGCTTCCCCGTGTCCACCTACCCCGGCCAGCAGAAAGTGGATACCGGGCGCGAATGCGGCAACGGCATATATCCCAATGGCTTTAACGGCTGTACAAACAGCAATGGATGCAACATAACCGGCAACAATCCTGGCGTAACCAGCGTCTCGGAGCCGGCGCCCACTCCGCCCGCCGCATCCGCGGTGACCACGGCCTGGGCCGATGGAACTTGGGCTGGAGGCTGGACCAGCTATCTGGTCAACAAGTTCGGCCCCGGAAACCCGTCAGCCGGCGCAGGCACCGGCGTAGCCATCTACGATCTCGACAACGAGCCAAGCTGGTGGGATGCTGAAGACTTTGACGTGCATCCTCTGCCCTTCACCTATGACGAAGTGACCAACGGCGGCATCGGCACGGCCCTCGCCATCAAGACCGTCGATCCCACTGCCCAGGTAAGCGGACCGGTGATGGACTTCTGGTGGGATTATTTCTATTCCAAGAAGGATGTTGAGTCCGGATGGAACAGCGGCCCTCCGTGCTACGCACCGTGGAGTAACCCGGTCGATCGCACAGCACATGGCGGCGTCGCGTTCATTGAGTACTATCTTCAGCAATTCGCGAGTGCCCAAACCACCTACGGAGTCCGTCTGCTGGATTACCTCGACCTGCACACTTATTTTGCAGCGGAAGGAACTGGATTGAGTCCGGCCGGAGACACGGCGGCGCAACAGGTGCGGCTCAATTCCACGCGCGCACTTTGGGATGCGACCTATACCGATCCCACCAAAAGTTTCCCTCAGCCCAACTATCCCACCGACCCGAACTACGCCGGCGCCAGTAACTGCTCGCCTCCACAACAGGCTCCGAAACTCATACCGATGATGAAAAATTGGGTTGCTGCCGATTACCCCGGAACCAGGCTGGCCATTGACGAATACAACTGGGGCGGTATGGAAGCCATCAACGGCGCACTGGCGCAAGCCGACATTCTTGGCATCTTTGGACGCGAAGGCCTCGACCTGGGCACCATGTGGCCGACAGACAATCCCTCCAATCAGATCCCCGGCATGATGTCTTTTGCAATGTACCGAAACTACGACGGCAAAAAATCGACGTTTGGCGACACGGTGCTGCCTTCAGCGAGCGCGACCTCGTCCAACGGCGATGGCGAGGGTCAACTCGCTGTATACGGAGCCGTGCACACCTCCGGCGCCGCGAACGGCACGGTGACCGTGATGGTCATCAACAAGACCTATGGCACCCTCACCAGCACCATCTCCCTCACCGGCCTGTCGGCTGCCACAACCACCGCGCAGGCCTATCTCTACAGCAACGCAAACCTGAGTGCCATTGTCGCGCAACCGGCAGTGACGGTCACCGCGGGACCCACCGCCGGCGCCATCGGCAACTACTCGTTCCCGGCACAGTCAATTACTCTTTTTGTCATCCCGCAATAACAAGGAGCATCGACCGCGTCTTTTGTTCCGGGGCATTGCCGGAGCGACAGAAAGCAACAAACCCTCGAATCCACCGGGGTCTGGCTGATTCTCTTTGTCTGTGTGGAATGATGCTGGATTGATATTTGGCAGTGAGGGATCACATCTCAGCGTAATCTATTGATTACAAGTTAGATACATGTCTCTCGAAGAAAAATACCCCCAAATGTACCCCCCGAACGAGATAGGGCCGACGAACCACGTTCGGGAAGAGGTCATTGTCCAATCTCCGCGGTCATCCTCTGAGCGGGGACAATGTGGTCGTCGAGAACCGCAACGGTCGCGAATTCAAGCGATGCCGTACCTGCCGGCGCGAGGCATGGCGAAGCTGGCAGAGGCAAAAGACATCTGAAAGTTAACCTGCCAAGTCTCTGCCGGGCAAAAGGTCGAAGTGAAGAATTCCCGTAATCTCGGAAAGGAAGCGGCGATGAACCGTCTCCCGGACTCCTCGTGCCTCCATACGGCGAAAGACAGCGACCAATTCGGGAGCCTTTATCTCGGTGATCGGGTGGTCGCCAAGGAACGGAAAAATATCTCGCTCTAGCCGGCTCAGGATGCGCGATGCATGTTCCGGTACCCAGACCTCGGCCTGCTTGGCGTACCATTCCCGGCCGACCCTCTCGAAGGTTTCCCCGGAACGCTCCACTTGTATCAGCCTGTCCTTCTTGCGCTGGAGAACGGGGTCCACGCCGGTGCTCAGAAGCTTGCGGGCTTCGTCGCAGAGCAAACGCGCATCCTTCAATTTGATGTCCGGGTAGACCCCGACTGCCAGGCGTCTTTCCTTTCCCCCGTAGTGGTACTTCCACCTCCAGTAGGTCCCACCGGTGGGGGAGATTTCGAGGTAAAGGCCGCGCCCGTCAAACAGCCGCTGCTTTTTTCCGGGCTCCGGCCGAAAGCTCCTAATCTTCTGCTCGGTCAGAGGCATGGGGCACCTCCCGGGGAGGGTTGGGGAACCACTCTGGGGGCAACTCCCCCAGATTCCCCAAGAGGTTCCCCCAGATGCCCCGGTCGGTCAAAAACGCGGCCGGACCTTCTCGGACGACTTTGTGAAGGAATATATGGATTTAGGATGTTTTGTGGATGTTTTGGGACTTCTTCGGAAGGTGTCTTGGTAGCGCTAACGGGAATCGAACCCGTGTTTTAAGATTGAGAATCTCACGTCCTAACCCCTAGACGATAGCGCCACATGGCTTGCGGGGTGCAGCCGTTGCCGGCCACTCAACTACTCTAACAAAATTCGCCTTCAAAACCAAAGACAGCACGCCGAAGTTGCACGCCTAGATCCCCAGCTTCTTGACCTCGTCGTTATAGTACTTGCGGTAAAGAATCTCCCACTCCTGCGAGCCTTCCGTGATGATCTTCCGCTGGTTGGCAATCTTCAACCGGGCTGCCGTATCGATCTTGGCCTCTTCCGTCAGCAGGTTTTCGAGAGCCTTGCGCGCCTCCTGGCGAATCGTGTTGCGATCCTCCAGAAACCCGACCTCGTCAATCTCGGCCAGCGTATCGGCCACCGTGTGGGCCAGCTTGTTCAGCTTGTCGCGGTTGATCCTCATAGAACCGCCTTGTACTTCTTCGCGAGCTCGGTCTTCACCTTCTTGAACATCTCGGCATACTGCGCGCCCGACTTGCGCATCTCCTCCGAATACGCGTCCAGAATCACGCGTACTTCTTCGTTGATGCGGTCTTCCAGGGACAGTTCTTCAATCAGCCCCGCGGCAACGCTTGCCTCCACCGCTTTCAAATTGCTGGTGGTGACCATCTTGGCGTCGATGAGGTGCTTGACGGTTCGGCGGGCTAAGTACCCTATGTAATCGCGAGAAAAAATCATGGTCTAAAGCTCAGGATACCCCATCGGACCGCACCCTGTACACCAATCGCCCGAATACAGCGTCGATGGCCGGAGAAAGCCCGAAAACGAATCAAATCGCCGCGACCTCTATCTCCTGCCTGTTATCCGCGATGCGTGCAACTCTTCGTGTTCAGGCAGTCATCGGCAATCCGCAGCCGCTCCACCGGCCGCCCGCCCACCAGGTGCTCTTGCACAATCTCCGCAGCATTCTCCGGCTTCACACCGCCGTACCACACCGCCTCCGGATAGACCACCACCGTGGGCCCGTGCTCGCACTGGTCCAGGCAGCCGGACTTGTTGATGCGCACCTTCCCGCCCAGCCCAGCGGCTTTGCTCAACGTTTGCAATTGCGTGAACAGTTCGCTGGTGCCATCCGTTGTGCACGAAGGCCGCGGAGCACCCGCAGGCCGCGTATTAAGGCAGACAAAAACATGATGTTCAAATGCAGGCAAGCAGTTCCCTCCAAAAATCGCGATCCCTTTCAGACTAATGCACCGAGTCCCTGGTCCCTTAGTCCCTGTTCCCTATTCCCTGTTCCCTAATCCCTGCTTTTTCACAATCCCCGCGCGCTCCCCCGCCCCCATCTGCGAAAATGGATACTTGACTATGAGCACGGAAAACCTACTTTCGCTGAAAGACGACATGGTGGCCTTTATCGCCGGCCACGGAATGCACCGCCTCCCCGGTTACGTCACCGAGGACATCCCCTCCATTCTCTGGGAGGGCCAGGGCAACCCCGACGCATGGAAAGACTTTGTGGAGATGGCCAAGCACGTCGGCGCGCCATTCGTCACCTTCAGCGAAATGACGCTGGAGCGCGAGGAACTCGACGCGCTGATTGAAGAAGCCGGCGAGATGAACTTCCCCGACGAAGAAGCCACCGAGCTCGTCGAGGCGCAATGGCTGCGCAAGTACTCCGGCAACCTCGGCTACATTCAGCTCGGCTTCGTTTATCAGGGACTCGTCTTTCTGCACGAGACCACTACCGAGTGGTACGAGCGCTACCAGACATTGCTTGAAGACATCGAGAGCTTCCAGGACATTGTGATCGACGACCACGATCACGACCACGACGAGGACGAGTAAGCCCCGTGGTCACGCCCGCCCGCCCATCCACTGCGGCCGGTGGGTCCAGCCAAACTCCTGCATCGGCCAGCAAGCCAGCACCCTTCGCGACGCGCCAGCGTCCTGCGCAGCGCTGGCTCATGGCCGAGCCGCATACCGCCGAGGCCGAGGCGCTCGCCAAAGAAGCGCGCGTGCCTCTGGTTCTCGCTGAGCTGCTCATCGCTCGTGGAATCACAGACGCGACACAGGCGTACGCGTTTCTCAATCCTGACCTGTCCCAACTGAACAACCCATTCCTCATGCTGGGCATGACCGAGGCCGTTGAACGCCTCGAAGCAGCCATTGCGCGCCACGAGCCCATTCTTCTTTACGGCGACTACGATGTGGACGGCACTACCGCCGTGGTCCTGCTCAAGACCGCGATTGAAATGCTTGGCGGTGAAGCCCGCTTTCATGTGCCTCACCGTCTCCGCGAGGGCTACGGCCTGCAATCGAGCGTGCTTGAAGAAGCACACGCCGCCGGCGTTCGCCTGGTCATCACCGTGGACACCGGCATGCGCGCTTTCAAGGAGGCGGAAACCTCACGCAACCTCGGACTCGACCTCATCATCACCGACCATCATCTCTGTCAAGCCGATGATGCAGTTCCGCACGCGCTCGCCATTCTGAATCCCAACCAGCCCGGCTGCAAGTATCCTGAAAAATCTCTTTGCGGCGCAGCCATCGCCATGAAGCTCGCGCAGGCTGTCCTGTCCCGTCGCGATCCCGCACGCACCCGCGAAAAAACCTTGCCCAGTTTTCTGAAGATGGCCGCCATCGCCACCATCGCCGACGCGGTTCCGCTCCACGGCGAAAATCGGGTGATTGCCGCCCTTGGCCTTCGTGAGTTGCGTGACCCACGCGGCGCAGGCCTGCGCGCTCTCTTTGCCGTGGCCGGCCTCGATCCCGCATCCAAGGCCATCACCGGCTTCGACGTAGGATTCCGCATTGGCCCACGCATCAACGCCGCCGGCCGCATGGACGTTGCTTCCGAGGTGATCGAGCTTTTCACCACCCGCGACCAGGCCCGCGCAGCGCTGCTTGCCGGCAAGCTCGAGCGTCTCAATCGCGAGCGCCGCGACGCCGAAGCCGTCGCCCTCCAATCCATCGAAATCCGCCTGGCCACCAGCGCCGAACTCGCCGGCAGCAGCCTGCTGGTGGTCGACGGCGAAGGCTGGCATCGCGGCGTCATCGGCATCCTCGCCTCGCGCGTCGTCGATCGCACCGCCAAACCCTCCATCGTGGTCAGCGTTGAGGACGGTGTCGCCCACGGCTCCGGCCGCTCCGTCGATGGATTTCACCTGCTCAACGCCATCGAGAGCTGCGCCGATCTCTTTACCCGCTTCGGCGGCCACGCTTTCGCCATCGGTTTCGCCCTGCCCGCCGATGCGCTTCCTGAGCTCAAGCGCCGCCTCAACATCTACGCAGATGAACACCTCGCCAGCCGCACGCCGGAGCGCCTGCTGCGCATTCACGCCGAGCTGCCGCTTGATCGCATCACCCCGGTTCTCGTTGGCTGGCTGCGCAAGCTTGAGCCGCTCGGTCATGGAAACCAGGAGCCCCTCTTTGTCGCACGCAATGCTCGCCTGCTCGCCGCCCCACGCATCATGAAGGAGCGTCACATTCGCCTGGAGCTGTCCCAGCAACCGGCCTATGGCAGCGGGCTGCCCAGCTCCCGCTCGCGCATCCGCGCCGTCGGCTGGGACCTTGCCGCGCGCGCAGCCGATCTCAAGCTGAAAGAAGGCAGTGTCATCGATCTCGCCTATCGCATTCGCGAAAACGATCACCCCGAACACGGCGGACTTGAAGTGGAGATCGCCGGCATCGAGCCCTCCGAGTCATAACGCAGCAGGAAACGCAACAAGGCCCACGATCTCCCGTGGGCCTTGCTCTTGGTTGTTGATGAGTCACTCGCCTATTTGTGGTGGCCGCCGGGATTGGACTTTGGGGCCGCACTGCCGCCCTTGGGCGCCGCAGACGCATGCGACACTGCCGCCGGATGCGATGTTGCCACTGGATGCGATGCTGCCGGAGTCGAGTTGCGCATGGGGGCCTTGCCTGCGCCGGAGCCGCCTTGCGCGTGCGTCGGAGCCGTATTGGTGTGCGCCGGGGTCACAGTGTGCGCCTGGGTGGTGTGCGACGGTGTCGCTGCATGGGAAGTTGTCGCGGTACGCGCTTCGCTTCCATGAGATGCCGTCGCTCCGTGAGACTCCGTTCCATGGGCCGCTGCTGCATGCGACTCGGCTCCTTTCGATGATCCCAGCGGGTGCGCCACCGCCGCGTTGGCAGGATGCCCGCCGTTATTCTTCGCATAGGAAGTCTTGTCCGCCCGCGCAGCTTCCGCATGATGCTGCTGCACTTCGCTCGGACCGCGATGCTGATCGTGCTCGGCCACCCGTTCCTCGGCGCTCGCTTCGTGATGAATGCCGCCCGGACCGCCGCTGAAGGCAACGTGGCTGTCTCTGGCCACAAAACCACGCTCGACAACTGCATGATCTTCATACACATGCCCGCCCCATCCTCCGCCCACGCCCACATGCATCACGGCCGTGTTGTAGGAGAAGACGCCGCCCCGCCAGAGGCCGCCGGCAAAGCCGATGCCGCCGTACCCAAAGCCGTAATTCACGCCGCCGTAGTAGCCGATGTGCGGGCCCCAGTAGCCATCATTGAACCGGTAATGGCCACCGAACCAGCCCCAGTAGCCGGGAGTCCACAGCGCTCCAACATACGGAGCCGGTACCCACGCGCCTGGAACCCAGAAGTAGCCGTCCGCGCCATAGGACCAGTAACCGGGCGTCCACATCAACCCCGGCTCGGGGCAGATGGGCTGCTCATAAACCGGCAGCGCTGGAGGCGCAAACCCCACGCTGATAAAAACACCAGCGTACGAGGAAGCGGGAATGACAGAAAGCAGAAGCGCCAGCAGCAGCCAACGCACGGAGCGGGAAAGTCGCATCGGAATGATCCTCCTGATTTTCTCGAATCGGTAAACCTGAATCGCAAATTCGCGCTCAGTCTACGTCATTGCGAACCCCCTTTGCCAGTGGAAGTTGCAGGAAAAACGACGGCGAGCTCCTTCGAGATCAACGGTTCCCGCGACTCATCGTCCCTTTTGAGCCCAGCCGGTGCGGCAAAACGCAGAAAGGCCCACGGCTGACCGTGGGCCTTTTCTGCAAAAAATGGCGTTTCGCAATCAAATGCTATTTCGGCTTGGATTCTTCCTTGGGGGCAGCCTTCGGAGCGGGCGCAGGTCTTGGCGCGGGCGCGGGCCTGGCTGCCGGCGCGGGCCTGGGTGCCGCCGCAGGCCTGGGTGCAGGAGCAGCCTTGGGTGTTGCTTTGGGCTCTGCCTTTGGTGCAGGCGCAGCCTTGGGCTCGGCTCTCGGCTCCGCCTTGGGTGCGGCCTTTGGTGCAGGCGCAGCCTTGGGCTCGGCTCTCGGCTCCGCCTTGGGTGCGGCCTTCGGTGCAGGCGCAGCCTTGGGTTCAGCTCTCGGCTCTGCTTTAGGCTCAGCCTTCGGTGCGGCTTTCGGTGCAGCCTTAGGCTCTGCCTTGGGCGCAGTCTTGGGTTCAGCCTTCGGAGCGGCCTTGGATTCCGCCTTGGGCGCAGCCTTGGATTCCGCCTTGGGCGCAGCCTTGGATTCCGCCTTGGGCGCAGCCTTGGATTCCGCCTTGGGCGCAGCCTTGGATTCCGCCTTGGGCGCAGCCTTGGGTTCAGCCTTGGGCGCAGCCTTGGATTCCGCCTTGGGAGCAGCCTTGGGTTCTGCCTTTGGCTCCGCCTTCGCTGTGGCCAACGGTACTGCCTTCATTCCCTTGGGAGGCGCCGTTTTCTGCACGGCCAGCGGTTTGGCGGCAACCAGCGTCTTCGGGTGTCCGCCATTGGCCTTGGCAAACGAACTCTTGTCGGCCTTGGCGGCAGTGGCGTGCTGCGTCTGGAAACTCGTCGGCTGCGTGTGTGGCTGCTTCTCCGCCGCCTGCTCTGCCGGCGTGGCCGTGTGCTGGATTCCGCCCGGGCCGCCGTTGAACGATGTGTGATTGGGGTTCTCGACGATGCCTTCGTGCACGATCGTCTCATTCACATAGGTTGTGTGAATGATGTTCACATTCACCTGCGTGACCGCGGTGTTATAGGCAAAACTTCCGCCTCTCCACTCGCCGCCGGCAAAGCCTACGCCCCCGAAACCGAAGCCGTAGTTCACGCCGCCGTAGTAGCCCACGGTCTGGCCCCAGTAGCCGCCATGAAAGCCATACCGCCCGTTGTTCCAGCCCCAGTAGGGAGGCGTCCACAACGCGCCGCCATAGGGAGCAGGAACCCAGGCGCCGGGCACGAAATAGTAGTCGCCTTCGTCCGGGGCATAAGCCCAGTAACCCGGAGTCCACATCAGGTTCGGCTCGGGGCACATCGGCTGAACATAGACAGGAAGCACCGGCGGAGCGAATCCGACATTGATGCTCACGCCGAATTGCGCGTGCATGGATGGGACTGTTACCGCTACCAGCACAGCAAGCAGAAGCAAACGAACAGGGCGGATCAAGCGCATACGAAGAACCTCCTGGTTCTTTCCAGCCGGTTCTACCAGAGGATTCGATCCACTCTGGGTAGAGCCATGGCGTGGGAAACTACCCAGCCAGACTAACCAGAGACCGCAACGAATTCTGGTCAAATCTGCACAGGAGGTTTTTCTTTGTTTCGGTCCGCTGCTGGGCCAAACTTCAGGGCCGGAAGCTCAATCCTACGCCCACCACGTGCCGCGCCTCCAGGTTCACCGGAATCGAGGCGGGATAGGGCGCCGGCAACCCGGTTGGGACCGCTCCGATATTCCCGGCCACTTGCCCAATGCCGATATCGAACGCGAAGTGCGGATGTTCCCTCTGCGTCACGCGCACGGCGTAGTCCAGCGTGGTAGGCACGTCCGCCTTGCCGGCCACGAACGGAATGCCGTTGGGCGGAGCCGGACCCAGCCCTTTCACCGTCCGCGGCTCCTGCGTGAAGCCTGCCGAAGGCACAGCCACCAGTCCCTTCCCAATGGGCAGCGGAATCCCCAGCCCGCCGTAGAACCGTCCGTTGAAGCGGGTGGACTCTCCACCGATACCGAAGATCTCTGCATTGGTGGCCTTCCAGCCGAGGTTGAGGAGGAACGGCACCGGCGGCTTGGCCCAGGTTTTGGTCACCGAGACATAAACGTCTCCGTTCGTATAGCCCTTGGCAGCCGGAATCGGCACCGGGGTACAGTATCCGGTCGCGATGCAGTACTGGTCGTAGAGTCCAACCGCATCTGGAATGGCCGCGCCGGTGACAAACTTGTCGTTTGTCCTGACCACGCCGCCTACTGCGATTCCCGGCGTCCAGGGGCCGAACTGACCGTCCTTGATGCCCACCACCTTGCCGTGAAACACGTTCATTCCATCGAAGTCCCACAGGGCGCTGGTCGCTTCATTGGTCGCGGTTGCTGTCGGAGTGTCGCCGAGCTGGTGCACGCTGCGCGTGTAACCCACTTCGGCCCGGTTGGCAAACCCCTCGGTGATGCTAAAGGTCTCAATCTTGCCGATCACCGTGGAAGCGCCAATGAAGTGGAAGCCCACCGCAGGATGAGAAAAGAACTGCCCCTTGGCTGACTCCACCACGTAGGCCGTAGGCGTTATGAACCCGCCTGTCTGCCCTTCCAGTGTCAGGTTTTGTGCGTTGAGCCGGCCTGCCGCCAGCATTACGACCAGGAAAAAGCCGCATACGGTGAGTCGTTGAAAACTGCGAAGACTCATTGTCTTTCTACTCCAGTGGAGCGCAGTCGCCTGCCTCCGGTCACGTTCAAAAATCATCCTGTTGTAACACAAACCAACAACACTCGTCTCCCACCCCTCCCGCAAACTCGCCCGCCTGGCCAATCGCCCTTTCAGCTCAGGATTTTGCGGGTGATAAACTCACCCCATGCCGCGCGGTCTTTTCATCACGCTCGAAGGTCTCGACGGTTCGGGCAAGACCACCCAGATCAAGCGCCTGGCCGCCTGGCTCAGCAAGCGCATCTCCGCCGAAGACCTGGTTCTCACCCGCCAGCCCGGCGGCACGCCCACCGGCGACTCGATCCGCGCCTTGCTCCTCGACTCGCGCTCCACCGGCCTGGTTCCCTTTGCCGAAATGGCGCTCATGTTTGCCGATCGCGCCCAGGCCATCGCCGAGGTCATCCAGCCCGCCCTCGACCAGGGCAAAGTCGTCGTCTGCGACCGCTTCACCGACTCGACCGAGGCCTACCAGGGCGGAGGCCGCCAGCTCGGCTCCGCGCCCGTCCTCGAGCTGCACCGCCTGCTCTGCAACAACCTGCAGCCGGACCTGACGCTGCTGCTCCTGCCCTCGCTTGAGTCCAGCCTGGAACGCGCGCGCCGCCGCAACCAGCGCGTTGAAGCACAGACCGGCCACGATGAAAATCGCTTTGAACTGGAGCAGGACGCCTTCTTCAGGCGCGTCTGGGAGAAATACCGCGAGATCGCCCTGCGCGAACCCGCGCGCGTCGAACTGATCGAAGGCGATCTGCCCATCGGGGAAGTCTTCGAGCAGATCGCAACAGCGGTCGCATCCCTACTTCAGCGCAAGGCAGAGCTGA